>Ga0213841_1000220_pt1 | contig 103916 bp, 93 predicted proteins | sample SWPATP23_FD_160125 | JGI IMG/M metagenome (GOLD analysis project Ga0213841, IMG submission 160125) | Coastal seawater microbial communities from Marineland, Florida, United States - SWPA TP2 #3 | ecosystem: Environmental > Aquatic > Marine > Coastal | place: USA: Florida | collected 2016-08-14
CGGTCTGAAACTGGCCCCATTCCGGCGGTCGCAATTTGTGGTTGAACTTTACCGTGACTTGCTCCCGCCGTTGAAAACGGGACTGCCCCCGGTTGCGGTTCCTGTTCCCGTCCATGCCGATAGGCCGTGCGCCGGCGGCTGAAGGCCTGGCCGATTTCCTGCTGTCCGTTCACATGCCCGCCGAAACCGGCGTCCCGGTGAATCCTTTCCGAGGCGTGCCGCTGACACACCGTGACGCTGTGCTGGTGGAACGGCTCGGGGACCACGAACGCTACCCGCAGGCGGAAGCGCTGAGGGCAGTGTGGGCGCAGGCCTGTGCCGCCAAAGCCTGGGATGGTCCGGCGATGATGCTCCACGGGGACCTCCACCCCGGCAACATCCTGCTGGCGGACGACGGCTCCCTGGCCGGCGTCATCGATTTCGGCGATGTCGGGGCAGGGGACCCGGCTGTCGATCTTGCGGTGGGTTGGCTGATGTTCGACGCCGGCACGCGCCGCCGCTTCATGGGCGCCTTTGGCTCCGCAATGGATGGGGACACCTGGGTGAGGGCCCGCGGTTGGGCTCTCGTCCTGTCCACCGCCATGCTGAGCAACTCCGACGATGATCCCCGGATGTTCGCCGTAGGGAAGTTCGGGATCAGGCAGATCCTGGATGACGGACTTAGTCTGCAACTCTGACGCCGGCGTTATTGTCAGTGCCTCCTCTTATGCTGGGAGTGTGGAAGGCAGAGCAGCTGCGGAGACGTTGGAGGCCATGGAGGCCTCCCTTGCTGCGATGGCTGCATTTGCCGGTCGCGGAGCCGGGAACGTGGCCTCGACCGGCGCTGATCTTCTCCGTGACGAAGCGGACGCGTGCCTGGACGGCATGGCTGAGGTGGGCCGCATGGAGGCCAGGCTTGCCGCGCTGAAAGTGCACTTCGCCGCAGGATATGCCCGCGCCGCCGCCGCCATGGCGGCCCCGGCCGTTTCCCCGCACGAGCGCACCGCCCAGGAAATGGCGGTGACAGCAGAGGTGGCCTGTGTCCTGACCGTGAGTGAAAGATCGGCGGCGGCGCTCCTGGCGGAGTCAGCCACCCTGACCACCGGGTTCTCGTAGCGCATGTCGATCACGCCGGTACCGATCTGGATGCGGCTTGTCCGTGCCCCGATCGCGGCAAGTAGCGGGAACGGGGAGGCGTATTGCTGCGCGAAGTGGTGGACGCGGAAGTAGGCGCCGTCCGACCCCCAGCTCCTCGGCCGCGACCGCGAGGTCGATCGGCTGCAACAGCGCGTCCGACGCGTTCGCGTGCCGGACTCCGGGTGGTCGGTTCAATGGCCGAAGGACAGGAATCCAATGTTTTTCACACCACTGACCGACATGGTGGCGGGGGTTCTTATTCCCGCATGGCCGCAGTGCCACCCCGCGCTGGGAGGCTTGGGCCATCGCCGGCGTGGTGTATGCGGAGGACTTCCCTATTCAGGCTATGAATTCATGGCGCTGGCGCCCCAGTCCCTCGATCTCGATTTCCACAACGTCGCCGGCTTTCAGATGGGGGAAGCGCCCGGACAGTGCGACCCCTTCGGGCGTTCCGGTACAGATGAGATCGCCAGGCTCGAGCACCATGTACTGGCTCAGATTCCATACGATGGTTTCCACATCGAAGATCATGTCCGCTGTGGATGAGTCTTGGCGCGGTTCGCCGTTCACCCAGCTGCGAAGTCGCAGGTTGCCGGCGTCGACCTCATCCGGTGTGATCAGAAAGGGGCCTGTGGGGCAGAACCCGGGTGAGCTTTTCCCCTTGGACCACTGGCCGCCGGAGACGTTCAATTGGAAGTCGCGCTCGGAGAGGTCATCGACCACCACAAAGCCTCCAATGTGATCGCGGGCGGTTTCCTTCGACTCCAGGTATGAGGCGCGTTTTCCGATGACGACCCCGAGTTCCACTTCCCAGTCGGTCCTGGTCGATCCGCGGGGGATACTCACCGAATCATCCGGCCCTCCGACGGTATTGGGCGTCTTCAGAAAGATGACTGGGTGTTCCGGAGGTTGGGCGCCCGACTCTGCGGCGTGGGCAGCGTAGTTCAGGCCTACACATATAACAGCGGACGGCCTTGCTATGGGAGCGCCGTAGCGCACATCTTGGGAGCTGATTTCCGGGAGCGTCCCTGCTTCAAGGGCCGCCGCGGCGGCGGGTCCGCCGTCGGAAAGAAAGGCTCCATCAATGGACGAGGTAAGGCCGCGGAGTGAATAGTGCCGCCCCTTGTGGATAACGACGGGTTGTTCGGCGCCCGGGGCGCCAGTCTGGGCAAACTTCATCGGACCGTTCCTGTTGCAGGCACGGATGCGCCCGTGACGGCGGCGCGGTCGCCGACCTCCAGCCAGCCAGCACCCCCGGGAAATTCCCACCGGGAGCGGGAAGCGCTGAGCATTTCGGCGCCCGTGCCCGGCAGCTGCGGTGCGGCGTAGCGGCCGTCGGTGATGCGGACCGGTTCCGCGAAGTGCTCGTGGAGGTGGTCCACGTACTCGATCATCCGGCCGTCCCGGCTTCCGCTGACGGCCGCGTAGTCGAAGAAGGAAAAGTGCTGGACGAGTTCGCACAGTCCCACCCCGCCGGCGTGCGGGCAGACCGGTACCTTGAAGCGGGCAGCGAGAAGGAGGTTTGCGATGTTTTCGTTGACCCCGCCAACCCGGGTGGCGTCCAGCTGGAGCACGTCGATGGCTCCAGCCTGCAGCAACTGCTTGAAAACGATGCGACTAGCGACGGCCTCGCCGGTGGCCACGCGCACAGGAGAAACGCCCTTGCGGATCTCGGCGTGGCCCAGGATGTCATCGGTGCTGGTGGGCTCCTCAATCCAGTAGGGGTTGAACTCGGCGAGCTGGTTGACCCACTCGATGGCTTCTGAGACTTCCCAGCGCTGGTTGGCGTCGATAGCGATGGGTAGATCGCCGACTGCCTGCCGAGCCAAAGCCATCCGGCGGCGGTCGTCGTTGATGTCGCCGCCCACCTTGAGCTTGATCATGGAGAAACCGTCCGCGGCCGCTTCCTTGCTGAGCCTGACCAGCTTTTCGTCGCTGTAGCCGAGCCAGCCGGGCGACGTCGTGTACGCCGGAAAACCATCCACCTTGAGCGCCGCGATGCGGGCTGCCTTGCCGTCCTCGCCGGCGCGCAGGATGTCGAGTGCCTGCTGCGGGCTCAGGGCGTCCCGGATGTGGCTGAAGTCGACGACGTCGACGATCTCCTCGGCGGCCATCTCACTGAGCAGGAGCCACAGGGGCTTGTTTTCGCGCCGGGCGCGAATGTCCCAGAGTGCGCTGACGAGCGCACCGCACGCCATCTGGGTCACGCCTTTTTCCGGGCCCAACCAGCGCAACTGGGAATCATGGATGAGGCGCTTGGATGCCCCGCCGAGGTCATAGATGAGTTCGTCGATATCGCGGCCGAGCAGGAGCTTGGCGTAGGCGTCGATCGCATGAGTGAGGATCTCGTTGCCGCGGCCGCAGCTGAAGACGAAGCCGTGGCCCTCGTCGCCCGCATCCGTGCGGATGACGACGTATGCGGCTGAGTAGTCCGGGTCAACGTTGACGGCGTCAGAGCCATCGAGCTCGAGGGACGTGGGGAAGCGTACGTCCTGGGTTTGGATGGAAATGATGGAAGGCACAGTTTTCTTCTCTCTGGTCAGTTCAGTCAGCGGACGCAACATCGTGCCGAGTTGGCGTCGGCACGATGTTGCCTTTCACGACATCCGGGCCGACCTCAGCTCTAGGGGCGCGGCCTCGATTTCCATCCTGGCAAGGTAGCTGAAGAGGGCCGTGATCCCGAAGGTCCAAGGTTCCGTCTGCTCCGTTTGCCCGGTGCGGTTGATGAGCGAGCCGAGCAGGGGGCTGCTGATGGTGACAAGGTCGCCGTCCTTGTGGGTGAAGCCAAGTCCTTCCGTGTCGCGGTCCTGGGTGGGGGCGAACAGCGTTCCTGTGAAGAGCGCGAACCCGTCGGGGTATTGATGGTGCCTGCCGTGCGCCGCGTGGATCAGTTCCTCGAAGGGGCGGCTGATCCGGGAAAGGCTGTTCCTGCCTTCCATCCGGTAACCGTCCTTTCCTTCCACCGTGAGCGTGATTTCTTCCGTGCGGAGGGATTCCAGCGTGAAGTCGTTGTGGAACAGCCGGATCAGCGGCCCTATGGCGCAGGAGGCGTTATTGTCCTTGGCCATGCCGAGCAGCAGGGCGCTGCGCCCCTCCACGTCGCGAAGGTTCACGTCGTTCCCCAGGGTTGCGCCCCTGGCCTGGCCGGCCGAGTCGAGGATTAGCACCAGCTCCGGCTCCGGATTATTCCACGAGGAAAAGCTGGGAATACCAATGCTGCTTCCGTGCCCAACGGAGGAGAGGACCGGAGCCTTGGTGAACACCTCAGGGTCCGGGCCGAGCCCGACTTCCAGATACTGTGACCACATCCCCTGGGCCGTCAGTACTTTCTTGGCCTCCAGTGCCTGTTCGGAGCCGGGGCGGAGGCCGGTCAAGCTGCCGCCGAGGACCTCGGCGACAGCCGCGCGAACTTCCGCGGCCCGGCTAAAGTCACCGCCACACCGCTCTTCGATGACCCGTTCGATCATGCTCTCAACAAACGTCACTCCGCAGGCCTTGATCACCTGAAGATCGATCGGGGTCAGCCAATGGGGCCTGGTGCGGTCCTGCTGGACCGAGGCATCGACGACGTCGGCGAGTTTCCAGCGCGGAGTGCCCATGGCGCGGAGCACCGTGTCTGCCGGGTTCTCATCTTCCATGAGTTCAGCAACGGTACGGACGTCTGGCGTCAGATCGAAAACTTCTTCACCCCGGACATAAACCACCCGCGGGCCCTCAGTGGCCGGGTCCCACACCCGGCCGATGAGGATCGCGGCCTCCGCGTCCACGGGGAGGATCTGCTGCGACAATGCGTGGCTCATTTGCGTGCCACCCCTGCAGCCGCGGACTCCCAGACGCCGTCAACCCGGCGGCGGATTCGCCACGGATTGTCGTCCCGCAGCGGTTCGGGCAGTTGCGAGGACGGGAACGAATCATACGCAACGGGACGCATGAACCGGCCGATCGCTGCCGTGCCGACCGATGTTGTGGTGGCCGTGGTCGCGGGGTAGGGGCCGCCGTGCTGCTGGGCGTACGTCACGGTCACTCCGGTGGGCCAGGTGTTCCAGAGCAGGCGCCCGGACCGTTCCCGCAGCACAGCGAGCAGCTCGTCGACGTCCTCCTCGGGTTCCGCCTGGACGGTGGCCGTCAGCTGCCCGTCCAACAAGGCTGCAAGCTCCGCCAGATCAGTCCCCGGGGCGTAGCGGATGACCAGAGTCGCGGGGCCGAACATCTCCTGCTCCAAAATTTCGGGCCGTTGCCGGACTTCCTCCGCAGTGGTCACAAGTACGCTGGGCCGGGGCGCCTCAGAGTCATCCCCGGCGACCAGGACCTCGACGCCCGGGGTCGAACGCACGGCATTCAGCGCCTTGTCGAATCCCTCCCGCAGCTTCGGGCTGAGCAGGGGGCTAGCCTGCTTCGCGCCGAGCTCCCGGTGGAGGACTTCCGCGATGTCGTCGGCGTCGTCGATCGGGGCGAACAGCAGCCCGGGCTTGGTGCAGAACTGGCCCATGCCCATGGTGAACGATGCGGCGTAGCCCTTCAGGATCTCATCACGCCGTGCGTTCCACGCCGGCTGGGTGACAAAGACCGGATTGATGCTGCCCAGTTCGCCGTAGAAGGGGATGGGCGCCGGACGCCGGGAGGCCCGGTCAAAGAGCGCACGGCCGCCGGCGGTCGAGCCCGTGAATCCGATGGCCTTCACCAGCGGGTGGTCAACCAGCGCTTCCGCCGCCTGGCGGCCTACGACAGTTGAGAAAAGCCCTGCCGGCGCCCCGGCCTTCTTGAGGCCTTCCTCAACGACTTCCCCCGTCCGGACAGCCAACTGCAGGTGCCCCTCATGGATCTTGTGCACCACTGCACATCCGGCCGCAAGCGCCGCAGCGCTGTCCCCGCCCATCACACTGAAAGCAAAAGGGAAGTTGGAGGCACCAAAAACGCCCACGACTCCGAGCGGGACGGAGAAGCGCCGGATGTCGGGCCGCGGACCCATGCCCCAGGCCGGATCGGCGTGGTCAATAGTGGCATCCAGGTGTTCTCCCTGGATGATTTCATCCATGAACAACCGAAGCTGGAAGACGGTCCGCCGGAGTTCAAAACGGAGACGGCCCTCATCAAGATGCGTTTCCTGCTGCCCCAAGGCAACCAGCTCATCGGCGTTGGACTCCAAAGCCGCGGCTACTTCCGCCAACCAGTCGGCCCTAACGCGCGGGGCGATTTCCCTGGCCTGCTCATAGGCGCGGTGAGCGGCTACGATTTGGTCGTTTGTCTGCTCGAGCGTTGTGATCATGGCTCAATTCCTTCCAGGGGCCTTCGCCCCGTCTATTGAATGTTTTAGTCTTGGGTCTCGCACGGGCGCTGGGACGCCGGCATGCGAGCATCGTGCGAAATTTCGAACCTACCCTGTAAGATGGACTGCGGTCCTGGAAATTCCGGGGGCCGAGAGAGGGTATTGCTGTGGCACGTCTGACTCCCGCGGTCCTTCGGAGTCTCGATGTTCTCGAACTCTTCCTCGATGCTCGCCATGGACTCACGGCTCCCGAAGTCGTACAACGAACCGGACTTCCCCGCACCACGGTCCACGAGCTCCTCACGACGCTGGCCGAGCGCAAGTACCTCCGTCGCGACGACGCAACCGCCACCTACCACTTGGGGCTTAGCGTCTTCCGGCTTGGCAACGCGTTCGCCGAGCGCCTGGACCTGCACTCGGTTGGCCTGCGAGTCGCCCAATCGGTCGCCCAGGAGTGCGACGAAACGGTGCATGTCGGGATCCTTGAAGGACCTGACGTCGTGTATATCTGCAAAGTCGACAGCACCCAGTCTGTCCGGATGGTTTCTCGGATGGGCGGGCGAGTTCCCGCCAGTTGCACCGCCGTCGGGAAGGTGCTTCTGGCCAATCTGCCAGAAGCCGACCGCGGCCGTCTCTTGCGCAAAGGCCTGGCCAAGCTCACCCCCCGCAGCATCACTGAGCCACACGTGTTGGCGAATCAACTCGATCAAATCCGCGCCACTGACGTGGCCTTCGAAGCGGGGGAGTCCAACCCGGACGTCTCCTGCGTAGCGGCGCCCATCCGGGACCATAGCGGAACGGTGGTGGCCGCACTCAGCATCTCGGTCCCGGACATGCGTTGGAACCAGCGTTCCGCGGGGGAGTGGGCCGCCTTTGCTTCCGAAGGTGCGGCCCGGTTCAGCGCGGAGCTTGGCTTCCTCTGAGCCTGAACGGCGACGCCCGTGCGCTCCACCGTAGTTAGTCCACAAAGGAGACATGGTCCCGGGTCACGCCTGCGGTCGTCTTAACGCCCAGCAATTGCATGGACCTGACGTACTGTCCTCGGAGAATGTCCAGGGCGCGGGACACCCCGCGTTCCCCACCGGCCATCAGGCCGTACAGGTACGCCCGCCCTACCATCGCCGCGTCGGCGCCCAAGCCAACGGCGGCCAGGATGTCGCTTCCGGACATCACTCCGCTGTCGATCAGCACTGCAGGATCGGAGCCCAGTCGTTCCCGGACCACGGGAAGAATGCGCAGTACCGTCGGCGAACGATCCAGCTGGCGGCCGCCGTGGTTGGAGAGGACGACGCCGTCGCAGCCGAGCTCCACGACACGTTCGGCATCGGCTACGCTTTGGATGCCTTTGACCAGGAGCTTGTGGGGCCACACTTTGCGAAGCCACGCAATGTCCTCGAAAGTGAGCCCCGGGTCGAAGATCTGATCCGCGACTTCCGCGGAGTTACCCGAAAATCCTCGCAGCGATGCAAACTCGATGGGCGGGGTGGTCAGCTTGTCGAACCACCAGCTCGGGTGGGTTGCCATGTCGGCAAAGGTTTTGACGGAAAGTGCCGGCGGAATGGTGAGCCCATCGCGGAGTTCCCGCACTCTTGAGCCTCCGACTTGGGTGTCGACAGTCACCATGAGCACCTCGTAGCCGCTCGCGATGACCCGATCGATAAGTTCGGCGGTTTTCGCCCGGTCTTTTGCCACGTACAGCTGGAACCAGTTGTTCCCCTCCGGCGCGGCTTCGGCAAGGTCTTCCACCGTTGTGGTCCCGACGGTGGACAACGTGTACGGCACATTGTGCCGGGCAGCCACCCTGGCCACGGCCTTTTCGCCGTCATTATGCATCATCCGCGTGTAACCGGTCGGCGCGAGGACGAGCGGGAATGCCAGCCGCCTGCCGAAGAGCTCGGTTGCCGGATCAGGACTTGAGACGTCGCGAAGCACCGAGGGAACGAACTCTATATCCCGGAAGGCCTGCCGGCAGCGGGCGATGGTAATCTCCTCCTCCGCCGCACCGTCCGTGTAGTTAAAGACCGCCCGCGGTGTAGTTTTCTTGGCGCCCTCGCGCAAGTCGGAAATAGTGAAGGCACGGGCGAGCCTGCGCTCGACCGGGTCCAGCTCGAGTCTGCGGAACTGCAGCAGTTCGCGCAGTTCCGACCATTTCGGTATTTGACGATCGTCCATTAGGTGCAACTCCTTCGTTGTTCGAAATTTAGTTTAGCGTTCTGCAGGTGGAACACCGCAAGTAGGAATGAGACACGGAGTAATGAGTCCCTCGCCGTACGTTGACAAAGGATTTTGACATCCGCTTGACGGGCCCGCGGGCCATCCTTAGACTTCTGGGTGATCCCAGTCACTAGCAACTGGTTGATACTCGCCATTATTTCGATCAACGTTCGAAATTTAGAACACACAGGGTTGTGTGTCCATGAAAGGAATTCGTCAATGACAGACGGTCCAGTTTCTGCCGTACAGGCGGGTAAAAAAGTGGTCCTGCGGTCGGCCCAGGACGTGACAGAGCTGATCAACAGCGGTCGACTTAGGACAGGTAAGTCCTTTGCAATCACCCTGATCGCCCTGGGCGGCATCTTCCTGGACGCCTACGACTTCACGTCGGTGGCGTTCGGGATGCCCTACATCGCCAAGGACTTTCATCTGACGCCCGGTATGCTCGCGTTCGTCTCTGCTTCGATCATGGTCGGTGCACTCGTCGGATCCGTGCTCGGCGGATACTTTGTTGACAAGCTCGGCCGGTTCAAGGTCTTCATGGCCGACATGGTTTTCTTCGTGGTGGCTGCCATTGCCTGCGCCGTAGCGCCGGACGTCTGGACCCTCATCATTGCCCGATTCATCATGGGTGTTGGCATCGGGGTCGACTTCCCGGTCGCATTCAGCTTCCTGGCTGAATACGCCTCGCAGAAGAAGAAGGGCGGCACCGTCTCCTTGTGGCAGCCCATGTGGTACGTGGCCGTCGCCTCAACCTTTGCCCTGCTGATCCCCGTGTACTTCCTGTTCCAGTCCATGAACTGGGGTGAAAACCACATGTGGCGCATCGTCGTCGGTTTCGGCGCCGTGCCGGCGATCCTGATCATGATCTTCCGTCAGAAGTACATGGCGGAGTCACCCTCCTGGGCAGCGCAGAACCTGGGACTCCACGAGGCCGCAAAAATTCTCAAAGGGACCTACGGTATTGATGCTGAAGTGTCCCCGGACGCTGTTGATCCGCGCGCCGAGCGCAAGCAGTTCCAGATGACCCTGACCCAGGCCTGGGGCAAACTCGTCGGCAAGAAGTATCGTGCACGCACGGTCCTGGCCGGCGTTATCAACGCGGGCCAGGCCATGGAGTACTACGCTGTCGGCTTCTTTGTTGGGCAAATCGTGCTGGCCATGCTGCACACCCAGAATGTCATGACGAACATCATCTCGTCCCTCATCCTTAACCTTTGCTTCGGCGTAACCGGCGGCTTCCTGGGAGCCAGGCTGTCAGGCAAGATCGGACCTCGCAAACTATCCCTGTACGGCTTCTGCGGCACGTTCCTCTGCATGATCGTCGCCGGCAACCTCAGCAACGTCGAGGGAATCTGGTCCTGGGTCGGCGCCATCGTCATTGGCCTGCTAATTTTCTGCCACGCCGCGGGCCCTGGCGCACAGGGCATGACGATGGCCACCATGTCCTACCCCACGTCATTGCGCGGCGCAGGAACCGGTTTCACGCAGATCGGTATCCGCCTGGGAGCCATTGCCGGACTCGTGTTTTGGCCGCTGGCCACCGCAGCCTGGGGCACCAAGGCGCTGCTCGTCCTCGCAATCGTCCCGGCAATTGCCATCTTGGTCATCCTCGTCAACAAATGGGACCCGCACGGGCGGGACGTTGACGCCGAAGACTACGAAACCGAACCGGCGCCCGCGCTGGCCCAGTCCTGACCATGACACTCGAGAGCAAGGAACACACAACACTATGAGCGTCATCAAGGGCGTAATGCCAGTAGCGCCCACCATATTCACTGACAAGGAGGAGCTGGACCTCGACGGCCAACGCCGGGTGGTGGACTATCTGGTGGACGGCGGCTCCGACGCCGTCTGCATTCTCGCCAACTATTCCGAACAGTTTTCCCTGACGGATGAAGAGCGCGACCTCGTCCTGACGACAACCATGGAACAGGCCGCTGGCAGACTCCCTGTATGCGTCACGACCAGCCACTTCAGTTCCCGTATCGCCCGTGACCGGAGCCTCCGCGCCCAGGAATTGGGCGCCTCGCTGGTCATGCTCATGCCGCCCTTCTTTGGTGCCACCATGAAGGTCGACGACGAGGCGGTTCTGGAGTACTTTCGGCGTGTGTCGGATGGACTGGAAATTGACGTCATGATCCAGGACGCACCGATGAGTCCCACGGCGCTATCCGTACCGCTGCTGGCACGCTTGGCCCGTGAGATACCCCAGATCAAGTACGCCAAAATAGAAACATCGCAGGCGGCGGACAAGCTGCGTGCATTGATTGCGGCGGCGGGCAGTGATCTGCCTGGGCCTTTCGACGGCGAAGAGGCGATCACCCTCATCCCCGATCTTGAGGCCGGAGCCCAGGGCACGATGAGCAGCTGCATGGTTCCGGACGAGCTGGGCCAGATTGTCAGGGATTTCCACGCCGGGGAACGAGACAAAGCGGTCCGCCAGTGGGAGGAACTGCTCCCCTTCATCCACTTCGAAAACCGCCAGTGCGGGCTGCAGGCGACAAAAGTGTTGATGAAGGAGGGCAACATCATTAGCAGCGACAGGACCAGGGCGCCTATGGGGAAACTCCACCCCGACACACGTTCACAGCTCGTCGAATTGGCGAAACGGCATGATCCACTCGTCCTCCGCTGGGCGTGAAACGTCGCGTGTTCAGGACTGCCGTATGCGGTGTTCGCTCCACCCCCAGAGGCCGGCGGCGGAGATAAGAGCCCCCGGTATGCACCAATGGACTTCGCACACCGGTCTCGGGCCTGCCAGTGACCATCGCTGGTAGGCGCCGCTAGGCGATGTTCTGGCCCTCGGGCTGGATCAACAGGTTGCTGATGAGGTGACGGGCCGGGGCCTGATTGTCCGTGACGCTGCAGTAGAGCGCCAGCGCGTCCTCGACAAGGTGCCGGAACCGGCTGCGGGCAGGGTCATGCCCGCAGCCGGGGGAGGGGGCGGTGTCACCGTCTTGAGCCTGTGAGCAGCGAACAGCGCCGAAGACCACATCCGGGTCTTCGAGGTTGGGCGCCGGATGTACCGGCTGCCCGCCGCGGTCCCGGTGCACGACCGCATCCAGCGGCCGGAAGGTCGACCTGCATCCCGAGCGGCCCCGGAAAGACTCTGAAAAGGCTCCCACTGCCCCGAGCGTGCGAGCCGGGCAGACAACTGACTAACGAACGGAATCCGTTCCGACCTCCCGCGCACCTGAAAGGCCAGACAAAGCGCTCACGCCCCGCACCGGCCTCCCAAAAGCACTTTGTTCAGCGCACTCCTAGGGCATCCGATCCAGCCTTAGGAGTGTCTGCGGCGTATGCCAGAGGACATTTTTCATCCATTGGCTTCCGAGTCCCCAGCCTTCGAGTACCTGAATCTGGTGGCTGTAGGAGTAGGGAATCGAGGGAAAATCCGTGCCGAAGACGACTTTGTGTGACAGCCCGGCAAGGGTGTCCTGGTATCCGGGCGGGACCGGGGCGACCTGTTCCATGTAAGAGGTGCCCACCATGGTGGTGTCCAGATAGACGTGAGGATTGTTTGCGGCCAGGTCGGCGTACTCCTGGTACTCCGGCAGGCCCGCGTGCGCGATGATGAGCACCAACGAGGGGTACCTTTTAATGAGTTCCCGTATGGGTTCAGGTCCGGTGTACTCTCCGGGGTGCGGACCGTTGCCGCAGTGGATGACGACCGGGGTCGAGGCGTCCTCGATGAGCTCCCAGGCCGGCGCAAGCTGAGGGTCCAAGGGCGAGAATCCTCCCACCTGGATATGTACCTTGAAGATTCGAGCGCCCTGTTTCAAGCTGTGCGCGACGACGGTTTCCACGCCCGGCTCTGGGTAGAAAGTGGCCGAGTGGATGGCGTCAGTATGGGTCGAGGCGAATGCTGTGGAGTAGTCGTTCAGCCATTGCGCCATGCCGGGGCGATGCGCGTAGTTCAGCGTGGTGAACGCCTTTACTCCCATATCTCGCAGTGTTCGCACCCGTTCCTCTTCGGAGTCCCGGTAGGTGATGGGCCAGGGGGGAGCCCCGCTGGCCGCAACACGGTCAAAGAACACCCACACCTTCTCCAGCACCCTGAAAGGCATGAAATGCACATGCAGATCAATATAATCCCCGGCAAGCCCAGCGAGTCGAGGTACGGGCGGACCTCCGCGTCTGAACGCGGTACAGGTGCCACAGCCAAGACGAACCTCCCGCGTTCCAAATCTCATCAGCACCAGAGCAATGTCAACCCGATGAAGCTCGCCAGGGCGGAGGCCTCCTGCGCAGGCGTGACAGCGCCATTGCCGTGGTAAGTATATGTAGAGAGCCACCGCTATTTTGGGCGACATGCTGAAATTGTGCCTACCGGGGTCAGCCGCTCCAGGCCGGCCGACCCCTCTGCGTAATGCTTCATATCCGTGGCCGTTCGGGGTCCGAGGGAAGTTCACGCTAAGCAGTGGGCGGAGTCGCCTGCTCGTTTGATGCCACGGTAGGCGGTTGAACGCGCTGCCGTGAAGAGTTCGGTAGGTTTCACCGTGGTGCGCCTCCCTGCCCGGTGGACGGAGACCAGATGTGTCGGCGGCGGCGGTTCACGGCGTCGGAAATTGCCACGCCTATGAGGGGAAGAACGGCCCCCATAGCGGCAACGAAGGCCGGGAGGAGAAAGCTCAAGTTTGCCAGGACCGCCAAGGCTCCGATGCCGGCGAGATCAGATGGTTGGCGGTGGCCCAGTACCCGTCGAATAAAAACGCCCCGGCCGGCAAGGAAAAGAGCCGGCCCACCAAAAAGAAGCAGAACCGTGGCCAGATCGGGGCGGGCGGCCGGATCGCTGATCACGAGCTGATCACCAACCGCCACCAGAATCAGGCCCGCCAGTAACACGACCAAGGTGTTGCCCGCTAAAATACCGGGCCGGAACTGATCATCGACAGAAGCAAGCTTATCCAGAACCTCCTGCTCGAGACCGTGGAAGTAGCACCACCAGATCGCGACGCTTCCGGCTAAACCTACGGTCCCGGTCAGAAGTATCAAGGGGTCCTCCAGATTGCCCGCTATCGCCAGGCCGGTTGAAAAGATTGTCTCGCCGAGCGCGATCAGGTAGAACAACCCGAACCGCTCAAAGATCCTCTCTCCCGGGAGCGGGACCCGGCTTCCTTCGGTCTTCCGGCCCGGCAACCGGTGCGCCAGCATATGGCCGCCCAGATCGATCGCGGCAGCGACACCCCAGAACATCAAACGCGGCCCCGGACCGAAGAAGACGCCGGCAATCCAAAACGGCGCGCTCATACACCCCCAGATCAGAGTGCGCACGAAATGGTTGTGGGTGGTCCTGTCAAGTCCGACGGTGAGCATCCACGCACCTCGGCCAAGCTGGACCAGGAGATAGGTCGCAGCAAAGAGCCAGCCGAAGGCGCCAAACGCTGAGCCGATGGAGGCGTTCATGAACAGTGTGACAAGCATGACGATCAGCAGCATCCACTGCACCTCAAGCCGCGAAGTGTCCAGCAATGTCGCCGCCCAGGTCGTGTATACCCACACCTTATAGACCGCAAGAAGAAGCACAAATGTCTCACCGGCCCCCACCCATGAGGGATGCTCCAGCAAATGATGGGACAGCTGCGATAGCGCGAAGACAAAGACCAGATCGAAGAACAGCTCAAGGCGCGTAACCCGGTCTCCGGAGGTCGCGGAACGCATCAGCGACCTGGCACGGAACATCAGTATCCTCCACCGGACTAGGAGCGGACGGACGCCCCTCCTGTTGTCGAAAAGACTGACGACGGTCAGCAGAGAAGTCAAGAGGGAACTCGCTGACGAGGTGGAGTCGAATCTCTGAACGCTCGGGAGTGCCAGTTAACGGTGGACCCGTGGTTGGCATTTAGTTGATTCTTCCTTCGAAGGTGATAGCAAAGGCGTTCAGTGCCAGCTTCCACCTTGAGGCCCATCGTGCCCTGCCTTTGCCGGTCGGGTCCAGTGCCCGGGTCGCCAGGTAGAGGCATTTCAGGGCTGCCTGCTCGGTGGGGAAATGACCCCTGGCCCTGACCGCGCGCCGGTAGCGGGCATTGACGGATTCGATGGCATTGGTGCTGCAGATGACCCGCCGGATTTCCACGTCGTAGTCCAGGAACGGGACGAACTCACTCCAGGCGTTCTCCCACAGCCGGGTGATCGCCGGGTACTGCCGGCCCCACTTGGTCGAAAACTCGACGAAGCGTTCCTTCGCCGCTGCCTCGGAGGGCGCCGTGTAGACCGGGCGCAGATCCCGGGACATCTCGTCCCAGTACTGCCGGGCGGCATAGCGGAAGGTGTTCCGGATCAGGTGCACGATGCAGGTCTGGACCACGGACAGCGCCCACACGGTGTTGATGGCCTCCGGCAGGCCCTTGAGCCCGTCGCAGACCGTGATGCAGACGTCCTCGACGCCGCGGTTCTTGATCTCGGTCAGCACCGATAGCCAGAACTTCGCGCCTTCGCCGCCGTCCCCGGCCCACAGCCCGAGGATGTCACGTTCGCCGTTGACGCTGACGCCGATCGCGACATAGACCGGCCGGTTGGTGACCTGCCCGTCGCGGACCAAGACGAAAGATCGCGTCGATGAACACCACCGGGTAGACCCGGTCCAGCGGCCTGTTCTGCCACTCGGTCATCTCGGCGATGACTTTCTCGGTGATCCTCGAGATCGTGTCTTTGGAGACCCTGGCGCCGAACACGTCGGCGAAGTGCGCCGCGATCTTCCCGGTCGTGAGGCCCTTCGCGCTCAGCGACAACACGATCTCGTCGACTCCCGTCAGCCGGCGCTGGCGCTTCTTGACGATCTGCGGGTCGAACGTCGAACCGGTGTCCCGCGGCACCTCGATCTCCACCGGCCCGATCTCCGTCATGACGGTCTTGGCGCGGGTGCCGTTGCGGGAGTTCCCGCTCCCGCGGCCGGACACCTCGTGTTTGCCGTAACCGAGGTGCTCATCCGTCTCCGCTTCCAGGGCGGTCTCCAGGACGTTTTTCGTGAGCCGGTTCAATAGCCCGCCCGGGCCGACGAGCTCGATTCCTTGCTCCCTGGCCTGGGCCAGGAGCTGCTGCGCCAACTCTTGCTGATCCACTTCAGTTGCCATGGGTTCCATGGTTTCGCTCATGATCAGTCCTCCCCGCCAGGCAACGCCCGGTGTGTCAGGCCAACCCCGAATCCACCGTTATTCAGACACTCCCTCCTCGCCTAGGTCGTCGTGCTGGATGCTACGAAAGGCGCGATGGAGGAAGAATGTGGACAAAAGTAGGTGTTGACGATGTCAGCACTTTTGGCTTCGGATTAGGTGGTAGAGCCTGCGGATTGCCTCGGTTTCTGTATGTTTTCGCGGGTTCCCAGTGTTTGTAAGTGCTGGAATGCAGTTCGAGTCCCACCTCGGGCACAGCATTCCCCCTCATCAGAGGGGGTTTTTGCTTTAACGTGTGTACAAAGCTTGTGGTGGCGTCCCTCTGACGCTAGGTTCGCGGGCTGTGGCCTGGCCGCCGCGGTGGCCTATTCAGGTGTGTGGGTGGCGGGGCTCAGTGCCCTGGCTGGTGGCCCTCCGCCTGCTCTGTACTGGGGTTATGCGGTTCCTCCGTCCGGTTCTGTTGGGTTGGTCGTGGGTGGCCTACACCCTTTCATGGGCTAGGGGAGTGGGTACGACATGACTACGACAGAATTCGGTTCTGGAGATTTCCGCCCATGAGTTTCCCGTCGTTGGACGGTGACGGAAAGCGGGTTTGTCCGGCCAAAGGAGGTGTGGACATTGTCCACACTTAAATGTGCTTTTTTGACGACGCGTGGGCGCGTAGGGGAAAGGATGGGCCCCAGGCTCTTGATGCCTTGCTCCCGGCGGTTTACGCCAGGCCGTCCACCGACTGGTACCAGGTTGCTACCGTGAGGCGTGGCAATGAATCTGCGGGAACACGGAGATCTTGACCGCCGGCTGGGGCAGTTCGCCGCGGAGGAGCACACGTCCAAGTCAGCTCTCCTCATCCAGGCAACCAAGCTGGTTCTGCAGTGCCACGGACGCCGCCGTCATATCAGTGCGGGACTCGATTTTTGTCATGAGCTGTGACGCTGAATTGCTGACCCGCCTCGGGGACGCGTGACCGCCTTCCTGGACATTGAGGACGCTTTTCGGGTGGTTGACCTCCGTGGTTTCCCGATATTCGACGTCGGTCTCCTTGCTTCTGCCGTGGCCCGGCCGGTCACGACGGTCATGGGCACTGAGGCGTACCCGGGGATGTCGCCGTCGGATCCATCGACAGGTCGGTGGATCCGGGGCGAGACTGTTCTCAAGAGATGAATCGTGCTAGAGCCGACCCCGGCGACGTCATTTGCGACGCATGATTCTCGGGACCTGAATCATATGGCTAGAACAACAGATGGCGCGACTAGGATGCCGCATCCTGCCCCGCAAAACCGCCTCAGCGGCAATATGGGGGTGGGTGAGCTTGTGATGAGCGTGCTCGCGTTCTCCTCGCCTCTGACGACCGTTGCTGGTTTCGTCCCGGTGCTGCTGATGTTCAGCGGTCGCACCGCTCCCGGTATTTACATTTTGCTCACTCTGATGCTGCTCATTTTCTGCGTGGGATTCGTGAAGATGAGCCGCACTGTCGAGAACCCTGGCGGTTTTTACTCCTTCGTGACAGCTGGCCTCGGCAAGCCGGCCGGTCTGGGCGGAGCCTTCCTCGCACTCTTCGGCTATACGTTCATCGGGTTCTTCGCGCCTCCGTTGTTCGCGGTGACGCTGCAGGGCCTTGTTGTTAAGACTGTGAACGGGCCGGACATCCCTTGGTACTGGTATGCCCTTGGCATCATTGCCGTGACGACAACGCTGGCCTACAACCGGATCGATCTCTCGGCCAAAGTGCTTACGACCGTGATGCTTCTTGAAGTCAGCATGGTTGTCGTTTTCGACATCGTTTCATTTGCTTCCATCGGAGGCAATGTTCAGCACGGCATCGGCTTCTCGATGCCCTGGCTTACCGATGCCGGGCTGGGGCTGGCGCTGCTGTTCGCCGTTGGGAACTTCTTTGGGTTCGAAGCCACTGTGATTTACCGTGAGGAGGTCAAGGATCCCGAGAAGACGATCCCGCGGGCTACCTATCTTGCCGTGATCGGTATCGGCCTGTTCTACGCCGTTGCGGCCTGGGCCTACATCGCTTTTCTGGGAGCGGACAACGCCCAGGCGGCCGCGGAGCAGAACACCGTCAATTTGTTCAATGACGCAGCTACCGCGTTGATCGGCAGGATCTTCGGGGATGTGGCCACAATCCTTTTGATCACGTCGATTCTGGCGTCGATGCTGTCAGTCCAAAATATCGCTGCCCGGTACAGCTTCTCGCTGGCGACCGACCGTGTATTGCCGTCCGTCCTCGGACGTGTGCATCTTCGCCATCAGTCCCCGTATGTGTCGGCGCTGTTGATCGGTGTGATCTGGGGTGTTGCGACGGTGACTTTCTCGATCCTTGGGGTCTCGCCAGACAACCTCTACCCGATCGCGAGCGGCAGCGGCAGCTTCGCGGTCTTGCTACTGATGTTCATAGCGAGCCTCGCGGTGTTCATCTACTTCCTGAGACGCCGTCGTTCGGAGCCGGAACCGATCTGGCAGACCCTCGTCGCACCGCTCATTAGCTCAATGTGCCTTGGCGGCATCACGTATCTGGCGATTACTAACTATTCCGACCTCATCGCTGGATCCGCATTGCTGACGGCCATTTTTATGACCTTTACCTTCGCCTTGTTCTTCGGCGGCATCGCGTACGCCCTCATCCTGCGCTCCAAGCGGCCCGATGTATACGGGCTGCTGGGCCGCCAGAATCCTGAGCGACCCGATGCAAAGTCTCAGCTCGAGTAAGGCTGACGGAGTGACGGAAGCAGTACGCCGGATGGTCAACAGGTGGAGCACTTGGTCCGAGGCGTTCCTAGAGGACACTGCCTACTCCTCGATGGCCAGCCGGGAGCGCCGCGCCTCTGGCGGCGTTGGCTCCGTGTGATTTCCCGCCCGCGGCCGGAAGCGGAGGGTGTGTCAACATGAGACGGTTTGCCGGGCGACAGGAGATACATGCTTGGAACACGGGGCAGAACGAACTCGTTCTGCACACCAAACCGTGTTTCTTCCACGCCGGCTGGCGAGAGGCGGGTATGTTCCACCGGGAATTTGAGCTCATTGCAGTGCTCAACTGTCGAATCGGAAGCCCAGGGCGTTGACGGCTCGACTCCGGATGGCCTCCCCGTCAAGGATCCATCAGCTTGTACCCTATCGGCTCGTCCACACAAGTAAAGGTGAAGCAATGAAGGCTCGAGAAACTATCCAGGAACGCAGAAAGCATGCCGCCCTATCCGATTGGCGCGAGTTGCAGGAAGGCGAACCGGTGAACATTGTGAGGCAGGCAAGAATCATTGCCCAAGGTCGGGTGGAAGAAGTGTCGGGGAGTGGGGGAGTCCTGTGGATCGTGGACGAGCAGTCCCAAACCCAGACATTTCTCAAATCGGACGGCGTCCTTGTTCGAAGGCATTGATATTGATCAGTCGCAGTCGCGCCTCCATCTCAAGATGCTGAGATGAACACCGGGCGCTTGGGGCACCGGTTCCGGTTGGCAGCGGACTCAACATGTTCTTGGAATCGACGAGCCGGACGTCAGAAGTCCATATTGAGCACGGTCCGCGAAATCATGACCGCGCGATCTGCCAGTGCCTCCAGCTCTTGGTCGTCACATTCTGTCGACGCCCAGCGTGTCGCGCCTTCGAGGAGCGTCATGACAACTTTGACGCGCTCCTCAGCGTTCGGATAGCCCATATCAAGTGCGGCCGCGACGTACATGTGCTCATAGAGGCTGACCCAGTCATCGACCTGCGCACGCAACTCGCCCGGAAGGAAACCCACCATCTTGTCGGTTGCCACCAGAAGATCCCAAAGGTTGCTCTGCGGGAGTCGGACTTGCCGAGTGAAGTGAAGTTTGACCAGGGCGTTCCAGAACTCATCCGCGGACGTTGCCGGGGTCACGGCATCGATCAAATCCATCGCGAAGCGGTGAAAGTGCCAGCGCAGCGATTCCGCGACGATCTCGTCCCGACCTGCCGGGAAATGGGAGTAGAGGCTAGGGGGCTTGATGTTGACCGCGTTCGCGATGGTGCGCATTGAGACGGAGTTGAAGCCATTGGCAATTGCCAGTTCGAGAAAGGCCTCGAGAATACGCCGACGGGAGGCACTCTGCCCGGACCAGTTCCACTCGCCCATGCGGTGGATAAAGGCTTCGAGTGCGTCCGCATATGACGTATCGCTCATGAAACTCCGATGATGTGAAATGGGTGGATCGCGAACACGGGACGCTCTCCCTATCGCTTGTCAGGCTACAAGAAACGGTGAGCCGGTGAGGAGCTTGGCTCGGTTGTGAGCTGAAAACGCTTCCCTAACGACCATTAGTTAGCTAAGCTGGAAGTGGCACACGGCACACCTGCCAGCGCCTTACCAGACAAGTCTGAACGAGAAGAGCAGAGCATGGTCACCGAAATTTCAGGCGTGGGGGCCAGCCGGAGCGACATCATTCTAGGCAGTGGCCTTTCGGGCATGGTCGCTGCGTATATCCGTGCCAGGGCGCAGGAGGCTAACGCGTCGCAGGACGAAACGTGGAGCGCGCAAATGGCCTTCCGGCCCAAGGCCAGAGCATGGCGGGCGAATAAGGTCCGCCCCAAAGGCGGTGGGGCCGCCGCGGCCTCGTAGTACCCCTCCAAGCAAACAGCACTCTCTCCATCTCAAGAAGAACAAGGACGTGCCCGTCATGGCCTCAGCTGAAGTACTTTCCCCTTGGCCGCAAGGGTCATTCCGTCAGACTGATCGCGTTCGTGAGTTGTTTCTGATGCAACCACATGCTGATCTCACGGGAATTCGGCCGATTGTCGCCCGCTCTTGGTATCGGAGCCGGGCTGCCGGAGTCGACGCCGTAGCCGATCGCGGAATATTCGACGAGGGGCGCGTGGACGAATACACGATCCTCGCCGCCGCGCCGCACCTGCAGAAGCTGGACGAGGTGGCAGCTGATATGGGTGGATACGTAAGCCTGACGGCTCCGAACGGAGTCCTCGTGAAGGCGGACTTCCTCCGTGATGACGGTTTTCCTGCCGGGTATTCGCTGCTGGAAGAGAGCTGTGGCAGCAACGGGGAAGGACTGGCACTTGAAGAAGGGCGCGGCGTCTGGCTTGCCCCTGAGGAGCACTTCCGCGAGGACATGCGTGGGAATTGGTGTTTTGCTTCGCTGGTCCGGGACCCGTTCCATAATCGCATTCGTGCTGTCATTGGCATGACGCTGCCGGCCAATCGCGTGTCCACCGTTGAACCGTCCTCAACGCTGCTGATGCTTGAGGGCGTTGCCTCGCGGATCGAGCGGGACATCGAGGTACGAACTTCCTCTAAGGAGCGGGCGCTGCTCAGCGAGTACTTGAGGATCTCCCGGCGTAGAGGCAACCGCGCTGTGATTGCGCTGGACGGTAAGAACTCCCTGCTGAACGCCTCCGCCACCGCCTCGCTTGAGGACAGTGACTTCTCCATTATCTCCGGATACGCAAAAGCCGTAATGTCGTCCGGCCGTGACATGAACTGTGAGGTGACGCTTCAAGGGCCGGGGCAGGCAACCCTGGAGGTCTCGCCAGTGATCCTTTCCGCCTCGAACGTAGGTGCGATTGTTGTGGTCCGTCCGCATGCGCCGTCCAAGGGCAATGTGGTTGACATACGGAGCGCACAGCACCAACCGGAAACCCCCGTCCAAGAGACCGCTGACCGCTTGATGACGCACCTCGATGGAACAAGCACTGAATTCAAGCGCGGCCTCAACCTTGCCCGAAAGGCTGTCGAGCAACGACGCTCGGTGGTGTTGATTGGAGAGCTCGGCAGCGGGAAACGGCGCCTCGCCAGCGCGATCGCCTCCTTGCGTGGGGAGCACATGGTGGTGGATGCCCGGACGGGCGCGCTGCGAAATCCGCAGCTCAGGGACGTTCTTCACCGCGTTGCTACCGAACTGCCGTCCACATTGATCATCGAACACGCTGATGAGCTTTCACAGAACGAGGCAAGTGAGATTGCGCGGAACCTGAGGGGCAACTCGACCACCAGCCTTACCTTCACCATTACGCGACCCACAGATGCGACGTTGCTCCTCTCAGAGGTATTCGATGTCCTGGAGATCTCGGTCGCTCCCTTGCGAAACAGGCGGGAAGACATCCCACAGATCGCGAATGCCATAGCGGCGGAACTGGGCGATCGGAAGCTGTCACGCCGGCTCATCACGACGCTGACGAATACGGATTGGCCGAGGAACATCGACCAGCTGCGGGCAGTAGTGTCCAACGCGGTGGAGCGGGCCGAAGGTGCCGAGGTGACGGTCGATGACCTTCCCCAAGGCTTCCACAGGGTTTTGACCAAGGGCCGGCTCTCACGGCTTGAGGATGCTGAGCTCAGCGAACTTCGAACCGCGCTCCAGGAAGCCAATGGCAACCGCAGCCTGGCCGCTGAGACGCTCCAAATTGGCCGCTCGACGCTCTACCGGCGGATGGACTACTTCCGCAGCCGGGGGTTCGACCTCTAACCCTGAGCCCCATTGCACAGTGTCGGTCCCCAAGGGGCCGGCACTTTGTGCTGTCTTTGGACTTCTGAGAAGCGGTGGCACAGCAGTCCCACCGTGTGTCTCGATCTGGTACGGATAGGCCTCCTGATATCGCGTTGTACTTGAAATCACCCGACACCGGCACCCGTCACAAAGGAGTGTTCGGCAGCGACCAAGGGTATGACACGAACAGGACGAGAGACTATGACCCGCGATGCCCAGGGAACCATTCTTGTGGCCCCTCACCACTTCCCGAACTTGGACCGCGAGCACGCGCTTGCAGAGGAATTCGGTTACACACTCAACCCGGCGGCAGACACCGAGGCGTTCCGCGAAGGGCTTCAGGACGCCGATATTGTCATGATCACTCCCTATGCGCGCCTGACCGCCGCGGACTTCCCGAGGATGGGCAAGTGCCGGGCCGTGATCCGGTACGGCATCGGCTACGACAACATCGATGTTGCCGCCGCCACGGACGCAGGAATTCCCGTGTCCATCGTCCCGGGAACGGCGTCGGAGGAGGTGGCCTCGCACGCGTTCGCCATGGGCCTTGCGCTGGCCAGGCGACTGCCCTCGGGAGACGCCGCAATTCGGGGCCTCGGCTGGGCCGGGACAATCGGCTACGACACCCCTGTGCTCTCCCAGCTTGAGGTGGGCGTCCTCGGAATGGGACGCATCGGGCAGCATGTTGCTCGGATGTACCAGGCTGTCGGGGCCCGCGTACGGGCCTACGATCCGTTTGTCACGGAAAGCTTTGTGGAGCTTACCGACCTTGCCGACATTCTTGAGAACTCCGACGTCGTTTCGCTGCACCTTCCGCTGAGTGCCGAAACAGCCAACCTAATCTCCGGAGAGGTGCTGGCAAAGATGCGCAAGGGAGCCGTGGTAGTCAACGTCTCGCGCGGTGGGCTGGTCGATGAAGCGGCCCTCGCGGAGGCCCTGACGTCCGGGCATATCGCGGGCGCCGGCATCGACACTTTCGCTCAGGAGCCGCTCGCTGCGGAGCACCCGCTTCGATCGGCGCCTAACGCCATCCTCACCCCGCACATCGCCTGGCGTTCGAATCGGTCGACTGGTGCGCTGCAGGACGGCGCGGTGGAGCGCGTACGGCTGGCACTTACCGGACAGCCGCTGATCGATCTTGTGAACTGACAAAGAGTGGAGAAGCACCTAGTGGGAACGAGTAATCAAATGGAGCAGGTCGCTGAGCGCGAACTGGCAGAAGATCCCCACCTGCGCAGGGGGCCACGCGGCTTTCCTTTATTGCCGGGAGGCTACGGGCGGTCAACCTATTACACGGGCGCGCCGAGTCCCTACGCGATCCGCGGTGAGGGCTACCACGTATGGGATGACCGCGGCCACGAACTCATCGATGCGAACAACAACTTCACATCACTGATCCACGGGAACGCGCACCCCGAGATCACCGCGGCAGCTACAAAGGCCCTTAGCGCGGGGGCCAGTTGGGGCATTCCCAACCTTTACGAGTGGGAACTGGCTGAACTGCTGCTGTCCCGCCTGCCGGACCTGGACCAGGTGCGATTCGCGAACTCCGGCACCGAAGCGGTTATGGCGGCGATCCGTATTGCCCGGGCAAGCACGGGTCGCGAGCGGGTCATCGTCACCAAGGGCGGCTACCACGGAACGTCGGAAGTAGCCCTGGTTCCGGGCGGCCCGGCGTATACCCGAGGAGTGCCTCGGGGCGTGATCGACGACGTCACAGCGGTGCCGCTGAACGACGTCGAGTTCCTGCGCCAGGCGGTTGAAGCCGCTCCCGACGGGTACGCGGCAATCATTCTCGACCTGCTGCCGAACCGTGCCGGCTTGCTGAGCATCTCCGAGGACTTCGTGCGGGCGGCCCGTGAACTCGCGACGCGCTATGGCATCGTCCTGATCATCGACGAAGTCATCAGCCTGCGGCTTGGGTACAGCGGCATGAGCGGAGAATACGGCGTCTCGCCCGACCTGCTGACGACGGGCAAGCTGATTGGCGGTGGATTTCCGGTCGGCGCAGTGGTAGGCAAGGCCGAACTCATGGCGGAGGTGGACCCGACCCGCCCCGGCAGCCTGCCTCACGGTGGCACCTTTTCCGGCAATCCAGTCAGCATGGCAGCCGGCGCGGCGGCATTGCGTTTGTATCCCGCCGAGGAGGTCCAGCGACTGAACCAGCTGGGAGAAGCTACCCGACAGGCTGTGAACTCCAGGGTTGCGGACGCCGGCTGGGAGATCCGTGGCCGGGGCTCCTTGCTGCGGGCCGTTCCCGCCGGAGCGGAAAAAGTGGGGGAGGAGACCCAGCACCGCTTGTGGTGGGCATCCTACGAGCGGGGCTTGCTCGGCTCCCCGGCCAATCTGCTTTCTTTGTCAACGCCGATGGACGAGAAGGTCGCAGCGGACATCGCGGATCGACTCGCTGACGCTGTGCTCGCCGTAGCTGCAACGCAAGAGGGGAACTAGGTCCTTGAAACTCATCTCCTACGAACACGATTCCGGTACCCGGGGCGGTGTCCTGATTGAGGACGACGTGTACGACCTGGAGCTTCTCCTGCAAGGCTCGAACGAGGCAGCACATGGCGCCGTTTCTTCCGTGCGGGAATTCCTGGAGCTCTACGGCAACCGGCTCGCAGCGATCTCGGCAGAGGCAGCCACATTGGCGCTTCAGGATCCGGAGGCCCGCGTGGGCGCCCGGACGGAAGTAAAACTGACCACACCTGTCACCGACCCTGCGAAGGTGCTCTGCGTGGGCCTCAACTACAAGGACCACGTGGCCGAGACCGGCCGGGCTTTCCCCGAATACCCGGATGTCTTCGCGAAGTTCGCTTCCACCATGGTCGGTCCCGAGGACGAAATCGGTGGTGCCCGGGTCAGCGAAAACCTCGACTTCGAGGGTGAACTGGCAGTGGTCATCGGCCGCAGGGCAAGCCAGGTCCCGGAGGACGAGGCACTCGAGTACGTCGCGGCCCTGGCACCGTTGAACGACGTCACGGCCCGCGACCTGCAGTATCGCGGAACCCAGTGGCTTGCCGGCAAGGCCGTTGACGGCTCTACCCCCTGGGGCCCGGCGCTGGTCACTCTGGACGAAGTGGGAAACCCGCAAACGCTCGAACTGGTGACGCGGGTTAACGGCATTGAGGTGCAGCGGTCCAACACGCGGCACCAGATTTTCCCGATCGCCCGGGTCGTCTCCTACCTGTCGAGCTTCCTCACGCTCGAACCGGGAGACATCATCGCCACCGGAACTCCCCAGGGCATCGGTGCGAAGCGGAACCCGCCGGTCTGGCTGGAACCCGGAGACACCGTGGAGATTGACATCGAAAAAGTCGGCCTCCTTTGCAACCGGGTAGGCAAACCCCAGCTCTAACCCCCGCATCGCGGAGGCATCACCCTACAAGTTCTACGAAAGTACATGAAGACCTATGACTGAAATCAAGACACATCCGGGCGGCCCGGCGAGGTACCGTATCGCCGTCGACACCGGCGGTACGTTCACGGACGTCGTTGTCGGATCCAATTCCGGCGACATGGCAGTCGGTAAGGCACTGACGACCTACGACCGCGTCTTTACAGGTTTTGAGGCCTCGGTCCGGCGTGCTGCCGAATCCGTAGGCTGGAGCGGCGACGACGTGCTGCGCCACGCAGACGTGATCGTCTACGGCACCACCCACGCCACCAATGCAGTGCTGACCGGCAAGGTCGCCAAAACAGCGCTGCTGACCACAGAAGGCTTCGCCGACACCTTGCTGCTTCGTGAAGGCGGACGCCGCGACGCCTTCGACTCCAAGGCAGCCTATCCGCCGCCGTACATTCCACGGCACCTGACCTTCGAGATCCGGGAGCGCGTCTCGGCAGAAGGAGACGTGCTGGTCCCGTTGGATGAAGACCAGGTGCGCGACATTCTCCGTTCCTTCAAAGATCAGGGAATCGAGGCCGTTGCAGTCTCATGCCTGTGGTCAATCATCAACGATGTGCATGAGCGCCGGATCGCGGAACTTATCAAGGAAATCCTGCCTGGCGTTCCGTACACGCTCTCCAATGAAGCCAACCCGACCATCCGTGAATACCGACGTTCTTCGGCCGCTTCGATCGATGCGTCCCTGAAGCCCTTGATGGCAGACCACTTGGGCAAGCTGCGCTCGGATCTGCAGGAGTACGGCTTCGCCGGAGACCTGCTGGTGGTTACTTCCGAAGGTGCCGTCCTCGACGTTGCGGATGTCCTGGACCGTCCGGTCCTTCTGCTGAACTCCGGCCCGTCAATGGCGCCGCTGGTCGGCGCCGCGGCCGCACCCGATCGCGACACGGTGGTTGTGTGCGACATGGGCGGGACCACCTTTGACGTATCACTGGTTGAGTCGGGCGTGGTCCGCCACACTCGGGAGGCATGGCTCGGCGAACAGTTCGTTGGCCACCTGACCGGCCTCTCGTCGGTTGCCGTCTCCAGCATCGGCGCAGGCGGCGGCAGCATCGCATGGATTGACGGCGGCGGCTTGCTTCGTGTGGGTCCGCAGAGCGCCCGGAGCACACCCGGACCGGCCGCGTACGGACGCGGCGGCGAGGAACCCACGGTGACCGACGCCTGCGTGGCGCTGGGCTACCTTGACGCGGATGGCTTCGAGGGCGGGTTCACCCTCGACCGCGAAGCCGCTGTTAGGGCAATTGATACAAGGATCGCCGGGCCCCTTAACATGGACACCCTGCAGGCCGCCCAAGCCATCCTGGATGTCTCGGCCCACCACATGGCCACCGCGATTCGCCAGGCTGCCCTTGAACAGGGTGTTGACCCGCGTGGCGCACTGATCGTTGCCGGTGGTGGCGCCGGTGCCATGGTGGCAGCGATTATCGGGGTGCTCCTCGAAGCCGACACCGTCCTGATCCCGGCCACAGCCGGCGTCCTGGCAGCCTACGGCGCCCACCGCGCGCCGATCGCTACCGAGTTCCTCTCGCCGCTGCACAACGACACCCGAAGCTTCGACGCCGGTTCGGCTGCGCGCGCAGTGGAGGATTTGACGGCCAAAGCCAGCAAGTTCGTTGAGCGTTTCGACGGTGCTGGTGTTGCCGCGAACGTCACCTACTTTGTTGACGCCCGCTACCCGGGCCAGGCCTGGGACCTGCGTGTGCACCTGGATGGGGCTCCTGATGCCAACGGCGATGCCGCAATGGTGATTGAGCGGGCCTTCCACGAGGAACACGATCGCCGAAATGGCACCCATGATCCCGACAGCCGGGTGGAGATCATCACCTGGGGTGTCCGGGTGGAGATTCCGCGACCCGAACACACCAAGACCGAAACCGCCACAAACCGGGAGAGGGAAGTGCACCGCACCGACTCCGTCGTCTTTGGCGGCGAAAGCTTCAGCACGGAGCGTTACCGTGGCGTCACGCTGGAACCCGGAGACAAGGTTGTTGGACCGGCAGTCATCGACCAGCCGACAACCACCATCGTCGTACCCCCGGAGTGGGACGCGACGCTCGACGAACGATCCAACATCTACCTGACCCGTAAGGAGGCCTAACCATGACGCGCGAATTCGATCCCGTAAAGCTCTCGGTACTTGCCAATGCATTCGATGGCATTGTCCGTGAGATGACCAGCGGCTTGCTGCGTTCGGCCCGCTCATCAGTGATCAACACCGCCCGGGACTTCTCCTGCGCCGTGCTGACAGCTGACAACCAGCTCCTGGCTGCAGCCGAAGGTGTCCCTGTGCACGTCTTCGGCGCCGGACCGCTGGGTGAAGACATGGTCAATCTTCACAGCGACATTAGCGAGGGCGACGCGTTCCTCCACAACGACCCCTATATGGGCAACTCGCACGCTGCCGACCACGTCATCCTCGTGCCGATCTTTATTCACGGGCGGCACCTTTTCACTGCGGTCACCAAGGCACACCAGGCTGACTGCGGGAACTCCCTTCCAACGACGTTCTTTGCCACCGCACGTGACGTCTACGAGGAAGGTGCCCTGATCTTCCCCTGCGTCCGAGTTCAGCGTGACTACACGGACATCGACGACATTATCCGCATGTGCCGCTCCCGCATCCGCGTGCCGGAGCAGTGGTACGGCGATTACCTCGCTTCCGTGGGCGCGTCCCGTATCGCCGAGCGCCGCATCCACGAACTCGCCGAGAAGTTCGGCGTCGATGACCTGGTTGACTTTGTGGACGCCTGGTTCGACTACTCCGAACGCCTCACGGCCAGCGCCATCGAGACGCTTCCGGAATATGTCCTCCACGGCACTTCCGCCCACGACCCCTTCCCGGGGACCGGGCCTGACGGTGTGCATCTGCAGGCAACCATCGAGGTCAAGCCGAAGCAGGGGAAGATCACCATCGACCTTCGGGACAACCCCGACAATCTCCCCAACGGCCTGAACCTTACAAGGGCCACGGCCACGGGTGCAGCTTTGGCCGGTATCCTCTCGGGCATCCCCGAAAACCTTCCGAGCAACGCGGGAACCTTCCGCCGAGTAGAGGTGCTGCTGCGCGATGGCTGCGCCGTTGGCGTGCCACAACACCCCTACTCCTGCTCCTCCGGCACGACGAACCTCGCCGACCGTGTGGTGAACATCGTCCAGGCGGCCTTCTCGCAGATCGACGACGGCTACGGTACTGCCGAGGGGGCTGCCGGACAGGCTCCCGCGAAGTCCGTCATTTCCGGCATCGATGAGCGCAACGGCAATGCCTACGTCAACCAGATCCTGGTGGGCGGAGTGGGGGGTCCCGCCACGCCTTACGTCGACGGTTGGCCGACCTACCAGCGGCCGGTGTGCGGAGCACTCCTGTACCACGACAGCGTCGAGGTCGACGAGCAGCGCTACCCGATCCTCATTCACGAGCGCACCCTGGTTGCGGACTCCGGTGGGGCCGGCCGCCAGCGCGGCGGGCTCGCCACGAGGGTCACGATGGAGCCTCGCGGTGAAAGCGTGACCATCACCTATGGCATCGAGGGCAAGCTGAACCCGCCCAAGGGCGTCCGGGGCGGACACAACGGTGAGGAACCGGCAGCCTGGGTGGAGGATCTCGAGACCGGCGAACGCCGCGAAATTCCCGTCGTCGGCCGCTACGACCTCCAGCGCGGCGAAAAGGTCGTCTCCATAACGCCCGGTGGCGGCGGATACGGTGATCCGCTGGAGCGGGACATACTCGCCGTACTGGATGACATTCGCGAGTCCCGGATCTCCCTGGAAGCCGCAGCCGGACATTACGGGGTCGTCTTTGCCGGCGGCGTCATCGACGAAAAGGCCACGGCCAAGGTCCGGGAGGAACGGCTCCTCGCACGCTAGGAGCAGAAGCTCTCGCATCGAGCCCCGGGGCGGGGTATATTCCTCGCCCCGGGGCTTTCACCAACAAACTACGGAGAATTACATGGAACCCATTCGAGTCGGCATCATCGGCGTCGGAAACGTTCTCAACCAGTACTTGGACAAAATCGGCGTTCACCCCGAGGTCGACGTTGTGGCGCTCGCCGACGTCAACCCGGAAGCCGTCAAGGCCCGGGCGGCCGAGTACTCGGTTCGCAAAGCCCTCTCACCGGAGGAACTGCTGGCTGATGACGAGGTGGAGTTGGTCCTTAACCTGACTCCGCCGAAGCTCCACGCACCGGTGACACTTCAGGCAATCGCCGCGGGTAAGCACGTCCTTTCGGAGAAGCCCTTTGCGACTTCGTTGGAGGAAGCCAAGCAGATCCTGGACGCGGCCCGCGAAGCCGGTGTCAAGGTGGGTTCCGCCCCAACGACATTCCTCGGTTCGGGCATGCAGACCAGCCGCAAGCTCATCGACGACGGCTGGATCGGGCGCCCTGTAGCCGCGTTTGCGTCGTTTGCTTGCCGCGGTTACGAGCACTGGCACCCGAACGTTGATCCCTTCTACAGCCCGGGCGCCGGCCCGATGCTCGACATCGGGCCCTACCTCATCACCAACCTGGTGAACTTCTTCGGTCCCGTCAAGCGCGTCTCCGCGACTGCGCCGCGTTCGTCAGAGACCCGTCCCCGTCCGGGGAAAGTCGGTGAAGTCATTGACATCAAGACCCCGACGCACGTCACCGGCACCCTCGATTTCGAAGCCGGCGGGACCGCCACCGTGATCGTCAGCTGGGACGTCTGGAACCACAACCTGCCCCACCTCGAGATCTACGGAACGGGCGGTTCCCTCGCGGCGCCGAACCCGGACCACTTCTCCGGTGCACCCGTATTGCGCAGGGGCGAGCCCGGCGACCTCGCCTTGGACATGACCCCACCCGGAGGAGGCCACTGGCGTGAAACACCGATCACCCACCGCGATGACGCCTACCGGGGCATCGGTCTCGCGGAATTCGGACATGCCATCCGCAACGGACTTGAGCCGCGCACAGGAGGCGATTTCGCCTACCACGTGCTGGAAGTCCTGCTTGCTTTCGAAGCGTCTTCGGAACAGGGCCGGCACATCGACATCGAGAGCACCTGCGAGCGGCCGCGGCCGTTGCCCTCGGTGGGGCCGCAGGAACCTTACCGGTTCGACTAAGCGCCACGATAAACAGCAGCCGACGGCGGTGCGCGAGTGCCGCCGTCGGCTGTCCGCTGCCCCGACTTATCCGCCCGGTGTCCCGGCTCCCGTATCAAACTGGGACACAACTTTCCGTCGCCGTGGTGAAAACCTGAAGTTCGGGCGAATCGGTTCGAATGCCGACGCACCTTCGAATTTAGGAGAACGCATGACCACCACAGCAGCTGCTGACATCGGCACCGACGTCGCAACCAGGAAGTTCCGCCGGCGCACGGTCGCCCAGGCGATCGTAGAGTACCTTCAAGTCCAATACAGCGAAATGGACGGCGAGAGGAAGCGCCTGATTGCCGGCATGTACGGCATTTTCGGGCACGGAAACTCCGTTGGCCTGGCGCAGGGAATTGACGAGTATGGCGTGGACTTCCCGCACTACCAAGGCAAAAACGAGCAGTCCATGGTTCATGCCGCCATTGGTTTCGCCAAGGCTTCCAACCGCACGGCCACCCTGGCATGCACCGCCTCGGCCGGACCCGGATCCACGAACATGATCTCCGGCGCCGCGACTGCCACCACCAACCGCCTGCCGGTGCTCCTGTTCCCCGCGGACATCATCAACAACCGCTATGGCGATCCTGTGCTGCAGCAGATCGAGCACCCGGTGGAGCGCGATGTCTCCGCAAACGACTGTTTCCGCCCGGTGAGCCGCTACTTCGACCGCATCACCCACCCGGCACAGCTGTTGTCTACGCTTCCAGAGGCCATGCGCGTCCTCACGGATCCGGTGGAAACCGGTGCCGTGGTGGTGTGCCTGCCGCAGGACATCCAGGGTGCGGCATTCGACTTCCCCGAGTCCTTCTTCACTCCCCGTGTATGGCACATCCGCCGCCGCCCGGCTGTTGAGGACGAGATCCGCGACGCCGCCGAAATCATCCGGAACGCCAAGCGTCCGCTGCTCATCGCGGGCGGCGGCGTGCGTTACTCGAAGGCACAGGAGGAGCTCGCGCAGTTCAGCGCAGAGTTCGGCATTCCTGTCTCCGAGACCTACGCCGGCAAGGGCAGCGGCCCCATCAGCGACCTGAACCTTGGCGCGCTCGGCGTCACGGGAACGGTGGGTGCCAACGAGATCGCCACCGACGCCGATTGCGTGATCAGCGTAGGTACGCGCTTGCAGGACTTCATCACCGCGTCTCACTCGCTGTTCCAGAACCCCAATATAAAGATGGTGCACCTCAATGTCAGCTCCTTCGACGCGCACAAGATGGGTTCCTTTCCCGTGGTGGGTGACGCGAAGGTGTCGTTGGCGTCGCTGCGGGAGCGCCTTGCCGCGGACGGCTACGCAACCTCCGACGATTTCCGTAGCGATATTGCGGATGCGCAGAAGGCCACCCACGAAGTGCGCAAGCACGACCTTCAGGATTTCGCCGGCGAATTGATGAGCCAGGCGCAGGTGATTGACGTCCTCAACAAGCGCGCCACGAACGAAGACGCACTGATCCTCGGTTCCGGCGGCGTGGTGGAAGGCATCCACAAGGCCTGGGATCCGTCGAACGGAACCGAGATCCACTTCGAGTACGCGAACTCCTGCATGGGGCACGAGATCCCTGCCGGGCTCGGCTACCGGCTCGCCCGCCCGGACGCACCGGGCGAGGTCTACGTCCTGATCGGCGACGGCACCTACTTCATGCAGCCGACCGAACTGGTCACGGCCGTCCAGGAGCGCAAGAAGATCATTACCATTGTGATCGACAACCGCGGCCACCAGTGCATCTGGCCGCTGCAGGTCTCCAAGGGTGGACCGGGCCGCGAGTTTGGGACGCAGTACCGGGAACGCAGCAAGGAGTCAGGTCGACTGGACGGGGCGGTTCTCGACTTCGACATCGCCGCCAACGCGGCAAGCATGGGTTGCGCTGCCTGGTCGACGACGACGATCGAGGAGTTCTCTGCAGCACTCACCGAGGCGCACGAGGTCGACGGGCCCGCAGTGATCGTCGCCCGGGTGGAGCCGTGGCGCTACCTGTCCGGCAATGGAGCCTTCTGGGACGTTGGAGCTCCGATGACCTCCGAGCGCCCCGCCACCCAGGAAGGTATTGCCAAGCACCTCGAGGGCCGCGAGCGTCAGCGCTACTACGCGGCCACCACTGTCCCCGACGCACGTTGAGCGTCACCGGGCGGGATCCTCTCTGGGCGGTCCCGCCCGGCCTTCTTATCGCACCCTGACATTCGAAACTCATGACTAAGGAGCACGCACAAAATGAGCGCATTCGCCGTTATTAACCCGGCTACGGGCGCGACACACGCCGAGTACCCAGCCGCCACCGATGCCGAAGTCGAAGCCGGGCTCGGCTTGGCGCAGAAGGCCTACAAAGAGTGGGCACGCACCACCACGGTCGGCGAACGGGCTGCGTTGGCGCAGCGCCTGGCCGAACTCTTCGTGGAGCGCAAGGACGAACTGGCTGCCATCATCAACCGCGAGATGGGCAAGCCCTTGCATCAGGCCGTCGGCGAGGCGGAGTTCTCCGGCTCGATAGCCGCGGCTTTCGCGCAGAACGCTGAAGAGTGGCTCGCCGACGAGGAGCTTGAAGTAGCGGACGGGCTGAGGAGCTTCTTCCGCTTCCAGGGGCTGGGCGTCGTCCTCGGCATCATGCCGTGGAACTACCCCTACTACCAGGTGGTCCGTTTCGCTGTACCGAACATCATCCTGGGCAACACCGTGGTCCTCCGCCACGCAAGCCAGTGTCCCGAATCCGCGCTTGCCCTTCAGGAACTCTTCCGTGATGCGGGCTTCCCCGAGGGCGCCTACGTGAACCTCTTCGCCACTCACCAGCAGATCTCCACGATCATCGCCGATGACCGTGTACAGGGCGTTTCGCTGACGGGTTCGGAGCAGGTGGGCGCCATCGTGGCCGAACAGGCAGGCCGCGCGCTCAAGAAGTGCGTCCTGGAGCTCGGCGGCGCCGATGTCTTCCTCGTTCTTGACACCGCTGATATCGACCAGGCAGTTCACAAAGCTGTCAACGGTCGCATGGGCAACACGGGTCAGTCCTGCAACGGCTCCAAGCGCATCGTGGTCATGGATAAGTACTTCGACGAGTTCGCGACCAAGTTCAAGGCTGCGATTGCCGGCCAGTCTTACGAGAAGGGCGACTTCGGTCCGCTCTCTTCGGACTCTGCAACGAAGTTCCTTGCGGGGCAGGTCCAGGGTGCCCTCGACCAGGGTGCTGAGATCCTCGTTGGTAACAACCAGCCGGACGGCAACGTCTTCACTCCGACAGTGCTCACGAACATCACCCCCTCGATGGACGTCTACAGCGAGGAACTCTTCGGCCCTGTCGCCCAGCTCTACAAGGTCTCAAGCGACGAGGAAGCCATTGAGCTGGCCAACTCGTCCCCCTATGGACTCGGCTCTGTGGTGATCTGCGACGACCTTGAGCGTGCTGAGCGCGTCGGCAACCGGCTCGACGTCGGTATGGTGTTTGTCGGTGCCTACGACCTCAGCGGCGCCGACGTGCCGTTCGGTGGAGTCAAGAAGTCCGGCTACGGACGTGAGCTGGGCAAGGTTGGCATGCTCGAGTTCGCCAACAAGAAGTTGTTCCGCTTCGCCAAGTAGGCGCTTCTTTCCTAAGCTCGCACAAGCGGGAGGCCGGATCATTCCTGATCCGGCCTCCTTTTTCGTGTGCTCTATTTGGCCCGGAGACTATGCCTGGTAGGTCGTCTTGCCTGAGACTTCGGGGATCTCCACCCAGGCGCCGGACTCGGCGCTGCGCAAGGACGCGTCCACCAATTCCGAAGCCGACCAGCCGTCCGCCGCGGACGGTCCGAGCTGCTTTCCTTCGGCCACCGAGCGGAGGAACAGTGCCGCCTCGATCGTCTTGAGGTCGTTGAAACCGATCCCTGGACCGGGGCCGGGCTGGAAGCGTCCGAACTCGCCGAAGGACGGAGGAGTCATGATGGTGCGGTAGCCGCTTCGGTCCGTAGCAACTTCCAGTTGGTTCATACGCTCGAAGTTCCACCGCAGGGAGCCTTCGCTGCCGTAGACCTCCACGATGTATTCGGCGTGCGGTCCGATAGCCACCCTAGTGGACTCGAACATACCAATTGCGCCGCCTTCGAAGCGGGCAAGCATGGCGGTGTAGTCTTCGTTCTCCACTGGGCGCGTGACATCGGAGGCTTCGCCCATGTTGAAGGAGTTCGAAGAGTTGCCGGCCGGGAGCGGGCGGTCCTTGATGAAGGTTTCCGTGACCGCGTTGACCGAAGAGACGCGTCCCACCAGGAACTGGGCCAGATCGAATCCGTGGCTGAGGATATCGCCCAACACGCCCGAACCTGCTCGGGCCTGTTCGTAGCGCCAGGTGAAGACTTGTCCCGGGTCCGAGGCATAGCTGGTCAGCAGGCGGATCTGAACGTTGGTGATGCGGCCAAGGGCCCCGGAACGGATAAGGCGGCGGGCCTCGGCGATGGCGGGGGCATGGCGGTAGTTGAATCCGACGGAGGTAATGAGTCCGGCTGCTTCCGCCCCCTGCGCGATTTCGCGGGATTCCTTTGCGCTGCGGCCCATGGGCTTCTCGATCCAGAAGTGCTTTCCGGCTTCTATAGTGGCCAGAGCGATTTCGTGGTGGAGGAAGTTGGGGGAGCAGATGGAGACGACATCCACGTCAGGGTTTTCCAGCACCTTGCGGTAGTCGGTGGCGGTCTCTTTGTATCCGAGGGCGTCTTCTGCGTGGTGACGTCCGGCATCGTCGGGGTCAGCGGCAATCACCAGTTCGGGGTGTCGCGGCAGTTCAGGGAAGAACTGTTTGGTGGCAAGATAGGCGCGCGAATGCAATCGCCCCATCCAGCCGACTGATATCAGGCCGACGCCAATACGGTTCTGGTCTTCCAAGAGGACTCCTCAATTGTGCGATTGGTTTCTTCGATGTGGTGCCCGCCACAAAGAGGCGGCATCTGAGCATCAGCCTACGAATGCGCGGGGTGCGTGCTGTGTCTCAATCTGAGACATCCGGGGCTTCTGACTCCCTGTTGTAGTGGAACAGAACACTTGGCCACGCCTAAGAGAAGGGAGCCCGTCGACGATGATGGACCGCATTCGCAGGATCGACCCGGAACAAGCGAGGGTCCTGATCACAGGTGCCGGCTCGGGGGTTGGAGAAGCAGCCGCGAAGCTTTTCGCGAGCAGAGGCGCCAATGTGGTCCTGCTCGGCCGCCGTACCGAGGAACTGCAGCGCGTTGCAGAACAGATCGACTGTGGTGCGCACACTGTGGTTGCCGACGTCGCCAATGCAGATTCCGCAATCAGCGGGGTCCGAGGGGCGATCCACATGCTCGGTGGCATCGACGTGGCCGTTAATGCCGCAGGTATCGCAGGGTATGCGCCATTGGAGGACCTGCACGAGCAGCAGTGGCGCGAGGTGCTGGACACCAACCTGTCCGGGACCTTTTACGTCTCCCGAGAAGCCGGGCTCCACATGCGGAAGGCCGGCGGAGGAGCAATCGTGAACGTCGCCTCAGACCTCGCTTCCATGGGCGTTCCGGGGCTGGCGCACTATTGCGCGGCGAAAGCGGGAGTCGTCGGCCTGACCCGGGCTCTTGCCTTGGAGTTGGCCCCTGACGTCCGTGTGAACGCAGTTTGCCCTGGCCCGATCGATACACCGATGTTGCGGGCGGGGCTCGCGTTGGCGGATGACCCGCTCCAGGCGCTGCACGAAAAGGAAGGCAGTGTGCCGTTGAACCGGCTTGCCGATCCTCGCGAAGTCGCTGGAGCTATCTACTTCCTGGCAATCGAAGCGACCTTTGCCACTGGAACCAGTATGGCTTTCGACGGCGGCACCTCCGCCGCCTAGCCGCACAACTCTTTACCAGACAGCACACATACAAGCCAAGGAGCTTTGACGATATGCCTGAGTCGAACTACAACGATCTCCGCAGCGCACGCTGGTTCGCGCCGCACGACCTTACCGGGTTTGTGCACCGCACAGCGATCCAGGCGGAGGGCTTCTCGCGCTTCGCTTTGAAGGACAGGCCGGTCATCGGTATTGCCAACTCCTGGTCCGAGCTCGTGAACTGCAATATTCACTTCAAGCTCCTTGCCGATGCCGTCAAACGAGGCGTGTTGATGGCAGGTGGCCTCCCGCTTGAATTCCCCACGATCTCGCTCGGGGAAAGCCTTATGAAGCCCTCGGCCATGCAGTTCCGCAACCTCATGGCTATGGATGTGGAGGAATCCATTCGTGCCTATCCGCTGGATGCCATCGTGCTGCTTGGTGGATGTGACAAGACTGTTCCCGCCCAGCTCATGGGAGCGGCAAGCGCGGATATTCCCACGATCATGCTGACGGGCGGGCCGCAAGAGCCCGCGCATTTCCGTGGGAAGCAACTCGGTGTCGGCACCGACACGTGGAAGTACGCCGATGAGCTGCGTGCTGGAAAGATGACCCAGGCGGACTTCGACGAGCTTGAGTCCGCTGCAAAACCCTCTGCCGGGCATTGCAGCGAGATGGGTACTGCCTCCACGATGACGTCTCTGGTTGAAGCCCTCGGAATGTGCCTGCCCGGCACTGCGTCCATCCCCGCAGTGGATGCCCGCAGGGGCGCCGCGGCCGAAGAAACGGGACGGCGGGCCGTGGAAATGGCACTCTCCCAAGGGCCGAAGCCCAGCGAGGTACTGACCAAGGAAGCCTTCGACAACGCGATCACCCTCCTCATGGCCGTCGGCGGTTCAACCAACGCGGTGGTCCACCTACTGGCGCTCGCGAGGAGAGTCGGCTACGAGCTGCCACTGGACCGTTTCCACGAAATCTCCCAGCGGACACCTCGTATTGTGAACGTCCGGCCGTCCGGCGAATACCTGGTGAAGCAACTGTTTGAGGCCGGCGGAGTATCGACGGTACTTAAGGCACTTGCCCCGCTGCTGAACAAAGACGCGATCACGGTCACCGGCGAAACGCTGGAAAACGGCTACAGTTCGGCACCCGAGCCCGACGGCATCGTTGTCAGCACGCTCGGGGAGCCCTTCGACGCCACCGGCGCGATCGCCGTCGTTCGCGGTTCGCTCGCACCGAACGGTGCGGTCATCAAGCGCAGTGCAGCCTCCAAGGATCTGCTGCAGCACAAGGGTTCAGCGATTGTTTTCGAGGACATCTACGACCTCGGGCGCAGGATCGACGACCCGGAGCTGGACGTCACCGAAGACTCCGTTCTGGTGCTGCGCAACAGCGGCCCTGTTGGGGCACCCGGCATGCCGGAATGGGGAATGTTGCCCATCCCCGAAAAGCTCTTGCGTAAGGGAATCCGCGACATTGTACGAATCTCGGACGCCCGTATGAGCGGCACCGCATTTGGCACAACCGTGCTCCATGTTTCCCCGGAGGCCGCGGTGGGCGGCCCGCTTGCGATCGTGCGCGACGGCGATCCCATTGTTCTGGACGTGGGGAACCAGCGCCTTGACCTGGATATCCCTGCCGAAGAAATCGAGGCTCGCCTTGCGGAGCTGACGCTTCCTGAGCCGAAGTACCGGCGGGGATACGGCCGTCTCTTCATTGACCATGTGAACCAAGCCGACGAGGGTTGCGATTTTGATTTCCTGAAGGGTTTGCCGGATGAGGCACCACAGCGGCTGCCCTACGGCCTGATGAGCGGTTGGCAAGGCGGCTGGTAACGCTCGCCGCCAAACTATCCACAAGATGTGAGGGCCGCTACGAATGGGCGGTCCCGGGAGGAGAAAATGTGCCAAAACCAAAAGTAATCGTGATCGTTCAACAGGGCCGGCCCGCGCCCCCCGTGGAGCGGTTGGAATCAGAAGCCGACGTGGTCGTCGTTCGAACGGCCGACGAGTTCAGGGCCGCGTTGCCAGGGTCCGAAATCCTGTTCCTGAACGACTTCCGGACCAAACTGCTGCGCGAAGTGGGCCCGGGGGAGCTGCGGTGGATCCACACGTCGAGCATCGGCGTCGACACCTTGCTGACTGGCGAGATCGTGAACAGCGACATCGTGGTGAGCAACTCCCGCGGCGTGTGCGAGCGACCCATCGCGGAGTGGGTACTCGGTGTGCTGCTGATGTTTACTAAGGACCTCCGCCGTACGATTGAGCTGCAACAGGCGCGCACCTGGCAACACCGCGAAACGGAGCCTTTGCTGGGGCGCAAAGTCCTTGTAGTTGGCCCCGGTCCGGTGGGCCGGGAGACGGTTCTCCTGCTGCGCGCAGCGGGAATGGACGTGACCGTCGTCGGGAGGACCGCCCGCGAAGATTCGCAGCTGGGGACCATTGCATTCTTCGGCGATCTTGACGTACTTCTCGGTCAAGCCGAGGACGTGGTGCTGACCGTGCCGCTCACGGAGGAGACCCGCGGCCTGTTCAACTCGTCCCGCCTCGACAGGATGCGGCCGGGCGCGCGGCTCGTCAACGTCGGTCGGGGTGCCGTTGTCGTGGAACAGGATCTTCTCGACGCTGTCGACTCAGGCCACCTGGGGGCGGTGGCACTGGACGTCTTCGAACAGGAACCACTGGCGCCCGAAAGCCCACTGTGGAGCCGCAAGAACATCCTTGTCTCTCCTCATGCCTCCGGCGATCTGATCGGCTGGAGAGGACGCGTTGTGGACTCATTCGCCCGAAACCTTCGGCGATGGAAATCTAACGAGCCACTCCACGATGTGGTGGACCTGATGAAACTCGGGGTGACGGCACCGGCCTTGGTACCGGACCAACCCTGATGCCCTGTCCCGAATCCCATGGGCGAAACTGTCCTGTTTCGCCTATGGGATTCGGGTGTCCCAAGCTGGTACATCGCTCCGACGATCCGCGTCGGTAGTGTGATTCAGCACTCAACATTTAGTGACGAGGATTACATGTCAAACACAACCATACGTACGACGAAAACGCCGTACCAGCCCCAGGAAAACAAGCTCAGCGGCAACATGGGGGTCGGAGAGCTCGTGATGAACGTGCTCGCATTCTCCTCACCATTGACCACCGTTGCAGGCACGCTTCCCGTAATGCTTTTGTTCAGCGGCCAGACCGCGCCCGGCATCTACATCATGGTGACGCTGATGCTGCTCATCTTTTCCGTTGGCTTTGTGAAGATGAGCCGAAGCGTTGAAGCGCCGGGAGGCTTCTACTCCTTCGTCACTGCTGGCCTCGGCAAGCCGGCAGGCCTCGGGGGCGCCCTCCTGGCACTCTTTGGCTACATTTTCATCGGCTTCTTCGCCCCGTCGCTGTTCGCAGTCACGCTCCAAAGCTTCGTCGTCAACACGTTGCACGGCCCGGACATCCCCTGGTACTGGTACGGACTTGGCATCATCGCCATAACTACCCTCTTGGCCTACAACCGCATCGATCTTTCGGCAAAGGTCCTGACGGTCGTGATGCTGCTTGAGTCAACCGTGGTGGTTGTTTTCGACATCGCGTCCTTCTCCTCAACCGGCGGCGCTGTGTCGCAAAGTGTTGCCTTCTCCATGCCGTGGATCACTGACGCTGGGCTTGGATTGGCGCTGCTGTTTGCCGTCGGTAACTTCTTCGGGTTCGAAGCCACGGTCATCTACCGGGATGAAGTGAAGAATCCGGACCGAACCATTCCGCGCGCTACTTACATTGCTGTCGTTGGCATTGGCATCTTCTACGCGGTGGCGGCTTGGGCCTACATCGCCTTCTTGGGGGCCGACCACGTGCAGGCCGCCGCCGAGGCCAACACTGTGAATTTGTTCAACGACGGGGCGACCGCCTTGGTCGGAAAGATCTTCGCTGACATTGGCGTTGTCCTGCTCATTACGTCGATCCTGGCGTCCATGCTCTCGATCCAGAACATCGCTGCCCGGTACAGCTTCTCGCTCGCGGCCGACGGCGTACTGCCGGCTGCGTTGGGCCGGGTACACCCCCGCCACAAGTCCCCCTACTTGTCCGCGCTGACCGTGGGCGTGGTCTGGGCTGTCGCAACTGTGATCTTTACGGTTCTGGGAGTTTCGCCCGATGCTCTGTATCCCATTGCCAGCGGTAGCGGCACGTTTGCGGTGCTGCTCCTCATGTTCATCACGAGCTTCGCAGTGCTCATCTATTTCCTGCGGCGCCGAAGCTTTGCGCCCGAGTCGGTCTGGAAGACGATCATTGCTCCGCTGATTAGCGTCGTTTTCCTGGGAGTTATCACTTATCTGGCTATCACCAATTACCCCGAGCTCATCGGTGGGTCCGCGGTCATGACTGCCATCTTTATGACCTTCACATTTGCGCTGTTCATTGGCGGCATTGTGTACGCCTTGTTCCTGCGCTCCAAGCGACCGGAAGTGTATGCGCGACTTGGACGCCAAAAGGTCGACTGAAATCCTCACCTTAACAAAATCTGGGAGACCGCAATGACGCAACAGATCAGGATTGGGTTGTTTGGCACGGGGCGGATCGGCCAAGTCCACGCAATGAGCTTGGCGACCATAGACGAGGCGACGCTCGCCTGGATATGTGACCCATTTATTGAAGGTGCCAAACAGACCGCCGCTGAGTTTGGCGGAAGGGTGAGCGCTGATCCCGAGGAGGTTTTCGCATCAGGGGAAGTAGATGCGGTCATTATTGCGTCACCGACGGCAACGCACGTGGACTTCGTCGAGATGGCGATCGACGCAGGCGTGCCAGTGCTTTGCGAGAAGCCAATAGACCTCGACATCGACCGAGTCGACGCACTCCGGGCAAAGGCTGCCGCTTCAGAGGTGCCGATTGCCTTGGGATTCAACAAGCGCTTCGACCGGCACTTCGTGGAGCTGAAGCGTCGTGTCGCTGCCGATGAAATCGGCACGCTTGAGCAACTCTCGATCACCAGCCGAGATCCGGGGGAGCCGCCTGCCTCGTACCTCACCGAGTCGGGTGGGATTTTTCGCGACATGACCATCCACGACCTCGATATGGCGCGGTACTTCATTCCGGAAATTGTTGAAGTGTCCGCGCGTGGCGCGAACACTTTCAGCGAAAACGTCCGCGAAGCCGGTGACTTCGACTCCGTCGTGGTCACGCTGCGGGGGTCCAAGGATGAGCTCGTAACAATCGTGAACTCGCGTCATTGCGCTTACGGTTACGATCAGCGCATTGAGGCGTTCGGTGCCACCGGACTGCTGCAGGTGGGCAACAAGAACGACACGTTGGTACGGCACTGGGGCGCGCGGGCAGTCGAGGCGATCGGGCCCTACCAGAACTTCTTCCTGGAACGATATGCCGAGGCCTACCGACTTGAGGTCGCCGAGTTCTTGAGGGCGGTGCGGGGCCTGCCCTCGCGGAGCCCGGGCTTTGAGGATGGCCGCGCCGCCCTCGTCCTGGCGAACGCAGCCGAACAATCGTCCCGCACGGGTATCGCTGTGGCAGTGGACCTCAGCTAAATATCATTGGCAGGCCTCCATTAGGTACTGCCCACCTACCGCCTGCCTGGGCCGCGTGGCTCCCGCAGCGGTCCGCGGCCCAGGCCAGGCTTTTGCCATTTATAAAAAGACGTGGATTTCGCCGCTAATGGCGCGGAGTCCTGCATTTCCGTGCACCCAATTTAAGGACCGAGAGTGGCAACAATGCATTCGGAAAGACCAACGACAATCCACTGGGAGCCCGCAGAGGTCGGCGATGCCGTCTCGTTGCAAATGCCTGGTTGGCCTCCGCACTACGGGCTTGTAGACGACAAGACGCCCGACGGCGACATCGTCTGGGTTGTTTCGGTGGGCGAACGCCGTCTTTTTCATAAAGAGGACGGATACAGCCTTTCAGTTGGCTGGCAATGAACGGCGAGTGGCCGTATTGAAACGTTTTGGAGCATTGTTTCAATCTGGCACAGCTAGCCGAAGTCTTCGTCCGTCAAAGTTCAAGTAAGTGAAACAGTGTGGCAAGGATCACGCCGATGGATCCTCTTGAAGGCCCATAAATGTGCTGAATCAAACAGCGTTGTTTGTGCAATCCCTGCCCCATACGTGTCACGGTTCATTTGCAAGGCCATTGATCTATTTAGGACGAGGACGAGATGACGGACGCCCCACCCACGACCGCTCCGCTGGTCGCGCTGAAAGACATACATAAGACATTCGGAGCGGTATCCGCCTTGCGCGGTGTCAGCATCGATGTTCAACCCGGCGAAACGTTTGCCCTGCTGGGCGACAACGCAGCCGGCAAATCAACGCTGATGAAGGTACTCACCGGCGTTTACCAGCCGGATCGCGGCTCCATTGAAATGGACGGTAAGCGAACAGAGTTCCCCACCCCATCCGCTTCCCGCGATAAAGGGGTCGAGATGGTTTACCAGGACTTCGCCTTGGCGGACAACCTGGACGTTCGAACCAATATCTTTCTGGGGCGCGAACCGCAAAAGAACATCCTCGGCCCGTTCCTGCGGATCATCGACAGGAAGAAGATGGAGGCCGAAACCAAACGGGTGCTCGAGCGGCTGGACATCCCGATCAACCCCCGGCTCAAGGTCAAACGCCTTTCCGGCGGACAGCGGCAGGCAGTCGCCATCGGCCGGGCCCTGGCCTTTGACGCACGCCTGATCATCATGGACGAACCTACCGCGAACCTGTCGGTCGCGAAGGTGGACAAGCTGATCGAAGTGACGCAGCGGCTAAAGGACCTGGGCATCGCGGTCATCATCATCACGCACAGGCTCGATGAGGCTTTCGCCGTGGCGGACCGGTTCGCGGTGATGCGTCAAGGGCAGGTCGTCGGGCGTTTCCGAGTAGGAGACGTCACCGAGGCGCAAGTTGCCCACCTCATCTCCCACGGCACCTTGGACGACTACGTCGACACGGGTTCGGGAATCCCTGAAGACCGCCGAAAGATCGGCAGCACTTCCTCCATTGCCGTCGTTGGTTCGATGGCGGCACACGGCATTACGACGAACGGGAGCGGCTCGTGAGCCTCATGACTGAAAACATCAAGACGCTGCTGGGGCCCGCCGAGCTAAAGGAAGAGTCCCTTTCCACCAAGGTCAAGCGCTTCGTCGGGGACTACGGAATCCTCATCTTCTTCGTTGTCATCTTCGTCTTCCTGGCAGTTGCTGCCCCCAACTTCCTGACGCTGAACAATCTGGTCAACGTGGTGAGGCAATCGTCAATCATCGGACTGATCGCACTCGGGATGACGTTTATCATGATCACCGCCGGCATTGACCTTTCCGTCGGTTCGGTGGTCGGCTTGGCGGGCATGGTCTTCGCAATGCTGGCCCCAGCAAGCGGGGGAGCGTTCTGGTTGCCCCTGATAGCGGGCCTCGCAGTCGGTTTGCTCGTCGGTTTCCTCAGCGCCGCGATGATTGTGTGGGGCGGCATCCTGCCATTTTTGGCCACCCTGGCCACTATGGCCATCGCACGCACGGCGGCCCTGGTGATCACTGACGGGCAAGTGGTCTCAGGACTCAGCGGTCCGGCCGAATGGATCGGATCGGGTTTTATCGGGCCGATCCCGGTGCCGGTGATCATCTTCCTTCTGGCCGCCATGCTCTGTGAGTTTGTGCTGGGCCGCACGAAGTTCGGTTCCCACGTCTATGCAGTGGGAGGCAACGAAGAATCCGCGAAAAAGGTAGGCATCTCCACCGGCCGCGTGCTGTTCACCGTTTACCTCATCGGTGGCGTCACCGCAGCGCTGGGCGGCCTCGTACTGACCGCCCGTTTGGATGGTGCCGCGCCCGTCGCCGGCACCGGTTATGAGCTGCAGGTGATTGCCGCCGTCGTGATCGGTGGCACGAGCCTCTTCGGTGGCGTCGGCACCATCCGCGGAACGGTCATCGGGGTGCTCCTACTGGGCATCGTGATGAACGGTATGAACCTGCTTGGTGTCTCCTCCTACTACCAGCAGGGCGTCCAGGGCATCATCCTGGTGCTCGCCGTGCTGCTGAACCGTTGGAAGTCGGACTAACCAGCCGCGCCACGGAAACAAGCCCACCACCCACGGGCCGCTTGTCCGCCAAAATACGACGAATCTCCTTGAGCACTCAAGAAACATTGAAAGGAATATCCATGGGAATGCGACAGAAGTTCGCTGCTGGGGTCGCAATGCTGGCCGCCGGTGCCCTCGCCCTGACCGGATGTGCCGGCAGCAGCAACGCAAGCAGTTCCGAGGGGGCGGGAAAGGCTTACAACATCGGAGTTGTAGTTCTCGACCTGCAAGACCCCGACCTTGCCCGCATGACAGAGGCCATGAAGAAGACAGCGGACGAAAAGGGCGTGAAGCTGAACATCACCGACTCCAAGAAGGACGTTGGCAGCGAGCTCAATCAGGTAGAGGACTTGATCACCCGCCAGGTCGACGCGATCATCCTCCAGCCACTCGATGGTGAAGCCAGCCAGAATGCGGCAAAGCGGGTCATTGACGCCAAAATTCCGCTCTTCATCCTATCCACGGAGTTCGCAGACGGCGCAAGTGTCGCCTACAAGAGCTACATCGGTGTCGATGACACGGTGGCCGGCGAGATGCAGGCCGAATACCTGAACAAGACACTCCCCAACGGTGGCAACATCGTGTTCGCTGCAGGCGTCTACGGTGCTTCATGGACTGACCGACGTAAATCCGGCTTCGACAACAAGGTCAACAAGAACATCAAGATTGTGGCCGAATTCCAGGCAAAGGGCAGCCGGGACGACGCCAAGCGCAACATGGAAGACACTCTTCAGCGCTTCCCGTCCGGGCAGATCGACGCCGTCGTCGCGAACAATGACGAGATGGCCATTGGTGCGGCTTCAGCCATTACCGATGCCGGCCGCACCTCGGAATTCAAAGCAGTAGTTGGTGTTGACGGCACGGATCCTGCCCTGCAGGGAATCAAGGGTGGAACAATCTCGGCCACTGTGCGTCAGGATTCCGCCGGACAGGGTGTCAAGGCAGTTGAGGTGGTCACCGATTTCCTCAAGGGCGGAAATGTCGAGAACCGCTACACGCTCCCGTTCACGCTCATCACCAAGGACAACTTGTCTGAATTCATGAAGTAAAAACGCGCGCCAGTAGGGCGATCGCTCCGCACACGACGGGCACGGCTGATCCATTCGGGTCGCCGTGCCCGTTCTGTTTTGGCACATTCCGGCAGTGATACCGCCTGCCTACACTTCCTTGGGACCACTATGAGATGGAGAACTCAACCATGCCCAGAGCTGCACATATGATCGGGTTTCTGAGCGAGCTCCGGGACAAGGGCATCGAGGCTGACGACTCGCCGCGCAGGCTCTCGGAGTACTCCTACGACGCATCGAACTACCGCGTGAGGCCCACCGCAGTTGCCTTCCCGAGGTCCGTTGCGGATGTGCGGAAGATCCTGCGGATCAGCGTCGCTTCCGGCGTTCCCATTACGGCTCGCGGAGGTGGCACGTCAATGGCGGGAAATGCCGTCGGAGGCGGATTGGTCATCGATTTGTCCCGGTGGATGAACCGGGTGGACCACATCGACGCCGATTCCCGGACGGTCTGGACGGATGCGGGCGTCATCCTCGGCGAACTGCGGTCAATCGTTGAGAAAGCCACCCGCGGGGAGCTCACGTTCGCGCCCGACCCATCGTCCCTGACGAGGGCCTCCATCGGTGGTTCCATTGGGAACGATGCCTGCGGAAACCATTCGGTGGCCTACGGCAGGATGACCCACCATATCCATGAGATTGAAGTCGTCACTGCGGACGGTGCCTACCTGCGCGCCGGGCGTGACTATTTGCGGGCGGTTGACCCCTCGGATGCACACTCCACAGCCAGAGCCCGGGAACTGATCCGTGATTTGAAGTCCCTCGTCACGGAGAACCTGGCAACAATCCGCATGGAACTCCAGACCATCCCCCGCCAGGTTTCCGGCTACCATCTGGGCCAGTTGCTCCCTGAAAAGGGATTCGACGTAGCCCGAGCCCTGGCGGGCAGCGAGGGAACCTGTGCGGTTGTTGTCAGGGCGAAGGTGGGGCTCGTGGAAAAGCCGCGGACCACTGCCTTCCTTTGCCTCGGCTATGAGGACACCATCGAGTCTGCACGCGACGTCGTAACCATTTTGGCAGCGAAACCGAGCGCCATCGAAGGACTGGACGCCTCGATCGTGGACATCATGCGCCACCGGAGGGGTGCGGCCAGCGTCGACTCTCTGCCGGAAGGCAATGCCTTCCTCATGGTCGAATTCCCGGGCGACACGATTGAGGAAGCCACAGGGGACTGTGATCGCCTGCTGGAAGCGTTACGGGCGACGGGCCGGGTCCGGGACCACGCCATCGTTACGGAACCGACGGAACGCGCAAAATTGTGGCGGATTCGCGAAGACGGCGCCGGACTGTCCTCGCGACGGATCGACGGCGTACAAACGTGGCCGGGGTGGGAGGACTCGGCGGTGGCGCCCGAGCGCCTTGCCGACTATCTCACCGACCTGCTGCCTCTCGTGGGCAAATTCAACTACACCGCCTTCATGTACGGTCACTTCGGCGCAGGGTGTGTTCACATGCGCCTCGACTATGACCTGCGCAGCGAAGCGGGCCGCGCGACATTCGAGGAGTTCACCCGGGAAGCGGCGCAACTGGTGGTTTCCCATGGAGGCTCCCTTTCCGGCGAGCACGGTGATGGCAGGGCACGCAGCGAATTGCTTGAGGTCATGTACTCGCCCGGGATGATTGCGCTGTTCAAGGCCTTCAAACATCTCTGGGATCCGGCCGGAATACTTAATCCGGGAATTATCGTAAATCCCGAACCGTTTGCCGCGTCACTCGCACTCGAAGGAGTGGCCGAGCCGGGGCCAGCGCACGGCGAGGCGCCTGCGGGCCCGGCTGCCGCCGTCGTGCCTTCTGCACAAGGTCGCCCCCAACTTCCCTTAGTGAGCCCCTTCGTCGGCAATTCGCACGCATGTATTGGCGTGGGGCGCTGCCGGGCGACATCGGGCGGCTTCATGTGCCCGAGCTACAGGGCAACCAAGGACGAGAAAGACTCCACTCGAGGCCGCGCCCGGGTCCTCCAGGAACTGACCCGTGCCAACGGTCGCAGTATTGACGGCTGGTCCAGCCCGGAGGTGCGTGAGGCGCTTGATCTCTGTCTGTCGTGCAAGGCTTGCTCTACGGACTGCCCCACCGGGGTGGACATTGCCGAGGCCAAATCCCAGCTGGTCGATGAGCATTACCGGGGGCGCATCCGTCCCTTTACGCACTATTCGATCGGGTGGTTGCCGCGGTGGCTTCCGCTGCTGACCAGGGTCGCGCCGCTGGCGAACTTCGGCGCCAACTTCCGTCCTTTCCGCAGGCTCGGGGAGCGGCTGGGTGTTAGCGCGCGACGGCGCCTCCCGGCCTTTGCGGCGGCAGGCAGAATTCGACGGCGGTTCCGTGAGGCGGGGTTCGTGGAGGGGGCCGAGGTGCTCCTCTTCGCGGACAGCTTTACCCGTGCCTTCAGGCCGGAAGTGGTGCCGGCTGCCGCACGCGTGCTTCGCGATACCGGTCAGTCGGTAGGGTGCACGCCGGCGGCCTGCTGCGGTCTGACCTGGATTTCCACCGGGCAGCGCGATGGCGCGCGCCAAAGACTCGCACGTCTGATCCGAAAGCTTGACGACGGTACGGACCGGGACATCGTGGTACTGGAGCCGAGCTGTGCTGCGACCATCCGGGATGAGGGTCCAAAACTCGTCGGCGGGGAAGCATCCAAGAGGGTTGCGGCCCGGGTGCGGTCCTTTTCGGTCGCCGTTGATGAGGCTATCCAGCGGGGATGGAAGCCGACGGCGGTCCCGCCTGAAAGCGCCGTTTTGCAGACTCACTGCCACGAACATGCGGTGTTCGGCTCGGGTGCGCAGAAGCGGGTGCTGGAGGCATGGGGTGTGCCGGCCCTCGTCGAGTCGTCCTCGTGCTGCGGCGTTGCCGGCAACTTCGGCTTCGAAGCGGAGCACTTTGACATGTCGATGAAGGTGGCCGAACACTCCATTATTCCAGCGCTCGACAGTGGGGCAGGAGAGGCACTTGTCCTTACTGACGGGTTCGGCTGCGCCATGCAGGTCTCCCAGATCGATCCTCAGCTTGCAGGCAAGCATCTGGCTATTGCCTTGGACTCAGACAGTGCCAACAACTAGGTGGTCGGTATGGAGTACTTCGGAGTCATCCTGATCCTGCTGGCTGCCGGTCTGCACCTGGTCAGCCTTCACTCTGACGCTTTTCGATCCAACCAGGCGCCCAGGAAAACAGCAACGATGCGGGCCATGCACACAGTTCCTCCTGGCGCGGCTGCCATCATGGTGGCTGTCGCAGGCTTATTCATCTTCGTCACCAGCATCAATTCACGGTGAATTTAGCAACGAATGCGCCCGCAGCCAAGGTGTCTCAAACTGACACGGTCGGCGTCGAACCAGGAGACGGATGCTGGAAGGGACCCAGTAGCCCCACTACTTTTGAGAGTTGATCTCGATGATGAACAGGAAGCTCGCGCAAGGACGGCACGTTGAATGGTTGCGAGCGTCGGCACATTTCAATGAGACAGATCTTGGAGAGCGGACTGACCATCAGCTGAAGCGCTCCGGAAAGATCGTCCACCGACTCCGTCAGGACATGGCGGAAGGCCGCGACACCAGGGACGCTGCGCCCTGGCCGACACCGGGTGCATAGCCCCCAAAACTGCGGTCCGTAGCGCTTGAACCTGGCACTGTGTCCAAGCGCTACGACCGTTTCCCCTCTCGGGGCAGGATGCAAAAGAGTTGGCCCGTCGTGGACTACCGCTCATTGAGGTGCCATGCGCCAGCTACCGGCTCTTGACTGCCCAAGTATGTGGTCGCGGACCGTGGCGTGGGGTTTGCGACGCTCTCGGGGTCTGGGGGGACTTTTACCAGCCCCACCCCCATCATTAGGGGAGCTAGTAGCCGTTGAGCTTCCTAAACGGGACAGTATTGCGGCGGGCCATAACCGAATCAAAAGTCTTCCACAGATTACGCATCGCCATCATCTGCCGCAGCTTCCAACGGTAACCAACAATGCGCTGTTCACTCATGGCTCGCCTCGACAGAAAGCCTTGAGGAACCGACTGACATGTGGGCTGCCGCGGAGATCTCGGACAGTGGGCCCTCTTAAAATGGGGGTCTACCGAAAGTAGAGATCAGCATGACCGCATCACGGAAGCGTTTTACCCAGGAGTTCAAGGACGAGCTGTGCCGCGAGGTGATCAGCACGTCCAAGCCGATCAAGGACGTGGCCACCGCGCACGGTGTTGGCCCCGAGACGCTCCGCAACTGGCTGGTCAAGTACCGCGAGGCCAACGGCGGGACAGAGGCTGATCTGACGGTGCCGGAGCGGGCCCGGCTGAAGGAGCTCGAGCGTGAAGTTCAAGAGCTGCGGGCGGAGACTGCGTTCCTGAAAAAAGCCAGCGCTTACTTCGCGCGGGAGCAGCGGTAGTGAGCAAGTATGAATTCATCGATTCCCAAAAAGCTGAGCCCGCCAATCTGAACCCGGTGGTGAGGATGTGCCGCTGGTTGGCCGTCTCGACGTCCGGTTTCTATCACTGGGCCACCCGTCCACAATCGGCCACCTCGGGGCGCCGGCAGGCCCTGACCGCGCGGATCCAGCACTTCTTCGAGGAGTCCGAGGGCACCTACGGCTACCGGCGCATCCACGCCGATCTCGCCGCGGAACAGACCGAGTGCTCTCCCGAGCTGGTGCGGCAGATCATGCGCCACCAAGGGCTGGTGGCCTGTCAGCCACGCCCGTTCCGCATCACCACCGAGGCTGACGCGCAGGCCGCCGCGGGCATGCCGGACCTCGGCAACCGGGACTTCAGCGCCGACCGCCCCGGGGTGAAGTTCGTCGGCGACATCACCTACATCCACACCTGGCAAGGATTCATCTACCTCGCCACCGTCATCGACTGCTACTCGAAGAAGGTCGTCGGCTGGTCCATCGCCGATCACATGCGCACCGAACTCGTCGCCGACGCGCTCAAGAACGCCGCCGCTACAACCCGGATCGAGCCGTCCGCGATCTGGCACTCCGACCGGGGCAGCGTCTACACCTCGGCCGATTTCAGGGCCCTGGTGGCCGGCCTGGGCATGCGCTCCTCGATGGGCCGCACCGGGGTGTGCTGGGACAACAGCATGGCCGAATCGTTCTTCTCAGCCCTGAAAAACGAGCGTGTCTACCGGACCGTGTACGCGACCAAATCACAAGCCCGGAGCGACGTCATTCGCTACATCGAGGGGTTTTACAACAGCCGGCGCCGGCACTCCGCACTCGGATACCGGCGGCCCAACGAAGTCCACTATGGTTATCAACAGCCAGCCTTGGCAGCGTAGAAGAAACCACTCATTCCGCTGTCCGAAATCACCGCAGCAGCCCAGATGGTGTCGCGGTGGGGACCGGCTTGCGCGTGGGAGATTTAGCTGGACGGGCAGGCTGATCGGGGCGGGCAAAGTCGGCCTGGAGCGCGCGGATGAATCGGCTATTGGCCGACCGGGACGAGACGAAATCGGTCGGCCAGGATTCTCAATGCATCTGCGGTTCCCGTCCCGAGGTCCTCTGACGGTGCGGGAAGGGTCTACTCTCGGACGTATGGGCAGTGATCCCGTGCCGGGGAGGAGGTTCCCGGACGCTCCGTCTTACGATGTGCACCGCCGCGTCGTGGAGACGTACGCTCGCGACCTCCCGAGTGGCAACAGCCTGCTGGACGCCCTCGCCAAGCGGACAAGCCGTGGGGGGCGCAAGGCCGAGTTCGAGTTCAGGGCCACTCCTTACAACTTCTGCGAGGTCCTCTGCGTGGCGTCCCCGGAGACTGCCGTTGCCCTGCTCGACGCGGGGATCACCACGGCGGACGAGGCCGTCGCGTTCCTCGAAGAGCACGGGCTGGACGATCTCGTCGAGGACAATCACGACGCCGCGGAGGCCGCGCTCCGCTGGGCGGCGATGCCTTCGGAGGTGCTCGACCGCTTCCAGCACTCCCCTCTGTCCTTCTATGAGGACCCGGAGGGCTTCGGGGAGAAGCTGGGGGAGGACCTGATCGGAAAGCTCCGGAGGAACAGGACGGTGTGGGCTGCCGTGCAGGAGCGCAGGATCGATCTGCGAGACATCCTCCAGATCGGCATCTCGCGGTTTCTCGACGCCGAGGACGACGAGGGTACTTTGAGTGGGTTGCTGGCCAGCCTGAAGTCGGGCGCAGGCCAGCAAGTCGGGGCCGAGGACATCAGCGGCTGGATCGAGTATTTCGGGATCGGCCCGGCGACCCCGAACGAGGTCAAGACAGGCGTCTACCGGCTCGCTGTACGGCACGGTGGCGACTTCGCCGCGCAGATCCCACGGGATGCCCGCACTATGAGGCTTGCCAACGGCCTCTCGCGTGCCGCCCACGGCGAGAGGCGGGGTCTCGACGTCGAGCGTCGTCTGATCCTGTTCGGGGCGCAGGTCTTGGCCGGGACCTCGCGGGCGGCAGGGCTGTCAGCCTTGCCGGACGAGCACGACCTGATGAGGCTAGTCGACGCGGGGATCACCGCCGCGCAGGCAGCCGAGGGGTACGTGAGGGGGATGAGCGCAGCCCAGATGGTCGCGGTGCACCGGGACGGCACAGTCCCGGGCGTCTCAGACGACTGGATCTGAAGCCATCCCCGCATGTGAGGGGGCCCGAGGGCCGTGCCCAGTGGGAGACACGGTGGGCACGTGAATGAGGGCTTCGAGCATTACCTCCGCACGAAAAGTCGGCCGATGTCTACCTGACCCGGACCGGTCTGGACTGGCTGAATGTCGGCCGGGCCTCTTCGCGTCATGACCTCGATGATGTTCTCGGGCATCGGGCATCGGGCATCGGGCATCGGGCATCGGCAGTGGCCGGACGAATCGATGGAGCTGGTGACGACCAGGGGGCCGCCGGCCCGGACGGCAGCCACGGCTTCGTTTAGTCCCGGCCGTTCCTGTTCCGTCCGGTCACGCCGTGGTCACCATCAGGTCATTGGGGACACCCAGACCCGTAAGCGCATTGCCCAGCGTTGTAAGGTCCATTTCGTTCGTGGAGACCCGGGCGTAGCCCAATGATCTGCCCGGACAGCGTTAATGAGCGGTCCACGACAAGACCCGTGGACCGCTCATACTCTCCCTCTTGACAAGAAACCCCTACATATCAATTCAGCGTGATGGCGCTGACCCGGACGTCGGTTCCTTCAAGCATCCTTATAACCACTTCGTGGCGGCCTGGAACCGTTGGTGCGAAGGTGGCCTCCTGGATTCCGCCCCCAAGGCTCAGTTCAGCTACCGGATTGCTCCCCACAATAATTTGCACAAGCCCTTCTCCTTCTGCATCGAGGGTAACTGAGGTGAACCCCTGTTCGCTCTGGACGTAGCGGAAGGTACCCGACGAGCCGGATGATGGAAGTATCAGTCGCTCCTCTCCGATGTTCCGGCTCCCGACGAAGGCGCCCCCACTAACGGCGCAGGAACGCCAGCCGTCGATCCGTTCTCCTGGCGCGTATGGAGCACCCACTCCTTGGGAAGTCATGGGCACTTCGGCTATGCGCCCGGCCAAGCCAATATTTATTTTTTCCACACAGAGGCGTCGCCGAACGGGTGAGTTGCTGCTGGAGCGGTGATAGAACACATACCAGCTGTCTTTGAAGCGTTCTATGGAGCCGTGTATGTTCCAGGAGTTCGGGTCGCACTCCTCGTTGTCGATGATGATTCCGCGATAGGTAAAAGGTCCCAGCGGAGAGGGTCCCGTTGCGTAACCCAGGCTTGTCGGTTTTCCTCGTGATGTGTCAGCGAAGACGAAGTAGTACGTCCCGTCAATTTTTCGGACAGAGGAACCTTCGTGGAAGTGGTGCTCCTCCTCCGTCACCAAGTTGTGCTGCACTTCTCCGGTGTCGAAGCCCATGAGGTCTGTGTGCAGTTTGACCCCGCTGGCGCGAAACTGTCCCCAGTAGAAGTAAGTGCTACCGTCGTCGTCGGTGAAAACGGACGGATCGATGCCTGTCGCCGGCAGTTGGACAGCGTCGGCGAAGGGGCCCTCCGGGTAGTCGCTGACGGCCACGCCCTCGCTTCCGTCGGAGAGGCAAAAATAGAGATAATATCGTCCGTCTTTTTCCAGCCCGTCGGGGGCGAAAAGGAACGGTCCCTTGTTATCGCGTCCGGCTGCCATCATGCGCTGGAAAGCTGGCCATCGGCCGGACTTTTGGGTTTGTCTCCCTGTCTTGAGCATAAAGCGAGCTTTCGTCCATCGCCCCAAGGTGGGGACCAGGCCTTTATTAGGTTTGCCCGCCCACGGGACCTGTTCCAGTTCAAAGGACTTGTCGTGGACTGTCCACTCCTCCAGATCCATAGTTGACACGGCACGGTACTGCGTGCTGCAGAAAATGTTTTCATCCCTGTCCTCGCTGCCGTACACGAACAGGCGTCCGTCGGGCATGACATGGGCTTCACCGTCCGGGATCCAGATGTCTGGTGGAAGGACTGGGTTGCGTGCGCTCATATTTCATCTCCTTAATTGGTTCCGCTGCCAGTTCTCGTGAGACCGGCGCAGGGCTGTACGCAAAAGGGGAAGCCCTTTAGCGATTCTGGAATGGTTTTCGGGGTTGCATACCTGTGATCACCAGCTGTCACCGGTAATGCGCGTGGCGGCCGACGCCGCTGTCAGGTCCACACCGCTGACCTCAGTACCCGCGCCCCCTGGACCTGATTGCACGGACAGCCATCGACCTCATCACCGCCCCGGAGACAGAACCCCGAGTGCGCCAATCGACCCCGAAGCGCATTCTGCGAGAATCAACGGCTCTGCTACGTCCGTAAATGCCGGACAGACCGGGCCCGCGGTTCAACTTCCAACTGCGGCGTGCCGCGCCGCTATGTGTCCAAAGACCAGCCCCTGCCCAATGGTGGCACCGGCTCCGGGATAGCTTCTGCCGAAGGCGTTGGCTGCCGTGTTGCCGATGGCGTAGAGCCCCGGGATGGGCTGGGCCGTGGAATTGAGGGCGCGTCCGAACTCGTCTGCGCTTATGCCACCGCAGGTCCCGAGGTCGCTGAGGACAACTTTCACCGCGTACAGCTTGCGGTGGTTCAGTGGTCGGAGGTTCGGATTTGGAGTCACCGTTGGGTCGCCGTAGTACCTGTCGTAGGCGCTGTTGCCGCGTCCGAATTCATCGTCGATACCGAGGGCTGCGGCCTGGTTGAACCGGGCACCTGTTGCTTCGAATGCGTCCTGGGGTATTGACATCGCCTGCGCAAGCTCCGACCACGATCCACCATGCACGGCGATTCCGTTGTCATACCAGGACGTCGGGAGCTTCATGCCAGGAAATATCGTTCCGGCGAGCAGGTAGCTGTTGCGATATTCCTGATCGAAAATGAGCCACATCTGTCCGACCGGTTGCCGGTGCTTTTCCCGCTGGAGGACGCGCTGGCCGAAGGACATGTAGTCCTGTGCCTCATTGGCGAACCGCCGCCCTGTCGAATCAATCATGAAGGATCCGGGCAGGGAGCGTTCGGCTAGGAGCACAGACGGTGCGCCGCCCTTCACGGGGGCGATTGCAGGGAACCACCACGCCTGATCAAGTAGCGAGGTCGCTGCTCCGCAGGAGCGTGCGGCGGCGATCGCGTCACCCGTATTCCCGTCGGCGCCGAGGCTCCAAGGGCCCAGACTTAACGATTGTTCCTGCCTGCGCATCGTGAGGTCATGGTCGAATCCGCCGGCGGCCAGTATGACTCCGCGCTTGGCCTGAACCACATATTCCCGGCCACCGGAAGAGACGACGGCACCAGTGACACGCCCTTGCTCGGTAAGCAGTCGGACCAGTGACGTTTCGGTCCAGACCGGAATTCCGGCCTTAAGTACTCCGGCGTAAAGGCCGGCGGCAAGCGCCTGTCCTCCTGCAGCGTAATCACGGCCGAGGAGGGTGCCGCCTATGCCTTGGATCGCGCGGAGGGCAGCGAGCTTGAGGCCCTTGGCGGGGATTTTGGTCAGCAGGTTGAGCCACTTGTAGTCACCACCGGTGACGGGCATCGGCAGGGGGGCTTCCATAATGCCTTTGCGGAGTTTGGCCCGGTGCGGTCCAAGTTGGCGGAGGTCGAAGGGGCGGCATTCACAGCTGCGTCCGACAGCGGACCCGCCGGGCTGTTCCGGGTGGTAGTCCGAATAGCCCTTGGCCCAAGTGAACTTCATTGGCGTGGTTCTCTGCAGCATTGCCAGCGCTTCCGGGCCGCGGGCCAGGAAATTGTTCCACCGCTGCGCGGGGGCACTTTCACCGACAACAGCTGAAAGGTAACGGGCAGCAGAGTCGGGGGATGTGTCTCCGCCCTTTGCAGCCAGGACATGGTTGCCGGGGATCCAGAAGGCTCCCCCGGAGCGTGCCGTGGAACCACCGATTAGGGCCGTTTTCTCGATGATGAGCACTGAGCTGCCTGCCTCACGAGCGCTCAGAGCGGCCGCGAGTCCGGTACCGCTTCCTACAACAAGGATGTCCACTTCTGCCGGGCCGGGTGTGGATGCCTGTGCCAGCGTTGTGCTGGCGGACCTGAACTTCGTGATGGTGTTTTGAGCTGCCACGTTGGAACTCCCGTCTGAGACCGTCGCGCGCAGGTAGCGCGCGCTAGTTGGTTACCCTAGCTGGCTGCCCATCTGAGATCAAGAGGGCGATGCGAGGTTGCAACTGACCGGTGGTCAGCTGCAACCTCGCATCGTGGGGACTGCGCCCGTTCTGGGGTGGTTGGCGAATGATTAGCGGGTGGTGGCCATTTCGCGGGTTACCTGGTGGCTGTCTTCAGCGCCTGCGGTTTCGAGGGCGTGGCCTTCGGTGTCGATGTTGGGCAGCCATTTATCCAACCACGACGGAATCCACCACGCTGAGCGGCCGAGCAGTGCCAGCGCCGCCGGGACGATGACCATGCGGACAACAAACGCGTCCGCGATGACGCCGACGGTGAGCGCCAATGCGATGGAGGCAACCAATGGGGACGGGCTGAGGGCAAAGCCGCCGAACACAGCTGTCATGATTGCCGCAGCAGCCACCACGATGAAGGCTGACTTTGAGAAACCGTCCAGGATTGCTTCCCAGGGTGACCAGCCCTTGACAAAGGCTTCACGCATCCTTGACACGAGGAAAACCTGGTAATCCATGGCCAGGCCAAACAGGATGCCGACGATCAGGATAGGCAGCAGACTCAGCATGGGGGAGCCTGTAGGAGCGGCGATGACGGCATCTGCCCAGCCCCACTGGAAGACCGCCACGGTCGCGCCGATTCCTGCTCCCAGGGACAGGAGGAACCCCATGGTGGCAATCAACGGGACAAGGAGCGACCTGAACAGAATGATGAGCAGAATTAGGGCAAGACCGACGATGACCGCGATGTAGGTGACGAGGGCTTCGCTGAGTTTTTGATCCACGTCGATGGAGATTGCCGTTTCGCCGGTGACTGACACCGCCGCGTCGACGTCTGTTGCTCGTTCCCGGATGTCGTGCACGAGGGCCTTAGTGCCGCTGGCAGCCGGGCCCTCTTTGGGCAGCACGCTGATTAGCGCGGCGGTCCCGGACTGGCTGATCTGGGGCGGGGCCACCATCTGCACGTTGTCCAGAGTGAGCAGGATGGTTTGAATGCTGGAGGCTTGAGCCTGCACATCAGCCTTGGATTCGACCAGAACGACGAGCGGGTTTTGGCTGCCGGCGCCGAATTCGTCGGCGATGATGTTGTAGGCCTGCCGCTGGCTTGACTCTGGGTCGTCTCCGCCCGGTGTGTTCAGCGCGGTCTGGAGTGACAGCACCGGGATTGCGAGGACGGCGAGCAGGACGATGCCTGCGAACAGGGAACGTATGGGTTTGTACACCACGATTGAGGCCCATTTTTCAAGGATGCCTACTTTGGTGGTGTCCTTTGGCGTATGAACCCGCGTCCCGGTTTTGTGGTCCGGGCGTTCCCGCTTGGGGAGGGCCTTGTGGCCCATGAAGGCGAGGAAGACGGGCAGGAGCGTCAGTGACATCAGCACCGCGACGAACACTGCCAGGGCGGCGGCCAGTCCCATTTCGGTGATGAAGGGGATGTTCACGATGGAGAGGGCTGCCAGTGCGATGATGACGGTCGCGCCGGCGAAGATGACTGATGACCCGGCTGTTCCGACTGCTCGTCCGATGGCCGTGGTGAGGTCCGGCCCTTCACGCAGTTCGGAGCGGAAGCGGGCAACGATGAAGAGGGAGTAGTCGATGCCAACGGCCAGGCCGAGCATCACGGCAAGGATCGGAGTCATGGATCCGATGGGCTGCAGGAAGGCGGAGGAGGCGAAGATGCCGAGGACGCCGACACCGACACCGAGAAGGGCGGTGAGCATGTTCGCGCCAGCGGCGACAAGGGATCCGAAGGTGATAAACAGGACCGCGAAAGCGATAAGCGCTCCGACGATTTCGCTGGGGCCGAGGATTTCCGGAAGTGGATTGGTGAGGGTACCGCCGATTTCCGCTTCAAACCCGGCGTCCCGGGCGGTTTCAGCGAGTTTCTCCACTTCGGAGTACACCGATTCGGCGTTTGATTCACGGATGTCCGTAAAGGTGAGTGTGGCTACGGCGGTGGTCTGGTCCTGAGAAATGAAGGGTCGGGTCGGGTCGAAGGGAGAGGCGACACCGGTGGCGTTGGTGATGGATTCGGCTTTCTTGAGGAGCTCTCTTGCCTCTGCAGCGTAGGGATTCTGGCCGATGGTGCTTCCCTCCGGGGTCCGCAGCACAAGTTGGAGGGTTGCCGAACCTTCGGTTTTGCTGCTCGGGAACTCTTTCTTAAGACTTTCCATCGCCTTGCTGGACTCGGTGCCAGGGATATCGAAGGCGCCGTCGCCGAAGCGCATCCCGGTTATGGCCGTCACGCCGACCAGAGCGAGTACAGCCGCCCACGAGAAGAGCACCGCAAGGCGATGCCGGGCACTGAAAAGGCCCAGACGGTAAAGAAATTTTGCCATTCGAACGAGCTCCTGGAGGGGTAGATGGTGCCGGGTTTGGCAGGTTCATCCTCATCATCAGTTGCTGGCGGTCCGCCCGAATCCCTCCTGTGGATTGCTTTCGTGTACCGCAGAGGCAGTAGTCCGGTTCGGTAAGGGCTCAGGGCTGGGGGTCAGCCAGCCCTGAACGGTACGCCAGCACTACCAGCTGCGACCGGTCGTTCGTCCCGGTTTTGTTCATGGCACGGTTCAGGTGGGTTTTCACAGTGTAGGGCGAGATGAACAATGCTGCCGCGATTTGATCGTTCGTCAGCCCCGCTGCCGCTGACTTGAGGACGTCGCGTTCACGGTGGGTAAGGGCGGACACTGCATCCTTGGCTTCCTGACTGACCGGCCGGCGGCCCGGATCTGCGACATGGGCTACAAGGGTTTCTGCTGCTGTAGGGGACAGTGAAGTGCCGCCGGTCGCGATGGCCTGGACCGCCGCAATCAGTTCGGCGGGGCCGACGTCCTTGCCGAGGAAACCCTGCGCACCTGCCTGCACCGCCCGGATGACGTTTTGGTCATTGTCGAACGTTGTGAGCACAAGGATATTTGACTTGCTCAACCGCTCGTTTGACCGGATACGTCGGATTGCCTCGACTCCGTCCACACCAGGCATCCGTACATCCATCAGGATGACGTCGGGGCGGGTCGCCGTTACAACTTCGACTGCCCGCAGCCCATCGCCGGCTTCCCCAACGACCTCGAAGTCGTTCCTGGAACTTAGAATTCCCTTCAGGCCTACCCGGATCATCTCCTGGTCATCGACAACAACGATGCGGATCATTCATGTACTCCCACGGGAAATGCGGCCTCCAGGACGAATTGCTCAGGCGACCTGGAAATACTCAGTTGTCCGTCTGCTGCGGTCACACGTTCCTCCATGCCAATCAGGCCGAACCCTTGTTCGGCTGCGTCTGTTTCACGCTTCCCCGCTGCGGCGGGTTTGTTGACCAGCCGCACGGTGATTTTGTGCGGTCCGGACTTCACGTTGAGGACAGCCTTGCCGTCACCGTGCTTGTGGGCATTTGTTAGTCCCTCCTGCAGGACGCGGTACAGTGCAAGGTCGGTCGCTGCCGGCGTCTCGGGCGGAAGCTCCGGAAATGTGCCGCCGCTGAGCTTGAGTTCGAGGCCCAGCGAACGAAATGAGTTGAATAGCGATTCCAGTTGCCTGGTGTCCGGTACCGGGTGAGCACTTCCGGACACTGTGTCGCTGGTTCGCAGAACCTTCAGTATCGTCTGGAGTTCTCGTAATGCTTCACCGCTGGCGCTGCGGATGCGCTGCAGGGACTGCAGTGAACTGGGTTGGTTCCCGGGCAGGTTGGCTTCAGCGGAACCGGCATGGACGTTGATGGCTGCGATGTGATGAGCCATGACGTCATGCAGTTCGCGCGCGATGCGAAGACGTTCCTCGACCAGCTCGCGTTCCACGATGGCGCGCCGGGTCGCTGCAGCGCGCTGAGTCTGACCTTCCAGAGCCCGGACATAGCCCCTCTGGGAGTGGACGGCGGATCCGACGCCTCCTGCTGCGGCGGTCCAAGCAAGAAGGGCCAGGGGCATCGGGTCCAGCACAGGCATCTGCAGCCACAGCCCGGAATTGATCAAAAGGATTACTCCGACTGTCGTCGTCGCAACAATTGCCTGGTTCCGCGGTTTGACGATGGCAAACGACAAGAGACAGACCTGCAGCAAACACCAGGGCAGGAGATGCTGGCCGGTAGACAGTGGGTAGATGAAGATCAGAACTGCCGACAAACCCAGCGCTGAGATAGGGAACCGGCGGCGGGCGCCGGCAATAACCGCGGCGGCAGTAAGAAAGATCGCCTCCACAGCGTCCAAATGGGCCCGCTGCAGCACCTCAGCGGCAACGACAAGAAGGACAACGAAATCCAAAAACAGTTGCCACACGTCCCAAGGTGCGCGTGGCCGGATCCCCGGTTCTCCCTTTGCTGCTGGCGGTAACGGCGGCACCAATTATCCTTCTCCTGAGCGTCCGGCCGTGAAATCATCCGGATCAAACATATGTGTGGCCATCTTTCAGCCCCGACCGTCCCTATTGTACTAGCGCGTGATAGTAGGAAGGAGGCACCTATCGCCGTGCGCCAGGTCCACGCCTTTGGGGTGACGTACTGCGAACGCAGTACATCACGGTACTGCCGCTGCCGGATTCGGCAGCTGTTGAAAAGCCGGACACTGGAGGTACCGGCGCGGATGTGCCGGGTCTTGGGGGAGTGCCGGTTGTACCGGAGCTTCGGGACAAAAACTAGTAGTTAGAGACTGATGATTTCATTGCCACAGACAACGCCGCCTCAAGCACGGGAATCCCTGCCCACCAACCGCTGCCCGTTCGACCCGGATCGGCGCTATGAAGAATTGCGCGCGGACCGGCCTGTTCCTCGTGTGAGCACCCCGGCCGGATTCGATGTCTGGTTGGTGACCCGGTACGAGGATGCCCGTGCTGTCCTGGCCGATGCGGAGACGTTCAGCAGCGTTGACGCCAGTTCTTCCCATCTTATGGGTGACAAAGACAACCTGGGTGCGCCTCCGCCGCCGGGGGTGATGTTGCGCCACGACGGAGACTCGCATTCCCGCCTGCGCCTGCGACTTGCCCGCGAGTTCATGGTGAAGCGGGTAGCGAAGCTGGAGCCCTTTATTCGGCACCTCGTCAGCGAACAGATTGACCGGCTTGCGGAACGGACGGGACCGGTTGATCTTTACCGCGCATTCGGCCTGCCCGTTCCTGCGTTGGTGATCAGTAAGATTCTCGGCGTTCCGGAGGAGGACAGGGACGAATTTGAACGGGCCACGGCTTCGCAGGTCGATTTGAGCCTGAGCTTGGAAGAGCGTCAGGCGGCCGCCATTGAAAGCGCGGGGTTTTTTGTCCGTCTCGTCCAGTCGAAGATTGAAAGTCCCGGCGATGATCTGATAAGCCGGCTTATTCTCGAACCCGCCGAGAGTCCCATGGATGCGGCGGAACTGCAGGGGATCGCTTTGCTGCTGCTGGCTGCTGGGCATGACACGACCGCGAATATGATCACCCTCGGCACTTACGCGCTGCTCAAGCACCCCGAGCAGGCAGCCAAGCTCCAGGACGCGGCATTCATGGAGACGGGGGTTGATGAGCTGATCCGGTATTTGACCATCGTTCACAACGGCGTGCTGAGGAAGGCCACCCGCGAGACCGTTATTGGCGGGCAAAGCATCCGGGCCGGGGAGCACGTGGCCGTCGTGCTCGAGTCAGCCAACCGCGATCCTGACTTTCTCGGCGACGGAGACCACCTCGACCTGGACAGGATGTCCGCCCACCTCGGGTTCGGTTACGGCCCGCACCAATGCCTGGGGCAGCACCTGGCGAGGCTGGAACTTCGTATCGCGCTGCCCGAACTGTTCCGGCGCCTGCGCGGACTAAGGGTAGCAACGCCCGAGGAAGACATTTCCTTCAAGAACGACATGGTCGTCTACGGCATCAAAGAACTCATGATCGACTGGGATGAGGTAACCCCATGAAATTCGATATCGATTTGGACAAATGCGTCGGCGCCGGAGTCTGCGCCATTGCCGCCCCTGAGGTGTTCGACCAGAATGACTCCGACGGCATCATTGTCGTCCTCGATCCGCACCCTTCCCCCGATCAGGAAGCCGCTGTACGCGACGCTGCAGTGCGCTGCCCTGCAGCCGTCATTAAACTGACTGAGCAGTGAAGCGGGCAGACCCCAGGACCGCCAGGGTTGTGATTGTGGGAGCCTCGGCGGGCGGAACCAGCGCCGCTGAAGCTCTCCGGTCACGGGGCCATGAAGGCTCAATCGTCCTCATCGGTGCCGAGCAGCACGCCCCTTATGACCGGCCGCCCCTGTCCAAGCAGGTCCTGGCCAGTGCAACCGTCGACGGCGCAACGCTGGCGCTGCGCGGAAAGAACCATCTTCGCGATCTGGGAGTAGAGGAACGGTACGGCGTATCGGCCGCAGACCTTGACCTGGCGCGCCGGCAGGTGGCGCTCTCCGATGGTACGGCCGCGGAGTTTGACCGGCTCATCATCGCCACCGGAGTAACCGCCCGGAATCTGCCGCAGGCAGAAGGCCTGGCAGGTGTTCATACCCTGCGCACTATTGACGATGCGCTGGCGCTGCGGTGGGAACTATCCAGAGCTTCTCGTGTCGTTGTTATCGGGGGCGGTTTCCTCGGCAGCGAAGTTGCGGCGGCCGCTGTTGGCCAAGGGGCGGACGTGACCATCGCAAGCAGCAGCACACTTTTGCGGAGTGCTGTCGGTGAGCTGATCGGGCAGCAGGTCACCGAACTTCACCTGGCGAACGGGGTGCGCGTGCGGGCCGGGTCTGAGGGCCGTGTACGGGCACTGCAAAGCAGAGAAGGGAAGGTTTCGGGCGTTGCTTTCGTAAGCGGGGCGCCAGAACCAGCAGACCTTGTTGTTGTGTGCGTAGGGTCTGAGCCGGCAGTGGACTGGCTGCGTTTCAGCGGTCTCGCCGTCGGAGACGGAGTGCAGTGCGCTTCAGACTGTTCAGCAGCGGATGGGGTGTACGCAGTCGGCGATGTTGCCAAGTGGCATAACCCGCGGTTCGACGTGGCCATGCGTGTTGAGCACCGTACCAACGCGACCGAGCAGGCGCTGCATGTAGCGGAGCGGATCATCACAGGCGATCACGCCCCGTACGCACCCGTGCCCTATTTCTGGTCAGACCAGTACGATCTCAAGCTCCAGGCGCATGGCTACCTGCGCGGGCACGACGAGGTCCATGTGGCAGAGGGGAACCTCAAATCACGGCGGCTCATTGCGCTCTACAGGCGGGGACCAGCACTGACCGGGGTCCTGGCGGTAGGGGCTGCCAAAGCGCTGCGCCAATGGCGGTCCCGCATCGAAGCAGGAATGACCTGGGAAGAGGCACTCAGCCTGACGTAGCAGCCCTCATCACGCTCCGCGGCTCGTTCAGGGCTGCGGAGCGTCAGACGTGGATGCACGCTGGACGACACCTGTACGCAGGGCAGGGGGGTGAGTTGGGACTTCCCTGCCCTCCGCCGCGCTCAACGCCACTTGGGCCATAAATCTGCCCAGTCCGGCAGTGTCGACGCGGATGGTGGACAACCGCGGCTGGAACATCGAGGCGATGGGAGCGTCGTCGTGTCCGATCACAGACAGGTCCCGGGGCAACGTCAGGCCGAGGCGAAGGGCTGCGCCGGCCACGCTAGCCGCTATGTCGTCGTTGTATGCGGCAACTGCGGTCACCCCCTGCCGCCTCCACTCCCGGATGGCGGGAGTGGCCGATTCATCGCTGAGTTCCAATCGGTCTGTGCGCAGCGGTTCCAGGCGTAGTTCGGCTGCGGTCTGCTGGGCAAGTTCCAGCCGCAGTTGAACCAGCTCAGCGATTCGGGGGTCGGCGGAACCGGCAAAGGCGATGCGCCGATGGCCAAGCCCGTAGAGGTGGCGCAGCTGCAATTCCGGTCCCTGCTCCGGGTAGTCCGATACCGGCCCGTCCGGAGCAGGAATCATGTTCCTGACACCGGCAGCATGCATGGACTCAATGTGTTCGGCGCTGAAGCGGCCAGCTAGCGACAGGACCACATCCGGCTCCAAAACTTCCCAGAGGGGTCTTGACTGCCCGGTTGGGTGTGGCGTGTAAGTCACCATGGTGTACCCCGCCTCGTCCAGCGCCAGGGACGCTTCTTCCAAGTGGCGACGCAGACTGAAGTCAAGGGGCCAGTCGGGCAGAACGATCAGAATGATACGCGTGCGGCCGCTTGCCAGTGCTTGGGCAGCCATATGGGGCCGGTATCCCAGACGTTTGGCCTCCGCAAGGACACGCGTTCTGGTTTGTTGGGAAATGGTTTGCCCGGGAGTGTTGTTAAGGACGAAGCCCACTGTTGCTCGCGAAACGCCCAAGGAGCGGGCGACGTCGGCGGCGGTGACTCTCTTCACAGTCGAAGCAGGTTGCTGCAAAACTTCTCCTTGAATTTCTCCACTTGCGCGTGCTAGCAGCTCAGTCTATCATTGCTTCCTAGCTAGCTCGCTCTAGTTGCGCAGGTCATGTTTGCACCCTTTAGCTGACATTCGCTCGTGGGCGCGCCTTCGGCCGCTTTTCCGTTGCCCGGTTCGCATACCGAGGTCGAGGAATCGACACCTGGAGGCTGACTGGGGCCCTGATTCATCGGAACTTCCGAAAGTCGCACATACGTGGTGCTGCCTTATTCGCCCAGCATGAAGACGGAGGGCCTGGGTCAGAAGGTGTGGCACGCCGCAGGTGTTGATACACCGTTTCCCGGCTGGTCCCGTATTCTTTCGCGAGGACTGTTTTAGACGTTCCGCTGGCCGCCTTCTTGCCATTTCGTTGGCGTGTATCAAGGTAAATGCCCTTCTGCGGCCATGGTAGGGGACGCGTTGTCTGGCCAGGGCAATGCCTTCCCTTTGGCATTCCCTGATGAGCGAGCGTTCGAACTCAGCGAAGGACCCCACGACGGAGAGCATGAGGTTGGCCATAGGGGAGTCTTCGTTGGAGAAGAGTAAGGGCTCCTTGCCGAACTCCACCTGTTCGCCCTTGCCGGTGGGAGCTTTGACCAGAGAACGAGGTCGTCCAGCTGCCGTGCAGCCGGTCCACGCTGTGCACTACGACGGCGTCTCCCTGGCGCACGAACCGCAACATTTTGGCCAGTGCCGGGCGGGGTTGACGTCCCTGCTCGAAGCCTTATCCATGAAGGTTCTGTCCAGGGCTTGCCCATCGAGCTGGCGTTGCTCGTTGTGGTCCACGCTGCTCGCTGGCATCGGGTACCCCTCGGTCAGGTTCAAGGCCAGGTGCGCTGATCGTTAGCCGAGGCTTTCCATGTCTGTTTCCACACTGATAATGGATGGCAGGAAGCGCCCCGACAGGGGGGAGTTGTCATGCCCGACGACAGAAAGGTCGCCCGGGACGCTTAGCCCGCTTCGGACGGCTCCAGCGATGACGTCTGCGGCATCATCGTTGTATGCGGCGACAGCAGTCACCCCTTCGGCAACCCACTGTGCCGCAGCTACAGCGCCGGAACCGTCCCGGTAGTCAGCCGGCAGGATAACTGGCGAAGAAATTCCTGCCTGCGCACAGACTTTTGTGACAACATCGAGCCGTGCCTGAACGAAGGTGGCCAGCCGGGGATCGGGCGGAGAGGCAATCCCGCGCTTTGTGTGGGCGAGGCCGAGCAAGATGCTCGGTCTGAAGCATGGGGCCTGACTCAAGGTCGGGGGCCCTGCCCATACTTGGTGCTTCGGGGTTTGGGATGATGTTGCGGATACCGAGGGTTTTCAGGTCAGCCAAATCCTTCGCCGAGAACGGCTTGTAGCCTAGGACTACTGCAGGTTCCAGCACAGCCCACAAGGGCGTTGCACGGCTTTTGGGCTGCGGCGTGAAGGTAATGAGGGCATATCCGTGCTCACCCAACGTATGTGTGAGCGCCTCCAGGTTTGTTCGTAGACTGTGCTCCAGCGGCCAGTCAGGCAGTACGAGCAGAACGATCTTGCTCTTGCCGCTCCTTAAGGCGCGGGCCGCATGATGGGGCTTGTAGTTCAAGGCTTCTGCAGCCCTAAGCACACGTGCCCGTGTTTCTTCTGAGATGGTCTGGCCCTTGGTCCTGTTCGGGACAAAGCCAACGGTCGCGGGAGATACTCCGGCCTCCCGGGCAACGTCCGCTGCCGTCGTCCTGCGGGTCAAAGTCCCGGTCACAAAACTCACTCTTTGAATCGTTACAAATAATTCTTGCCAGCGTCAAAAAGCGTTGCTAGCATCATAACCGTCAACTAGCACGTGCTAGTGATCTTAACTACTCACTTGACAATGGAGTCCCCATGAAGTCTGAGACACCCCCGGTGTCCGTTGCCCCGGAGTCCCCTGTTACAGGCGCCCGTGGCATTGAGGAAGAAACAGTTCCCGCGGCAGGAGTCCAGGAGGCCGACCTACCGAAGGTCTCGGCGAAGTACATCTGGCTTATGGTCCTGGCGCAGTTCGGCGTCTTCATGGCGTTCATCACCCCGATCGCGATTTCCCTGGCGGTCAAGGTCAGCCAGATTACTCCGGGCCAGGAGCAGAACCTCGGTTACATCCTCGGAGCAGGATCTCTGACGGTCATGCTGACCGGACCGCTGCTGGGCGTTCTGAGCGACCGGACCCGCACCCGTCTGGGCCGGCGTGTACCGTTCATTATTGGCGGTACCGCGCTTGGCGTGGTGTCCCTGGTCGTCATGGCCACTGCGGATTCGATCCCCGTGCTGATGATCGGCTGGGTTCTTTCCCAGCTCGGCTGGGGACAGGCGCTCGGGGGCCTGAGCGCCTCCCAGGCGGATCGGCTGCCGGAGTCCCAGCGCGGCAAGGTTTCCGGCCTTGGCGGTTTCGCGACCCAGATCGCACCTGTGGTCGGGGTTATCGCGTCCGGTTCATTGATGGCCAACAACCTGTTGCTTTTCCTCGTCCCCGGCATCGCCGGCGTCGTCTTCTGCCTGCTCTTTGTACTGTTCGCCCGTGAAGCTTCAAGCAAAGACCTCATCTTTGAGGACCGCCTCAGCCTTCGACTTATCCTGTCCAAGTACCTTTACAACCCCAGGCAGTACAAGGATTTCAGCTGGAACTGGCTGGCACGGTTCCTTTTCTACTTCGGCCTGACCCTGAACACGACCTTCACAGCCTTCTTCATGGCCTCCCGGCTCGGTGTTTCCCTGCAGGAAGTTGCCGGCGTGATCGCCACCCTCGGTGGGATCGGCATCCTCGCCACCACCGCTGGAGCGATCGGCGGCGGCTTCCTCTCAGACAAGATCCAAATGCGTAAACCCATCGTGCTCTCTGCCGCCCTGATTTTCGTGGCCGGCATCGTTGTCATGGCTTTCGCCCATGACATGAGCATCATCGCGATCGGATCGGTCCTGACATCGATCGGCATCGGCAGCTTTTCCGCCGTCGACGCGGCTCTCCTCCTCGATGTGCTGCCGGAAAAGAAGACCAACGCCGGCCGCTTCCTCGCCATCACCGGTTTCGCGACCTCCATCCCACAGGCCGCCGCACCCCTGATCGCCCCGCTCTTCCTGGCGATCGGCGCCACCGCCACGGAAAAGAACTACACCCTGCTCTACCTAGTGGCAGCTGGCATAACCCTGCTGGGCGGACTCGTGGTCCTCCGCATCAAGTCCGTCCGCTAACCCATATTCCAAAGGAACAATCCATGACTTTCCAAGACAACGGTGCCCGCTTCATCACCGCAACGGGCCACAGCGGCCGTGAGGGAGACCCTGCTCTCTATTTCCGGCGCACATTTCACGCCCCCAGTGAGTTACGCCGCGCGACGCTTCGGATCACTGCTGTCGGTGTTGTTGAAGCACGCCTCAACGGCACCGTGGTCGGGGATGAAGTCCTGGCTCCCGGGTGGACTTCCTACCGCAACAGGTTGATCGTCAGCACTCACGACGTCACCGATTTGCTGGTCCCGGGAGAGAACGCACTGGGCGCGATTGTTGGCGAGGGCTGGGCGCTCGGCAGGCTGGGTTGGCACGGCAACCGCAACCATTACTCCGACCGGGCCGGGCTCTACTTCGAACTCGCCCTGGAGTCCGCCGAGGGCACGGAGCACATCGTCAGTGACACAACCTCGCGGGCGAACACGGGCGGGCTGCGCGCGAACAGCATTTATGACGGCGAGGAATACGATGCAACCCTCGAACCCCGAGGATGGGACGCGGCCGGATTCGACGACACGGCCTGGGGTGGCGTCGAGGTTCTCGATTGGCCGCTTGAGTCTCTGGCCGAGCCCATCTCCGAACCGATCCGTCGTATCGAGGAACTCTCTCCGGTTGCGGTGATAACCACTCCCGCGGGCCGCTCCGTCCTTGATTTCGGCCAGAACATTTCCGGCCGGGTCCGGTTCACCGTAAACGGTCCTCAAGGGACCACGATCGTCCTGCGCCACGCTGAGGTGATGACTGGCGGGGAGATGGATTACGAAACGATCCGGGGTGCAGAAGCCACTGACCGTTACACTCTGGCCGGCAACGGCCCGGAGACCTGGGAGCCGCGGTTCACCTTCCACGGGTTCCGCTACGTCGACGTCGAGGGCTGGCCCGGAGACTTTGAAGCAGCCGACATCGTTGCCGTCGTCACCCACACCGACATGCAACGCACCGGCTGGCTGGAAACCTCCAATCCTCTGCTGAACCAGCTCCACTCCAACGCCGTGTGGTCCATGCGTGACAACTTCGTCGGAGTCCCCACGGACTGCCCACAGCGCAACGAGAGGTTGGGCTGGACCGGAGACATAAACGCCTTCGGCCCCACGGCCGCGTTCCTCTACGACGTCCGCGGTGTCCTCCGGTCCTGGCTGACCGACCTTGCGATCGAACAACGAATCTCCGGCAACGTGCCTTGGGTCGTGCCGGACGTCCTACCGAATGCCTCTTCGCCAACAGCCTTGTGGAGCGACGTGGCGGTCAGCCTGCCCTGGACCCTGTACCGGGAGTACGGCGACAAGAACATCCTGCGCTCATCGTACGAGTCCATGACATCCTTTATCCGCCAGGTCGCCGGCCTTCTCGACGAAAACGGGCTATGGAAGGGCTTCCAGTACGGTGACTGGCTCGACCCGGACGCGCCCATGGACAACCCCGCCGGCGGCAAAACCGACCGACACCTGGTCGCCGCCGCCTACCTGTGCAGGACCACCCGCGAAATGGCCCAGACCGCCGAAATCCTCGGCCACGAAAGTGACGCGGAAGAATTCACAGCCTTGGCCGAGACGGTCAGGGCCGCTTTCCGCCACGAATATGTCGCCCCGTCGGGCCGAGTGGTGAACGAAACGGCTACCGCCTACGCCCTGGCAATCACCTTCGACATTCTCACCCCCGAAGAGAAGACCCACGCGGGCAACCAGCTCGCGGCAATCGTCGCCAAGGCCGGCTATCGCATTTCCACCGGGTTCGCCGGCACGCCGCTTGTCACCGATGCCCTGTCCAGCACGGGCCACCTCGACGAGGCGTACCTGCTGCTGCTGGAAACCGGCTGCCCATCGTTCCTCTATCCGGTCACCATGGGGGCGACGACCATCTGGGAGCGCTGGGATTCGATCCGCCCCGACGGGACCGTCAATCCCTCGGGCATGACCTCGCTGAACCACTACGCCCTGGGCGCGGTCGTTGACTGGATGCACCGCACCATCGGCGGACTGACCGCCTACACCCCCGGATATAAGAGCATGCGCATCGCCCCCCAAATCGGCGGAAATCTGACGCACGCAGCCCTCCGGCACAACACCACCCACGGCGAGGTGTCCATCGCATGGAAGCTCGAGGAGAACCGGATGAGCCTGAGCGTCAGCATCCCCACAGGAACAACCGCCACGGTGGAACTTCCCCAGCACCCGGACAACGCCACTGTTCAGATTGAGGCCGGCAACCACCAGTGGGACTACGAAATCATCCCCGATGAGCAGGACTACACCATGGATACGCCCCTGGGCGTCCTCGCTGGCAGCCCCGCAGTCTGGCGCCGCATCTCTGCCGTTTTCGCCGAGCACCTGCCCGGCATCCCCATCGACGGGACAGCGCCGGAAGCAGCAGCGGTTTCCCTGAACATCCTCGTCGAACACATCCCCGGTGCCCCACAGGCACTGATTGACGACCTCACAACAGCAGTTACCGCCGAAGGAGCCACCGCATGAGCACCCCCGATCTGAGCCGCCTGACCCTCGAGCAGAAAGCATCACTGCTTTCCGGCAGCGACTTCTGGGGCACCAAGGAGCTCAAGGAAGCGGGTATTCCGCCTCTTGTTCTCTCGGACGGCCCTCACGGGATCCGCCGGCAGGCAGGACAATCGGACCACCTCGGCATCAATGACAGCCTTCCGTCGACCTGCCTGCCACCCGCGGTGGCCGTTGGATCCAGTTGGAACCCGGACATTGCCGCCAGGGTGGGGGAGGCCGTAGGGCGGGAAGCGCGGGCATTCGGCGTCGCCATCGCATTGGGTCCCGGTGTCAATATCAAACGATCCCCGCTGTGCGGGAGGAACTTTGAGTACTACTCAGAGGACCCGCTGCTCTCCGGAGTGCTGGGAGCAGCCCACGTCAACGCCGTGCAAGCCGTGGGCACTGGCGCGTCCGTCAAACATTTCGCTGCGAACAACCAGGAAACCGAGCGGATGCGGATCAGCGCAGATGTCGATGAACGAACCTTGCGCGAGATTTACCTGCCGGCCTTCGAGCGCGTCGTCACGGAAGCAAATCCCGCAACGGTGATGAGTTCCTACAACAAAATCAATGGCGTCCCCGCGTCCGAAAATCCGTGGCTGCTCACGGACGTACTGCGTCACGAGTGGGGTTTTCAAGGTGCCGTTGTGTCCGACTGGGGTGCCGTGAGCGACCGGGTCGCCGGCGTCAAAGCGGGCCTGGATCTGGAAATGCCCGGCAGAGGGCCGGCCATCGATCAGGAAGTTGTTGACGCAGTCCTCTCCGGGGATCTGGACGAGGCTGTGGTGGATGCCAGTGTTCGACGCGTCGCCAGACTTACCGACTTCGCTCCCGAACAGGGGGTGACCTTCGACGTTGACGAACATCACGCCCTGGCACGTGAACTGGCCACTGAGGGAATCGTTCTTCTGCGCAACGAAAACAGCGCCCTGCCCCTGCTTGCCGGGCAACGGATTGCTGTTATCGGAGCGTTCGCTGACACGCCACGTTTCCAGGGAGGCGGAAGTTCCCACATCAACCCCACGCGCTTGGATAATGCCCTCGACGCCATCCATGTCCACGCACAAAAAATGAACTCCCGGGTGACCTTCGCACAAGGTTTTACCTTGGATGGGTCCGGGGACGAGGCCACCCTGCTCACTGACGCTGTGACTGCTGCATCCTCGGCAGATGTCGCCGTAGTCTTCGTCGGGCTTGGTGAGCGCGAAGAATCCGAAGGATACGACCGGGACACCATGGTGCTGCCGCCTGTACAGGCTGTTTTGCTGAAGGCAATCGCCAAGGAAGCTCCCCGCACTGTCGTCGTCCTGTCCAACGGTGGTGTCGTCTCCCTGGAGGGATGGCACGACGACGTCGACGCCATTGTTGAAGGGTGGCTGCTGGGCCAGGGCGGCGGCCAGGCTCTTGCTGATGTCCTCTTCGGTGCCGCTAACCCTTCCGGGCATCTGGCCGAAACAATCCCGCTCCGGCTCGAAGACAACCCGAGCTACCTGAACTTCCCCGGCGAGCAGGGCCACGTCCGCTACGGCGAGGGCGTTTTCGTGGGGTATCGGTACTACGAGAGCGTCAACGTTCCCGTCCGGTATCCGTTCGGCTACGGACTGAGCTACACCCAGTTCAGCACCACTGGGCTGACAGTGGACAGCAACAATGTTGATGAAGCTTTGGCCAGTGTCACCGTCAAGAACACTGGGGATCGTGCGGGCAAGCACGTCGTGCAGCTCTATGTTTCAACCAACGCCGGCCCGGTCCGACGCCCGGTCCGTGAGTTGCGGGCCTTCGCCAAGGTGGAGTTGCAGGCAGGGGAGGAACGCACGGTTGACTTCAGCCTCGACCGCCGGGCTTTTGCTTACTGGAACGTCGAGTTGGGGCAATGGGTAGTACCGGCCGGAACGTACCTCGTCCAGATCGGGACCGACTCTTCAACCGTTGTTGCAGAAAGTGCAATCGAACTGCGGGGCGACGTCATTGCCCGTCCGCTGACGATGCAGTCCTCTGTTGGTGACTGGTTGAGCCACCCGGTCGTCGGTTCGGTGCTCATGGAGGGCATGGCAGCGAACATGACCCCGGAACAGGCACAGCAGGCAGAGCAGAACCCTGAGGGCCTCAAGATGGTGGAATCCATGCCCATGCACCAGTTCCTCTCCTTTACAGGCAGCGTCTTTCCCCTCGAGGTCCTCGAATCGCTGATGGAACAGACACGCACGGAAGCAGCTGATAGCGAAACGGTGTCTGCATGAGGCGCACCCGGGTCTTCCTGACCGGCGCCACGGGGAACTGGGGCAGGCGAGTCCTCGACGAATTCCGCAGCCGCGATGACCGGTTCGAGGTAATCGCGCTTGTCCTGCCCGCCCCGAAGGACCTTGCCGTGATCCGCCAGTACGAGGACATGGAAAACCTGGAAGTGGTGTTCGGGGACCTCACCGACTACGCCGCAGTTGAAAAATGCGTGCGGGGCGCTGACTATGTGCTCCACATAGGCGCAGTCGTCTCCCCCTTGGCCGACGAGCACCCCGAACTGGCGATGCGCGTCAACACCGTCAGCATCCGAAACATCATCACCGCCGTCAAAGCCCAACCTGACCCGGCCGCAATCAGCGTCGTCGGGGTTGGGTCGATCGCCGAGACCGGGGACAGGACCCCGCCCCACCACTGGGGCAGGGTCGGCGATCCACTCCGCGTCTCCCAATTCGACGAATACGGCCAGTCCAAAATCATCGCCGAAAAAGAGCTCGTGGACTCAGGTCTTCCCCGGTGGGCGTGGCTGCGGCAGACCGGCATCTTCCACCCTGGTGTCCTGGAAATCCGCGACCCCATCATGACCCATTCCACCTTCACCGGGGTGATGGAATGGGTCTCGGTGGAAGACGCGGCCCGTCTGATGGCTAACCTCTGCGAGCCCGACGTTCCGGAAGATTTTTGGGCCGGGATCTACAACATCGGGGGAGGGGAGGAGTGGCGGTTGGGGAACTGGGAACTCCAGACACGGATTGCCTCTGCCCTCGGAGTCAAGGACGTACGCGCCTGGTACGAACGCAACTGGTTCGCGACCCGTAACTTCCACGGACAGTGGTACGCCGACTCCGACCGGCTCGAACAGCTCGTCCCGTTCCGCCGCGACACCGTTGACGCCGCATTGGCCCGTGTTCTGGACCAGAACCCCGGGCTGCGTCTGGCCGGAAAGATTCCAGCCTGGATCGTAAAAAACCTGGTCATGAAACCGCTTACGCTCAAAAACCGCGGAACCATGGCATACCTGAGGGACAACGATGACAAAGCCATCACTGCCTATTTCGGCTCCCGGGCGGAATGGGAAGAGATAGGCGGATGGGACACCTTCTGGCCTCCGCGCCCCGGCCGGGTACGAACCCTCCTCGAGCACGGGTACGACGAAACAAAGCCTTGCGACGACTGGGCCATTAAGGACTACCAGGAAGCAGCCGACTTCCGCGGTGGCGTACTGCTATCGACAAAGGCCACCGTCGGGGACATCAGCACTCCATTGCAATGGAAGTGCGCCGACGGCCACGCATTCTCCGGAAGCCCTCGGCTCGTTCTCCTTGGGGGCCATTGGTGTCCCGTGTGCGTCCGCACCCCATCGGAGTACCGGGAGCAGGCAGAACACAACGCTTTCCTGGCCCAGATCGAGCTGGCACACCAGCCCATCCCGGTGCCGAGCGCATGAGCCAGGATCAGCAGGTCTCCAGTAATGCTCTGGTTGTGACAGACCAAAGCGTCAGCGGGCGTCATGGAACCATTCCCACTCGCCACTACGCCACGTCCCACGCGGCCAGGGAAGCGATGCCCCTGATCTGGCTGCACGGCGGCGCCTTCGCTTATGGCGGCCTTGACCAGGCCGAAAGCGACGCGCCTGCCCGTGCCCTGGCCGCTGCCGGCAGGCCCGTTGTCACTGTCGACTACAGTCTCGTGCCACGCTGGAGCTGGGTTAAAGCCCCACGACCAGGGCGGCTGCCCGGCATCAGGTACCCCATACCCGTAGAGGACGTCCTGGATGTCGTCGCCTCAGTCCAGGCGAAAGCTCCCGACGGCAAGGTCTTCCTCGGAGGCGCAAGCGCAGGTGCCTGCCTTGCTGCTGCGGCCACAATCCGGTTACGCGAAAAGGGCCGGATCCCTGAAGGACTCATCCTTTTCTACGGAACCTTTCACGCGAAACTGCCACCCCTGAGTTCTGAGCTTCGTTCCCGTATCCGCGGGCGCTATGCCTTCGCACAATTCCGCGCCGGCACCGTCGAGAAGATGAACCGCGCCTACGCAGGATCACCGGAAGCAATGCACCGGGCGGACGCCTTTCCGGGTGGGCACGACCTCAACCAGTTCCCCCCAACCCTCATGATCGACGCCGATCACGACTCCCTGCGCGCATCAGGAGAAGCATTCGCCCGCGAACTACGCAAAGCCCATGTTTCTCTCGACTACGCCATACCGCACCGTTCCCGACACGGCTTCCTGGACAAACCAGGCACGGAACAGTTCCACGACGCACTGCATAGGGCCTCCCAGTGGCTGCGCAGATGTGAACATCTAAGCCGCCAACACCCAACCGGCCACAACACGCCCAACCCCTGAATCCCAATACGGAAGAGCGTACGCCCTTGACTGCCCGAATTGATGCCGCTGCCCAGGACCTCCTCGCCAAGGCGACCTGGATCCAAGCCGCCGAGGATACTGTCCCTCCGGCCGGCTCGCGCCCAGCTTACGAATTCCGCACCATCTTCTCCCTTCACGAAGCCCCACGACACGCCACCCTGGCTGCCACGGCCCACGGGATCTATGAAGCCTTCATCAACGGGGTCCGTGTTGGCGATGTGGAACTCGCGCCCGGCCTGACCAGTTACGCCAAAACCCTCTACGTGCAGCACCACGAGGTCACCGACTTACTGAAGGCGGGCCTCAATGAACTGCGGCTGGTGCTAAGCGATGGATGGTTCCGTGGACGGACCGGACCCAGCCGGGTCCCTGACAATTTCGGAACCCATACCGGTGTTATCGCACAGCTCGATGCCGAAACATCAGCAGACACCGTCATCGTTGCCACCGGCCCCGACTGGGAATACGGCACCGGCGCCATCATTGCCGCAGACCTCATGGACGGGCAAACCGTCGACTTCACGAGAATGGACGACATCGCATGGCAGCACGCCAAGGTCTCCGACGACACGCTGACCCTGGACCCATCCCGGCTCGCCTTTCACCGGCCCCTGCCGTGCGGCGCATCCGTGAATACCCCGCTGTCGCCGTCACCAGGCTTTCCGGCGGCCGGCAGATCGTGGACTTAGGACAGAACCTCAACGGTTGGGTGCGGTTGTCCGCGCTCGGACCGGCAGGAACCACGATCACACTCACCCACGGAGAAGCCCTCAATCCCACCACCGGTGACCTGACCACCGCGCACCTGGCCTACACCCCATACCCGGACCCAAACCCGCTGCCCACAGGCCAAACCGACACCGTCATCTCCCGCGGGCGGGACGGTGACGTGTTCGAACCACGCCACACCACCCACGGAGATAGATGGACGAAGAATGTGGGCAAAAGTAAGTGTTGACAATGTCAACACTCTTGGCCGCGGATTGGGTGGTATAGCCTGCGGATTGCCGCGGATTCCGGATGTTTCTGCGGGTTCCTAGCCTTTGTAAGGCCGGGAATGCAGTTCGAGTCCCACCTCGGGCACAGCATATCCCCTCGTCAGAGGCGATTTTGCTTTGGCGTGTGTACAAACTTTGCGCTGGCGCGCCTCTGACGCTAAGAGCGCGGGCTTTGGCCTGGCCGCCGCGAGGTCTATGCAGGTGTGTGGGGTGGCGGGTTCAAGTCCCTGGCTGGTGGGGCCTCCCGCCTGCTGTAAGTGGGTTTACTGACTTCCTCGTTTCGATTCTGTAGGGTGGGTCGTGGGTGGCCAACACCTATTCATGGTGCGGGGGTCACGGGTACAACATGACGTTCCCGGCTTTGGTGCAGAACTTGGTAGAAGGCTCCTGATGGACGTCATGGGAGCCGCTTATGGTTTCTTTGTCCAGCCAAAGTGGGTGTGGACACTGTCCACACTTACGTCTGCTTTAAGCGGTCCAGTGGCGACGTAGGGGCGTCGAAGGAAAATTAGTGGCAGATAGCTTCTGTTGGTACTGCTGGTCTGGATAGTTGGTCGTGAGATTCAGCGTCCACGAAGTGGCGAGATCCGGTGTCCACGATGTTGCGAGATGGCACACCAACAACTCGGAACGCCGGTACCATCTCACGCTATCTGCCAGAATTAGGATTGCGCGCTGCATCGGTCGTCCTGATGACACGTTTCCAGGGCTCAGTGTCTGTAAGGAGCTGAATTGGGAACCTTCGCGCGTCCCTCTGACTCCGTCTACGGGCAGTGCCGCGGTTAGCTGTGAAGTCGTGTAGGTGGCAGCTACATGACTCGTCTCAGTGTTGGGACGTGCGCAGTGGCGGTCCATTCGCCGTCACCATGGTGGTGGATGACTTTCTTCTGTTTCGGCATGGTGGCCTCTGCCGACCACAATGGAACCGTGATTGAAGACACTCCTGAAGTTGGTGGGCAAACCGCATTGCCGGGCCTTTCCACTGCGGCAGACAGGGCGTTAAGACTTGAGCTCGAGGAGCTTCGTCTGGACAATGCCAGACTGCGGAAGCTCTTGGAACTCACGGAACCGGAGTCAAAGGCAGCCCACCTGGCTCAGGCTGTACTTCCTTCAGCGGTGCACCATGGTCCGGTCACCATGGATTCGTCTCCGGAAGCGAAAGTCCGGCTGTTCCAGGATTTGTTCAGGGCGCGCAACGATGTGTACGCAGTCCGGTGGGAAAACTCGCGTGACGGCCGCTCCGGCTGGGTCCCTGCCGTCGCCGGTGGCTGGCGTAAAGGCGCGAACATCGCAGGCGCCAGATTCCTGCCGCTTACTCAAATAGTCATTGCCGACCATTTGCGCGGAGAGCAGCACATTGGTCTCTATCCTTTGACTGAACAGGACACCTGTTGGTGGGTCGCCGCGGACTTTGACGGCGGCGCCGCAATGCTCGATGCACTTGCGTACGCTAAGGCTGCTCGCTTTCGAGGTATTCCCGCGGCCCTGGAAGTGTCCCAGTCCGGGCGTGGCGCCCATGTGTGGATCTTCTTCAGCGCCGCCATACCGGCGTCCGCAGCTCGCCAGCTTGGCACCGGCCTCATTCATGAGGCGATGGCGCTTCGCGGCAGCATGAGCCTGGCAAGTTACGACAGGCTTTTTCCCGCCCAAGACGTTCACTCGGGCAAAGGTATGGGGAACCTGATAGCCGCACCGCTGAACGGCAAGCGCCGCCAGCATGGCACCACCCTGTTCCTCGACACAACGACCCTCGAACCATATGAGGACCAATGGGCGTACCTGTCCAGTCTGGATCGGCTTTCGGATCGTGAAGTTCGCGACCATATCCGCAGACTGCCGGCAGTTAGGCTGGGAAATGAAGTTCGCCGGCTGGAATTGCCCCAATCGTCCAAAATTGTTCCGCGCCCCGCACTGATTGTTCGTGCAGGTTTCGCGTCACGTCTGACGATCAAAGCCGCGGACCTTGGACCAGCAATGATCTCGGCCGTCAAGCATGCCGCGTCCATGCCGAACCCGGAGTTCTATGAACGCCAACGCCAGAGGCGGTCCACCTGGAACATTCCTCGATACCTGCGCAACTACGACGAAACGCTTGACGGCGACCTTATCTTGCCCCGTGGTCTGTTGCCCCTGTTACAGCAACTCGTCGAATCGAGTGGCAGCTCGCTGCGCATTGATGATCAACGGGCGCAAGGCACGGCTCAAAGCTTCGAGTTCTCGGGCAGCCTGCGCTCCGAACAACAAAGCGGCTTGGACGCCGCCACTGCCGCCGAGCACGGAGTCCTGGTAGCCCCGCCCGGTACGGGAAAGACTGTGATGGCGTGTGCTGCGATGGCACTGCGCGGCGTCTCAACTCTCATTCTGGTTGATCGTAAAGCCTTAGCGGAGCAGTGGCGCAGCCGCATCCGCCAATTCATGGACGAGCAGTGCGGCCAAATCGGAGGTGGCCGTGCCAAGACGACGGGGCGGGTCGATGTCGCGCTGTTGCCTACCTTGGCCCGGCGGGAAAATGTTGCCGAGCTGACCGCCGGCTACGGTTTCGTCATCGTAGACGAATGTCACCACGTCCCGGCGGCAGCATTCACCCACGTCATGAACCAGATTCAGGCCCGGTACTGGCTGGGGCTGACGGCCACGCCATACCGCCGCGACAAGTTGGACTCGCTGATCTATCACCAGCTCGGCCAAATCTCCCACACGATTTCCCCAGCTGTTCCGCAGCAGCTGCCAACGCACGCCCACGAGATTGCCGAACCGGCGCTGGCCTTGGAACTGCACCGGACCTCATACGTGTACGACGGCGCCGCAGACCCCAGCGAGCCGGGCGGGATCTCTGCCATCTACAAGGACTTGATCGCCAACGAGGAACGCCTGCAGCAAATCTACGACGACGTCATTGAAGCTTACGAACAGAACTCCCGAATCCTTGTACTGACTACGTGGAAAGCCCATCTTGAGTCCCTGAGGGCCCGGTTCGAGGCGGCTGGTCTGAATCCGGTGGTTTTCACTGGGGCGATGAAAGCCAAGGAACGACAGGCCGCCGTCGACCTTCTTGCCACCACTGATGATGCGCAGCCTCTGCTGGTCTTGGGCACCGGCTCATACATTGGAGAAGGCTTTGACTGCCCAAAACTGGATACCCTGTTCCTGGCAGCGCCTGTGTCCTTCAAAGGCAGATTGGTCCAGTACGTCGGCCGGGTTATCCGGCCGTACCCGGGTAAAACTGTCTCGACTGTTCACGACTACTACGACGAATCCACACCCCTACTGGCAGCGTCCCTGAATAAACGGGCGCCAGGGTACGTCTCGCTCGGGTTCCCTGATCCGCGCAAGCTAAAAAACAGATGACAGCGTTCCCAAGACCGTAGATGGCGGGTGCCTGCGTCGCCACAAATCCTCGGAACCGTATTCTTGGGAGGTCACCTTCGGGCAGCCGGATACGTCTCACGCCAGTGGACTACCTGATACCGCTTAGTATCATCGAACATGGACTGGGCTGCCGCGGAGATCTCGGACAGTGGGCCCTCTTAAAATGGGGGTCTACCGAAAGTAGAGATCAGCATGACCGCATCACGGAAGCGTTTTACCCAGGAGTTCAAGGACGAGCTGTGCCGCGAGGTGATCAGCACGTCCAAGCCGATCAAGGACGTGGCCACCGCGCACGGTGTTGGCCCCGAGACGCTCCGCAACTGGCTGGTCAAGTACCGCGAGGCCAACGGCGGGACAGAGGCTGATCTGACGGTGCCGGAGCGGGCCCGGCTGAAGGAGCTCGAGCGTGAAGTTCAAGAGCTGCGGGCGGAGACTGCGTTCCTGAAAAAAGCCAGCGCTTACTTCGCGCGGGAGCAGCGGTAGTGAGCAAGTATGAATTCATCGATTCCCAAAAAGCTGAGCCCGCCAATCTGAACCCGGTGGTGAGGATGTGCCGCTGGTTGGCCGTCTCGACGTCCGGTTTCTATCACTGGGCCACCCGTCCACAATCGGCCACCTCGGGGCGCCGGCAGGCCCTGACCGCGCGGATCCAGCACTTCTTCGAGGAGTCCGAGGGCACCTACGGCTACCGGCGCATCCACGCCGATCTCGCCGCGGAACAGACCGAGTGCTCTCCCGAGCTGGTGCGGCAGATCATGCGCCACCAAGGGCTGGTGGCCTGTCAGCCACGCCCGTTCCGCATCACCACCGAGGCTGACGCGCAGGCCGCCGCGGGCATGCCGGACCTCGGCAACCGGGACTTCAGCGCCGACCGCCCCGGGGTGAAGTTCGTCGGCGACATCACCTACATCCACACCTGGCAAGGATTCATCTACCTCGCCACCGTCATCGACTGCTACTCGAAGAAGGTCGTCGGCTGGTCCATCGCCGATCACATGCGCACCGAACTCGTCGCCGACGCGCTCAAGAACGCCGCCGCTACAACCCGGATCGAGCCGTCCGCGATCTGGCACTCCGACCGGGGCAGCGTCTACACCTCGGCCGATTTCAGGGCCCTGGTGGCCGGCCTGGGCATGCGCTCCTCGATGGGCCGCACCGGCGTGTGCTGGGACAACAGCATGGCCGAATCGTTCTTCTCAGCCCTGAAAAACGAGCGTGTCTACCGGACCGTGTACGCGACCAAATCACAAGCCCGGAGCGACGTCATTCGCTATATCGAGGGGTTTTACAACAGCCGGCGCCGGCACTCCGCACTCGGTTACCGGCGGCCCAACGAAGTCCACTATGGTTATCAACAGCCAGCCTTGGCAGCGTAGAAGAAACCACTCATTCCGCTGTCCGAAATCACCGCAGCAGCCCAGACATAAACCTGCGTGTTTCAGAAGGCGGTGACCGCCGTCCGGTTGAGCCTAATGCCACGGCGCACACCCCCAAGTCGGAGTTTCTTGGTCAAGTCACCGGTTAGGACGTCCAGCGTCACCGGCACATGCAAAGAATCAGCACGGGCCGGGACTTCGTTAAGAACCACGAGGCCGGGCTGTTGAAACGCCTTTAGGATGCCTGAGTTGTCGCCTCGATAAGACGACATCATCGCCTTGCGAGGTCTTCTTGTCTGCGACGCATTGCTCGGCCACAACCGAATGGGTGTGACGGCTCGTCCCTCCTGCACGTCCAACAAGTGGCGGCCGCAATATAGCACTTGAGTTGTAGAACACCTGAGTTGTATGATGGCCTCGATGTGGAATGTTGACGTGGGACTCGTGGAGCCGTGGCTGTTAGGTCTTGACCAAGACTCATATGAGCAGATTGTTGCTGCATTAGAGCTTCTCGCCGAGCGCGGCCTCAACTTGGTCGTCCATTGGTCGACACAGTGGTCCGTTCGCGGCATAAGAACATGAAGGAACTGCGGCCGGGATCGAGCGGGCGGTCGGAACTGCGAATCCTGTTTGCCTTTGATCCAGAGCGGCGGGCGATCCTGCTTGTCGCCGGGGACAAGGCGGGCAACTGGAGCAAGTGGTACACGACGAACATTCCGGTTGCGGATGACCTGTTCGATGATCATCTGAGGATCCTGAAAGGAGAGGCATAGTGGCGAAGTCTATGGAAGAACTACTGGCCAAGCGTCCGGTGGACCGGGCAGCTGTCGATGCCTACAAGAAGCGGATGCTCGATGAGGTCCGGGCCTACCGGCTTCGGGAGCTCCGCGAGGCATCTGAGCTGACGCAGGTCGAGCTGGCTGGGCGCCTGCATGTCAGCCAGAACCGGGTCTCCCGCATCGAGCACGGTGACATTGATCGTTCCCAGGTCGACACCTTGCGGAAATACGTCGAGGCGCTCGGCGGCCGGCTTCGTGTCGAGGTAGAGCTAGGCGACGAACGGATCCAGATCGCCTGACGAAACGACCCGAAGCGATCAGCGACGGCAGTCGTCTTGCCCATACAGCGAGGTCTAACAGGTGGAAAAAGGAGTGTGGACAATGTCCACACTCCCGGCCTCGGACTGGGTCGTACCGGTGCCGGACTGGCCCGGATTCCGCATGTTTCCGCAGGAGCCCAATGTTTGCGGGGGAGCGAATGCAGTTCGAGTCCCACCTCGGGCACGTGTTTTCCCTGGTCAGGGGCCTTTTTTGCGGTCTTTTGGTGTGCACATTGTGCACACTCTCGCCTCTGATCTGATGTTCCGGGTGTGTGGGGTCCCGGACCTATTCGGTTGTGTAGGGGAGCAGCTCTCTACGGCGGGCCGCATACCGCCCTGTGGGGTCTCTTCTGGGCGTTCATCCTCGTTCGTCCTTCCGCTGGGTTTTCGCGTTCACCACTTCATGGTGGCTAGTTCCGCTTGCAACATGATTTGCAGATCATTTCTCTGATCGACCTTGCGGCCGGTCCGGATTTCCCGCTCTGATACCTGTTCATGCAGGACTGCGGGGGAACGGCATGACTTGGCAACTGCTCCGAAGCTGATCATGAGCTCGATGAGCGTGGCCAGTGGGTAGGCGGGCCGGCTTCGAGGGCGGGTTGTAGGAACTGGTGGGCTTTGCTGCCATGGCCTTCGCACCAGTAGCCGCCTGCCGCAGCCATCATTTTTCCCGTCATCGCCACATCCGGATTCTGGGTATCCGGCGTTGCTTTCTTCGCTGTTTCGCGGTGCGAGCCGGCCTCCGGATCCAAAATCAGCACCCCCGACGATCTCGGGCTCCGCCGTCGTTAACGCATGCTGGGCGAGCAGCGCGGCGACCACCCAGACCGGATCTTTGCCGATCGCCCTTGCGATCACGGCGGTCGTTCACGGGTTAGTAGTCGGGTCTCGTTCCGTGGCCATGCAGGCGACGCTAGCGCGACTACCTCTTCGAAAGATCTCAATGAACCCCCTTGGACGGGCATTGGCCTGCACAGGAAATTTTCGAAATTTAGTTGACACATGGAATCTAGCCGCGGAAACGGAAGGATATTCGGACAACCGGTCGAGCGTCATGCGCACGGCACGGTCAACGCACTTCCGAAGGGTACTGCTTGGGCATAATGGCCATCTTTCTCACAAAAGACAGCGGCATCAAACCCGGGACGGTTCAGCACACCATTTGCGCAGGTTCCCCGATAGTTGGGAATTCAGTTCTGACATTCGGGGACCAGCTCAGCTCCCGGGTGCGCCTGGAGGCTGCCAGGCTGTGAACTGGCCACCTTCAAGGTGTGTACATTGTGCACATTTTGGGCTTCGGTTTGGGTCGTATGTGGGCTCACCGCATTATGGAACGCAGGCATCCGTGTTCCGGATGAACTCTCGGTGGCCGGCTTCGACAACATTTTCACGACATCGCTGGCGCCGATCTCCATCACCACGGTCGATCAATCAGGCCTCGACATGGGCGCTGCGGAGGACGCCTTCTGTTGGAGCGAATTGGTGGCCGAAGCGAGGCAGTGAATACCGTGGTGCGGCCAACATTGGTTGCGCGGAAGACACCGGCAGCGCCCCAGTTGACTGTGTCAACCTGATAGGCCCACCGGGCCCGGAGGGTACCCCGTCCGGATTTCAGCTTTAGGTAATAGGATCTATCAGTTCTTGGCAGAGCCAGGTGAAGGTGCGCCGGGCTGACGTGCAGGGGAGTGGGGCCGGGCGTTTTGCCCATCTTCCATGTGACGTTTTCGATGCTGGCGGCACTGGGAGCGTCGGGACGGAAGTCTTGTCCGGCGGGCAGTCCGCAGTTCAGTTCTTTGCAGAGTGACTTGATTGCCAAGGGTAGGATGGTACTGATTTGGTACCATGGGTGTATGGCTATGAATCTGCGTGTTCCCGAAGACTTGGATCGGCGTCTAGATCAGCTCGCTGCCGAGGAGCATACATCCAAGTCTGCGTTGCTGCTCCAGGGTGCAGAGCTTGTGCTGCAGCGTCACAGGCGCAGCCGTGACATCGGCGAGGGCCTGGATTTCGTCATGAGCCATGATGCGGAGCTCCTCACCCGCCTTGAGGATGCGTGACCGCGTACCTCGAAATCGAAGATGCGCTGCAGGTCGTTGACCGGTACGGGTTCCATATCCGTGACATCGGGCTCTTGGCCTCGGCTTTGGCGCGGCCGGCAACAACGGTCTTGGGCACGGAAGCCTATCCGCAGCTGCCGATGAAGGCAGCAGCACTATTGGAGTCGGTGGCGCGGTTCCACCCGCTGATCGACGGTAACAAGCGCACGGCGTGGACGCTCATGGTTCTGATGCTCTGGATCAATGGCTACCGGCATGACTTCACCACTGATGCGGCATTTGATCTCGTCGTGGGGGTGGCCGCGGGCGATGTCTCACTTGAGATCAGCGCCGGGCTGATTGCCACGCATCTGGTCAGGCGCTAGCTAGACGCCGGGTTCGTGGGCTTGCCGGTTGGGCGGATTTCTGCCCACGTCATGTGAGTCTGTGCCGGTCGGGGTGATGAAATGACTGACAGGAGGTGGCGGCGGCCATGAAGATCCGGGAAGCTGGCCACGAGGTTGGACCGGTGTATGTCCCTTTTGTGGCGTCCCGACATTCTCGGAGTTTGAAGGCGCAGAAGTTCATCCGGCTGAGCAAAATGCGTCAAGACAAAGAAGAACCGCATCCCTCTGAAGTGGCATGCGGTGCGCTGGTGCAGTGCATTGGAAAGATGAAATTCGCGTGTGTACATTGTCCACACTTTGGTCTTCGGACTGGGTCGAACAGCCCTCGGATCGGGCCGGATTCCGCATGTTTGCAGGGCAGTCCAGTGTTTGCAAGGGCTGGAACCCGGTTCGAGTCCCACCTCGGGCACGTGTTTTCCCTGCTCAGGGGCTTGCGGGCCGCTGAATGTGTACAAATCTCCTTTATGGCCCCCTGCAGGGGCCCATTCTTGTTGGTGGCCGTTGCTGTGGCTGGGCGGCTCCTTCCCTTGGCCTGGACAGCGGTGTTGCTGTGTACTCCTTCATGGCTGGGATCGCTTCGAACTGCATGACTTGCTGCGACGCGGGATCAACTTCGCATGATCGTCCCTGCCGGAAGAGGGAACACCCCGGAAGTCCCGGCATGACCGCGGTGATGTTCTCGAGCATCGGCTCAGGGCCGAGTGAACCGCCAGTGCGGGCGGATGGCGTCGCTGTGGGGGACCGGCTTGCGGGCGGCAGATTCAGCTGGAGGAGGCAGGCTCGTCGGGGCCGGCCAAGTCGGTCTGGATCGCCCGGATGATGGAGGCGAGGATTCCGGACGCGAGAAGTCCTGGCCCCAGCGGACCAGCGGAGTTCTCCCCGAGAGGTGGAAGGCGCCGAAGCGCGGACCGGGCTTCGGCGCTCATGTCGTGGAGTTGCCAGCGGATCTCGTCGTCGACCGTCTGGGGCCAATCGGGCGCCGCCAGTCCGGCCGCTTTCGCGGCATATGCGGCTGCCCCCAGGGCGTGCGCGCCCATGTGGGCGACGGCCGCAGCTTGCGTGGCAGACCGGGCGGCAGCCACCGCAGCAGGGCTCATCACCTCGCGTGCGGCACGGCCGGCCACAAACCGCCGGCGTATCTCTTCGGCGGCACTGAGCTCACCGCGAGCGAAGGCCCGGGCCCGGGCGATGGCGTCGCGGGGGCGATCATCTGCCGGCGCCTCTGCCTCAAATAAGGCCACGACCCGCTCAGCGCAGTCTGCGGCCCAGCTCGCGACGACACGGCGCTCGGCCTCGCTCAGCGTCTGCGGAGAAGCCACGTCGTCGGCGGTGACGCTGACGGGGGTCAGCCCGTGTGCCGCTGGCTGAATGATACGAGACGCGATTGCATTTCCCAGTACGGAGTGGCGGCCGGCGTTGGCTGGCCGTCCCGAAGGGCGTTGGCCACGTTCACCGCTGCGTCAATTGCGGCGCGGTACGGCAGGGAGCCGGAACTCACCCGCCGGACGCCCAGCTCACCCAGCTCGGCAACGGTCAGCGAGGGATGTGCCAGGACGTTGACGGGCAGCCCAATGCCCGCGGTGACGGTCTGGATGTCCTCCGGATCCACAAGTCCGGGGATAAAGATCCCGTCCGCCCCGGCGTCGGCGTAGACACCCGCCCGGAGCAGGACGGCATCCACAGTGGCCTGTTCGCCGAACCATATGTTGTCCACCCGGGCGTTGATGAACATAGCCGGGCTGCGTCGCTTGACGGCGGCAACCTTGTCGGCGAAGGCTGCTGGATCGACCAGGTGCCCGGCGGTGCTGTCCTCCAGGTTGACCCCGGCCACGCCTAGGGTAGCCAGTTGGGCCACCAGTTCCGCGACCTCGGCGGGGTCATCGGAGTAGCCGTCCTCGATATCGGCTGTGACGTGGACAGGCAGGTGGCACATTTGCTCCAGCAGTGCGGTGGTTACGGCTTTGCTGGACCGGCCTCCGTCGGGCAGGCCGGCACTTGCCGCAATGCCAAAGCTCGTGGTGCCGACGGCCGGGAATCCCGCCGTCGCAAATGCCAAGGCGGATCCGAGGTCCCACGCATTGGGCAGCAGGAGTGGCACCGCGGTGTGGTGGAGTTCCCGGAAAGTGGCCGTTTTCATTCGCATCCTCTGCCAGCCGATTTAGGTGAATCCCCCCTCAGTCTACAAACGTGGGGGAGCGGGCAACGAATCATCCTTCCCGGACCTATTCGTCATTGAGGCGGAACGGGCGGCGTTCCTGCAGGATAGGAAAGTCCTCATCGACGAAGGCCTCGATAGCTGTCGTGGTAGCTGTCGGGCGCTAAGGAGAATCCGTCGCAGGCACCTGCTCCGAGCCAGTTCATCCCAAACTCAGGCTAAAGGGACATGGGCCCCTTCTGCGAGATTGTTAGAATCCGGTGATAGCCCGCAGATCAGTGAAATGAACAGGTTGGCAGGGGATTCGGATGGGGCAGCCGTACCGTATCGACACTCACCAGCACATCGTTCCGCCGGGGTATGCGGGGTGGATGCGTGAAAAGGGGATACACCCCGGTGGGATTGGTCTGCCGTCGTGGTCCGAGCGCTCCGCGTTGAAGTTCATGGACAGGCACGACGTGCAGACGGGCATCCTTTCCTTGTCCACGCCCGGCGTCTACTTCGGGGATGTGATGGAAGCGCGGTTGAGGGCGCGGGAAGTCAACGAGTTCTGTGCGGAGGTGGTGGCCGCACGGCCGGATCGGTTCGGGTTCTTTGCGACGCTCACACTGCCGGACGTGGAAGGTGCCCTTGCGGAGGCCCGGTACGCCCTGGACACCCTTCTCGCGGACGGGATAGTGTTGCTGGCCAACAACGACGGCCGCTACCTCGGAGATCCGGGTTTTGAGCCCCTGCTGGGGTTCCTGCACCACCGCCGGGCCGTGGTGTTCATCCACCCGGGTGACCTTCCGGCTCCGGCTGTGCCGGGCATACCGGCCTTTGCCGCGGATTTCATGCTCGACACCACCCGTACGGCGATTAGCCTAGTCCTGTCCGGTGCGATGGAGAAGTTCTCCGGGATCAAGTTTGTTCTGGCCCATGCGGGCGGCTTCGTGCCCTACATTGCCTATAGGATCCTGCTGACGATGCTCCTCGACAGGGATCTGGCTCTCAGCGCGCTGGCGGCGTTGGGAGATAAGAAGCAGTCCGTCCTGCGACGTTTTTACTACGACGTCGCCCTGTCTGCCAGCCCGGCGGCGTTGCCCAGCCTGCTCGAGGTAGCTGACCCGGGCCGCATCACATACGGCACTGACTTCCCGTTTGCCCCGTCTGCAGCGATCGATTTCATGAACATGCAGTATGAGAATTATCCGCTGGATCCCGTAGTGCGCGCGGCGATAGACCGCGGCAACTCCGAGGCGCTGTTTCCTCGTCTCAGCCCTGATCGGCATTAGGCCATTGAGGGCGTTTCGCCCCGTAGCAGGCTATTAGCGATGGCAGACGCGGGGGTCGTCTTGTCATGGCCTGCCACCGGACCAGGGGCCCGGTCCGTGGCCCCACGGCTCCAGCCCATGCTCCAGAGGAGACCGCTTGGGCCAGTATCCTTGCGTCACGAGAATCACCCTGAGTGCAGCGGACGTCCGGGGGTGATCCTCGCCGCCAGGGTGGGTTACACCCCGGCTCGGCAATGCCGGGCCAACTCTTTGGTCGACACAATGCTGTCTGTGGTGTTTGCTTAGCCCATGAGAGCCACCACCTCGGGCGCCGACAGTGGCGATCCAGACGATCAATCCGAGCTGCGCCATATGACTAAAGACGAATCCGACGATCTCGACCGAGTACGACGCAGGGAGAAGACCCAGAAGATTCTTGAGGACGCGAGCGACCGGGATGATGAAGCAACGGCACGAGACGCCGTGGCCGATGAAAGGGCGCGGGTCGCCGATTTGGATGCTTTCACCGACCTGAACAGTACCTACGAGGGGCAGGGTGAGCGCCGGGCTGCGGCCCATGACCGGGCCGACTCGAAAGCGGACCGTGAATCCTCAGCCGAGGATCGTATTCACCTGAGCGAGGACGAATACTGAAACAGCCCGCCCATCCGCGGCCTGTTGAGCCTGCCCGCGCTGAGCCAGCTGGAGCTGGCTGAGCGCGAGATCATCGCATCGGTGCTAAGCGAGTGCCGGGGAAACAAGTCCGACGCTGCAGAACAGCTGCGCATCTCCCGCGGAACGCTCTACGAGCGAATTCTCCGGTATGGGTTATAAGGACACCCCCGTAGGTTGAACTACCGTTCGCCAGGGTCCTCGGCAGTACGGGAAACATAGCGCGGCGGGGGTGCTCCACCGGAGCCGTGGGCGGCAAGGAGCGAGTCCATGGGGAGGCACAGCACAAGAAGCACCCCCGAGGCCATTCGGGGTGTTTCAGATGGTGTTCTGGGGGTTGTTCCGTGAGCGAGAAATTAGGGTGCGTACATTTTGCACACTTAGGGTCTCAGACTGGGCCGGGTCAGTGCCGGATCGGGCCGGATTCCTTACGTCTCCTAGGGAGTCCAATGTTTGCAAGGCCGGGAATGCAGTTCGAGTCCCACCTCGGGCACAGTGTTTTCGCAGTTCAGGGGCTTGTGGGCCTCTGGGTGTGCACAAACTGTTCACTTATGGGCCCCTGCGGGGGCCCTTTTTGTTGGTGGCCGTTGCGGTAACCGGCTGCCTCCTTTCTTATGTGGTGGAAGGTTCGGGCCTTTGTTTCTTCTTCACGGGTGCCTGCGGCGTCCACTACATGACGCTTTGACTTGGGAGGCGATGTCTCGTAGGGAGGCGCCGACTATCTGGCTCGTACTTCACATCCGTTCATTGCCTGGGTGGTCGAGGACGACATGACGGAACGGCGGGCCGCCGCGGTGCAAGTGGAGCGTCCGGTGCCAGGGCCGGGTGGCCGGCTGAAGCTCCCGCGACCGATCCGACAGACTCCTTGATCCGGTGGGAAACCTTTGTAAAGGGTTGTGTCCCGGTAGCTCTTCTGGCGTCCGGCGGCCCGCAGCGCAGACATCTCGCCGTGGGCGATTGGATCACAGTGCTGGACACGCTCGTTGTGCCCGCTGGCAACGACGACCCTGGCCACCAGCAGCCCGGTAAGGACCGCTGTGATCCCCAGCGCGGGGTACGCCCACCACGTGGGAGGGATTTCACGGCTAAAAAGGGTGTGTCGATAAGATCGGTGGGCACCGCCACCACCAGATAGGCAAGGGCCGAGGCGGCTGCCGCCGCAAACCACCGGCGCGCCGGCCATTGGGACAGCGCCGCTGTCAAAGTCACGCGGTTCGTTTTATTCACAGGGGGCTTCCCGCCTTTCACATAGCATGCAAGGGAATAACTGATGCAGATTTCCGCCGGGCTGAAGCCCTGCCCTGCCGTCGATAAAGGAGCTCTAATGCCGAACACCGGGTCTTCAGACAATGCCCTGGACGCGGGGGTTGCACGCGGTCTCCTGGTCCATTCCGCGGGACCGGCCGACAGCGCCGGAATCACCGCAGCACTGCGCAGCGCGGCCAACGCGGTGGCCGCGCTGCCTGCGGGTGTTCCCGTCGAGGTCGTGGTGCAGGGCCCCGGGGTGGCTCTGTTGGCCGCAGGCTCAACCCTGGAGGAGCCGGTCAGTGAAGCCCTCGCCCGGGGGATCCGGATCCTTGCGTGCGGGAACAGCCTTCGTTCTGTGGGCCTCGCGCCGGGGGAGTTGTCTTCCGGTGTTGGTTCGGTCCCGGCGGCCATTGCGCACCTGGCGGCGCGGCAGTGGGAAGGGTGGGCCTACGTCCGTTTGTGATGCGCGCTGACATCAGGTGGAAGGTCCTCTCGAGGTGCCCGTTTTGGTGGGAAAGAGCGGCCGGCAGCTCGTGCACACCTCGCCGGAATCCCCTCCGGTCGAGGGCGTGAGGGCTGTCCGCTCGAGTTGGAGTCGCTCCCGCAGCGCCCATCCCAGAAGGGCCAGTGAGAGGAGGGCGAAGGATGGCTGGATCACTCCGGCCAGAACTAGGGGGGCGGCGCCGGTGAACAGATGGGCTGCCAGCGTCCCTTGGCCGGTGGATGTTGCGATCACCAGTCCGGTCAGGCCGATCAGGGGCCAGCGGGTGTCGCAAACGGTGGCTTCGGCGCCGATGGGTGCATCAACGTAGCTGCCGACAACCAGGCCGGTCAGAACCGAGCCGGCCGCGACAATGACGGCATTCCACCACACGGCACCGGGTGGGCCCATCATGCCGTTCATCGACACGACAACAGCCGCGGCGGCGGCCGCGGCGATGCCTGCACCGGCCCTGCGGACCGGCCTCCAGCGTCGCAGCAGAGCGAAGTCACCGCTCAGGTGATGTCTTACTCCGGCCTTTGTCCGGCCACTGTCGCTCGCCACTGTTTCCTCGATCCGGTTGTCCGTATCCATGTCTGGTCAGCTGTGCACGGGTTGTGGGGGCGCCACTGCGCGGCGGTCGTGCAGTGCGGTCCAGATGAGGACGGCACCCACCAGGGCCATGGCCAGGAAAGCCAGTCCGGAATAGCCCATCGATGCAAGAACCGGGCCCGCCAAGGCCCCGCCGAGGGCGCCGGCGGCATTCATGCTGAGGTCCGAGATGCCCTGGATGGCGGGCCGGTCCTGGATGTGGACGGATTCCGCGACCATGGCCGAGCCGGCCACGACCGAAGCTGACCATCCGAGTCCGAGCAGGACGAGGCTGACCGTCACCCCGATACGGGAGTCCGCCGCGAACCCGGCGATTATCAGGGAGGCCAGGAGCATGCCCTGGCCCAGGACTATGACGCGCAGCCTCCCGGCTTTGTCCGCCAGCCACCCGAAGACGGGGGAGAGGGCGTACATGCCCGCAATGTGCAGACTGATGGTGAAGCCCACGATAACCAGGCTTGCTCCGTGTTCGCGCAGGTGGACCGGTGTCATGGACATCAGCGCCACCATGGTGGCGTGGCTGAGTGCGACGGCGGCCACCGCGTAGCGCGCACCCGCGTTGCTGCGCAGTATCAGCGTTCCACTCCGCGGCCGGGGCGCCTCGACGCTGGAGTCGCGCAGCGACATCGCAGTAAGCAGCGGGTCCGGGCGCAGCCCGGTCAGGTACACGAGGGCGGCGGCCAGCTGGGCGGCCACAGAGAAGGCAAAAGCGCCCGTGAGGGGCGGCAGGCCGAGCACTGCACCAACGGCCTCGCCCGGGCCGAAGAGGTTCGGGCCAAGCACAGCACCGATGGTGGTGGACCAGACGACGATGGAGAGATCCCGCGCCCTGGTGCCGGGCCGGGCAAGGTCGGTGGCGGCGAACCTGGCCTGCAGGTTGACCGCGGAACCCGCCCCGAGCAGCATCAGTCCAAACAGCAGCAGGGGAAAGACCGACCGCGACGCCGACGCGATGGCAATGACGGCACCGGTTCCGGCGATGAGCGCCCCGGTGGAGAGTGAGATCCGCCGTCCCCGGGCGACCGCGAGCCGGGCCAGGGGCACAGCAGCGACCGCAGCCCCGAGGGTGCTCATCGTGGCGGCCATGCCGGACCATGCCGGCGATCCGGAAAGCTGTGCCGCGAGCAGGGAACCAAGGGACAACGTGGCGCCCATGCCGATGCCGCCGAGAATCTGGCCGCCGACCAGGACGGAGACCACTTTGCGTTGAGGCGGGACGCCGCCGGCGGGGCCGGCCAGGGATGCGGCTGGCCGGGGTCCTGTGGACCCGGGAATTGTTGGCATCCTGCCAGTCTCTCAGATACCCCTTGGGGTATGCAAGAGCACTCCGGGGTGCTTGGCAAACGATACCCCCAGGGGTATTATTGATTGTGTAACCAATCTACCTGAGGAGTCACAATGTGCAGTCCCGTCCGTTGCAACAACTGTGGGAAGACCACCTGGGCCGGCTGCGGCGAGCATGTCGATTCGGTAATGGCTGACATTCCGGTGGAGCGGCGCTGCACCTGCTCCTGACCCGCCGGGTCAGAACCTGCCCTGCAATACGACCATGCAATACGTCCCCCTGCAGCACGGGGGCGTATCGCAGCGGGCTGTCAGCCGGGCTGAAGCCGCGGATACCAGCGCGCACGCTGTGGCGGGGATCTCCGGCGAATCCGCTCCTGCGGTGACGGTGGCTTGCTGAAACCTCGAGCCATACCGGATGCGCTGGCGCGCCCGGAGGGACAGCCAGAGTCGGGTGGGATGGACGGGTCAGATCGACTTTGAACCTGAAGAACATTCCGTCAGCGTCCCGCGGGCTGCTGTTTATGGCGCTGCCGACGTGCATGGCGCGGCTGACGACCGAATCCGCAGTCGTGGCTTGCTGGAGCCCTTGCTGGAACCTCAGGGGTTTGCGTTTGGCCGTCCGGAGTCACCGGCGAAGGCGACCGAGATCTCAGGGACTGATGTCAGTGAGTTGTGTACGGTGCAGTGGGAGGCGACGGCGAGCAGGGCCTCCCGCCGTTCGGTGGGCACGCCGTCGGGGATGGTGAGGTGCACATTGATCCGGGCGACGCGTGCGGGTCGCGAGCCCATCTCGAAATCAGCGTCGACGGCGAGGCCCTCGGTGGGCAGGGAGTGCCGTTCCAGGTAGCGGCGGGCATAGAACGCGACGCAGCCGGCGAGGCTTGCGATGAACAGTTCCGTCGGGGTGGGGCCGGTGTCCTCTCCGCCGTCGCCGACTGGCTGGTCGGTCCGGATGATGTGGCCGCGGATGTTGATGTCGAAGCGGTCACCGCCCAGGTGTGCGACCCGGACCGGCTGGCTTCCGCCGGGCGCGGGGCCTCCGGCGGCCGTTGCGGTGCCTGCGGGTGTGGTGACTGGTTCGCTGCTCAAGGTGTTTCTCGATCCGTTGGTGGGGCAGGCCCGGGAAGCCCCGGGCCGGAGCTGGGGGTCAGGCAACGTCCTAGGAGGCCGGGGCGGCTGCCACTTTAGCCCGGACCTCTTCCATGTCCAGTTCCTTGATGCCCTTGATGAGCTGTTCCAGCCCGGCCGCGTTCATCGCCCCCGGCTGGGAGAAGACCAGGATTCCTTCCCGGAAGGCCATCAGGGTGGGGATGGAGCTGATGCGGGCGGCAGCGGAGAGGCCGGGTTCGGCCTCGGTGTCCACCTTCGCGAAGACAATGTCCGTGTGGTTCTCGGAGGCTTTGCTGAACGTGGGGGCGAACATCCGGCAGGGCCCGCACCAGGCCGCCCAAAAATCCACCAGGACGATGTCGTTGCCGGTGATGGTGTCGTTGAAGGTCGCTTCAGTAACGTCGATGGTTGTCATAGTGAAATCATATACCCCCAGGGGTATTCGGGCAACAGGGCGGTGAGCTCTGCGCCGGTTTGCATTGATACCCCCTGGGGTATCATGATGGAAGGGTAACTACCCGCCCGGGCTGCCGGACACCATTGAAGGGCACCAGCATGAAGAGCATTTCAGTGGACGACCTGGCAGCACTCGGGTCTGATGTTTCCATCATCGACGTCCGGGAAGAAGGGGAATACGCGGAGGCCTGCGTCCCGGGAACGAAAAACATTCCGCTCTCGGGTTTCCGGCAGTCGCTCGGTGACGTTCCGGCCGGACGGACTGTCTACGTGATGTGCGCTTCCGGCGGCCGCAGTTCCCGCGCCACGGCGCATCTCGCCGGGCAAGGCTACGACGCAGTGAATGTCATGGGTGGTATCACGCCCACCCTGAAGGAACTCCGCATGCTCTTCCTGCGCCTGACCTAGGCCGGCTGCGGCTCCGGCCACTGCCAGAGCAACGGAGCCCAGCCCCAATATCCAGCACAACCGCCCCGTCCTACCGAAAGGTCCAGCACATGGAAATCACCCCACAGCAGCTCGCGGAGCAGCTCAAGACCGGCAGCGATGCCCAGATCCTCGATGTCCGCGAATCAGATGAAGTCGCCGAGGGCATGATCGCCGGCGCACGGCACATCGCCCTGGGCGAACTGGCCGGGCGCCTGGACGAGCTCGACAAGTCCCGCACCGTCATCGCCATCTGCCGCAGCGGCCGCCGCAGCGCAGCGGCCGCGGACCAGCTCACGGCCGCGGGCTTCACGGCCTACACCGTGCCCGGCGGAATGCTCGACTGGACCGCCGCAGGCCTCCCCACCGGCTGACCCCACCAGACTGCCCGGACGGCGCACCCCCTAAGCGCCGTCCGGGCTTCCACCTGCCCGGAGCGTGTCCTTGACACGGCAACCCGGGCGGTGGACGGCGGCTTCCCGCAACGCGGGGCCGCCAGCAGAAATGCTCCAAGATATACCGAAAGAGATCATGACTTCCTTGAAGACCACCCCCGTTGAATCCGCCCCGCAGTCCATCGACGCCTCGACCCTGAAGGCCTGGGAAGACAACCACGATGATCTGATGATCATCGACGTGCGCGGCGGTGCAGAATTCGATTCCCTGCACATCAAGGGCTCCTACCATGTGCCGCTTCCGATGCTCAGTGAGCACACCGAGGAATTCGCGGCCAAAATGGGCACCCGCGTGGTCCTGGTCTGCCAGTCCGGCAACCGGGCCGAGCAGGCCCGCAAACACCTGGATTCCGTCGGCCTGGCCAGTGCCAGCGTCCTGGCCGGGGGAGTCCCCGCCTACGCCGCCGCCGGCGGAAACGTGGTCCGCGGCCGTGGCCCCTGGGCGATGGAGCGCCAGGTCCGGATGACCGCAGGCTCCCTGGTCCTGGCCAGTATCGTCGCGGCGAAATTTGTCTCACCCAAACTCGGACTGGTCGCCGGGGGTATCGGCGCGGGCCTGACGTTCTCCGCCGCGACCAACAGCTGTGCCATGGGTCAGGTGCTCTCGAAGATGCCGTGGAACCGCTCCGCGAACGAGCCCACCGCGCACCAGGCCCTGCAGAACCTGGACGCCCGGGCATGATCCTCGCCGCGGCGGCGTTCGGGCTGATCGTCGGCGCCCTGCTGGGCCTGGTCGGAGGCGGCGGATCCATCCTCGCCGTGCCCGCCCTGGTCTACGGCGTGGGGCTGCCGCTTGCCGCGGCGATCCCGACGTCGCTGGTCGTTGTCGGCGCGTCCTCAGCCGTCGCGGTGCTGCCCCGGCTGCGGACCGGGGTGAACTGGCGGCTCGCGCTGATCATCGGCGCCGCAGGAACCGCCACCGCCTACCTCGGCGCGATGGTGAACCGGCTTCTGGACCCGAAGATCCTGCTCCTGGCTTTTGCCGCGATCATGGTCTTCGCCGGCATCCGGATGCTGATGCCGTCCACATCCTTAGGCGGCTCCTGCGCCCTGCCCGGAGGCGGGGTCAACTGGCGCAGCTGCCTGCCCAAGGCAATCGCCACCGGCGCCGTCGTCGGGTTCCTCACCGGCCTGCTCGGCGTCGGCGGCGGCTTCCTCATCGTCCCCGCACTGACCCTCGTCCTCGGGCTCCCGATGGCCGTGACCGTAGGGACCTCCCTGGTCATCATCGTCATCAACTCCGCCGCCGGCTTCGCCGCCCACCTGGGCGACCTGCAGATCGACTGGGCCGTCACCGCAACCTTCGCCGTTACCGCGATGGTCGCCTCCCTCGCAGCCGGGCGGATCGGCACCAACATCCCGGACAAGGCCCTCAAACGCGGCTTCGGCATCCTCGTCCTCGTCATCGCCGCCTACGTCGCCATCCAGGCACTCCTCTCGTAAGAGTGCCGGCAAGGGAACAGTGAAGCGCCGGAGGATATATCCTCCGGCGCTTCTCTGTTCTCCAATGCCTGTTCCCGGGTGCCGGGCGGGTCGGCCTACCGTCCGAACAGCTTCGCGAAGAAGCCCTTGCCGAACGACTTCTCCTGTTCGTGCCCGCGGCAACGCTGGGAGGCCGGAACCCCGCGCATCACCTGATCAACGTGCTGGCCGCAGCCCGCCCACGTCGTCTTCTGGCACTTCTTGCATGTCACGGCACGGCACATCTTGTGGCTCCCTCTAGTGGCTGGATGGTCCCGTCAGTATACCCCATGGGGTATTTTTGCGAGTGGATGCAATCCCCCTGACGCTGGAGGGACAGTCCGGCGTGCCGCGGCGGGTGCAGCCTTCGAAAGAGTAGCGTGTCGTGCCAAGGGGGAAGCCGTGGAAGAAGTACTGATTGCAGGAGGGAAAGGCCGGCTCGGTGTCAGCAGGGCAGGGTTTCTTCACCTGTTCTGGACGCCCGGTTCACAGGTCGACCTTGACGACGCCATGAAGTCCATCGAGAAGATGCAGGCCCTGAGCGCCGGCCGGGCACTGCCCCTACTGGTGGAAACCTCTGATGTGACCATGAATGCCGCGGCGAGGGGCGCCTATGAAACCGCGAAGGCCGTCTCCGCTGTGGCCATAGTGGGATCCACCGTCGTCGACAGGGTTGCGGCGGCCGCCTTGGGACGGCACGGCTTCTGTCCGCATGCCTACTTCACCTCGCGTGCGGAGGCAATTGAATGGCTGGACGGTCCCGCCTCCTCCTCATCAGAGGGCGGCGGGCTGCGCCAGGCCTAGCGTCTCCGCTTCCTGATGTGCCAGTGGGTGCGAGGCATCGCCACCATGTCCGCCTCCGGCAGGAGGGTCCTCTTGATTCCCCCGCGCATCGGCAGGATTGTTGGCCCTCCGGAACGACGCGGTGCCGCGAAGATGCGGCTTTTCATAGCTGGAGGCACGATGGCGGCAGGAATGGTTTTCCGGATTGTTGTCGGGGTCGACGGGTCGGACTCGTCGCTGGCAGCTCTTGAGTGGGCCCTTGAAGAGGCGCGGCTGCGGTCACGGGAGGTTTACGTTGTCACAGCCTGGCACTACCCCGTCATTGGTGACGCTGTCGGCAGGGCTGAGGACCATGAGGCATTCGGAGACAATGCCCGGAGTGTGTACGTTGATGCGCTGCGCAGGGCATCCGAAACCGGCGTGACGGTCACCGGTGAAGTGACGGAGGGCCATCCAGCCGAAGTGCTTCTGAAGGCTGCTGCGGGGCGGATCTGCTGGTGGTCGGATCGCGTGGCCATGGCGGCTTCGCCGGGATGCTCCTGGGATCGGTATCCAGCCATGCCGTGCACCATGCCCATTGCCCGGTGCTGGTCGTCCGTACCGGTGCGGATATAGACCAAGGCTGAGGGCAGGTGCCCGAGCCTCAGGGGCTCACCTCCGAGCAGGCAACCCGGCTCTTGGAGACTGTCGGCCCCAACGCGGTTCCCCTGAAACATACCGGGCTCCCGGAACGCATCCTCAGGAAACTGTGGGCGCCCGTGCCCTGGATGCTGGAAGCCACGATCGTCCTTGAGTTTGCCCTCGCCAAATGGCTCGACGCGACCATTATCCTCGCGGTCCTGACCCTGAACACGGCACTGGGAACTATCCAGGAGAGACGGGCCGAGGCGGCAGTGGAGCTGCCCAGCCGGCTGGAGATCAATGCCCGGGTGCTGCGGGACGGGGCATGGATGCTGATGCCGGCCTCCCGGGTGGTTCCCGGCGACGTCATCCACATCCGGGGCGGCGACTTCGTCCCCGCCGACCTCCTCCTGCAGAGCGGGACGGTAGTGGTAGATCAATCCACTCTCACCGGGGAATCGCTGCCGGTTTCCCGGGGACCGGAGACAACCGTCTACTCCGGGGCCACTGTTTCCCGTGGGGAAGCCACCGGCACCGTGAGCGCCACCGGTACCGCCACGTACTTTGGCAAGACCGCCGAACTCGTAGGCAGCTCCGCGCCAACAGCCCATCTCGAACACGTCGTGCTGCGCATCGTCAGGGTCTTCATTGCCGTGGACCTGGGGCTCGCGGTCGTGGGAAGCGCGCACTTGGCCGCAGTCGGGGCCCCGATCGCGGACGTCATCTCCTACGCCGTGATACTGCTGCTGGCCTCCGTTCCGGTGGCCATGCCGGCGGCCTTCGCGCTGGCCGGCGCACTGGGTGCAAAGCATCTGGCCACGATCGGGATCCTGACCACCCGGCTGACTGCCCTGCAGGACGCTGCAGCCATGAGCGTGCTCTGCATCGACAAGACAGGCACCCTGACCGAAAACCGGCTCGCAGTGAATGCCGTCTACCCGATCGGGGCCACGGACCGGGAAGAGGTCCTGCGGTGGGCCTCGGCGGCCTCCGACGCCTCCACACAGGGCCCTATCGATCTGGCGATCCTCGCCGCTGACGGTGCGGCACCCCAGGACCGGTCCAGCTTCACACCGTTTGATCCCTCGACGAAGCGGTCCCAGGCCACCGTGATCCGGGACGGCAGGAACATTAGTGTCGCCAAGGGGGCCCCGCATGTCATTGCGGCTATGGCCGGGGTACAGCCGCCGCAGGAGCTGGGTGCACTCGCCTCCGGCGGCGCGCGGGTGCTCGCCGTCGCCGTCGACGAGGGGAACGGTGAGTGGCGCCAGTTCGGGCTTATTGCTCTGGCTGACCGGATCCGGCCCGAAGCCGCGGGACTCCTGACGCGACTCACGGGTCTGGGGATCCGCGTCATCATGGTCACCGGCGACAGCGCCGCGACCGCCGCGGCAGTAGCTGCCCAGGTACGTCTGGAGGGAAGCGTGATCCGGGTCGACGGTCTGGCGGCCCTGGCCGGCGGCCGCGGGTCACCCTCCGTCGTCGCGGAGGTCCTTCCCCAGGACAAACACCGGATCGTGCAAATTCTCCAGGACGCGGGCCACGTTGTAGGAATGACTGGGGACGGCGTCAATGATGCCCCGGCGCTGCGCCAGGCCGAGGTCGGCATCGCCATGGAAGGGGCCACCGATGTGGCCAAGTCCGCGGCCGGGGTCGTCCTCGTCCGCGGCGGGCTGACCGACATTGTGGGTCTGGTCGAGGAAAGCAGGAGAATCCACCAGCGCTCCCTGACCTCCGCCCTCAACGTCAGCGTGAAGAAGCTCGAAGTGCCGCTGCTGCTGACGGTCGGTGTGCTTGCCTTCGGACAGCTGGTCTTCACGCCCCTGCTGATGGCGTTGCTGCTCTGCTGGCGAACGATGTGGTGAGCATGATGATCACTACCGACAACGCGGCATTTTCGCAGAAACCCAACGCCTGGAACGTGCGCAGGACCATCGCCGGGTCCCTCGTCGTCGCCACACCTATGCTCGGCTCCCTGGCCCTGCTGTGGGCTTCAGGGCAGCTCTGGCCCGGAGGGGGCCTGGACCAGCTCCGCACGGTGATTTTCCTGACGCTGGTCTTCAGCAGCCAGATCACGACCTACGTCGTCCGCACAGCCTTACCGGCGTGGAAGGGCCGGCCCTCCCGATTGCTGGTGGCTGCTTCCGTCCTGGGTGCAGCGGCCGCGTCGGCGCTGGCGCTGTGGGGGCTGCTGATGGCACCGGTTCCCGCCGCCTTATTGCTGCTGATCCTCGCCGCGACCGCCGCGGGAGGATTCATCGCTGACCTGATGAAGGTACCGGCCTTCCGCAAGCTGAAGCTCCACACCGGTTGAGCACGTGAGGCATTGCCGCGGGCCCAGGGCTGCGCCCGTTGTCCAGGCAGCGCAGCCTGGACGGAGTGGTTCACGGGTGCGCCCCGTCAGGTCCTTGACGGCGATCCTGACCTTGACCTGGCTGTGGTTTCTAGCGTGCGGGTTTGTGGTCCGTGCCGCGCATCCGGACGGCCACGAGGATTCCCGACAGTGCGGTGAGGACACCCACGACGGCGACCGCTGCCGGGATGCCGTAGGCGTCCGCGATGATTCCGGCGAGGAGGGCGCCGACGGCGAATCCGCCGTCGCGCCAGAGCCGGTAGATCCCGACCGAGCGGGCCCGCCAGGCCGCGTGGGCGACGTCGCCGATGGCCGCGAGCAGGGTGGGGTAGACCATGGCCGTGCCGGCGCCGAGCAGGACCGCAGCGGCCAGCCAGATCCCGAATCCGGTCCCGAGGGCGACCATGCCCAGTGCCACGGCCTGGACGAGCATGCCGCCGACGATCAGTCGTTTACGTCCGTATTTGTCCGACAGTGCCCCAGTGACGAGTTGGCCGGCGCCCCAGACGGCGGGGTAGACAGCGGCGAGGATGCCAATCTTTTTCGATGCTCAGCCCGGCGGCGGCGAAGAGCACGGGGAAGAGGCCCCAGGCGAGGCCGTCGTTGAGGTTGTTGACCATGCCGGCCTGGCTGACCGCGGAGAGGGATTTGTCCCGGAAGCTGGTGAGGGTGAAGATTTCCCGGTTGCCCAGTTGTCCGTGGGCGCCGGGGTGGGCGGAGATGTGGTTGGCGGCCTCCAGCCGGGCGTGGCCGCGGGTCTCTTTCACGGCGAAGACTGACAGCCCGATGCCCAGGGCGATGTAGGCGGCGCCGAGCAGGAACGGTCCGGGCCGCAGCCCGTAGGTCGCTGCGATGTAGCCGGTGGCGAGGGCGGTGGCGGCGACGCCGAGGTAGTCGGCGGCCTCGTTCAGGCCCATGGCCAGCCCGCGCCGCTCCGGGCCGACGAGGTCCAATTTCATGATCACGGTGGTGGACCAGGTAAGTCCCTGGCTGATGCCCAGGATCACGTTGGCCGCGACGATCCAGCCCCAGGAGGGCCCGAGGATCAGCAGCAGCGGAACAGGAAGTGCGATGAGCCAGCCGGCCATCAGGACCGGTTTGCGGCCGTAGCGGTCCGAGAGGGTCCCGGCGAAGTAGTTGGTGGCGGCCTTGGCGAGGCCGAAGGCCAGGATGTAGGTCAGGGCGGAGGTGTAGAGGTCGAGGTGGAAGACCTGTCCGGCCAGCAGGGGCAGCACGGTGCGTTCCTGGCCGAGGGTGCCGCCGACCAGGGCGTTGACGGCGACGAGGAGCATGAACTGTGCCAGGTTCTGCCGCAGACCCAGCGAGATGGCCCCCGGCGTGCGTCGATTTTCCCGCCGGGTTCCGAGGTCCTGCAGGGGCAGTACCGGGCGTCATCTGTTTACTCCAGTTATTTTGGGACAGGCGTTGGCGGCGGCCCGGTGTCCCGGACCGCCGTCAACTGGATCAGTTGCTGGCGAGGGACCCCAGTGGCTGCCGGGCTTCCCAGGCGGCGTAGCTGCCGTCGAGTTCGACGACGTCGTAGCCGGCGCGGCGCAGCGCGCTGGCCGCGACGGAGTTCCGCACGCCGCTCTGGCAGTAGCTGACGATGGTGCCTTCGGTGGGGAGTTCGTTCAGGTTCCACATCACGCGTCCGCCGCTGAGCTGGTGGGAGCCGGGGATGTGTCCGGCGGCGTGCTCGGTGCGGTTGCGGACGTCCAGGACCATGGCGGCGTCAAAGCCTTCGAGCTCCTCGGGCTGGATGAGCTTCGGGGTGCTGACGGGCACTCCCTGAAGGCCGGTGAGGTAGCCGGCGACGTTGTCGATGCCGACGCGGACCAGGTGGTCCCACATCTCCTGCGCGGAAGCCTGGTCCGGTGCCAGGAGCACCAGCGGGTTCTTGTCGGTTTCGGGGTTCACAACCCAGGCGCCGAAGCTCGCGGTCGACTTCCCGGCCGGGACGTTCAGCGAACCGGTCACGGTGCCCCGGTGGACCTGGTCGTTGGGGCGGGTGTCGATGAACGTGACCTTGTCCGCGGCGAGGTCTTCCGCGACGGTGGCGGGGTCGAGCTCTGCCAGCGGGGCGCGTTCACCCATCACGGCCGGGCCTTCCCGGTTTTCGCGCTTCATCCGGCCAAAGTAGGCGTGGGCGTCGGGCTGGCCGTCGAGGAGTTCGGCGACGAAGCCTTGCTCGTCGTTGGCGGCCAGGTACGGGCCCCACCAGGCGTAGAGCCGCTCGTAGCCGACCGTGGAGGACGGGATCGCGCCCAGGGCCTTGCCGCAGGCACTGCCCGCGCCGTGGCCCGGGTGGACCTGGACGTGGTCCGGAAGTGTCAGGAACTTATCGCGCAGGCTGGCGAAGAGCTGCTTGGCACCGCCGAAGCGCGTGTCCACCCCGCCGGCAGCCTCGTCCAGCAGGTCAGGCCGGCCCAGGTCCCCGGAGAACACAAAGTCGCCCGAGAGCAGGTAGCCGGGGGCGTCGGCGAATGCGCCGTCAGTGATCAGGAAGGACAGGTGCTCCGGGGTGTGCCCCGGGGTGTGCAGGGCCTTGACCGTGATGTTGCCCAGGTTGATCACATCGTTGTCGTTGAGGCGTTCGGCCTCAAAGCCGTACTGCCAGTCCGCTCCACCCTCGCCGGAGACATAGGCGGTCGCGCCGGTCGCGGCCGCCAGTTCACGGGTTCCGGAGAGGAAATCGGCGTGGATGTGGGTCTCGGTGACGGCCACGATCTTCATCCCGTTCGCTGCCGCGAGGTTGCGGTAGACGTCGATGTCGCGGCGGGGGTCGACGACGACCGCCTCGCCTTTGGCCTGGCAGCCGATGAAATAGCTGGCCTGGGCGAGGTCTTCGTCGTAGATGCGCTCAATAAGCATGGGGCTCTCCTTCGTTGGGCGGTGGGGGAGTTTCCGTAAGGGATTCTCCGTTCCTCTAACTACAACGGTAATACCCCCTGGGGTATCTTGCAAATGGTCTCTGCGCGGCTGGATCCTGGAGACCCGCTTCTAGCCGTTATACCCTCCGGGGTATAGAATTAGCAAAGTACCCACCACCTTTGGAGTCCACCATGGAACTTGATTCGACAGAACTCACCCCGATCATCAACCGGCTCAAGCGTGCCCAGGGACAGCTCGCCGGCGTCACGCGGATGCTGGAGGAGGGCAGGGACTGCAAGGACATCGTCACCCAGCTCGCCGCTGTCTCAAAAGCTCTGGACCGGGCCGGCTTCGCCATCATCGCCAGCGGCCTCGAGCAGTGCCTGGTCCGCGGGGATTCGAGCATGGACACCAAGGACCTGGAAAAACTCTTCCTGTCCCTCGCCTGAGCCCGGACACCCACCAACCCTGCAGGAGCAGCCATGAGCTACACGCACGCCATCACCATCCCGCTGGCCTGGGACGAGGCTGTCCGGCGCACCCGTGAGGCCCTCGCCGGGCAGGGATTCGGCATCCTCTCCGAAATCGACGTCCGCGCCACGTTTGCGGCCAAACTCGGCGCCGGTGCCGCCGAGGAGCTCGGCGACTACGTCATCCTGGGTGCCTGCAACCCGGCCCTGGCCAGCCGGGCGCTCTCCGCTGAACCGGACATGGGTGCGCTGCTGCCCTGCAACGTCGTCGTCCGCCGGGGCAAGGACGCCTCAGGGACGACCGTCCAGGCCATCGATCCGCAGACCATGGTTGCACTCAGCGACAGCCCGGCCGTCCGCGAGGTCGCCAACGACGCCGACACCCGGCTCCGGGCGGCCCTGCACACACTCAGCGGCGCAGACACTTCCGGGAACTGAAGCATCCGACTCCCCGACGGCCTTCAGAAGCCCTGCCGCGCCGCGGGTAAGGCCGGAACGGCCAAGCGGTTGCTTGGGACCTGTGAGAGGTGATGGCCGCGGGGCCCGGGTTGTCGTGAATGAGTCCCAGGGGCTAACACCACGCATGTCCAGTTCACCCTGGCTGCGTCTAACGGCTTCCTGTCCGCTGACCACGGCGCGGGGAAAGATGCTGCTGGCTGAATTCGATTACACCCTCCAGCCCGCCCCCAGCATCCCCTTCATCGACACCACCAAGGAACGCAGCGACATGTGGCTGCTCAAGCGCTACGGCCTGCCGTTTATGTACTGGAACCTGATCCTCAAGGGTCGCGCCTGAGACTCGTGAAGCTTCGGCCCTGAAGACAGCGCTCGTGGCGCGGGACAGTTCACCGTCCCGGGTCACGCGACTTGGTACGGGGATCGAGGACCCCGCGGAGCCGTATGTACCGGCCGGGCTTGGATCCATACTCTCCGCCCAAACACCGAGCGATACCGGACGGACCATGATCGGCACCCAAAAGACCGTCCCTGTCGTTCTTGGCTCAAGTATCGGCCGCTCAACCGGTCCCGGCTGGAAATGCTCATCGGTTTCGCCCGCGATGGGGTTACCGTTCTGGTGCACTCCATGGGTTTGCCTGACACGGAAAGGCTCCCGGGCACGTAGCTTGGGACCCTTTGCGGGCCGGGCCCG
>Ga0213841_1000221_pt1 | contig 103833 bp, 98 predicted proteins | sample SWPATP23_FD_160125 | JGI IMG/M metagenome (GOLD analysis project Ga0213841, IMG submission 160125) | Coastal seawater microbial communities from Marineland, Florida, United States - SWPA TP2 #3 | ecosystem: Environmental > Aquatic > Marine > Coastal | place: USA: Florida | collected 2016-08-14
CCTCCCGTTTCTTTTTCACAAAGGCGTGGGTCACAAGGTCCTCCCGCCCATCAGGTGGCGAGGATTGCGATATGCTGCCGCCTCACCCACGTCGCTCGGGTGAAACACCGGCTTTCTGACACCCTCGGGCGTGGGCGTGGGCCTGGCTGGGGCGGGTCCCTCCAAACGCCAACCCAGCAAAGCCGGCCAGCGACGGAGAGACCCCTACGTCCCTTCCCCACCTCCACCACCGGGTACAACCCCGCCAGCCGCCCTCGCCGGGCGGTTCGCGGTGTGGCACCTCACGACGAGGCAACGTCGACTTCCTGGCGCCAGGTCGAGCCGACCTCGCCAACATTGCAGCCGCTGTGCCATCGACCGCAGGGTCGCCCATCCCAGCCTTTGTCCGCCATGCACGCGTGCCATGTCAGCAAAGTTGAGAATGGACCCTCGATGTTGAGAACGGCGCCTCCGCTCTGGAGGCAGACGCTCCCAAGTGGACCTTCGCGTTCCACTTGGAACGACCCAGATCACCCTGCACGGTGCCTCCCACTATGGGACACTGCGCTCATGCGCACGCCCTCTCATGTCCTGCTCGTCGTCGGCGCCCTCCTCCTGTCGACGACGTCGACCTACGTCACCCATGCGGCGGCGTGTTCAGAGCCTGCGCCGACGGTGGTGTCGTTTCCGAGAGACGGTGACGAGGTGGGCGTCGACGTCGTGGTGCAGGCCTTGCTGCTCCATGGCGCCGACCTCGACGACCTCGACGATTGGGAGCTGCGAGATGCGACCGACAACGTCGTCGACGTCACGGCCAGCGTCGTCGACGACGCCCAACAAGGCGCCAAACTGGTGCATTTGACGCCGACGGCGAGCTTGCCGCCGGGCGCCTACACCTGGGGCGACGAAGACAACCCCGTGACCTTCACCGTCGTCGATGCGCAGGCGTTCGCAGCTGCCATCCCATCGCCCACTGCGGGCGAACAGCGGGTGTGGGATCGGGATGAAGACCCATGCGGCCCCGGCGGCACCTATCAGTTCTATGAGTTGACCGACGGCGACCTCGACGACATCGCCTTTGTGGTGGTGACGTCCTCCGATGACTTGTCTGCACTGGCCGAGGTCAACGGCTTCGGCGACGCTGAGCGCTGGCGGGCGGGTGAGCAGAACGACGTCGCCGTCCTCCTCGCCAAACCTGGAGACCCAGCAGGCATTCGCTTTGGTGCCTTTGACCATGCCGGCCGGTTCACCGGGTGGAGTCCGGTGCATGTCGTCCTCGGTGTTCCTGCAGCCGCTGACCCTACGCCGCTCGACGACGCGGGTGGCTGTTCGTCAACGTCATCGTCGCCGTTTGCCGCGCTCGTGGTCATGGGCCTGTTGCGTCGACGGAGGCGGCCGTGAGGCATCTCTTGTGTTGCTGTCTGGTGCTCGCGTCGTCGACATCATTGGCGGAGCCCGCTCGCTGGTGTGGGGTGGGTCTGCAGGGCAGCTTGTCCGTCCCTGCGCCAGGTGAAGGCGTCCCCCGCGACTTCGTCGCGCTCGCCTGGATGCAGCCAAACGACCTCGTCACGCTGGACGGCCGACTGGAGGCGCGGTGGGTGCACGACAACGGCGAAGAAGTCGACGTTCGCATCGAGAGCGACGCGGGTCGCGCGAGCATCACCGCCGACGACTTGCTGACCCCTGGCGTGGTGACACTCATGGGGGTCGACGACGACGGCGGCGCCACCATCGACCTCGACCTCCGCAGCATCACGGTCGAAGACCGCTTGGCGCAGACGCCTCCCGTCCCCGACGTCAACGGCGCGATGCTGCGTGATGTGAGCGCAGACTGGCCAGGCTGCGGTGACGTCGTTGAGGTTCACCTGCCGAACCTCGACGACGACAACGTCGGGTGGCGCGTGTGGAAAGACGCCGACGACGGCAACGACACCGACAGCGAAGGAAGGGTGAGCGTGTACCGGGGGGCGCTGTTGTTGGAGCCAGACCCCAGCAGGCGCGACATCGTCGTTGGTGCTGTCAGTGAGGCCGGCGTGTTTTCAGGGTGGAGTGACCCCATCGACGTAGAGACGGCCGCATCCACATGTCGTTGCACGACGTCGACGGATGCGTCTTGGGGAGGCGTTGGGCTTTGTGGGGTCTTCACGTTGGCCTGGTGCTTCCGACGGAGGTTCACATGAGACGTTTGCTGCTCTCACTGGTGGTGTTGTCGTCGACGACGACGTGGGCTGAGCCCGACCCCATCCAACTCGACGACGTTCTGCCGGTCGACGGTGCCACCGTGCCGCGCAACGTCCGGGCGCATCTGTTTGGTGCAGACGCCGCGTCTCTTGCGTTGACCGTGTGTGACGACGTCATGGCGCCGCTGTCGCGATGCGACGGCACCGAAGTGATGTTGTTCAGCGTGTCGTCGAGGTCGTGGTCGTCGACGTTTGTTGTGGCCAGCGATGGCTTGGCGTTGCCGCCCGGTGACGCAGCGGTGTGGGCGGCCTACACGCCGTTTCTCTCAGACCCCATTTACGAGGGGCACGCACGACGCTGGACGGTCGTTGACGACGACGACGTCGAACCGCCCACGGCGCCGACGCTGGTGTCTGTCGACCATGAGTTTCGCTGGGTGGGAGGCTCCACGGGAGGGGAGGCGCACACCTTCCTCGTCACCTGGGACCCACCCACCGATGATTTTGGCGTCGCCTACCATCGTGTCGAACACTTCGTCGACGGGGCGTTTGTCGCCGTGGGCTGGCGACAACATCGTGCGACGCAACAGACATGGATGCACGTCAACGACAACGTCACGGCGGTGTATCGCGTCGTCGCCGTTGACGTGGCCGGGAACGAGAGCATGCCTTCGACCGAGGTGTCGGCGGAGCGCCCCGTCGTCGACGCCGGCGCAGAAGGTGGTGCAGAAGACGACGACGACGCAGGGGCGGGTGAGACGAGTGTCGTCTGCAGGTGCACGACGTCCTCGGCGGGGGGCGGAGCCCTCTTTGCGGTAGGGTCAGCAGGGTGGGGGCTGAGTGCCTGTCGACGTCGGAGGCGCCGATGAAGTGGATGTGGGCGACGCTGTTTGCAGCGCTGGTGACGATGCCATCAGGAGACGCCCGGGCGTGCACCGGCCCCGACCGTTCGCATGTGCTGTACCCCAACAACGGTGACGCCGTGCCGCGCGATGTCGTTGTCATCTTCGACCGAAGCACACCTCTGCCTTCGGGGTTCGACGTGGTGTGGATGGCGGACGACGACGGGCGACAGGTTCACACCATCGTCGACCAGCGTGGCGAGCGCACCTTTCTCATCCCAGAAGAAGAGCTGGCGCCCGGGCGCCACCGCCTGCGGATTGTTCTCGACAACGGCGAGGTGCACGAGTCTCCGTACGCAACGGCGGCCGGCCCACTCGACTTTGTCGACGTCGAAGACCGCTTGGCGCCGACGCTGGAGCCACCCGAGGTGCGCGTGGTGGGGCAGGGCAACAACGGGCTCGCGCCCGACGGGCCCTGCGGCGGCGGGGGTCGGGCGTGGGTGCGGTTTGAGGTTGTCGACGACGTCGGTGTGGGCCTTTCTGTCGCCAACACCCAACGCCGCAGCGGCGCTCTCGACACTGCGGACCCGGACGCTTTGCCGCATTGGACGTACCTGTCGTGGGACCCATGGAGCGCCCCCGGCAAGGCCTTTGTCGTCGGCACCTACGATGAAGCCGGCCGGTTCAGCGGGTGGAGCGAACCTGTGCAAGTGTGGCTGCCGCCCCCCAATTTCTGCAGGTGTGTGACGACGACATCGACGTCCGCGACCGGGGCTGCGGTTGCGCTTCTCCTGCTGGTGTTGAACGTGCGACGAAGGAGAACGACATGATTCGACTGTGGGTGCTCTTGTGGGTGGCGGCGACGTCAGCGTGGTCGAACGGGGCCCACGCTTGCTCTGAAGCAGACCCTGATCCCGTGCTGTACCCCCGCAACGGGTCGCGTGTGGCGCAAGACTTCGTCGTCATCATCGACAACAACGACGCCTCCATCTGGAGCCGCGACCAAGAGTTGGTGTGGGTGTCGGAGGACGACGGCAGTGTTGTGTCCGTCGTCGTCGACGACAGGGGACGGCGGACATTTCTCTCAGCAGAACGTCCCCTGCCGCCCGGCCGCCACCACCTGCATGAAGTGGGCGAAGACGAGGAGCTCCTGCCGTCGCCTTTCGCAGACCTGGTTCGCCCGCTTTCGGATGTGGTGGTCCAAGACCGGCTCGCCGTCACTCTGGCGCCCCCGGACGTCAGCGTCGTGCACCAAGGCAACAACGGTCTGGCCTTCCCAGGGCCCTGTTCTGGTGGCAACCGCGCTTGGGTGCGGTTTTCTCTCAGCGACGACGACGGGGTGGGCGTTGTGGTCGCGCAAACCGAGCGCGCCGACTTCGACCTCGTCGACATGGACCCCAACGCGGCGCCCGACGGAACCCAGCTGACCTGGACGCCGTGGGGCACCCCAGGCAAAGCTTTTGTCGTCGGCACCTACGATGAAGCCGGCCGGTTCAGCGGATGGAGCGACCCGGTGCAAGTGTGGTTGCCGCCGCCCAACTTCTGTCGCTGCGTGTCGACGTCGCCGACGTTTGGCGCCGCCGGAGCGGTCGTTGTTGCGTTGCTGCTCGGTCTGTGCCGTCGTCGACAGAGGCGATTGACATGAATGTCAATGGGGCGGCAGAGTGCGTCTGACCTTCAGTCAGGAGCCCTCCATGTCGAACGCGCACACGTCTTTGAAAGGACGCACCCTCGTCATCACCGGCGGCAGCCGTGGCATCGGCCGCGAGGTGGCCCTGCGGGCCGCCGCTGACGGCGCGAACGTCGCCATCTTGGCCAAAACGGCAGAGCCGCATCCGAAGCTGCCCGGCACGATTCACACCGTCGCCCAAGAGGTGAACGAGGCCGGCGGCAAAGGGCTCGGCGTGCAAACCGACGTGCGCTTCGAAGAGAGCGTGCAGGCGGCCATCGACAAGGTTGTCGAGACCTTCGGCGGCATCGACGTGCTCATCAACAACGCAGGCGCCATTCAGCTCACGCCCACCGAGATGACGACGCTGAAGCGCTTTGACCTCATGCACAGCATCAACGTGCGGGCACCGTTTCTCTTAGCGCGCACGTGCCTTCCCTACCTCGAGAAAAGCGACAACGCCCACGTCGTGAGCTTCTCGCCGCCCGTCTCCGTCGAGGAGCGCTGGCTCGGCGGGCACGCGGCATACACCACGTCGAAATTCGCCATGAGCATGCTGGCCGTCGGCATGGCCGCGGAGTTTCGCGACAAAGGCATCGCCGTCAACGCGCTGTGGCCGCGCACTCTCATCGCCACTGCCGCGGTCGACATGCTGATGGGCGACGAGGGCATGCAGGCCAGCCGCACGCCGGCCATCATGGCCGACGCCACCTACGAGTTGTTGACCACCTCCAACCTCGACGTCACGGGGCAGATGCTCGTCGACGAAGACTTCCTGCGCACCAAGGGGTACAGCGATTTCGAGAAGTACCGCAGCCACCCCGACAAGGAGCCGTTGCAAGACTTGTATGTGGACTGACCGTGGTATGACGACGTCATGACCGTCGTCGTTGGCTCCTGCGCCCGTGCTGCTCTCTTCGCTGAGCGTGCGGGCGCTTTGCTGTTGCCGATGGCGCCAGATGGGGGCGCGTATGTCCGCGTCGACGACGACGGTGTCGCGTTGGTGTCGTATGCTGACGGTGAGGTGGGCCACGCCCTCGACAGCAAAGCCGAATTGCACCGGCTGGCAGAAGGCGGGTTGAAGAACGGCGACCTCGGCCGGGCTGTGGGCGCACACAAACAACCGAAGCGTGTTCTCGACGTCACCGGCGGCCTCGGCCGTGATGCGTGTGCCTTGGCCGCCATGGGGTGCACCGTCGACGTCGTCGAGCGTTCGCCGGTGTTGGCGGCGTTGTGGCAAGACGTGCTCGAGCGGGTCGACCATGACGTCGTGCAGCGCCTGCGGTTTCAACAGGCCGAAGCGGCGGATGCCTTGCGGGCACTCGTCGACGAAGAGCTGCGGCCCCAAGTGGTGCTGTTGGACCCGATGTTTCCCAAGCGCAAAAAGAAAGCGCTGGTGAAAAAAGAGCTGCGCGCAGTCAAGGCCCTGCTCGACGACGAAGACCTCTTTGGCGACCCCGATGCCGAGGGCTCAGAGCTGGTGGCGTTGGCGCAACAGGTGGCGACGGAGCGGGTCGTCGTCAAGCGGCCGGTGCGCGCTCCGCCGTTGGGCCCGGTGTCGTTTGACAAAAAGGGAAAAGTCTTGCGCTTCGACGTGTGGCTCGTGCCCCAGTTGACCTGACCAGGCCTGACCTGGGCGCAGCGAACGGGCGCGCACGTCGCCTCCGCCTACGCGGCGTTTTTGGCGTGGTCACGTCGTCGAGGGAGGTGCACGTGAAAGCAGGCGCCGCCGTCAGGGGCGTTGGCGACCCAGATGCGTCCGCCGTGCAATTCGATGATGTTTTTGCAGATGGCGAGGCCGAGTCCCGTGCCGCCAGCGCCGGAGCGGGTGTGGCTGCTCTGTTGAAAGCTCTCGAAGATCAGCCCTTCTTCGCCGACGGGGACGCCGGGCCCTTCGTCGCACACCTCAAACTGCACCACGTCGTCGACGAGGTGCGCGCGCAGGGTCACCGTGGAGTCGGCGGGGGCAAATTTGAGCGCGTTCGACAGCAAGTTGCGCAACACCTGGCACAGCAGCGTGCGATCGGCGGCGAAGCCAAAGGCGTCGGGGGCATCGCATGCCAGCCGAACACTCTTGTCGTCGTAGCGGGTTGAGAACTCTGACAACAGGTCGGCGGTGACCCGCTGCACGTCGACGTCGGGATCGACGGTGAGCTTCATGGCGCCTGCGTCGAGCTTCGACAGGTCGAGCAAGTTGTTCACCAAGCCGAGCAACAGCGTCGCGTTGGTGTCGATCTGTGTGAAGTACCCCTTCATCTTCTCGGCAGATGCTTTGCCGAACTTGCGGGTGGCAAACCGGTTGAACGACAAGATGCCATGCAGCGGCGTGCGCAGTTCGTGGGTCATGTTGGCCAAGAAGAGGTTCTTGGCGGCGTGTGCTTCTTCTGCGCGGCGTTGTGCTTGTCGGGCCTCAGCGGTTTTCTCGTCGACAAGGTCTTCGAGTTGGGTCTGGTGGCGCTGCAGCTCATTGCTCTTCATCCCCAAGGCGAACGCGTTGCGTTTGAGGTCGTCGTGCACCCGTCGCAGGTGGTCGATGATGGGGGGCATGGTGAAGTACACCGCGCCGTAAACGGCCAGAGCGAGGGGCAGATGGTCGGTGCCGCCCGCTGTGCCCACGGCGGCGGCACAGGCGGCGTAGTAGAGGCCGCCGACGAGGCGTGCGGTGCGCCCATGAAAATAGAAGGGGATGAACGACGAGCTGGGCAGCGCCACATACCAGCCGAGCCCGTCGGTGGAGACGATGATGCCGACGATGAAGGCCAGCACGATCGAGACAAAGGCCACCGGCGTGTGGAGCAAGCGCACCGGGCCCGACAGGCGGAGTGCGTCGAGCACCGACAGGCCGATGCTGACGGCGGTGAGCCCGACGGCGAGGCCAAAGGTGACCCAGGGCCGGGGGCTGAACCACGCCGCGACGAGGACGGTGACGGCGAACCCCCGCGGCACCACCCGCTGGATGAGCTGCTCGGAGGTGCGTTTGAAGTCATAGGCCTGCATGCCCAGCGGCTGCAGCAATGCCTCCGGCACGGCCTGGCTGGTGCGGGGATCGCCTAGGTTGGGGGTGACGTCCTGGCCCATGCATTCGAAATCGGTGCAGTCGAGAATTCCCTGAGGCTTGAACCGCCATCTCTGTCGCTTTCGCCATTTGGCCAAGGTCCGTCGACTGCGAGGGTCAAGGGGCAGAGGCGTTGGCGCAAAAGGACAGGGCCGCACGGCGCAAACCACATGGCGTCTGCTGTACACTGCAACGGTTTCGTGATGAACACCACGCCGTGACCACGACGGGGAGGAGGGCGCATGCGGTCGACTCGACGCAAGCTGCTGCAAGCAGGGCTGGGAGCGTCACAGCTCTTGCTGCTCGACAAGTTTGGGCTTTTGGGGTCCACCAAAGCACGGGCCCAGTCTGGCAATGGGCCCACCAAATTGCTGACGGTGTCGTTCCCTGGGGGGTGGATGCCCATCTATTTGTGGTGTCCGCTGACGGACGCCCAAATTGCGACACACATTCCTGCGCCTGCCGTGAACATGGGCGAGCAGGTCTTCTTCACGGCCGATCAAGTCGAAAACCTCGACGGCAGCGCCAATGGCGAGTTGCAAGACGGGTACGCCAAGCTGCGGGTGCCGAACCTGTGGGACATCGGCGGCAACGACGCGTCCCCCCATGGCTACGCCTGGCGTCACTATGGCCTGCACGAAGACCACAGCGTCGTGCACGGCGTCGACATGGGCACCCCTTCGCACGAGAGCGGACGCATCTCCTCCATGTGCGGGGTGGCAGGGTCGACCTACCGCGCGCCCGCCATGCACAGCGTCGTCGCCAACGCCTTGCACGAGCGGTTCGCCGACACCCGTCCGTTGGCCTGTGTGGCGGTGGGCGATGCGCCGGTGCCCAACCCCTTCGACTTGCCGCCGACGGCGTCGCCCATCTTGATGCCCACCCTCGACACCTTGGCGTTGACGTTGTCAGAGCGCCGTGACGAAGCCTGGCAAGGCCTGCGCACCCGTGTCGACCACGACGAGTTCGACTACGAGGGCGTCGGCACCGGCGGTCGCATCGGCACCAACGACCTCGACGAGCACGCCCTTGCACGCATGCGACAGATGAGCGGCCGCATGAACGCCGGCACCGACCGTTTTTACGAGCGGCTGTACGACACCTATCGCACCATCTCCAAGCAGATGGCCCAAGACGTGGTGACGACGTTGGAGGGCATCGACGGCGTCGACCCGGCGCGTGCGGCGCCGCCGTCGTGGATCACCTCCAACACCAGCTGGGGCTACTTCTGCTCTGACATTGGCCCTGGCATTTCGTCAGACGCCGGCCAGAGCTGGGCGCCCGACTTCGATCTCACCTTGAAGCTGCTGAAGAGCGACCTGTGCACGTCGGTGAGCCTCAACTGCTGGGGCATGGGGCACGAATACTTCGACCACCACTCCGCCGGGCACCGGCCGCATTTCAACTACGTGCGCTCGGCCTTCGACGTCGTGGGCCGCCTCATCGCCGAGATGAAAGCGACCCCAGCGTCGTCGGGAAATGGCTCGCTGCTCGACGACACCGTCGTGGTGCTCATGAGTGAGTTCGCCCGCACTTGGCCCGGCAGCGGCACTTGCGACCACTGGCCGACGACGTCGGTGGCGTTTGCGGGCGGCGGCGTGATGGGCAACCGCAGCATTGGCGGCTACGACCTCGACGCCGGCGCAGTGAACGCCATCGGCTACGTGGGCCAACCCACCGACCTCACCCTCGAGGGAGGCGACGCCGCCAGCCGGGCACCGACGTCGGCAGACGTGTGCCACACCGTCTACCAAATGATGGGCATTCATCAGTTCTTCATCCCCGGCGGCAGCGGCGAAATCTTGGGGTTGCGCTCATGACGTCGATGCAAGTCAACTCCTCCTTCAAGGTCTTGTGGGCCGGCTTGTTGACGACGTGGATGACGTCGATGGCGACGGGCTGCACCTTTTTCGTGAACCAAAACAACAGCTGCACCGAGTCGGGGTGTGGTGCTGGGCAACAGTGTGTTGACGACGTTTGCGTCGACGATGACGAGCCCGACCCCACGCCCACAGATGGCGGCAACGTCGTCCGCGACGGCGGCGATGTCGTCGTCACCGACGGCGGTGACGTTGTCGACGGCGGCGGCGGGCTGCCCGATGGCGGCGTCGTCGACCCCGATGGCGGCGTTTTGCCTCCGACGGATGGCGGCGGCGGCGGCGATTTGTCGAACGAAGACGTCTACAACCGCCTGTTGCCGACGTGTGGGGCCTGCCACGGCACCGGGACGTCGCTGGCGTATTTCTCGTCGCTGCAAACGTTTGAGAACCTGTTGGTCTACGACGAGAACTGGATTGTGCCAGGCGAGCCGACGTCGTCGAATCTGTTGCCCCTGCTGCGTGGCAACGCACCCGGGTCGTTCACCCAGATGCCCATCGGCGGCGACGACTTTGAGGCGTTGGAGGCGGCGGGGCAGACGCAGATCACCCTGGCCGAGCTTGAGACCTGGATTGCCAACCTGCAGCCCCGCCAGGGGGGCCCGTCGTCGGGGCAGGAGGACGCCACCTTGGTGCGCCTGAAGACGGCGGAGCAAATCAAGCGCAACCTCTATGCCCAGTTGGGCCTCACCGACGAAGACTTCTTCAGCATCGGCGAGGAGTACATCGGGTACATCCCGGGCGGGCGGTTCCCTGTGTATTCGCCCGACGCCACGCCCCAGCCGCACGGCAACACCGGCGCCGAAGGGCGCGGCGCCATCGAGCGGTTCTTGGCGTTGGGCGGGCCGCATCACCTCGGCAAAAAGGCTCGACGGCGTGAAGTCAGCCCCCTCTTCTTGCACACCTTGGTGCAGGTCTCGCAGGCGTGGTGTCGACGGAGTCTCAGCCTCGACAGCAGCCATCTGCTGCGCGATGCAGTGCTGAGCGATACCTCAGCCGACAACGCAGCGGACATTCGCGCCAACCTCGCCTACCTGCAGTTGAAGATGTTGGGCACGCCGGCGACGTCTGACGACGTCGACGCGCTCTTCGCTCTCTTTCAAACCTACGAAGCCGACAGCACGACGACGGCGTGGACGGCGGTGTGTTCAGCGCTGGTGCGCGACCCGCTGTGGATCACCTACTGAGGAGGCTGTGATGAAACGCATGAACAAGCAGACCCACCTCTTGGCCTTGCTCCTCGTCGTCGTCGCCATGGTGACGTCGACGACGTTGTTGTTTGCCGAGCCGGCCGACGACCCCGAAGTCATGAACTACACCCGGCTGTTGCGGCGGGTGCAGCTGACGTTGACGGGCATGGAGCCCACCATCGATGACTATGAGGCGATGGAGGCCGCCTCTGACGACGCCGCCAAAGAAGCGCTGGTGCAGCAGGCCGTCGACGACGCGCTCAGCTCGCCCGCGTTTTCGAACGTCGTCTTCGAGTGGGCGCAAGACCTGCTGAAGGTGGGGTCGTACGACTTTGACGGACGTGGGGGGAAGATCGACTGGGCCATCAACATCGGCACCTGCGGTGTGGGGACGTTGCATGAGGGGCGCATCGGCCTGCTGAGCCAATACAACGTCGGCGACGGGGCGGGGGACGGCACCTGTGACAACGCCGGCGCCGAGGTGACGCAGGTGTCGCCCTGGTGGGACCCAAACAACACCGTCGAGGTGGTCGGGCTGGCAGGCAACGGCGTCGTCACGGCGAGTGATGGCTATGACTGCGGGGAGGTCCGGTTCATCTTCGGTGGCGTCGTGAACAACCATGTCGAATGCGGGTGCGGGCCCAACATGCGGTTCTGTTCGCGGCCGCATCCGAACGACACCACCAACAACATTGCGACGTCGATCCAGCGGTCGGTGTTTGAAGAACCCGCCCGTCTCGTGGAGCACATCGTCATGAACGACGAGCCGTTCTCCGACGTCATCGCTGGTGATTACACCGTCGTGAACCAAGGGCTGCACTTCATGTATTTGCGTGCCGGACGCCAAGCTGGACGCAACCTCGGCACCGACACCTCCACCTGGTACCAAGCCCACGCCGACGATCCCCACAGCTACAAACGCATCAGCCTCACCGACCTCAGCGACACGTTCACGTCGTCACGGACGGTGGTGTTCGACCCGCGGGTCGACATGGGCTCGCCGTCGGCGATTCCGGCCGCTGGCGTGTTCACCACCTACGGCATGCTTGGCAGCAACGCCCGCGAACGCGTGCGGGCGTCGCGTGCGTTGGAGACGTTTGCTTGCCGCGAGTTCATCCCGCCGCCCGCCGAGCTGACGTTCAACCCCTACCTGCGCGACCCTGGCACCGAGGGCGCGTGCCAGCACTGTCACCAGCTCATCGACCCCGCCGCCATTCACTTCAAACGGTTCGCCCCCAACGGCAAACAAATCTGGGGCATGCCGCCATGGCGCTGGAGTGGCCTCAACGACTTTGGCCGCAACCTCGAGGCTGCGTTCGACATCGACACCTACATGACGCCGGTGACGCAAGCCGAGGTCGACGCCAACCCCGACGCACGGTTCATCGACTTCTTGCCCCCCGACAAAACCCTGTTGGGTGAAGTCAGCGACGGCACCATCGGCCCCTTGGGCTTTTCAAAGATGCTGCTGTCGTCGGGGGAGTTCGACCGCTGCATGGTGCGGCGCTTCTATGAAGCGTTTGGCGGACGTCCGCTGACCCCCGGCCTCGACGACGAACTCATCGACGAGCTCGCTCAAGGGTTCATCAGCAGCAACCGCAATGCCCGCACCCTCATCCGCACCATCTTGGCCCACGACGAGTTTCGTCGGGGCATCTGAGTCCGCATGCGTTCTGTTTCTTTGTGTTTTGCCGCCGTGATGGTTCTCGTCGCGTGCGACCCCACCTCTCCTTCGACCGACGGCGGCGTCGACCCTGAACCCACCCCCGTCGACGACAGCGGCACGCCCCCCGACGACGGCGGCGTGTCTGTCGACGACAGTGGCGTGTCCGTCGAGCCTGATGCTGGCGTGGACAACGACGATGCTGGCGTGGTCGACATCGCCGACGTGTGCGCGCCCTTGCCGCCACCGACGGGAAACACCATCAACGTGACGCCTGCCGACGTCGACACCCTCGTCGACGACGTGCGCAATGCCTCCACCGGCGACGTGTTTGTGCTGGCGCCTGGCACCTATGTGCTCGACGGCATCCTGCAGTTTCGTGCGCCGGGGGTGACGCTGCGGTCGTCGACCGACAACGCCGCCGACGTCATCCTCGACGGTGACCGCGTCGTGGCCGAGCTCATGCAAATCACAGCCGACGACGTCACCATTGCCCACGTCACGCTGGTTCGCGCCGTCGATCACGCGGTTCACGTCACCGCCAACGAGGCCGACACCCTGCGCACCGTGTTGCACGGCGTGCACATCGTCGACTGCGGCGAACAGTTCGTGAAGATCAACAGCGGCGGCGACCAGTCGCACTTCGCCGACGACGGGGTGGTGTCGTGCTCGACGTTCACCATGACCGACGACGGCCGCCCCCACGTCGAACGCAACCCCGGTGGCTGCTACACGGGAGGCATCGACGCCCACCGCGCCCGCGGGTGGAACGTGCACCACAACCACTTCGAAGGCATCTACTGCGCGGGCGAAGGCTTGGCCGAACACGCGGTGCACTTTTGGCGTGGCAGCCGCGACACCGTCGTCGACAGCAACACCATTCGCAACTGTGCCCGCGGCGTCGGGTTCGGCCTCACCGACAACGGCGACCGCCGGGTGTACGACGATGAGCCCGACGTTGGGTACATCGGCCACCTCGACGGCGTCGTCGTCAACAACCGCATCTTCGCCGACATTGCCTACTACGACACCGGCGTCGAGTTGAACTCCGCGCACGGCGCCGTCGTCGTGCACAACACGGTGTTCTCGACGTCGTCGGCGACTGGCTTTTACTCCTCCATCGACCGCCGGTTCGCGTCCACCGACGTCGTCTTGCAGAACAACTTGGTGCGCCGCCTGACCGACCGCGGCGGCGCGGCCGACTTGGTCGGCAATGTCGAGACCACCGACGAAGCCGTCTTTGCCGACTTGGGGACATTGACCCCGGCTGCAGGGGCCAACACCGTCGTCGACCAAGGCACAGCGCATTCAAGTGTGAGCGTCGACGCGGTGGGCACCCCACGGCCGCAAGGTGGGGGCGTCGACGTGGGCGCCATCGAGCTGCTGCCGTAGCGCCTTGACGTTTCATTGCGGCCCGCGCCATGAGACGACGCGGTTTCAGGCTGAGCTTGGGCTGGGAGTCCTGCTAGTCTGCGAGGATGACGGGTTTGGAGAACATCGACGTCGACATCACAGATTGGCCTGTGGTCTGCATTCGCTATGGCCCGTTTACAGACGCCGAACACGAAGCCCATCTGCCGATCTTGCTGCGCCTGCTCGACGAACACCCAGGGCAGTTTGCCGCCATGCTCGACATTCGGAATGCCGAGCCTCTTGACGCGCGACAGCGCAAACGGGTGGTGGAGTTTTGGGACACGCACCGCGAGATGCTGTCAGAGCGTGTCCGCGGCCTCACCTACGTCACCGACAAGAGCGTGTTGCGGGGCGTGATCACCGCGTTGAACTGGTTCGTGAAGTATCCGTGTCCCGCCCAAGTGCACAAGAACGTCGACGAGGCCCATGCCTGGCTGCGGGCGTGCATGTCGGACGACGGGTAGCACCACCCCCAACAAAAACGGCTGGGTGTCCCCAGCCGTTGGTGCCGTCGCGTCCGAGACGACCTAGCCTTCTTTGTCGTCGCCGTTCTTCTTGTCGTCGTCGGCAGGTTCACTGTCGACGTCGACGACGGGGCCGTCAGGGGTGTCTTCTCCGACGAAGTTGCGCTTGTACCAACCTTTGACGTCACCCCAGGCGTTGGCGATGGGGTCGGTGATGTCTTTGAGGGCGCCGTCGCCGACGACTTCGGGGTCGCCCACGGGCTCTTCTTGCAAGACGTGGCCGCAGGCGTGGCACACCACTTGGTCGGGTTTGACCTCTTCTTTGCACGACGGGCAGGGCTTGGTGGCGACGAGCGCGCGCACTTGGTAGTCGCCGTCGAGAATCTCGAGGTAGTTGCCCGTCGTCACCCAGTCGAGAATCTCTTTGGTGCGCCAGATGGGGAAGGGGTGGCTTCTGAACAGCGTCTGGAAGATGGCGAAGTAGCGGCCGAGGGGGCCTTCGTCTTGCAGCTTGCCAAACTTGTCGGCCTGCTCGATGAACGCCTCGATGGACAGCTCGTCTTTCAGACGGCGGGAGCCGCCGGCGACCTTCATCAAGGTGCGCATGACGACGTGGGGGTTTTTCATGACGAGGAGCGCGGCGCGGTCGCTCGACAGCTCGGAGGCGCGATCCCACCGCAGAAGGGCCAGCTGAATCGGGTACACCACGAGGGAGCCGACCCCAAAGGTGGCTTGCACGATGGTGCCGGCGAGCTGGCCGAAGACGCGGGCGGCGCTCTTGTAGAGCACATGGTCGGCGTGCACGTGACCGAGCTCGTGGGCGAGCACGCAGGTGACCTCGTCGTCGTCGAGCAGCTCCAAACAGCCGGTGGAGATGGCGACGAAGTAGCGGTCGACGCCGAAGGTGTACGCCTGGGGAATGGGGTCTTGGTAGACGTAGAGCTCGGGCATCTGCTTGATGCCGAGGGAGCGGGCGGCGAACTCAAACTGCTCCCACAGCGACGGAAGCTGCTTGGAGCTGACCTGAATGAAGTTGGCGTGGTGGTGAATGCGCGTGGCGAGCTCAAAGCTGTGCTTGATGAGACTGCGCAGCAACGTCGAGACACCGGGGATGCGCTTCAGGGCGTCGAGGGTCTCGTGGTCGAGGGGGTGGATGTAGCTGTTGGGGTCGAGGTCGTCGAAATAGCGGTCATAGGCCCGAAACAACGGCTGGTCGCATTTGCCACACAGCGGGGAGTTGACGAGGTGCAGCACCTTCTCGCGGGGCAGCCGGTTGACGGCGCCGCAGCTGCCACAAGTGAATTCAACGGCTTTGACGTTCGACATGGGGAGTCTCCACTGGAGCAAGGCGCGAGGGAGGCCTGCTCCACACTGATGGGTGCAACCTAAGTCCGTTCTGTGAGGGGTGCAAACGTCGACGAGGATCAACGCGAACGTTTTTGCGGGTGGGGCCGATGCCCCCGGCACACCGCGCCACCACCGCGCCCAAGCTGACGGTGCGGCCGGTCGCTTGCATCCCACGTCGAGCCAGAGGCAACCTCCGCCGGGGCAGACGCCCCACCGAGGGAGGACGCATGAGCGAAGCAGCGCCAACACCTGATGGCCCGGCCGTGGCCGACAAGTCCGTCGACGTCGAGGTCGACGCACCCATCACCCATGTGCGCGTGTTTCACCAGGGTGCCGAAGTCACCCGCGCGGGGGAGCTCCCGTCGGTGTCGGCGGGCGAAGCGGTGGTGGTGCGCGGGTTGCCCCTCGGTCTCGACAACGCCACTTTGGCTGTCGAAGTCGACGGCAGCGACGACGTCATCGCGCAGCTGGTGCAGGTCGGCGTGCATGCGCTCGACGTCGATGACCTCGACACGTTCGCCGACGAAGAACGCCTGCGCGAACTGACGCAGCGTGAAAAACGGCTGCGCCGACGCGTGCAGCGTTTGGCCGCCGAAGAGACGGCGCTGCAGGGGATCCCGGCGGCCGCCCGCGCCGTGCCCAAGAAGGGGAGTGCGCCTCCTCCGTCGCCGATGTCGTCGCGGTTTCTCATCGAAGACTACAAGAACGACCAGGTCGGCCAGCGGGTGCAGGAGCGTCGGCAGGTGCAGCAAGAGTTGAAAGAGGTTCTCGACGAGAAAGCACGTCTTAAAGAACAAAAGAGCCGGGCGTCTTCACAGGCGACGGCACAAGCGGGCGACCTGCGCAAACAAGTGCGGGTGGAGCTCTCGGGCCCAGTGACGTCGACGGCCGAGGTGCGGCTGCGCTACCGCGTGGCGGGCGCGCGCTGGGTGCCGACGTACCAGTGTCGTCTGAAGCGCACGGGTGACGACGCGCAGCTGGTGTTGCGTGCGCAGGTGCAACAAGCCACCGGCGAAGACTGGCGCCGCGCCAAGCTGGAGCTGTCGACGGCGTCGCCGCAAACGTGGCATGACCTGCCGGTGCTAGAGCCCATCCGCATCGGCAAGAAGCAGCCGCCGAAGCGCAAACGTCGACGTCCTCCTCCCCAAGGAGCGGCCGACCTCTTCGGCGACGCCCTGCGCGATTGGACGACGTCGACCGCCGGCGCCCCCCAGGCCGGGCAGCTGCCATCTTTGCACTTGCCGCTGATGCCCCTGATGCCCGTGCGCGCCGTTGCCCCGGCCTATGTCGTCGACGACGGCGCGAAGGGCGGAGGCGGATACGTCACCATGGCAGCGCCATCGGCGGGGGCGGCTTACGACGACGACAGCACCGAAGGGCTGGACGCATTGGAGATGGAAGAAGACGCCGAGATGCTGTTCGATGAGGCGCCGATGGTTCGCATGGCGGCACCGATGGCAGCGTCGGCGCCTCCGCCGGGGGCGCCGCCTCCAGCGCCGATGGCCAAGAAGGCGAAAGCACGCGCTCGACGGGGGCCCTCCCGCGATGAGATCACCGGCGCAGGTGCGGCCGTCCTCGACGACGAATACGGCGCCATGCTCGAAGCCCCGGCGTCTCCGACGTACGCCGACCTCGTGTTGGCAGACCCGTACGGCGGCGAGCGTGGCCTGCTGCAGCCGCAAACCCGCCTGCACCTCGTCGACGGCAAACGCCGTCTCCCTCGTGGGGCCGCCTTTGCAGATGCTCTGACCTTGGCGTCGGTGGCGTCGCAACGTGCGATGCGTGGAGGCCTCCCCATGGGCACCCACGACGTGAAGGCGTCGGCCCGCCACTTCGACTTTGTGTACCAGGCCGACGACGTCGTCACCGTCGCCAGCGACGGCGCCTTTCACTCGGTGCCCTTGTCGGTGCGCACGGCGCCGTGTGAGCTGCAATACGTCGTCGTGCCCCGCGAAGACGCTCAGGTGTTTCGCTTGGCAAAGCTGACGAATCCGCTGGCTGCGCCGCTGTTGCCCGGCCCCGTCGAGGTCTACGTCGACGACGACTACGTGTTGACCACCCAACTCGACGCCGTCTCGCCGAAGGGCAAGTTCGATCTCGGGCTCGGCGTCGAGCAGGCCATCAAGTGCACGCGCAACACCCGTTTCGACGAGCGCCGTTCGGGCGAGAAGGTGGTGGCCATGAACGAGCTGCACCACAGCATCGCCATCGAACTCGAAAACCACCTGCCAAAAGCGGTGCACATCGACGTGCTGGAGCGCATTCCCCAACCGCATGAAGGCGCGGAGGTCGTGGTCGAAGAGGTCGACGTCGTGCCCGCCTGGGTGCCCTATGACCAGCGGGAGGTGGGGCACGCCCTCCACGGCGGCCGCAAGTGGACGCTGTTGCTCGACACCGGCGCCAAAGACACCATGCGCGCCGAATACGTCGTGAAAATCTACGCCAACAACGAACTTGTCGGCGGCAACCGGAGAGAAGACGGATGAGTGAACCCAACACCCAACTCGAACGTCCCCCCAGCGCCGACGACCTCGTCGCGTTCTTTCCCCGGCGCGACGACGACGGCACCGATGTGTTGGCGCCGGTGCGTGAGGTGACCCTCCTCGAAGACCGCGCCCAAGTGCTGCGTCGTGGCAAAGTGAAGCTGAGCAAAGGCGTCCACCGGTTGTTCGTCGACGACGTCGCCCCCGTGCTGCAAGACCTCAGCCTGCGCGCGGAGCTGTCGTGCAGCACCGACATGGCCCGCGTCACAGACGTGCACGCCCTGCGCGCCATGCGGGTGACGCGCGCACAGCAGCCTGAAGACATCCAGCATCTGCGCAAGCTCCTCGACGAGCAGCATCAGGCGTTTTGCGACGCGCAAGAAGACCGACGCCAAGCCGAAGAACGGCTGGAGCAACTGACGGTGATCCTCGAGCAGGGCTTGGCCGAGATGCCGCAGGATGCGTCTTGGGGCCACCTCAACCTCGAAGCTTGGAATCAAACGTTGACGGCGTTGTTTGAGCGCAGCGCCTCCCTCGACGACGCCGTGCTCGACGCCTTCTTTCAAGAAGAAGAACTGCGCGAGTCGCTGGATGTCCTCCTGCAGAAGTTGCGGGTGGCGCTGCGCATCGAGCACCTCTTCACCGCCCGGCTCGTCGTCGACGTCACTTGCGACGAAGACTGCGAGGTCGACCTCGACGTGCACTACGTCGTGCCCAATGCCATGTGGCGGCCGATGCACCGCATTCAGCTGAAGCAAGGGGCGGGTGACGACGACAAAAGCCGGCTGCGGGTGCACTGTGATGCCGCCATCTGGCAGCGCACTGGTGAAGACTGGGCCGGGGCCCAACTCAGCTTCTCGACGGCGAGGGCGTCGTTGGGGGTGCGCCCACCGTTGCTCGACGACGACTTGCTGCAGGCCCAACGCAAACAAGATGAGGTGGTCGCCGAGGTGCGCACTGCGCCGAAACAGCGCGGAGGGCAGGGGCGCGCGTCATCGGCCGTGCAACTCGACGGCGTCGACGACGGCGGCGTGTCGCAGCATCTGAAATGCAATGCGCCCATGACGGTGAAGGCCGACGGCGGCATGGCGCGAGCGCCGTTGTTTTCGTTTGAAAGCGACGCCGACGTCGAGTTGTGGGCCGCCCCAGAGCAGACCCAGGCCGTGTTCAAACGCTGTTTCGCCGACCACACCGGGCCATCCCCGCTGTTGCCCGGCCCCGTCGAACTCTTCGGTGACCACGGCCCCGTCGGGCGGTGCGAGATCACCTACGTCGCCCCTGGCGAACGCTTCGAGCTGGGCTTTGGCCCCGACGCCGGGCTGCGCGTGGTGCGCGACGTGACCCAGTTGCGGCCCACCCGCGATGACGAACTCGACGCCCACAAAAACATCCGCACCCAGGTGAAGCTGTTTTTGTCGAACCTCGACGACGAGGAGAAGTCCATCGTCGTCTCTGAGCGCATCCCGGTGTCAGAGATGGAGCAAGTGCAGGTTGACCTCATCGACGACAAAACGAAGCCGACGCCCAAGGTCGACGACGACGGCATCTGCACCTGGCGCATTGTGGTGCCGCCGTTTGGGCAGGCCCGGCTGCTGTTGGGGCATCGCATTCGGGCCCACCCCGATGTGCGTGGATTGTGACGTTTGAAGGGCCAGCTGCACGACGTGACATCCCTGCTTTTGCGGGCCGTTTGGGGCTGCTAGCCTCGGCCGCATGACCACGGTTTCAGTACGCAAAAGCATGTTCGCCCACCGGCTGGCGGCCAAGCAGATTCCGGCGCCTGCAGAGGTGTCGACGTCGTCGACGCCCCAAACGCAGACCGGTTCGTCTGACGGGTTCGACGCCCACGCCCAGCAGGCGTACGTCGCGCCGGGCAGCATCTTGGTGCAAGACAGCGTCCCCATGAACACGCCCGGCCAAGGGCAGCTGTCGGTGTGGATGCAGGGCACGGCCGCCCCCGACCCCCAGCTGCGCCCGGCGCATCAAGGCAAGCCCACGTCAGACAAGCTGGTGGTGCAAGGCCTGGGCGACAAACTGCAGGCCAAGCTCGACGACGCCAACATCCCCGCGACATTCGTGGCGGAGGCGACCCGCAATGGCTTCACCGAACAACAGCTGAGCATGCTGTTGGGGCACGGCGCTGGCCCGCAGACCATGGCGTTTTTGCACTACGCCCAGCCGTACTTCGCCTACCGCAAGCTCGACCAGATCACCAAAGGCATCCTGGTGCGCTGGGGCGACAAGGCCGAGGTCGCCTTTGAGAAGCTGAACCAGCTGTGCCGCAGCGACCGCCTGAAAAACCCTGAAGAACTCAAGAGCTGGTTCATGGGCATGGCGTCGAAAAACATCGCCGCCGACGGATACGCCACGATGATCGACGACGCCGTCGACCTCATCGAAGCCGGGCACGACATCTTCATCGAGGAGACGCCGAAGGGATGGGAGCCACCCGGCCTCGGCGACATCCTCGACCTCACCGAGAACATCGCCTACCAACACAAGCGGGTGGTGGGCTCGGGCCTCGACTCCAACATCGCCAAAGCCATCAAGCAGCTGGCGGGCTTCAAAGACGTCGCCGCCGCCCCAGAAGGCTTCAAAGGCGTGGCGCAAATCGACGCCCGCGACAACGACAAGTGGGTCGACGTCGACGACGACTTCATCGCGTTCTACGTGCAGACCATGAACCTAGGCGACACCAGCCGCCTCGACGAAGTGCAGGTGGTGTTCGACGACCGCATGCTGGTGTTTGGCTCAAGCGGCAAGCTCGACCACATCGTGCGCCCCGACGGCACGATCGACGACGCCGCCGACGTGAAACGCAAAGCCGACGCCATGGTCGCGCTCGACGACACGAAGCGCGTGCAACTCTTCGCCGACGTGCTCGGCATGACCGACGCCAACCACGTCTTGGCCACCCACGGAGGTGGACGATGACCGACATGAAGAACACCTGGCTCAGCTGGGACTCCGTCGAGCCCCAATGGACATGGACCCTCACCGTCGACAAGAGCGACCGGCAGACGGTGCTGGAGCGGCTGTGCGCCCTCGGCGACGACACCCGACTGTTTGTCGTGCAGCAAGTCACCGTCGACGGCCTGCCCGAGGTGAAAGACGCATCCAGCAACGACGCCTGGCAGGCCGCCGCCACCGATGCTGACTTGCTGTTTCCGTTCTTCGAGCATCTCGTCGACGACGACATGGACGATGTGTTGCTCGCCACGACGCTCGCCGTCGTCGACAGCGATGGCAAAGTCGTCGAGCGCACGGTGACCAACGTCGGCAGCCTGTTGCGCGATCTTGAGTCGGTCGACGCCGGATTCGCCCGTCGCTTTTGCGCGCCCCATCCCGCCCTCGGCGTGTACAGCGAAGAACGCGGCGGACAACTCGAGGTCACCTTCGGCTTTTGGTCAGACGTGTTCTTCGAACGCGACGACCTCAGCGACAGCGAGCGCGCTGCCTTTGAGGCCAACGCCGAACGCCTCGAACAGCTGTGGCAAGGCGTGCAGACCTTGGTGTCTGATGTCGGCGGCACCCTCGACCGCAGCGATGACGACGTGCGGGCGTCTGCCTAGGTCGACGTCGTCTGTCGGTGCTCGCGAAACATCCGCAGTGCGTGTTGCCCGGCCCGGGTGGCTCGCCAGCGGTCGACGTCGTTGCGGTAGGCGTTGGGCAGCGACGCCAGCGTCGGGAGCCATGCGCCGTAGCCTTCGTCGGGTTGCACCACGAGAGCCGGCGCTGCCGCACACGCAAACATCAGGTCGGCTGCGGTGAAGCGGTCGCCGACGAGGTAGTCGCGTTCTTCTAGGTGGGCACTGGCGTCGGCCATGGCCGTTTCGACGATGTCGACGGCGCGGTGCATGCTGGCCTCGTCGTCGAGCTTCTGCCGTTTCTTCAAACTCGACACGAAGAAGGGGGCGCCCATGCGCAGCGCCAGGGCTTGGCCGCCGCCGACGTTTTGACGCGCCATCTCGTGCAACAGGGGCATGTGATTGAAGAGGTGAAAGTACGCCAGCCGCCGGCTGTGAATGCCGAGCTTGTCGTGGCTGCGCTGCACCCATTCATCGATGTCGTCGACGAGGTCGGCGGGGTAGAGCGAGGCGAGCCCTCGCTGTTCGCCCTGTGCAGACGCCCAGCGGGCGATGGTGCTGGAATCGTCGAGGATGGTGTCGCCGTCGACGAGCAGCGGCGTCGAGAAGCGGGTGGAGGCGCGGTCTTTCTGCCCTCCCGCCGGATGCGCTTTTTTCACCGCGCGCACGTGAAAGCCGGGGAGGTGTCCCTCCTCAACGTAGTCGACCCCAGCGAGGTCGAGCGCCCAACGGGCGCGTTCGCAAAAGTGTGAGAAGCGAATGGTGATGAGCTTCATGCGGAGAACCTAACAACAAAAAGCCCCGCCGGAGAGGCGGGGCTGCAGGCAGTGCTGTGCCTCGGGCGGTCGAGGTCAGTCGCGCATGCCGTAGAGGCGCTCGAGGACGGAGCGGTCGCCTTGGACAGCAGTGCGCTGCATGTAGAAGTGCATGCCGCGCTCGCCGCCGAGTTCTTCACCGCCGCCAGCGCGGCCGGGGCCGCCGTGAAGGCAGGAGGGCAGTGCCATGCCGGGGGTGATGGTGGTGTCGGCGACTTTCTCGCTGGCGAGGAGGAGACGTCCGTGGAAGGGCGCGAGGCCCAACAGCAGGTCAGCGGTCTCTTCTTTGTCGTCGGTGTAGAGGCTGCACACCAGGCCGCCTTTGCCGCGCGCCACGTACCCCACGACGTCGTCGATGGAGCTGTAGGGCATCAGCGTTTGCACGGGGCCGAAGACTTCGATGTCGTGCACGGCGTCGGCCGAGGCGGGGTCGTCGGCGCGCAACAACATGGGGCCGAAGAAGTAGCCCTTGCCCTTTTCGGCGTCGACCGGGGTGACGTCGGCGCCTTCGCCGAAGACGACCTTGGCGCCCGACTCGGTGAGCTTGGCCACGCCGTCTTTGGCGTCGCGCAGTTGGTTGGCGGTGGCGAGGGGGCCCATGTGCACGCCTTCAGCGCCGGGGGCGCCGACTTTGACGCTGGCGAAGATGTCTTTGAGCTCGGCCTCGACGTCGTCGATGCGGTCTTCAGGCACGAAGATGCGGCGGGTGGCGGTGCACTTTTGGCCGGTCTTCTGGGTGAGCTCGGTTTCGGCGTGGCGCAAGAAGGTGGCGAAGGTCTCGTCGCTGGCGTCGCCGAGCACCATGGCGTTGAGGGAGTCGGCCTCGATGTTCACGCGCACGTTGTGTTTGATGATGTTGGGGTGGCTGCGCATCATCTCGCCGGTGGAGGCGCCGCCGGTGAAGGCCAACACGTCTTGCTCGCCGAGGTGGTCGAGGAGGTCGCCGGCAGAGCCACACAAGAACTGCAGGGTGCCCTCGGGGATGAGGTTGGCTTCGGTGAGGATCTCGACGGCACGGTGGGCGAGCAACGCCGTCGACGTGCCGGGCTTGGTGAACACCGGCATGCCGGCGAGGATGGCGCAGGCGGCTTTCTCGAACATGCCCCACATGGGGAAGTTGAAGGCGTTGATGTGCACGGCCACACCTCGGCGAGGTTGGCGCACGTGCACGCCGACAAACCGGGCCGAGCGCGTCAGTTGTTCGGCGTCGCCGTCGACGAGGATCTTCTTGTCGCCGAGCTTTTTGCCGAGCGACGCGTAGTACATCAGCGTGCCGGTGGCGCCGTCGATGTCGAACTTGGCGCCCTTGCGGGTGGTGCCGCCGTTGTCGAGAGAGATGTCGATGAGGGCTTCGCGGTGCTCGTGCAGGGCGGCGCTCCAGCTCTTCAGCAGGGCACCGCGCTCGGCAAAGCTCATGGCGCGGAGGGCGGCGCCGCCTTTGTCGCGGCCGAAGGCGAGGGCGCTTTTGACGTCGAGACCTTTGGTGGAGGCGTGGGCAACGGCCTCTTCGGTGGTGGGGTTCACAAGCGAGGCGCCGTCGCCTTCACCTGCTTGCCATTGGCCGTTGAGGTAGCTCTTCAGGGTGATCATGGGTCCTCCAACTTTGGCCTGATGCAGACGTGGGCCTGATGCAGGCGAGACCGAAGCCTTTTGCTCCACTGCGGCAAAACGCGCAACCGGCCCCGGCGGAGAAACGGGGGAATCCGCCGCCAGCTTTCGGTCGCTTTCTGTGACGCGGCGTGGCATGGCGTCGACGACAAACGTGGGAATGCGAGCTCGCCATCGGTGGTTGGCGCCGTCGTTTGCAGCGATGTCGGCAAGCTCCTAGGCTTCGCCATCGCGCCCCTGCGTCATGCATCCGAATGTGCCTTGGAGCCCCTGCTATGTTTCGTCGCCTTTGCCATGCCGTCAGCTTGTTGCTGGCCACCTCCCTCGTCGTCACCGCCTGCGCCAGCAGCCGCACCACGTGGAAGTCGTATGAGGTGACCCCCCCGACGCTGGCCGCGTCTGCCGCCGATGCCGACATCGATGCCCTGGCCGAAAAGGTCTATGGCGTGTGGGGCGAAGGCGACTTCGCCCTCGTCGAGACGCAGGTGGCCGGCATGCTGCAGAAGCACCCCACCCACGGCAAGTTGCACGAGATGGCGGGCTACCTGGCACGTCTCAACGGCGACAACGACCGCGCCTGGCAGCACTTTGCGCAGGCGGCGCAAGACACGTCGTCCGACGTCACCCGGTTGTATTTGTACGAGCTGACCCACGCACCGTTGTTGGTGTCGCAGACGATGCAATCGCTGGCGCTCGTCGAGAAACTGGCAGCAGAGCACCCTGACCCCCTCGTGCAACACCAGGCGAACCTGTTGCGCGTCTCGTTCTTGCACAAGCTGGGGCGTCTCGACGAAGCGCGCGCCGTGAGCGACGAACTCGACGTCCTCGACAACTTCATGCTGTTGGGCGCGTTCGACAACGACCAGGGCAAAGGCTTTCTCACGCAGTTCTCGCCCGAAAAGGCCATCAAGCTCGACGAGGAAGTCGACGGACGCCGCGTGCGCATCCGCTGGCGCAAGGCCTTCAGCGAACCCTTCGGGCGCGGCATCGCCCTCGGCAAGCAAGTGTCGCCGGCGTCGCACTCGGTGGCCTACCTCGCGACGTGGTTGCACGTCGACGCCGACGTCGAAGCGGTGTTGCGCCTGTCGACGCTGTCGCCCACCAAGGCGTTTGTGAACGGCGCCGAAGTGATGAGCGTGCAAACTCTCGACGACCGCAGCTCTGACAACCTCGCCGTCGCTGTGCAGCTGAAAAAAGGCGCGAACTTGCTGCTGCTGAAGTCGGCACACGAGTCGGGGGGCTGGCTGGCGCGGGTGCGGGTGACGGCGCCCGACGGCAGCAAGCTTGTGGGCCTGACATCGTCGACGACGCCGGCGAAGACGCCGCTCGTCAAACAAGACAAAAAGCCCAGCATGCTCGACATGCCGGCTGGGCTGTTTGCGGCGCCAGCATCGGCCCGCACGTCGTTTTTGAAGGCGCGGGCGTTGCGCATGGATGGCTTTTACCGCGACGCCGCCGACACCCTCGACAACGACGTCGACCGCGCGCGGGGCAACTTGTTGACGCTGTACGAGCGCGCGCTGTTGTTCTGGGACACCGAAGAGAGCGGCAAGGCCATCGACCTGCTCAACGCGGGGGTCGACGCCAGCGGCGGTGAAGCCGAAGCATTCCTCATCAAGCGCGCCCGCTTTTTTCGCAACAAAAAGCAGTGGGAGAAGAGCCTAGACGACCTCCGCGCCGTCGTCGCCCAGCAACCCAACGCCTTCACTGCACACATGGCGCTGGGCGGACTGTTTGAAGACCGCGGCTGGGACATCGACCGCTGCCGCCAGTACCAGATGACCATGCAGCAATGGCCAGCGTCGGCCTACGCCAAGCGCGAATTGGCCCGTTGTCTCGACGAGCGCGGCTACGAAGCCGAAGCACAGCAACTGTTTGAAGACACGCTTGCGTTGGAGCCCGGCCACGTTTGGAATCTCCGCCGTCTGCGCGACATGGCCATCAACCGCCACGACCTCGAAGAGGGCTGGCGCTACCAGCAGCGCATTCTGGCGCAGCTGCCCACGTCGGGCTCAGCGAAGTTGCGGGCGGCGTCTTTGTTGCGTCGCATGCACCGCACCGACGAGGCCATGGCCTACCTCGACGACGCCCTTGCCCAAGACCCCGACTGGGCATCTCCGCTGCGCCGCAAGGGCGACCTGTTGTACGAGCTCGACGACAAAGAGGGAGCAGCTGCCCTGTGGCGTGCCTCCCTCGACCGCGACCCCGACAACGCCCACCTCGCCGACCACGTCGACTTTGTGTCGCCTGAAGGGCTCGGCAAAGTCGAGCCGTACATCCCCAGCGAAGACGCCATCGCCAAGGCCGTGTCGTCGAGCAAGAGCATCCAGCCCATGCGTGGCGCCAACGTCGTCTTCTTGATGGACCACGAGGTCACCGAAGTGCAGCAAGACGGCAGCGCCAAAGCGGTCGTCACCTTGGTGCAGCTGGCGGTGAACAAGAAGGGGCGCGATGCACTCATCAAAAAGGGCATCCCCACCGACGGCAAGGTCAAGCTGCGCGCGGCCTACTCCGTGGCCCCCGACGGCACGCGGCAAGAGGCGAGCAGCATCCGGGGCGGCAGCCTGCGCTACCGCAACGTCGAGGCCGGCACCGTCACCGTCTTGCAATACGTGCACTACCGTCCGCCGCCGGCGTTTTTGCCCAACCACTATGTGTCGAAGTGGTTCTTTGAGGGCATCCACCAGCAATACAACGACAGCACTTGGGTGCTCATTGCGCCCAAGGCGCGGTACCTCCACGTCGACAAACACGACGCCATCTCCCTCGACGAGAAGGTCGATGGCGACGTCAAGGTGCGCACGTTCCACCGCGGTGGCGTCGCCCCCCTGATCCCCGAGCGGGGCATGCCCCCGCTCATCGACTTGCTGGCGTCGGTCAGCGTCTCCACCGTCGAGAGCTGGGACGAGTACGTGAAATGGGAGCGCGCGTTGCTCGCCAACGCCTTCAACTCCAACCCCGAGCTGGAGGCCCTATCTAAAAAGCTCGTCGGCGACGCCCAAACGACGCGTGAAAAGTTCGACCGCCTCTTTCACTACGTGGCACAAGAGATTCGCTACCAACAAGACTACGAGAACACCATCGCCGGCGTGCGTCCGCACTCATGCCCGCAGGTGTTGGCCCGGGGCTATGGCGACTGCAAAGACAAGGCGGTGCTGCTCATCCTCCTCGCCAAGCACGCCGGTGTCGACGTCGACTTCGCCATCTTGCGCACCACCGGCGCCGGCAAGGTGCAACAAGACGTGCCCAACCAGCAGTTCAACCACGCCATCGTCTACGTTCCCAAACAAGAAGGCATCGACGACGGTTTCTTCATGGACCCCACCACCGACGGCCTCGACATGGGCAACCTGCGGGCCGACGACCAAGGCGCCATCTCGCTGGTGCTCGACCCCGACACGGGCAACTACAAGTTCCACACCATTCCGCTGCAAGACGCGTCGCTCGACTTCGAAAAACACAACATCGTCGTCGACATCGACAAAGACTTGAAAGCCACTGCCGTCGACAACATCGCCCTGCGCGGCCGCTGGGGGGCAGGGGTGCGCCGCATTGTGCGCGACGAAGAGAGCGCCAAGAAGCTGTTTGAGCGGCTCGGCAACATCCTCTTCCCGGGCGCCACCTACCAGTCGGGCGAAGCCAAAGACGCGGAGAACATCTACACGCCGCTGGCGTTGACCCTGAAGCTCGACGTTAGCAACTCGGTGCAACCGCAAGGCGATGAGCGTCGGGTGCGGCTGCCGATTCACTTCCCGTTGACGCAGACGGCCCAGAGCGCCGAGCGTCGGTTTGCCTTGCGACTGGGGATCCACGCCCACGCCGAGACCCGTGTCGAGGTCAAACTGCCGGCGGGGGCCAAGACGACGTTCTTGCCGCCCGACTTTGAGGTCAAGCACGACTGCTTTACGGCGTCGCGAAAGACCGAAGAAAAAAAGAGCAAAGACGGCACCGTCGTCGTCGCCACCTACAACTACGAGCAGACCTGTTTTGAAGTGACGACGGAGCAGTACCCCTCCTACCGCGAGGCCGTGCGCCAAGTGCACGGACACCTGCAAGACCGGCTGTCGTTCAGGCCAGGCAATGCGCAAATGGCGTTGTGGGCGCCTGAGGCCCACCAATGACGTCGGCCCATCGCCTGTGGGCGTCGGTGGCGTTCGTCGTCGTCATGGGCGGCGTCGTCGGTGCCGTCGGCGCTTGCCAGACGCAGCCGGTGAACCCGCCCCCGCCCATCCCTCGTGAGGCGGACGCGCCCGCGTGGGAGATGCCGGAGCGCGCCCTGTGCCACCGCAGCTACAAGTCGGTGCCCGACGACAAAGCCCAGCTGCAAGACGAGTTGCTCGTCGAGACGTCGGGGGTGGTGCCGTCGTTGAAAGACGACACCCTGTTGTGGATGCACAACGACTCCGGCGACGACAGCCGCATCTATGCCGTCGACGTCACCGGAAGAGCGCGGTTGCGGGTGACGTTCGCGGGGGCCAACTTCGTCGACATCGAAGACATCGCGGCCGGCCCATGCCCCGACGACAGCGGCCCTTGTTTGTTCGTCGCCGACACCGGCGACAACAACCACGTGCGCAGTGACGTCGGCGTGTACGTCTTGCCCGAACCCGACGTTCCCGCGTTCGCCGACGGGGCCGTTCCCGTGCTCGAGGTGGAGCGCTACTGGCACATCCCGGTCGCCTTTCCCGGCGGCGAAGCCATCGACGTCGAGGCGTTGGTGGTGTTGCCCGACGGCGGAGGCATGGGCTTCTTCGAGAAGAACGACGACGACGACGCTCGCGTCTTTCAGTTGGACGCGCCCTACCTCGACGCCGCCGCCCCCACGGTGCCACGGGCGTTGCGGCTGGTGGCGACGCTGGTGTCGCCCGGCATCGCCATCGAATACGGCCGGATGATCACCGCCGCCGATCTCCACCCCACCTTCGACGAGCTGTTGGTGCGCACGTATTCGGGCGTGTTCACCTTCCCGCTGCCGAACAAGTCGTTGGCCGACGTCGATGGCCAAGAAGCCAACGTCGTCACCTACGGCCCGACGACAGAGGCGCAAGGTGAAGCCCTTTGCTACGACGCCACCGGCACCGGTTTGTGGAGCGTGTCTGAAGACCGCGACCACGAACCGGGACAACCCTTGCACCACTATCCCTGCGAATAGAACAGTGCGATAGCGTCCGAGCGCTGCCCAGCCGATGAGGCTTGGAGGACTCTTGCCCCGCTTCACCGCCGACACCGCTGAATGCCACGTCTTCACCTTCAAAGAAGGTGTGCTCAGCAAATTGGCGCACGACCTGCTGTTGAAGGTCACCAAGTTCTCCGTCGACGTCGAACTCGAGAACAGCCATGTCGGCGCCTCCTTTGACGCCAGCTCGCTGCGTGTGGTCACGGCCATGAAAAAGGGCGAGCCCGACGCCACCGCCCTCAGCGACGAGCAAAAGGCCGAGATCGAAGAGAACATTCGCAAGAGCGTCTTGCAGTCTGACAAGTTTCCCGAGGTGCACTTTGTGGGCACGAAGTTGGAGCCCACCGAGGCCGGCTTTGCCGTCGAAGGACGCCTGCATTTGTGCGGGGCCATTGGCCAGCTCTCGGCCGTCACCGTCGTCGACAACGGCCGCCAACGCACCGAAGTCGAGCTGCACCAGCCCGACTACGGCATCAAGCCTTACCGCGCCATGATGGGGGCGTTGAAGGTGAAGCCCGACGTCAAAGTGGTGCTGTCGATTCCATTTGGTGCCGAGTAGGCGAACGGCCGCCGACCACACCGAGACAGAAGCACACAAGAGGCAAAACAAACAAGGCCTGCTGTGAAGCAGGCCTTTGTCGTCGACAGGAGCCGCCTTACACCACCGTGAGGCGTTGCACGCCGCGCAAGCGCACCGTCCATTCGTGGCGCAGGCTGCGTTTGTCGAGGGCCATGACGAGGTCGTCGCCACAGCCGAAGATTTGCTGCCCGACGACGAAGGGGGCGTTGTCGAGGTTCACGGCGGTCTGGATGAACCCCGCCGGGGTGCCGTCGCTCAAACCCAACATGCTCATGCCGTCGGCGGGCTCGCCCAGCCGGCGACGTTCAGGAGGCAGGGCGCCCGACACAAAGACCTCTCCGTCGACGACGGCAGGAGTGGGGCAGCGCGCTGCCGTCCACAGTTCTTCAAGGTCGCGCTCGAGGTGAAACGCGTGCAGCTTGCCCTGGTTGCTCGAGAACAACAGCACGTTGTTGACGACGACGGGCTGGGTGTTGGCGGTGAGCTTTTGCGCGCCCGTGGGGAAGAACAGTTCGGTGGCTTGGAGTTCTTCGTCGTGCACGTCGACGGAGATGATTTGGTGGGTGTGCGTTGCAAAGTACAACGACAGACCGTCAAAGCTGGGGGGCCGACGGCTGGGGTCGAGGTGCACGCGCCATTGCTCTTCACCGGTTTCGGGGTCGAGGGCGCACACCGCGTCGTCGACGATGGCGCCGAAGATGTATTTGCCGGCAGGGATGCCAAACCAGGCGGGGTCGTCGGTGGGGAAGGTCCACAGACGTTCGCCGTCCATCGACACGGCGTGTCCGCCGTTGAGCGCGAGCACGAAGAGGCGGCCGTCGCTGAAGTAGGTGCGGCCGACGACGGCGGCTTCGGCGTTGTACGTCCACACCACATCGCCGGAGTCGAGGTCGAGGCAATACAGCTGCCCGTCGGTGGAGCCGAGGTAGATGCGCCCTTCGTGCACCAGCGGCGAGCCGATGAGATCGTTGAGCCGGTAGTGCTCGGCTTCGCCGCGTCCGATGTCGGTCTCCCACAGTTTGCGGCCGCGGGCGGCGTCGATGGCGACCACGCCGCCTTTGCGGGCCTGGGCGATGACGGTTTGCGCGGTGCCGCTGTGGCGGTGGGCGTGGGCTTGCGTCAAAGGGTGCGTGCCGCGCTCGATGCCGCCGGGGCCCCGTCGTCGACGAGGTGCGGAAGGGCGTTGCAGAGTGCTGTCGGCCATAGGCGCGTCCTCTAGCGGCGGCTGTCGTGCCACACATGCGGTGCCACAGATGCCGTCGATCGTCTTTGATCTGCGCACTCTAGCTGCATCGCGTTGAAAAAGTGCACCGCGGACAGTCGAGGGCGGAGTGAGACAGGATTCGACGTGTCAGGACGCAGCAGCCGGGGCGATGCGTCGGCGCAGCCACTGCCCACATCGGCGCCATTCGTCGGCACTGAACAGGCAGATGTACAGCGACATGGAGATGTACGAGAACGGCCCGACGCTCATGCACAAGATGATGATGCCGTGCATGGCCACCCCGGTGACGGCGAAGACGACGCGCAGGTCGACGTGGCGTTGCAGCAGCCATGTCGTCGCCCGACGCACGCGTCCAGGGCGGCCGTCGCCGAGGGGTGTTGGGAAGAGGCGCACGAAGAAGGCCGCGCCCAACAACACTGGGGTCGACACTTCCCACCACCAGGTGACGAACGTGCCCACCTGGGTGAAGAAGTAGTAGGGCGCGATCCAGTCCATGCTGAAGTTGTGCCAGCTCGGCTGCTGCAAGACGTAAAAAAGCGCGCTGTATCCGCCGGCCGGCGTCCAATACACCGACACTTTTTGGATGCCGGTGGTGCCGTACATCAGCGCCAAGTTCAGCATCACCAATCCCCTCGGCCAGACGCTGACCTCGTCGTCACTCGTCCACCGGCCGGTGCGTCGTTTGCAGTCGACTGACAATGTGCGGCTGGCGTCGGCGAGCACCAAAATGAACAGGGCGTTGGTGATGACCATGTCGTAGGCGCCGTGGGCCCACGGGTTCAGCCGGTACAGGCTCATGTACGACTGGCCGGCGATGAGGGCGAACAGCCGCGACTGAAAGCCGACGCCGACGAGGGCCAAGCTGGTCATGCACGTCGCCAACATGCCGTGGACCACCGTCGGGGTGGCGCCGCCGAAGACCTCAATCCAGAAGGGCACGCGGCGGATCTTGTTGAGGCCGCCGTGGGCCTTTTCGACCCACACCACGTCGACGACATCGGCGAACACCGTGGCCGTCAGCGATCCGAAGACCACGCAAGCGACGGCGATGCGAAACAGCGCCAGCGTCGTGCCCGGCTCGGTCATGGCCAACAAGCGCAGCCACATCCGCCAAAACCGCACCCACAAGGGGGGACGCGTCGTGGCCTCGGCAGAGGGCGTTGTCGTCGTGGAGGCAGTCATGGACGCCTCCGTTCAACCGCCACGTCGCGTTTGTTGTTGTGTTGCCGCCGGGCTTTTTGCGCGAGTTTGTCGCGGTAGGGCTTGAGCGCCACCGTCAGTCGGTTCTTCACTTCGCTCTTGGGCACGTCGCCCGCGGCCATCTCGGCGGGGGTCATGGTGCGGCGCGACACGTGAAAAATGCGCAATCGACTGGCTTGCGGAAAGTCGACGGCCGCACGTCGGGCGAAGAAGTCGCGTAGGTCTCGATAGGCCCGGCGGCGGTGCTTCCACGACGACAAAAAGGTGTATTTGCGCATCCGGTGGTAGTCGAGCTGGGTGCGCAAATAGGTCTTCTCAGCCGACCGCGAGCGGTACATCTCGCGCCATTCGCCCTTGCCGTCGTCGGTGGGGAACTCAAGCTCGACGACGACCCACGACGGATAGCGGTGGGGCGCGACGAACATGCGCCACCCTTGTTGAGCCCCGGTGGCACGCAAGTACTTGCGCCACGGCTTGAGCACCACCTTGCGGGCGTCCATGAAGGTTTGCGCGGCGTCCCACAAGAATTCTTCGAAGTTCTCGTCGGTGGTGTCCCATCCGACAGAGCGGGCAACGTCGGCCCACTGGTGAAATTCGGCCTGAGCGGTGGGGTCTTTCCAGGCCTTTTTGTTCATGCCGCCCGACACCGCTGGGAAGGCCTGCAACATGACCCCCACGACGTGAAAGAGCAGCAGCGCACCGACGACGTGCGGCCGGGCCCGCGTCCACTTCTCTTTGCCATTGAGCATGCGCCAGGGGCGGTTGTCGGAGACCTCGGGGGGCGTCATCTCATGCCACCTGCTTCTTGCGCACCGACCAGATGAAGCCGTCGTACCAGTAGTGCATGAGTTCGACGACGAGAAACAGCGAAAACTCAGCGTGGGTGGTGCCAAAGACGCTCGTCCACGCGCCAAACGCGAGGGCGATGCCAAACATCAGCACGAAGGTGAGCACCGTGCCGGCAGGGGTCTTGCCAAAGGGGAGCTTTTCGACGTGGAAGGCGTGTTTGCAGGTGTTCTTCTCGCTCCACCACACGGTGGCGAAGTACTGCCAGGAGTGAAAGCACTCCATGACGATGAACGCCACGCCGAAGGTGTTGAACCCGAAGGTGTACACGCTGACGACGACGAGGGTGACCCAAGTGGCGACCTTCTGCTTGGAGACGCGGTACCCGCGCTGCGCCAGCCGCCAATAGCTGTAGATGTAGAACACGACATACAGGCCGCCCACGACGAGGATGGGCACCGTCAGCCACATCTGGTGCTGCAGGGCCCAGCCGGGGAAGTTCATGAGGGCGGGGAGGCCGACCTCGCCGAAGCGCGACCAGTCGTCGAAGGAGTCGGCGAAGGTGGCGCCGGCGAGGATGGGCCCGAGGTACGCCAAGAGGGCCATGCCCATGTCGAGCCGGCGGCCGACGAGGGGCGGGTTGCCGGCGCGCATGTCGTAGATGCGGCCGTAGCCGAAGGTCTGCATCGACGAGTGGTAGTTGTCGAACCACACGGCGAAGACCATGCCGAACATGAAGAGGGTTTTGCTCACGCTGAAGGCGATGAACAGACTGAGCGGCACGACGACAAAGCGCACCTTGAACTGTCCGAAGACCTCGCGATTGACGTGGCTGCGGTACACCACGCTGAACACGTGGGCCATGGTCACGGTGAGAGCGAAGGTCAGCCAGAAGTCAAAGGTGCGGCCGCCGAATTGAAAGCTGAGGTCGCGAAAGCCGAGCTTGACGACGACGATGGCGAAGGCCAGCCACCACAGTGGGGCAAAGATGATGTGCACCGAGTCCCACAGTGGGCCCACCATCCAGCCGCCGTTTTTCACAGGGCCGGGTTGGATGACGTCGTCAGGCGCGTCGAATCCGTCTGGCATGAGGTCCCCCAGGTGGTGGCTGCAGCGCAGCACGGGGCACGACGTTGGTGGTGCACCCTGCGGAGGGATTAGCAGATGACGGCGGCAGCTTCTATGCGTTTGGCGTGGGTGATTTCAGCAGCGTGACGACGAGGACGGCGAATCTCTGGGGCATATGGCACGGGATTGCGCCGCCTGCTCCACCGTCGTAGGGACGCGTCGACTTCACCGCTGTCAGTCGTTGTCAGCCCCATTCTTCAGGAGACCCCGTGAGAAACTTCGTCGTCTACGGACTCGGCCAGCTCGGACAACTCTTCGGCGCGGGTGCCCTGCGGGCCGGCGTGCGCGTCACCCCCATCACGCGCACGACAGACCAAGCTGAAGTGTGGGCATCGGTGGAGGAGGGCACGCCCATCCTCGTCGGCGTCGGTGAAACCCAGCTGCACGACGTGTTGCTGTCGATTCCGGCTGCACGACGTGACCACGTGATGCTGGTGCAGAACGAGCTGTTCCCCAAGACGTGGCGGGCGGCGGAGGTGTCGACGCCGACCAACGGCATCGTCTGGCTGTCGAAGAAGAAGGGGCGGCCGGTGGAGATCGCCCGTCCGTCGACGCTGCACGGCCCTCATGCCGCCTTCTTTGCCGAGTTGCACGACGCGTTGGACCTGCCGCACGAGACCGTCGACGACGCCGGTTTGCACCGGCTGTTGGTGGCGAAATTTGCCTTTATCCTTGGCATCAATACCCTAGGACTCGTGGAGAACCTCACCCTCGGCGCCTGGCTCGACAAAGACGAATCCCTCGTCGACGCCGTGCTGCACGACGCTGTGGTGTTGGGGCAAGCCCACCTCGAAGACCAGGTCGACGCCGCGCAAGCGGTGGCAGAGGCCAAAGAGGCCATGCGCAATCTGGCGCACTACCCCGCCAAGGGGCGGACGGCCGCGGCGCGTTTGGCGCGCGCCCTCGACGACGCCGAGGCCATGGCGTTGCAGTTGGAGGCGTTTGCCAAGGTGGCGGCGCAAGCGTCATGACGACGCACCGATGAAGGGGAGCAGCGTCGACGAGGTCGGCGTTGCCCCGAGGCAAGGAGGACGGAATGAAGCCAGAAGACGACGTGCGGTTTTGGGCGGCGTACGACTGGTCGGAGTACGACCTCTTTCGTCGTGGGTGGCAGATTCCCGAAGACCCACCGGAGCGGATGGAGATCGTGCGGCGTCCTGTCCCGATGCGCGTGCCGAAAGGACGTGAGGCAGAGCCGATTCACGTGCGTGCGCGATGGGCGATGGAAAACGCCGAGACCCTCGAAGACTGACCGTCGACGTCGTCGGGATGTCGGCCACGTCGTCGAGCGACCACCCGAATGCCACAAGCCGAATGCCGCGCCCCCTAACGTGTACGGCGGATGTCGCCCACGGCGGCGAGGAGTTGCTGTGCAGCGTTCTCCAAGCGCTGCCTGTCTTCGTTGGTGAGCGCGGCGGCCGACGGAAACGTCAGCTGAACATCGCCGAGTTGGATGCCCACCACGGTCGACGTCGACGACGAGGAACGTGCCGCGGCCGACAAAGGCGGGCGAGACGGGCGGGTGTCTGGGTGACGTGGAGGCGTCGAAGACGCGTCCCACCCGACGTATTCTTCGCGAGGTGGACGACGGGCGACGACGTCATCGACGTCTTGCCGCACAAAGCCTGGGACGAATTCCACAGTGCGCTTGTCGGCCGCGGCGGCAGGTGCCGGTGGCACTTTGTCGTCGTTGTCGTTGTCGTTGCTGTCGTCGTCGAGCGGAGGCTCGGGGACGACGTGGGACGCGCGGGCCAGAGCCGCCAACTCACCTGGGCCACAGTCAAACAGGTGGTTGCGAATCTCTTGCAGGCCCCACCCCTCCGCTTGCAGTCGTTTGATGGCCACCAACTGCTGCCGGTGCCGTTCGCTGTACAGCTTGCGTCGATGGCGAATGCCAATGGGCGGGTCGATGAGGTCGAGGCTGGCGTAGTAGCGCACGGTGCGGACGTCGGGCGCTTCTTGCACGCGCTTGGAGCGCTGGGTGAGCCGTTGCTGCGCGAGGCTGTGGGCGACTTCGGCGATGAGGGCGTCTAGGGTCCACTCAGGGAGGTGCATGGTTTACTGTAAAAATGACGTAGGGAAACTGTCAATGAGTGCTCGGTACAGTCTTGAAACACCGACGCTCAGCCCTGAAAACAAGCTGGACGCTGGCAAATAGGGCGCCATTTCGACGCAAACGCTGTCATTGACGGCGGGGTGCCCGACGGGAGATCCACTTGCGCCCCATCCGGTCTGCTGGGTCTAAACCAAGGGACGCGGCGTCGGCGAACGCGGGTGTGGGACAGGAGACCCCATTGGGAGCCAACAGAAGCAGATTCAGCAGGTTGTCTGAAAAGGCACGAAAAAGGGGACGTTTTCTGGCGTTGGCGTCTTGCGCGTCATTTGATGTGGACAGCTTTGAAGACGCTCCAATGCGACGCGCGCCACGCGCCTCTGCCACCGAGCCGGCAAAAGGGAGACACCATGTCGACGACGAAGACACCCAAGATGACGCGCGCCAAGATCAACAAGCTCATCGAGATGTTCTGTGCAGGAGGCGAATATGAGCTGGCCCGCGACCTCGCTCGCTACGCAGACGGCTGCCCCTCGCTGCTGCCCACGTCGGTGGACGCCTAGCGCAATGTCGACGCGGCTGGCGCTGCTGGTGGCGCTCTTTTGCGCAGGCCCGGCCTTGGCATCTGTCGATGACGTCGAGGCGTCGACTGCGGATGGGGACGCCGCCGCGTCAGATGCGGCTGCGTCAGACCGTGCGCCTCCCTCGGCGGAGGCGGACGACGCGCTGTCTCCGCCGCCAGCGCAGACGCCCGCGGGCGACGAGGCTTGGAAGACCCCCGACGCCGTCAACCCCAGCCGGTTCGTCGACGACGACGACGTGTTCTTTGACCAAGTGGTGTGGGGCGGTGGTGTGGGCGTCGCTTCTGCCTGCTTGGCGCCCTGCACATTGGGGCTGAGCTATTGGGCGTCGCCCTTTGTCGTCGGCTACTGGCAGACCACGCAAGGCGACACCAATGGACGACGGCGGGCAGCCGCCTGGGCCCCCGTCGGCATGAACCTCGCCGTCGGTGGGATCATGACGGCATTCTCGACGCTGTTTGCCATCAGCGGCGCGGCGCTCACCGTGTTTTACACCACCAACGGCGGCGGTTACGACGCGCAACGCTTGGGCATGTTGGCGACGGTGTCGGGCGCGATGTTGAGCATGGTGCTCACGGGCGCCGCCATGGGCGTCAGCGGTGCCTTCGCCTACGACCTCTTTGCCGAAGTGAAAGACCCCGACGACGACGGCACGGCCTGGCCGACATGGACCAAGCCGTATCGGCCTTCTGACGACGAGGCGGCGCGCGCATCTCCGCCTTCACCCTCGACGACAAGCATGGCCTTTTGACGGGTGGGGCCGTTGCTGCGTAGTCTCTGCTGCGTCGGCCGGCATGGCCGCAGGAGGCCGCATGTCTGCTCCCAAACCTGAAGTCGTCGACGACGAGAACCAACCGGGCGTGGTGTCGCGCGCGGTGGGCGCCATCGGCAACGGCGTCGCCATGGTGCTGTTGGGTGTGTGCTTGATTCACTTGCTGAACCTGCCGCTCGGCTATGAGCAAGAGCTGGTGTTCATGGACGACAAACACCTGCTCATCGGCAACCTCGACGAGATTGTGGCGTCGGCCGGGTTGTTCTTCGCCATGGACGTGTTGGGCTTCAACCCCATCACCATGTTGCGCGACCGCATGGCCGCCCGACGTGCAGCACGCCTGGCGGCCAAAGAAGAAAAGCAACGGCTGAAGCTCGCCGCCAAGGCCGAAAAAGAGGCCGCCAAGGCAGCCAAGAAAGAGGCCAAAGAGAAGGCCAAACAAAAAGGCTGAGCAAAAGACTGAGCCCTACCCACGCAGCCGTTCACGAACATGCATGAGCGCTTCGCCGAGGAGGTTCTCGCCGCGCCAAGCCTGCGGATGCTTGGCGTCGTCGTGGTCGGCGGCGAGGCCGATGCCCCAGATGCGGTCTTTCGGGCTGGCCTCGACGAGGACACGGTCGCCGGTGGCGAGCAACACCTCACGCATGGCGTCGTCGGCGCCAAACTTGTGGATGTTGCCTTCAATGACGACGTCGAGGCAGTGCTTCTGCCACAGGTCGTTGTCGAAGGGCTGCACCTGGCGTCCAAGCTTTTTGGCGTCGGCCGGGTGTTTGGCGTCGAGGATGCGGCTGCGGATGGCGTCGTCGCCCATGAGTCGCGCCTTTTCGGCCATCATCCAATGCTCGGCCGTTGCGTAGGTGGCACCGTCGACGGTGAACGGGCTGGGACGCCATTGGCTGAAACAGGCCTTGGTGACGTCGTGCGCGCTGCGTTCGGTGTGCCCCCAGAAGAACACGAACTTCAGGCGTTCGCCTTGGGCGGCGCGTTGCACGAGATGGGCACGGTTGAAGCGGTTGTGGGTCATGCGATGCCTTTTGAATGCGAGTGCCGGTTGGACGACGTCGTGGACGTCTCCATTCAAGACGCAAGATGCCTCATGCCCGACGCGGGTGCAGCCGGCGTCGACTCCGCGCTAACGTGCCCAGCGGTTCAACCTTGCAGGAGTCGGGATGGAAGAAGTCATCAAACGGTTTCACAACGTGGCCAGCGCTTTGGGCGACGACGTCGACGGACACATCCGGGTGGTGCGCGAACGCGGCGAAGAAGTGTCGTGGCGTCAGCGTGTGCTGCAGCCGGTGAGCCGCACCGACGATTTCGGCGCCATGGTCACATTGTTCAGCGGCGGCGGCGTGGGGTACGCCGCCACCAGCGACCTCAGCGAGGACGGATTGGCCCGCGCCTGTCGACGCGCGCAACACATGGCGCACCAGGTGGCCGCGTCGATGGTGCCCGGCATGGTGGCCTTGCCGGCACCAGCAGGCGACCAAGTGCAGACGTATGCCAGCGACGTCCGTCGTCCCGTGGAGCAGCAGAGCTTGCGAGAGCGCATCGACTGGCTGAAAGGGCTGGACGATGCTCTGCATGGCGGCGATGCCCGTGTCGTCGACGATTTCGCCAGCCTGTGGATGCTCGACGTCGAAAGCGTCATCGCCTACACGTCGGGCCAGGAGCTGCATCAACACAGCAGTCTGTTGTCGCCAGAGCTGCGCGTCGTCGTGCATGACGAAGGCGAGACGGCCAAGCGCAGCACCGGTTTGCGGGGCATCAGTCGGCAAGGCGGGCTCGAGCTTCTCGACGCCATGAACCTGCACCAGCTGGCGGAGCAGTTTCGCGACGAGGCCGTGCAGTTGTTGACGGCCCCGCAGTGTCCGACCGGCAAGATGGACATCGTGCTCATGCCCGACCAGATGATGCTGCAGATTCACGAGTCGATCGGGCACCCCATCGAACTCGACCGCATCCTCGGCGACGAGCGCAACTATGCAGGCACCTCCTTCGTCACCCCCGACATGTTCGGCAGCTACATGTACGGCTCGGAGTTGCTGAACGTCAGCTTCGACCCCGACGTCACCGAAGAGTTTGCGACGTACGGCTTCGACGACGAGGGCACCCGCGCCGAGCGCACCTTGCTCATTGAGAAGGGGCTGTTGAAGCGTCCGCTCGGCGGACGCACCTCCCAAGGCCGTGCCGGCATGGACGGCGTCGCCTGCACCCGGGCGTCGAGCTGGAACCGGCCGCCCACCGACCGCATGGCCAACCTCAACGTCGAGCCCGGCACGTCGACACTCGACGACATCATCGCCGACATCGACGACGGCGTGCTCATGCACACCAACACGTCGTGGTCGATCGACGACAGCCGCAACAAGTTTCAGTTCGGCTGTGAGATGGGCCAGCGCATCGAGAACGGAAAGCTCACCCACCTCGTGAAGAAGCCCAACTATCGCGGCATCTCCGCCACCTTCTGGCGCAACCTCAAGGCCGTCGGCGACGCCAGCACCCGCGAGGTGTTGGGCACGCCGTGGTGCGGCAAGGCCGAGCCCAACCAAATCATTCGCGTCGGCCACGCCTCACCGGTGTGCGCCTTTGCCGACGTCGATGTCTTCGGAGGTGCCGCATGAGCGCCCGTCATTCTCAAAAGCAAGACGCCTTCTTTCGCCTCGCCGACCGGCTGCAGTCGCAGACTGCCGACGATGAGCGGTTCACGTTGTACGGCACGGGTGAAGACTCCACCTTCGTTCGCTTCAACCAAGCGGCCGTGCGTCAGGCTGGCGAAGTCGACCAAGACGACGTCAACCTCACCTTGGTGCGCGGCCAACGGCAGGTGACGTCGTCGTGGAGCTGCGCTTCCGTCGACGAGCTCGACCACGCCCGCCTCGACGAGCAGCTGGAGCGCATGCGCTTTGACCTCGACGCCGTCGAAGACGATCCCTACCTCATGCTCGCCGGTGCGCAGCCGAGTGTGGTCACCAATGACGAGCGCGAGCTGGTGCCCAGCAACGACGTCATCCAAGCCATCTTGGCGGCCGGGGAGGGCGTCGACCTCGTCGGCATCCTCGCCATGGGAGACGTGCGGCGCGGCTTTGCCAACAGCGAAGGGGTGCGGTCGTTCTTTCAGCAGCAGAGCTTTCACTTTGACTACAGCTTGCATCTCGAGAAAGACAAAGCCGTCAAACGCTCGGTTGCCGGCAAGATGTTCGACCCCAACGAGCTGGAGCACGACGTCGCGGCCGCGAAGATGCAGCTGCAGCACCTGAAGAAGCCGGCCATCACCCTCGAGCCGCAGGCGGTGCGTGCGTATCTGGCGCCGGCCGCTGTCGCAGAGCTGTTGAGCCTGCTGTCGTGGGACGCATTCTCAGAAAAGGCCCACCGCACCAAGAGCTCGCCGTTGATTGGCATGAGCGACAAAGGGCGCAAGCTCAACGCGGCCATCACCCTCGAAGAAGACCTCGAACACGGCACCGGCCCGCAGTTTTCGCAGCAGGGCTTTCCCATGCCCTCACATGTGCCGTTGGTGAAAAACGGCGTCTACCAAGGGGCGCTGGTGTCGCCACGGTCGGCGCAGGAATTCGACTTGCAGCCCACCGGCGCCAACCCAGACGAAGCGCCCACGGCGTTGCACATGCACGGCGGTGACGTCGACGAGAGCGACATCCTCGAGGTGCTGGGCACGGGCGCGCTGTTGAACAACCTTTGGTACACGAACTTCTCAGACCGCGAACACGCCCGCATCACCGGCATGACGCGGTTTGCGTCGTTCTGGGTGGAGAACGGCGAGATTCAGGGCCCACTCAACGTCATGCGCTTTGACGATTCGCTCTATGACATCTTGGGCGACGGCCTCGTCGGGTTGACGGCGTCGCACCTCATGCTCGACGGCGACACCTACTGGCGCCGCAAAACCAAAAGCATGCGGTGCCCCGGCGCCCTCGTCGATGGCTTTCGATTCACGCTGTAGCTCGACGCTCGCGCCTGCGCGGGCATGCTCCAGCCTGAAACGACCTCCACCACAACTTGGTGGCCACGTCTTTTCGCAACGCAAAAGACACATGGACGAGCTCACCGACGTCGTCACATCGTCGTCAAGCGCGGGTTTGGGGGGAGCGCGTCGTTGTTGTTTGCTGCGCTCTATTCAGCGGCGTCTTCTTCGTGCTGCCAAGCGCGCGACGCCGCCACCTGCTTGCGGTAGGCGTCGGCCGATTCTTGTTTGACGTCGTCACTCCAGCCGAGGAGCGCTTGCATGCAGTCGGCGACGGCGTCGGTGCAGCCGAGGCCTTGATCGACGTCGCGGTAGAACAGTTGCGTGCGGCGGGTCATGACGTCGCTGACGGTGGCGGCGAATTCTTCTTCGACGGCCCAGTGCACTTGGGCGACGATTTCAGGACGGCCGTCGACGAGCGGTGCGGCCAGCGTTTGGTCGTTGGCACAGCGCTCGGCGATGACCAAGGCCCGCATGCCGTAGGTGTCGGCCAAGAAGCGCGCCGTCTTCTCGTCGAGAAGGCCGCCGGAGGCCTCGACGACTTGGTCGCGCACCTTGTCGTGGTCGTCGTCGTCGGGCCAGCCGATGCCTCCCGGGAGGGGGTCTTTGTCGGTCTTGGACGGCGCGAGGTCGCGTTTTTCGCCGCCCACCACTTGCAGCACCCGCACGGCCATGTCGACGGCCTCGGCCGACATGCGGCGGTAGGTGGTCAGCTTGCCGCCCGCGATGGAGATGAGCCCGTCTTGCCCGACGATGATTTGGTGCTCCCGGCTGACCGCGCTCTCGCTGACGCTGCCCCCTTCTTTGGGCGGCGGCGCCACCAGCGGACGCAAGCCGGCCCAAGTGGCCCGCACGTCGTCTTTGCAGATGGGCGTGCCCGGGAAGTACGCGTTGGTGGCTTCGATGAGGTACTCGACGTCGTCACGGGTGGCTTCGACGTCTTTGGGGTCGCCATCAAAGTCGGTGTCGGTGGTGCCGATGTACGTCTCGTCGCCCCACGGCAACGCGAACAGCACGCGCTCGTCGTCGGGGTGCATGCACACGACGGCGTGGGGAATGCTCAGCTTTTTGGCGCTGACGACGATGTGCACGCCTTTGGTGGGGCGCAAAAGTGGGCCGCTCTCAAGGGGCTGGCTCATGGAGATGGTGCGGTCGGTCCAGGGGCCGGTGGCGTTGATGACGACCTTGGCGCGCACTTCTTTGACGTCGCCGCTGAACATGTCTTTGACCATGGCGCCACGAATGCGGCCGTTCTCGTCTTTGATGAACGACTTGGCTTTGCAAAACGACACCACGTGGGCGCCTTGGTGGGCGGCGTCGACGGCGTTCTCGAGGGTGAGGCGCGCGTCGTCGGTGGAGCAGTCGTAGTACAGCGGCGCGCCTTTCAAACCTTCGGCGTTGAGGTGCGGCACCAACTCGGCGACCTCTTTGGTGTTGAGCTTTTTGTGCGTCTTCGGCGAGCGAAACAAGCTGAGCCCGTCGTAGAGCCACATGCCGGCGTTGATGAACCACAACTTGTGCCGGTGCCCGTCGTACACGGGGAAGAGAAAGCCGAGGGGGTTCACCAAGTGGGGGGCGAGGTCCATCAAGATGCGGCGTTCGCTGACGGCCTCGAAGACAAGGCCAAACTCGTATTGCTCGAGGTAGCGGAGCCCGCCGTGCACCAGCTTGCTTGAGCGTGACGACGTGCCGAAGGCGAAGTCGTACATCTCGACGAGCGCGACCTTCAGCCCGCGTTTGGCGGCGTCGCGGGCGACACCGCAGCCGGTGATGCCGCCTCCGATGACGAGGAGGTCGACGTCGTTGTCGAGGGCGTCCCATTGGCTTTGGCGGGTGGGCATGTGTGTGCTCCTTCAGCGTCTGGCGGCTGTGGGATTGCAGGATCGTCAGTCCGATTCCCAACCCCAGGGCCAGATCAACGGCGTCATGGCCTGTTGATAGCAATAGTCTGTCGGGTGGGCAGGGTGGCAAAAAAGCGACCATGTTCCGACGTGGGCGGCGCCCAGGTCACGGCACAGCTGGGTGACGCCGTCGAGCGTGGCTCCCGTGCACACGGAGTCATCGACGACGAGAACACGCTTGCCAGCCAGGTTGGCATCGCTGCTGGCCGCGAACTGGGGGGCGGCGGCTGGGGCCGCAAAAAAGTAGTAGCCGAAGATGGCGCGAAGGTTTTGGCGAAAGGTCTGGCGGCTCCACAGCCGCGAGCGCACATACCGAACGTCGTCGACGCCGATGCGGTCGGCCACGCACCGCGCGATGAACGCGCCGCCGCTCTGCACCCCCACCACGACGTCGTAGCCGACGTCGACGACGACGCGGTCGACCATGTTCTCGACGTCAGACCACCGGATGCGCACGTTGCACATCTTGGGCGTGAACGGCTTGACGATGTAGTTGATGACCTTGTGGCTCTGGGCGTTGTCGGCGGTTTTCTCGACGAGCAACGGCAGCAACTGGGGGTCAAACCAAGCGGGGAGGTCTCGCCGCAGCGACGCCCACAACAAGCGGTTGGTGGTGATGCCCAACACCACCAGCAACGAGGCCATGACGACGATGTACAACACGCTGCCCCACAGCGTGAGCGTGACGTCGAGGCAGGGGCCGTTGAGCGTCACAAAGTACAACCAGATGCCGACGTGTTCGAAGCTGTGGAGGATGCCGTAGTCGGAGCGTTCGCCTCGACGGATGCGTTCGCGACGTTCGAAGAAATACAGCGCCGAACACCCGCCAAAGGCGAACAACAGCCACAGCGGAAAACCCATGACGACGAAGCCGTAGGCCAACCCCGCCAGGCGCACCCAGGCGCCCACCGCTTCGACGGCTTTGGACCAGCCGGGCGACCGCAAAGCGAGGGGGACGACGTCGAGAATCGAGACGGCGGCGACGCCCAAGAACCACAGCGACGACGTCGACACACCCAACGACGCGAAGACCAGGTGGGTGTAGGCGGCTTTGACGAGGTGGGTGAGCCACGGCAGCTTCTGGGGGAAGAGGTGGTTGACCACGGCGACCGCCACGAAGCCCACCGTCGACAACGTCAGGTATAGGTGTTTGCCGAAGGCGTCGTGCGGCACCAAGAACAACATGAAGCCGACGCTCCAGGCGTTGTGCAGGTGGGCGCCGTTGACGCAAAAACGTCCAGCAAAGAGGTCGGAGGCCGGCGTGGTCGTCGACGTCATGGCCACACCTCGACGAGCAGCGGCTGAATGCGCACCACGCTCAAGGCCCAGACGCCAACGACGCTGTGGGCCAGCCACACGCCCACCAGGCTGCGGCGCCGGGCGTACAGAACGCCAAGCACGACGCCAAGACCGAACGTGCCGACGGCAACGCCCGTCGACAAGTGCAGGTGAAAGAGTGCAAACAGCAGGTTCGACAGCAGCACCGCAGGCCACACCGACGACGTCACCGGCTGCAGGGTGCGTGCGAACAAGTTGTGCAGCACGCCGCGGGCGACGAACTCTTGCAGAGGCACGACCAAGAGCACGTACAACAGGTTGAAGCCGACCGACCGCATCACGGCCGCAGCATACGACCCCATTTCGGAGGCCTCTTTGGTGAATCGAAAGAAGACGCCGTCTTCGACGTGAGCCGGCGCCATTTGCAGCAAGGCCCACTTGGCGATGGTGACGACGACGACGAGGGCCGGTGTGGCCAGCCCCGCTTCGCGAACTGCAGGACGCCAATCGTCGAGGTGCAGGCCCAGATCGCGCGGCGGCAGACGCAGGCGCCACAACAGCGGCAGGAGCACGGCGGCCAACACGCCCATGAAGGGCAGCGTGATGCGGGTGGTGCCCCGCGACATGTCGGTGACGTCGACGAGGACGACGTAGCCCACGGCGTAGAGCAGGGCCATGACGACGACCCCGAGGCCAAACGTCCGACGCACGTGGGCGTCAGACGGGGGCACAGCTTTGCGCACGGTCGGGGCGGGGGACGTCGACACGGACGAGCCCGACGCTAGGCTGAGCCCAGCTTGCGACGTCCGGGTTGGACGGCGGCGACGAACGACCAGCCCTCGTTCTTTTGTTCACAGCGTCGACGGGTCCACTCGTTGTCGAACAGCAGCAGCGGCCGCTCTTCGATGTCGTAGACGCACTCGATGCTGCCCATGCGCACGAACTTCTTGGGGTCGAACTCGTCGTCGCCAAACACCCAGCGGGCTTCTTTGAACGCCAGCGGCTCCATGGTGACGTTGACGCCGTATTCGGCTTTGAGGCGGTGTTGCACGACCTCGACCTGCAGCCAGCCGACGGCGCCGAGGAGCGGGTCGACACGCGCTTGGTCGCGCTCTTGAAACAGCTGCACGGCGCCTTCTTCAGAGAGCTGCTCGAGGCCCTTCTTGAGCTGTTTGCGCTTCATGGGATCCGACAGGCGCACCCGCACAAAGTGCTCGGGCGAAAAGACGGGGATGCCTTCAAACTGCACCTGCTTGCCGACAGCGAGGGTGTCGCCGATGCGGAGCACGCCTGGGTCCCACAGGCCGAGGATGTCGCCGCTGAAGGCCTCCTCGACGGTTTCGCGGCTCTGCGCCAAGAAGCTCAACGAGCGGTCGAGGGTCATCTTGCGGCCGGTGCGCACGTGTTTGACGCCCATGCCGCGGCTGAAGCGGCCAGAGCAGATGCGCAAAAAGGCGATGCGGTCGCGGTGCTTTGGGTCCATGTTCGCCTGGATCTTGAACACGAATGCCGAGAACTGTTCGCCGCGGGGGTCTTGCTCTCCGTCGACGAGCGGACGGGGGCGCGGCTCGGGGCACAACTTCGAGAAGCGGTCGAGAAAGGGCTCAACGCCGAAGTTGGTCATGGCCGAGCCAAAGAACACCGGGGTGAGTTCGCCGTTCAAGAAGGCGTCTTCGTCCCAAGGGTTGCCGGCCTCGTCGAGGAGCTCGATGTCGTTGCGCAGTTCGTCGGCTGCCTCGTCGCCGAGGAGGTCGGTGAGCTCCGACGACGCGAGCTCGCAGGTGACGGTGTCGGCGCGGCGGCCGGCCTTCTCGGCACGCTCAAATTTGTAGAACGTGTTCGACTCCCGCGCGTAGACGCCTTGAAAGCGTTTGCCCATGCCGACGGGCCAGGTCATCGGTGACGTCGGGATTTGCAGCACTTGCTCGATTTCTTCGAGGAGGTCGAGCGGAGGCTTGCCTTCGCGGTCGAGCTTGTTGACGAAGGTGACGATGGGGATTTTGCGCAAGCGACAGACTTCAAACAGTTTGATGGTCTGCGGCTCGACGCCTTTGGCGACGTCGACGAGCATGACCGCGCAGTCGGCAGCAGCCAGCGTGCGATAGGTGTCTTCAGAGAAGTCGTTGTGGCCGGGGGTGTCGAGCAAGTTGAACCGCAGCCCCAAGTGTTCGAACTGCATGACGCTCGACGCCACGGAGATGCCGCGCTCCTTTTCGATGGACATCCAGTCGGACGTGGCATGGCGCGACGCCCGTCGTGCTTTGACCTCACCCGCGATGTGCACAGCTCCGCCGTACAGCAGCAGCTTCTCGGTCAGCGTCGTCTTGCCGGCATCAGGGTGAGAAATGATGGCGAAGGTGCGGCGGCGGTCAATCTCGCGCAGCAGCGCCTCTTTGGAAATGTCTGGGGTCTTGGCCATGCCTGCCCTTACAGGGATCGACGTCGACCGAAAAGCAGGGGAACGGCATTTGATGTGTCTGCTTTGCGCAGAGGCGGCTGCCGCCTCAACTCTGGCCGGCGGCCGTCGATGTTCAGGGCAATGACGCCGCTGTACGAGCAACTGGTGGGGCTGCTGGCCCTGCGGCTGGGACGACATCGCACCGGGCATGCACTGCGCCGGTGCGCACGGCTGGTGCCCCATCCCATGTCGGAGCTGCGGCGTGACGACGTCGAGCGCTTGATTCCTGCGTTGTTGGGGGCTGCTCTTTTGTATCGCGTCGACGGTGCGTCCAGACGGGCCATGCGGCAGGAGCTGGAGGCCCTCGCCGTCGACGGTGATGAGCGAACGGCCGAAGGAGCAAGCCATGGGCATGCGTGAGCAAGTGGTGCTTCTGCTGCTGGGGGTTGCTCTGCTGACCTTCGGCCTCAGCCGCCATCAAATCGACGCCTCCCAAGACGCCATCATCGAGATGGAGGCGGTGCGCATTGCCGACATCGTCTCCCACCAGGTGCTCGCCGACCGCGCCGTGTACTCCAAGAAAGTGTTGGGGAAGCTGCAGCGAGACGGCAGTGGGCTCGGTGCCTCTCGCGACCACCACGCCCGCCCAGGGTTCGTGCCGCTCCCCGCCCAATTTGTGCGGGCGGTGTCGACGAGGGTGGGCGACGCCAGCGAACACCGCTACCGCTACTCGCTCATCAGCAAGTGGAATCTCAACGAAGACCAAGGCCTGCAAGACGCGTTCGACTTGTGGGCGTGGCGTCGGCTCGAGGCGCAGGACGCCAGCTTTGCGTCGCAAACCCCGGGCAACGCGGGCCACCCCTGGCGGGCGGTGCACCGCTTTGAAGTGCGGCAAGGGCGGCGGGTGCTGCGGTACATGCGGGCCGACCCTGCGTCGGCATCGGCGTGCGTGCGTTGCCACAACGACTACGAGCGGCGGGCCGAAGTGCAGGCCTATCGACGACGTCAAGGCACCGAAGTCGGGCGCCAGTGGAAGCTGCATCAACTGATGGGGGCCATCCAAGTGGACGTCGAAGTCGAAGACGTCGTCGCCGCCAGCAGCACGGGCCGCAATCGCCTGTTGTGGGGCATCGGCTTTGCCTTGGCGGTGGGCTTCGGCGCGCTCTTCTTGTTGTTGCAGTCGAAGGTGTTCACACCGTTGCAGCGCTCGGTGCGCGACCTCAGCGTCCTCCGCGCCCAGGTGCACGACCTCGTCGACGAAGGGCGGGGGCAGCTGCAAAGCTTGGACGTCGCCACCGAGCGAGCGCAAAGCCTGCCAGATGGCCTCGGCAACGAGGTGGTCGACCTCTTCGACGCCCAGGCGCTGCAGGTGCAGTTGCAGGCCCATCGCTGCCACGACGTCGAAGAAGGCATGGGCCGCGTGCAGCGGCTGTTGCAACAATCCTTGGGGCAGACCGACGACGACGTCAGGTAGGGCATGGCCGGATGGTGCGTCAAGCCTCAACGACACCGCCATCCACCCACAGCCATTCACCCACAGCCATTCACCTACAGCGATTCAAACCGAGTTGTCAGTGCTTGGGCGTTCCCCGCAGGAGGGGGTCGTCGTCGACAGGGTCGCTCGACGGGGGAGATGCTTCTTCGAGCGATGCCGCCGTTGCCGGAAGCGTCACCGACACGACGGTGCCCTGGCCGGGAGCGCTCTCGACGGCGATGGTGCCTCGCATCTCGGCGACAACGCCGAACACGGCGGTGAGGCCGAGCCCCGTCGACGTCCATTCTTGTTTGGTGGTGAAGAAGGGCTCGAAGAGGTGCGCGCGGATCTCCTCGGTCATGCCGATGCCGTTGTCGGCGACGATGAGTTGGAGGTGTTGGGCGTCTTGGGTGAGGTGCACTTCGACGACGTGGGACGTTTCGCCGCCTTCGACGTTGTCGTTGGCGCCCTCGACGGTGCGAACGGCGCGCACGGCGTTGTCGATGAGTTCAAGGCCAAGCTGAATGCAGCCGGGCGCGGGCCGAAACAGCCGTGCTTCTTCATCGATGTGGGCGACGAAGGTCACTTCGGGGTGGGCCTCTGCCTTGGTGGCGACCTGCTCTTGCAGCAGCTGTCCGTAGGCCTCGGAGTCGGGGGCGCCGAAGTGGTCGTCGCGTCCACCGCCAAAGATGCGCAAGCGCGACACGATGCGGGCGACGGTGTTGACGGCGTCCTGTGCTTCTTGCAGGCCGAGAGCGGCGTCTTCGTCGTCGACGTCCTCGACGACAGATCGCAAAAAGCTGAGGTTGGTGGCGATGACGGCCAAGGGGGAGTTCACCTCGTGGGCGATGCCGGAGGCCATGCGCGACACCGCCGCCATCTTCTCGTCGGCGAAGTGTTTGGCGCGAAACAGCTCGAACTCTCGACGTTTGGCGACGAGCTTTTCGTACTGCCGCTCGAGGTCGGCCTGGCGCTCGTGCTGCTTGAGAAACTGCCGCACCTTCTGGCGCAAGATGGGGGCACGCACGGGCTTGAAGACGAAGTCGACGGCGCCACGCTCGTACCCCTCAAACTCGATGCGGTCGCTGCGGTCGATGGCCGAGACAAAGATGATGGGCGTGTCGCGCGTTTCTTCTTGGGCGCGGATGAGGGTGGCGAGCTCGAACCCGTCGAGGCCCGGCATCATCACGTCGAGCAGCACCACGGCGAAGCGGTGTGCGAGCATTTGTGACAACGCCTCCGTGCCGTTGGCGGCCTCGTAGATGTCGGCGTTCTCGCCCTTGAGCACCGCGCGGAGCACGGTGCGGTTCGCGGCTTGATCGTCGACGATGAGCACGTTGGGTTTGCGCAAAGCATTCACGACGCGACCTCCATGGCTGGCGTCTGTTCTGCAGACGGTTCTTCATCTGCGGCAGGAGAAGCCCAGGCAGCGTCGACGCACCACGTGGCGAGCACGCGCAAAAGCTTGGCGACGTCGACGGGCTTCGAGATGTAGTCAGAGGCGCCCGCGTCGAGGCACTCGACGTGGTCGGCGGCGAGCACCTTCGCCGTGAGCGCCAGCACCGGCAGGTCGTGCAACGTCGGGTGCTGTCGCAAGGCGCGCATGGCGGTGAGGCCATCCATCACGGGCATCATGACGTCCATGAGCACGACGTCGAAGTTCGGGTCGCTCTCCAGCGTGGTCAGCGCCGCCTGGCCATTGTCGGCGAGTGCGACTTGCATGCCGGCGCGCTTGAGCTCCATCGACAACGCAAACGTATTGCGAATGTCGTCGTCGACGAGAAGAACGCGTTTGTCGGCGAGGGCAGCCACCGAGCCGGCCAAGACGTTGTGCATGTCGGCAGCGAGGCCGTGCAGCTGCGCCCGCCGGAGGTGCAAGAACACCGACAGGTGCTCAAACAGGTAGTTGGTGTTGCTCTCGTCGACAAAGACCACGCCCATCTCCACCAGCTGGGTGAGGGCAGCAGCGGACGTGCCCGGCCCGATGCGCACCACGGCGGTCAGGGCTTCGCCCAGGTCGCTGCGTCGAGCGCGGCGCAATACGTCGACGGCGTCAATGGTGGTGTCGTCAAGGTCGACGGTGAGGCCGTCGTAGAGGGCCTCGCGCAGCATGGCGTCAACGGCTTCGGCGTCGGGTGCGGCGTCGGTGGTGAGCCCTTCAAGGGGCGGCAGCAATGACGCCAGCCGTGCAGCGTTGCCGACCTGTAAAAAGTGGCGGTGGTCGCTGCGCACCACCCGGTGCTCCAAACGCGGCCCCTCGATGTCGACGCTGCCGGGGGCGTTGTCGTCGGCTTCGCGTCGTGCCCGCCACAGACGCTCGGTGCCGGTGATCATGAACACCGGCACATCTCTGGTGCTTTCGCTGTAGCGCATCTGAAAGAGAACGCGCCACGCGTCGTCGGTGTCGGCATCGACCACGGCGGCGACGACGTCGCTTTCGCGGCTGACGCCAATGGCGCCCTCTGCGGAGTGCACAGCGACGGGTGTGAATCCGTGACGGCGCACCAGGCGCTGCAACAGCACTGCAAAGGTCGGATCCTGCGCCAACACCAGGACGTTTGGCGCCTCGAGTGTCGTCGACGGGGTGAGGCCGGCGGGGTCGGCCATGTCGTGATCGTCGTTGGCCGCGGCCTTCGGCTGTGCCGGAGCCACAGGTGCTTCGCGGACGACGTCCTCGACGACGGGGGCGACCATCGACACAGGGATGGACGGGGCGGCCGGCGAGAGCTGAGGCCGACTCGCCGTCCACGTGCTGTCTTCCGCGGTGGGGGAGGTGGCGGTGGAGGATGTGGCGGTGGGGGACGCGGCGGTGGGGGATGTGGCTGCCGGCGAGCGCGCCCAAGTGGACGGAGGCGACGTCGCCGTCGTCGTGGATGGCCCGTCGTCGTCGTCGCGCCGGGCGGGCCCGCTTCGCGGCAGCAACAACGTGAAGGTGCTGCCGACGTCGACCTCCGACTGCACGCGAATGAAACCTCCCAGCAGGTCGGCCATTTTGCGCGAGATGGTGAGGCCGAGCCCGGTTCCGCCGTGGCTGCGGCTGATGGTGCCGTCTGCCTGGCGAAAGGCGTCAAAGATGCTGGCGAGCTTGTCGGCGCCGATGCCGACGCCGGTGTCGTGCACGGCAAAGCACACCCAGTCGCCGTCGTCGTCGGCAGGAGGCGACGTCGACGTCAATCTGTGGTCGGCGATGTGCTTTTGCTCGTCGGTGTGAGGCGGACGCACTTTGAGCGTGACCACGCCGTCGTCGGTGAACTTCAACGCGTTGGAGATGAGGTTGCGCAACACTTGTTCCAACCGCATGGGGTCGCTGTGCAGCACGTCGACATCGGGGTCGACGTGGGTGCGCAAAGCAACGCCCTTTTCTCTGGCTTGCGATGCGAACGACATGCGGAGGTGGTCGACGACTTGGTCGGCGCGTACATCTTCGGGGAGCATGTCCATCATGCCGGCCTCGACTTTGGAGAGGTCGAGGATGTCGTTGACCAGGCCCAACAAGTCGAGCCCGCCACTGTGGATGATGTGGGCCGATTGCGCCTGTTCTTCTGTGAGGTTGCCGTCGTCGTTGCGGGCCAGCACCTCCGACAGAATCAGCATGGAGTTCAGCGGCGTGCGCAACTCATGCGAGAGGTTGGCGATGAACTGGCTCTTGTAGCGTGAGGCCTCTTCGGTTTCTTGGGCATGGCGCTCGAGTTCTTCGGCGTGTTTGGCGTACAGCGAGCGCTTCTCTTCGGCGAGTTGTTCGGTGCGGGCGCGTTGCGCCAGGTCGGCCCGCTGCACCGCGACGTAGTCGAGCACCAATCCGGTCAGCGGCACGGAATACCCCAGCAGTTTGAGGGCGTGTCCGGCGACGAAGTGGTGGTCAAACAGCGCGGTGGAGCCAAACGCCATGTGCAGCTCACACATCAGCTCCGGCAGCACCGACAACAGCAGCGATTGCACAAACAGGCTCGGGTGACGTCGTGCGAACGGCAAATACAGCGTCACAGCAGCCACCCCGAGCATCACCAGCGGAAACACGTCGTAGGGCCGGGTGATGATCGCTTCGGGGAATGTCGTCTGCGGCAGCTGTGGCGCCGTCGCGCTGGCGAGCATCAACAAGTAGCTGAGGAGCACCAACGTCAGGCTTACGACGACGAGAAAGCCGGGCGAGCGCTGCACCGACCGCTTGGTGAACCACAACGCCGCCATGCCCACCATGAGAATGACGACGTGAAAGCTGCGCGACAGGGCCCACGTGAACGGAATGAGCCGTTCGGTGGGGGCGTTGCCCGCGATGAGCCGGTCGGCTGCGAAGGTGTGGAACGCATCCATGCAGCCGGCGCTGAGCAAGGCCAGACCCAGCACCGGCACCAACGGATCGCGGCGCACGGCGTAGTGGGCAAAGGCGAGCACGACGGTGAAGGCGGCGACCGCTGACGCGCTCCACTCGAGCAGGGTGTGCACCAACACGCCGCGAAAGGCAGTGAAGTCGAGCCCGACGGGGGGCACGTGATCGTCCGACAGGGCACTTCCGAGGTCGATGCCCAACAGCGCCATCACCGACGGGAGGAAGCTCAGCACCACCACCCCAAAGACAAAGGGTTGGGGCAGCGCAGACAGCGGCCCAGGCGACGAATCAGGAGGTGGAGCGACAGATGTCATGAAAACGGCGCCCACTCGATGGGGCACACGTTGTCATCGCCGCCGACAGCGCATTCTTGACGGTCGGCACATGCAAAAAAGCCGGCCGCTGGGGCCGACGATTGCGTCGCGCAAGTGCGTTGCCAACGCGGCGAGGCAGTGCTTCAGCGTTGAATCGGCTGGCGCACCAACAAGCGCTCCACTTCTTTGCCGGAGGCGCTCTTGATCAGCAGGATGGCCTCCGAGTTGGGCGCGCCCCGCAGCAGTTTGACGGTGTCGGCGAGGGACTTGCCACGCAGCGAGGTGCCGTCGACTTGCAAGATGACGTCGTTGGCTTTGAAATGCGCTTTGGCTGCGGGCCCGCCGTCGAGAACGCGCACTACGCGGGCGCCGGCCGTTTCCATCTCGAGTTGCACGCCGATGCCCACGTAGTGGTCGGGGAAGGCCTCAAGCTCTTCGGCGCATCCCCAGAGGCTTCCCAAAGACAGCACCAGCACCCCCCACAACGGCAGCAGCCGACGCAAGGCGCGAGAGAACCGAGAAGGCGAGGACATCGGCAAGGCACGGGCAGAAGCAGGCATCCCCAAAAGCGTAGGAAACCAAGCCCCTGAGCGAAACTTTTCATCAATCGGCTTCGATCGCGGCGCATCGACTGCGTTCATCGCGTTTCAAGACGCGTTTCATCGCAAGTGGCTGACATTGCAGAAGAAGGCTCTGTTTTTGGTCACATTTGGGCACGAATCGTCAAAATCGGCACGGTTCGGGGGTGTGACAGCTCTGTGAGGCGGTTCACATCCACGCCTGGCGCACGTCCAAGGGTGGACCTGCCGGTTGGCCAGTTTCGACCGCACCGCGGGCGCGAAGCGGCATTTGCGATCACTTTGCGGCCGCACCTTCACATGCCAAACGCCCCTGCAAGAGGGGCGGTTGGGTCCAAGTCTCGAAGCTCGCTTCGCGAGTCGAGTTGCGACGAATGCGTTGCATTCGTCGTCGAGCGCGTTCTTTGGGTTTGGGGATGCGCTCTAGTCTCAGCTTCGCTGAGCCTGGCGACCATTTCGTTGAAATGGTCGTACGAGCACCCCAACTTGGGCATTGGGGATGCGCTCTGGTCTCGAAAGCTCGCTTCGCGAGTCGAGTTGCGACGAATGCGTTGCATTCGTCGTCGAGCGCGTTCTTTGGGCGCTCTGGTGCAACGCGCAGGCGCTACTTGAGGTCGGCGAAGAACTCGGCGATGCGGGCGACGCCTTTGTCGAGCGTTTCTTGCGATGCAGCGAAGCTCAAACGGAAGCCACCGGGTGCTCCGAACGGCGTGCCCGGCACCAGCGCAACATGCTTTTCTTCGAGCAAGCGAGAGGTGAGCTCCATGTCGTCTTTGACGTCGCCCCCGAGGCGGGCGCTGGCGTCGACAAACATGTAGAAGCTGCCTTCAGGGGCGGCGACTTTGAGGCCGTCGATGGCGCGCAACGCGGCCAGCGTTTTCACGCGGCGGTCGGTGAAGGCCTTTTGCATGACGTCGAGCTCGGCCACGACTTCAGGCGGCTCGCGCAAGGCGTAGGCGGCCGCTGCTTGCGACAACGACGTCGGGCACGACAGGCGCTGCTGCTGCAACAACAGCATGGCGTCGATGACGGGCTTGGGCCCGGCGGCCACACCCAATCGCCAGCCGGTCATGGCGTAGGCCTTGGCCACACCGCCGAGGTACAGCGTGCGGTTGCGGGCGTCGTCGGAGATGGACGCAGCAGCGACGTGTTCGAAGCCGTCGTACACCAGGCGCTCGTAGATTTCGTCAGAGAGCACCCAGATGTCGGTGCCTTCAAAGACCTTCATGATGTCGGTGAGCAGGGCTTTGTCGAGGCCGACGCCCGTGGGGTTGCCCGGGGTGTTCAAAATGATGGCGCGGGTCTTGTCGGTGATCTTCGCCTGAATGTCGGCCGCGGTCGGCTTGAAGCCATTTTCGGCGGAGGTCTCGACGACGACGGGCGTGCCGCCCGCCAGTTCGACGAGGGTGGGGTAGGTCACCCAATAGGGGGCCACGATGATGACCTCGTCGCCGTCGCCGACGAGGGCGTCGAGGGCAAGGCTCACCGCGCCCTTGGTGCCGACGGTGGCGATGACTTCGTCTTTCGCGTAGTCGACGCCTTGGTCGCGCTTGAGCTTCTCCCGCATGGCCTCGACGAGGTCAGGGGTGCCGCGCGACGGCGTGTAGCGCGTGGCGCCGTTCTTGGCGGCTTCATAGGCGTGGTCGATGATGCACGCAGGCGTGGGAAAGTCGGGCTCGCCCGCCGACAACACGCACACGTCGACGCCGTCGGCTTTCATGGCCTTCGCCTTGGTCGACATGGCCAGGGTGGCAGAGGGCTTCACTTTGCCCATGCGGGCGGTGTTCAACGGGTGCTTCATTTCGACCTCGGCAGGGCCGTCTCCGTCAGACGGACCCGCATCATGACGCGCCGCAGTATGCCGCGCGGCCGCAGCCTACAAAGAAGCACCCGCGGGTGAAAGTGCGGCAGCCGATTCTGAATCGAATTCGACTGCTGCATGTCGCAAGGCCACGTGCGCGGCCGTCCGATCCACGCCCAAAGCGCCTTGTGGGCCAGCCATGTGGCGATGACGCTGCCGTCTGCGACGACATGAGGCGGCAAACTCGAATCCCTTCCTGGAGGGTGGCCCTCATCTGTTAGCCTTCCTGCATGCAGTGTTCTGGAGCCCAAATCGGCCGCCCGTCTCGTCGTCACTTGCCGTTCGCCATCGTCGCACTGCTGGGGGTGGCGCTGACGCATCTGGCGGCATGCCCCAACGTCACGGCCATTCGGTGTGAAAACGACGAGCACTGCATCGACGGATATGAGTGCAAAAAAGAAAACGACGACGACCGCGTGGGCGTGTGTCGCGGACTGCACACCCTAGAAGGCGCTTGGCTCATCGCGCCCCAGCCAGACCCCACCCCCACCGTCGAGCCCGATGTCGGCCCGTCCGCAGAACCTGAGCCTGGGCCCGGGGTCACCCCTGAAACGCCTGCCATCGCGTCGTGCATGGACGAGCACCGGGTCTTGGTCGGGTATGGAATGGGGCCAGCGTTTGAAGCCTATGAGCGTGGCGCGCTCGGGTGGACGCTGCAGAAGTCGGGAACCCCTGCCGATGTTCCCCGCCAAGGCCTGTACCACATGGCCCTCGCCGACGGTGCGATCGTCGTCGCCACCAGCTCCGGCTTGCAGCAGGCAGACGCCGAGACGTTTGCGCAAATCGACATCCGCGGCGAGCCCACCTATTTGCCTGGGGCCAGTGGCAACACCCATCAGTCCTACTACGGCGGCAAACTCGGAGGCTGGTGGATGCACGCCGGCGCCGGTGTGGTGTTGTTTCACCCGACCGACACCAGCAGCAACGGAACACGGTCGTTTCTCTCAGGAAGCTTCTTCTATGGGGCGACGCCGGTTGTTCAGGTCGGCGGCACCGACAGTGTCCTGCTGGCCTCCAACGAGGGCTTCGCCGTCTTTCAGAGCGGCTCGGAGTCGGTCTCTGCCCGCACCTTCGACGAGGCCGACATTCCGGTTCCCGGCGGACGTCGCGGCATTGCCTACGACGAAGAGCGCCAGCACGTCTGGTTGGCGGGCGAGGGGAGCCTGCTTCGCGTCGGCGTGGCCCTCAACGGCGACCCCATTCAGGAGTTCGACTTCGCCGGTGACGTCGTTGGGCTCAATGACAACCTTGCCCTCCACCTTGTCATTCAGGGCGACGAGCTTCACGCCTTCTACGACGGCGACGTCGGCGGACAGTGGCTGACGGTTTCGCTGTCGGGGACGCCGGCCCTTCAAGCGTCGCGAACATGGACCGACGACTCGTTTTCGTTTGCGACGCCGAGCGGAGCGGCCCTTTTGTGCGACCGCTATGTGGCCCTCGCCACCGTCGGGAGTCTCTTTGCCAACCCCGACCTGCGCATTGTCGACCTCGTCGACGAAACAGGCGTCACCATCACCTCGCCGTCAGAGGCGTTTGCGAGGCACGTCTTGGTGGTGCACCAAGACGACATTGGTCTTCAATGACCGTTGCACGGTGTTGACGCCATCGGTGTCGACGTCATTTGGCGCAGGTCAGTCTTGTTGAAAGCGTTGTTGCAGGGCTTCCCACACGGGGAGCGGCACCATCTGGCTGCAGTCGCCGCCGAACTTGGCGACTTCGCGGATAAGCTTCGACGACACGAAGAAGTTGTCGTCTGACGTCATCATGAACACAGCTTCGAAATCAGGGGAGAGCTTGCGGTTCATGTTGGCGAGCTGAAACTCGTATTCGAAGTCGCTGACGGCGCGCAGGCCCCGAAGAATGGCGTTGCAGCCTTTTTGTTTGGCGTAGTCGACGAGGAGACCGGTGAAGGTGTCGATTTCGACGTTGCCGAGCCCGTCGGTGCATTTGCGGGCCAAGTCCATGCGCTCGTCGATGGAGAACGTGTGGCTCTTGCTGGCGTTGTTGGCGACGGCGACGATGACTTTGTCGAAGGTGCGCAGGCCGCGTTTGACGATGTCCATGTGCCCGTTGGTGAGGGGGTCGAAGCTTCCGGGGTAGATGGCTGTGCTCATGGGCGTGAACCTTTCACCACGCGGGCGGACGGGCCGTGCGTTCGTTGCGTCTGTAGCACAAGGCGGGCGCCAGAGAAGCACCCGTTTGCGGGCTCAGGAGGCGGCCACGCGCGCAAAGGTGAGCAAGCGCGTGCTGCCGTAGCGACGGTCAGACAGCAGGTGCAGTTGTGGGTGCGTCGGCACCGGCGACTTCTGGTCACGCTCCAAAATGAGGCGGCCACCTTCGACGAGAACGCCACTCATGGCGTCGAGGAGCGCAACGTCGACGTCGAGGGCGTAGGGCGGGTCGGCAAACAACACATTCACCCCAGTGCTCACTTTGGCCAAGGCCCGGACGGCGGGGCCGATGACGACTTGCGTGGTGACGTCGAGGCTGGTGACGTCGAGGGCCTTCAGCGTCTGTTTGAGGTGGGCGGCGACGCGGGGGTTTTTCTCGATGAACGTCACCTGCGCCGCACCTCGCGACAAGGCCTCGATGCCCAAGGCGCCCGACCCGGCAAAGCAGTCGATGACGACGTCGTCGTCGAGGGGGCCCAACGCCGAAAACAGCGCTTCGCGCACACGGTCGGAGGTGGGGCGCACCGAGCCCTTCTGCGCCTCTTTGGGAACGGCGAACTGCCGGCGCACCAAGCGGCCGCCCGTGATGCGCAACTTGCCCGTCATCGCTCCATCTCGTAGCGCTCGACCACAGCGTCGAGGAGGGCCCCAGCGGTGCCCTGAGCCCCACAGGCGTCGAGAAAGCTGCACATGTCGGCGTAGGCAAACGCCACCAGCCGGTCGAGCACGTCGTCGTCGAGGTCGTCGAGCGCTTGGGCGAACGTCGCCAGCACCGCGGCGGCGCCATGTTCGCGGATGCGGGACGCGAGCCCGTCGGCCCCGTCGCGCAACGCCCGCTGCACCGACCGCAACAGCACCGAGTCGATGCGCAGCCGGCTGGTGTCGTCGGTGAGTTCGTCGCGCAAGGGGTCGATCACGGGCAACGGCGAGAAGGCGACGTTGGGGACTTCAGCGACGTGCACCCCGACGGTGGCGGCCACGGCGCGGCCATGGTGGGCGAGCTGTTTCAGCAGCGCCAACAGCTCCACCTCGTCGTCACCGCTCAACTCAGCCGACACCCCCCACGACGAGAGGGCGTCGAAGACTTCTTCGACGGCAGCCGGGTCGAGCTCGCCGTCGTCTTCAGCATCCACGTCGTCGTCGACATCGAGGCGAAAGGCCGTGAAGCCAGCTTCGACGGCGGCATACACGCGAAACATCTGCTCTTCGACGGGGGCGCGGCACAGCTCGCGCAGCCGCCATCCCGACGACAACAGCGTGATGGGGCGTTCGAACTGGGTGTTGTGGATGGCGTCTTCAACGTCGGCGGCCATCTGTTGGTGGGCGCGTCCGGCGTCTTCGCCGTGTTGCGAGCGCGGCAGTTCGACGACGACGAGTGCGTCTTTGTGTTTGGCGGCGCGGAGCACGCCCTCCAGCAACACCTGCGACGGATGCACCACCTCGACGACGGGCCCCGCGATGGTGGCGCTGTGTTGGGCGTAGAGGTCAGACGACAACAGCGGCGCCCCGGCATTGGCAACGGGGGCGGTGCGCACGGGGCCGGGCACCAGCTCATGCAGAACATCGAAGCCGAAGGCATCGAATCCGTCGTCGTCGTCGTCGAGCACCATGCGGTTTTGCACTTTGGGCGGAACCGCAGTGGAGGCCTCAGTGTCTGCAGCGACGACCACGTCGTCGACGTCAGAGCCGGGGTTCGAAGGGGAGCTGGACATGCGGGCCTTCTCAAAACAGGAGGCGACGCTGCTGTCGTCGTCGCCAAACGCAGCCGCAGTTGGTATCACCCCAACAGCGGTGAAGCGCAGCCTATTGCACGTCCACCGCGCTGTCATCGGCGGACGCCCAGGCGCTGCCTCTGATGGATGAAAGGCCTCATGCCCAGCGGACTCACCACTGTCGTCTTCACCCTGCACACCGGCGCCTTTGCCTTTGCCGTGCTCGTGGCGTCGGTGGTGTGTGCGGTGATGACGTTGTTTCTCTTTCACCGCATCGACAAGAGCCGACGGTGGGCGGCGCTGCTGCTGACCTTCGTCGGCGTCACCTCGTGCGTGCACTACGGCGTCAGCCACTTCTTGTTGGACGTGTCGTCGTTGGATGTCGAGCTCATCCGTCTCAAGCAGACGGCCGACGATGGGCCCATCGCCCCTGAGAAGTCGTAAGCGAACGTCGTCGACGTCAGGTCTTCTTGTCGTCGTCGGCTTTCTTTTTGCGCAGCGAGTCTTCGAGCTTCATGTACCAAGGCGACTTCAAGTCTTTGCGCTCGAAGTAGAGCATCAGCTCTTTGTCTTCGATGTTGTTGTTCAACAACACCTTCACCCGCATGCGCATCTTCACCCGGCCGCGGAGCTTGCTCTTGTCCATCTCGGCGAAGACCACGTCGTACTCCATGAGGTCGAGGGCTTCGGGTTTGATCTTGAACATCCGCCAGATGAGAAACGGGATGTCGACGCTCTCTTGCAGCTCGGGCGCGTGGTAGCTGGCGGCCTTCTTGAAGTCTTTGAACTGGATGTCTTCTAAAAAGGAGTTGCCCATGCGCCGCAGGTGGCCGACGTCACCGCCCAAGGGCAGACCCAGCGTCGGAAACGCCCCGCCCGAGAAGTGGGCCAAGCCGAGGTAGCCACCGGCGAGCACAACGACGACAGAGAGGGCGATGAGGGCCTTTTTCACAGCAGCTCCAGACGCAGGCAGCGTTCACGAGGTCAGACCGTATCGCGCCGGCGCAAGAGCACCAACCACGTGGCCACCGACAACACCACAGCGAAGCCCGCCTGCGCTGACAACGCCAAGACCACGTCGAGTTTGTGGGGCTGTTTGTCGGCGAGGTGTTGAAAAACCTGAAAGCCCCAGCGCACAGGCATGCCTTTTTCGACGGCGGCGACGACGTCGGAGAAGTACTGCTTGGGGATGGCGATTTCGCTGAAGAGAATCTGCGGCAGGATGAGCAGCGGCACAGCGAACACCGCGCGCTCCTGCGTCGACGCCAACGCACTCACCAACAGGCCGAGGCCGATGCCCGCCAGCGACGCCAACCACAGACTCAACAGCTGCACCGGCATGGGGCCTTTGAGGTTGAGGTGCCACTCGACGACAACGTCGAGGGCCAGCACTTGCACCGCCGCAATGCACGCCAACACCACCAGCTTGCTGCCGACGTACGACACCATGCGCAGCCCGAAAAACCGCTCGCGCTCGACGATGGCGCGCTCTTTCACCACCTCGCGACAGGCGGTGATGCAGCCGAACCACAGTGCGCTGAGGCTCATGACGAAATACAGGCTGGGGGTGTCTTTCTCGACGCTGCCCCACACCAGCGCGCAGAACCATCCGATGAGGGGCGCCTGCAGCAGCAGCAGCAACAGACTGCCCCAATCGCCGCGCAAGGTGGCGAAGTAGCGCCACGACAGAATCGACAGCTGGCGCGCCGCTTCACTGCGGGCGGGGCGTGTTGACGACGTCACGACTTCACCCCCATCTGTTTTTTCAGGGCGGCGAGAGCGTCGTCGCCAGTGGGTTCGGCCGCGGGGAGCGTCGGTGGCGTCGGCGTGCTTTGCGTGACGACAGAGGGGGCGGGTGACGTCGTCAAAGGCTGCGGTGATGCCGGCCGTGCAGGGCCGGTGCGGGTGCGAAACTGCTGGCTCGGTGCGTACTGCGCGTTGGCCCGAGCCCACGCTGAGGGCGGCTGTTTGTCGAGTTGGTGAAACAAGCCGGCGTAGGTGTCGGTGCGAAAAAAGGGGAGGGCGTCTTGCGGGCGCCCGGCATAGGCGACCTGGCCGCGCACCAACACCACCAGCGCCTGGCACTTTTCGATGGACTCCATGGCGTGGGTGGCGACGAGCACCACGCGGCCTTGGGCGGCGACGTCGGCGAAGAGGTGCATCATGCGCGCCTCCAGGCCGGGGTCGAGGCCAGAGGTGGGCTCGTCGAGAATGAGCAGGTCGGGCTCGGTCAACAGCTCGAGGGCGACGCTGACGCGCTTGCGCTGACCGCCGCTGAGCTTCTTGATGACGAGGTCGAGGCGCTCTTCAAGGCCGACGGCGCGGATGACCTCGTCGAGCTTGGCGTTGCGGCCGGCGTCGTCGAGGTGGGGCAGGCGAAGGTCGGCCGCGTACTGCAAGCAGCTGTGCACCGTGAGCGTGGTGTGCAGCGCGTCGTCTTGGGGCACGTAGCCGACGGGACGGTGCCCGCTGTCGGGCGCATGGCCCCCGAGCGTGACCCTGCCCGCCGACGGCGAGCGCAACCCCAGCAGCACTTTGATGAGGGTCGACTTGCCCGCGCCGGAGGGGCCGATGAGGGCGCACAACTCGCCGCCGTACAACCGCAGGTGAATGCCGTCGAGAATCTGCGTTGCCCCAGCTTTCACACCGACGCCTTGCACGTCGAGGGAGAGAGGCAGCGCCGGCGTCGTCATGGGGAGTTCTCGTCGTCAGAAGGCAGTTTGCGTTGCAGCGCAGCAGGGAGGCGCAGGTGGCGCAGCAAACCCAGCTCGTGCAGCTCGTCGAGGACAGTGTGCAACAAGATGAGGTCTTTGATGCGCTCATTGTACCCGTCGACGGCGGCCCGAACCAATTTGCGAATGGCGTCGGGGGCGTCGTCGGCCGACATGGTGCGGTGGGAGTGACACCCTTTGGCGAGAAACAGCACTTTGTGGGTGGCGTCGACGGCGTAAGGGTAGCGCGCACACGACAGCGGCCAGTGGGGCCAGGCCGTGCATTGGCGGTCTTCGTCGAGGAGCACACAGGTCTTGGTGGCGTCGCGCTTGAGCACGGGGAAGACGTCGGCGAAGAACGTCTGCTTCATTTGCCGTCGGGTGCCTTGTACGTCGTCGTTGACGACGGGCAGCGTGCGGGTGTCGATGGCACCGTCGAGGCCGTGGTCTTGCAGTGTGGCGATGTCGCGCAGCCGCAGCCGCACTTCAGCGTCGTCGCCGGTGCAACACAGCTCCACGCAGTTGTCGCAGTCGGGCAGCAGCTGACCGGGGACCTCGACGGTGAGCTGCCCCACCCGCAGAAACTTCAGGTCGTATTTGCGCTGCAACGACAGCCACAGCCCAAGGTTGCGCCAGTGCGTCAGACGCTTTTGCGCCACCGGCCACAAAGCGTCGAGTGCATCGCACAAGGAGGGGGTGTCATTCGACATCGGCCCTCATCCCACGTCGTGGTCGTCGAGGTGCAGCACGCCGTCGCGCACGTCGACGTCGTCGCTGCCCTCCGAGCTGGAGGGCCAGGCGATGGCGTCGCCAGGACGGGCTTTGCGCACGACTTTGGTGGCCTTTTTGTGGCGGCTGAGGGCTTGCACCATGCGCACGCCAGAGGGGCCGCAGACGCCGAGGCGGGTGCGTCCTTTTTCTTTTTGCGGCGCACCCAACACCCGCAGTTGTCGAGGGGCCGGCGCCGATGGCGCCGACTTGCTGAGCACCAACGGCATGACGCTCATGCGGGTCTGGGCACGTCCGACGGCAGCAGCAAAGCGGTCGAGCTCGTCGGGGAGCGGTTTGTCGATGCGCAGATGGCACCAGTCGTTTTCTTTGCGCAACGCGGGGCACGACTCGTGGTGAGGGCAGGGGGCCACGACGTGAACGCCATTGGCCACGGCGGCTTCGCGCAAGCGCATGAGGCGACGAGCCCGCAATCGGTCGCCGGCGTCGACGAGCACGAGGCGTTCGGCTTGGGTGGCGACGTCGACGACGCGCTCGATGTGGTGGGCCTCGTCGTCAGAGGCGGGCTCGACGTCGCGCACCACTTCAGAGAAGGCAAAGCTCATGACGACGAACTCGCCTTTGGGCAGCGGGCCTTTGCCGAGGTCTTTGCCCTCGACTTTGACGTCGAGCTCGACGTTCAACTGCTGGGCGGCGGTGGCCAACAGTCGTTTGGCCCAGTGCAGGGCGCGGTCGTCGTGGTCGACGAGGCGCAGGCGTCGCACCCCGAGGTGGGCGAAGAGGAGGGAGGCAGCGCCAGTGCCTGCGCCGAGGTCGGTGACCTTGTCGATGTCGTCGTCAACACCGCCGGCCAACACCAGCGCTTCAGCCGTGGCGCAGATGGCGCGGGGGCCGAAGTAGGCCAAGTACGCCGCGCCTGCTTTGCCCGTCATGGTGGGGGTGGCGCCGTGGTGCCCTTCGGTGAATCCGGCAGAGGCGTCACGTGCGATGGCGGCGAGCGCATCGTCGGTGAAAAACCCGGGGGCGGCGTCGAGCAAGAAGGTGTTCAAAGACGTGAGCGCCGCGTCGCGGGCTGCATAGATGGCATCGGCGTGAGACATCCCCGTCTCATAGCGTCGTCAGCGCGAAGAGAAAGCCCTTCTGCGCCGGTTGCTGTACGTCGCGCCTATTGGACATCCAAGGAGGTCACGTCTTCGCCCATGAAGTCTTGGATCTCTTTCAGCAACCCACTCTGTGGCGCGCGCGCCTTTTCGAGCGTCATGGCCTTCTGTGCCAAGTCGCGGGCCTCGTCGACGTCGCCCTGAATCGCTGCTGTCTTGGCCAACAAATACAGGTTGGTGACGCGGCCCTTTTTGTCGACGAGCTGGGGACGTTCTCGGCGGGTGACGTCGCGCCGTTCGAGGGCGTCGAGCAGCAGGGTGCGCGCTTCTTCCATGCCGCCGTCGAGGAGCAGGGCTTCGGCCAGGCGCACCTGAATCTGCAGCCGCAGCGGGTGCCGGGCGTCGGCGAGGACGGCCTGCCGCAGGCTCTGGCGCAGGGCGCGCACGGCGAGGTCGATCTTGCCGATGGACAACAACAACGACGCCACCTCATAGATGGCGCGGGCGGTCTCGACGGAGATGTCGCCGTGGGCGTCGCGCACCATGTGCACCACCGAGATGGCCATCTTCAGCAGCTTCTGCCGCTCGGGGGGCGCCATGTGCGGCTCAAACTCACGACGGGAGCCGATGATGAAGAGCATGACTTCTTCTTCGTCGACTTGGGTGCATGTGTCGCCTTCACGCACCGCCTTCAGCAGTTCGTCGTCGAGGGTGCGGGCACGGGCTGGGTCCAACGGGCGCACCGCTCGCGTCAGGTTTTGCAGCAGCACGATGAAGTCTTTGTCGTCGAGGTCGACCGAACGCGCTTCATCGACGGCTTCGCTCAGGAGCAGTTCGGCTTCAGTGAACCGCTCCTGCGCGAGGTAGCTGTCGGCCATTTGCACCAGGCTTTTCCAGCGCTCCATGTCATCAGCGTACCCCGCCGCCGGCGCTGGAGCACGGCTGAGACGATGCGTGTCCCTGCTTGCCACAGTTGCTGTACACAAATGCCGCAGGTGCCGATGGTGACGACGTCGTTGCCGCGTCTGCAGTGTGTCTGCGAGTGGTCGACGCCGGCATCGTTTGTGCAACTGCAGTGGACCCGCTACGGCATTTGAAGGAGATAACATGCCCACGCTCAGAGAAGCCCGAGACGCCTGGTTCACGTCCCGCTGACTCCCCAGGAAGGGGCGCAGGCCCCTTCCCCCCACGCCGGCAAAGCCGACATGGGGCCCCCCTTCCCCCTCGGCGCAAAAGCGCCGGCTGCCTGTGCAGCTCTGCCAAGCCGTCAACTTCAAACGGCCACGACACGGCTTTGGAGACAACATGCCCACCTTGCGCCAAGCCCGAGACGCCTGGTTCACGTCACAGAATCTGCCGCTCGACGGTGGGTACACCGAGAAGTGGGTGAAGCTGCCGGCGGGGCCGTTTCACTTCTACATTCCCAACACGGCGTCGAGAAAGAAGGCGGTGCCGCTGCACGACCTGCATCACCTCGTCACCGGCTACGAGACGGACTGGGCGGGGGAGTACCAAATCAGCGCCTGGGAAATCGGCGCCGGATGCGGCGGCTACAGCTTCGCGTGGATCATCAACTTCCAAGGCATGCTCGCCGGTGCCGTGCGCTTCCCCCTGCGCACCTTCAGAGCCTTCGCCCGCGGGCGTCGCTGTCAGGCGTTCTACACGACGCGCGCCTATGACGAGCAGCTCCTCGACGACGACGTCGACAGTTGGAAAGAGAAGCTCGGCACCAGCGCAGAGGCGCCTGCTCCGACGGCCGGGGATGCTGCGGCGTACGCGATGATGTTGCTGCTCGCTTTCGTCGTCAGCTTTGCCCCGCTGGTGGTGCCGGCCGTCGGCGCGTGGTGGCTGTGGAGCCAGTTCGGCGGGTAGCATGTTTCACTGTGGTATGCTGGATGCATGGCAAGGAAGCTGTGCATCTGGCTGTGGGCGGCGGGCGTTCTGCTGCAGGGCGGATGCGACGCTCCGTCGACGTCATTGGCGTCTGCCGAAGGGGAGCAGCTTGCGCTCGAAGAAGTCGGCTGCGTTGACGCTCCAGAAGCCGATGACGTCTTTGTGTCGGGTCGGTTTCCCATGTTGCGACCTGCAAGGGACGCCGGCGTTCTAGATGGCGCACTCCTCGTGCAGCTGCGCAAGTACGGACAAGGCTGGCGCTTCGCCAACCAAGGCGTTCACGTCGAGGTGAATGCGCCGAACCTGCCAGCACCTTTGAAAGGCATCACCGACGCATGGGGCGAGGCACACTTCGTCGACGAGCGACTTCGAGGCGTGGCCTCGGTTCGGGTCGGAGACCTGGTGGTGCCCGACGTCGACACCGACACGGTTGAGCTGGCGCCCTACTGGGATTGGTTGTCAGCGTCGAGTTCACTGCCGCCGAGCACGACGCGACTCTTTGTTCGAGGTTCTGCAACAAGAAACCAACACGTGTCGTTCTCTGGAGTGTTGACTTTGTCGAGCGTGGGGGGCGGACCCTTCATCCCGTCCGGGCTCCACGCCGTCGGAACAGACGACGACAGCCTCTCACAGCGGGGAACCCTTGCTGCATTTGCGACGTATTCGTCGGCATACGACGTGCGACGGACGAGGGCGATCGGTTTGGTGCGTGGCGTCGTGACGGACCGGCGCGACTACACCAATCGTTTCGACATCGACGTCGACGACGTCGGAGCTTGCACCGGCGGGCGGGACATCGCTGTCGACGTTGATTGGGGAGATGGAGACGCCGACTTGTTGGGCATTCGGCTGCACTTGCGGTTGAAGAATGGACATTGGGCGTCGTTCCCAGAGAGCTTCACCGTCAACGGCGCCACCACGTTGCACATTCCGGCGGTGCAACCCGGCGCGGGCGACCTGTACGCCAGCTTTCAGTTCTACCGGGTGACCTCAGAGCCTTTGCGCCAGCCTGTTCCACTCAACTTCGACGACGACGGACGACTCCGATTGCCCCCTCAGATGATGGCGGTCCTCAAAGACGGGCCCGGCAGATTCAACCTGAAGCTGTGGATCGAAGGCGACGACGGCGCGGTTTGGCTGCAATACGTCGACGTTGGGGACGAGTCGGTGGCCATTCGTGGGCTGCGGCCGCCACACGTCGAGCAAGGTGAAGGTCGCATTGTCAGCATCTCTGCTCGCAACCGTGTGGGCTTTTTTGCCGACCTATCGACGGGTGACGACGTCATTCGTGTCGGGCCGCCGCGTCCTTCTGTGGTCATCAAGAGTGGAGACGGCTGGGTGGCGGAGGTGCGGCGACGGCGTCCCATTCAGTCCGGCGAGTACAACGTGGTTTCTTTGCCTTTGTCGACGCATGTGCTGGCGCCTGGGTCGCTGCAGGTGTTCCCCCTGTTCGGCGAGCCAGGCTGGCCCCTGCAGGAGAACGAGCCACCTGTCGAAATAGACGCCCTGCCTGCGGAGTTCATCTGGGCCACCAACGTCGTCACCCGCGACGGGAAACGCCCGCAAATCGACAAGCTCGACCCCGCGCACCTGAAGCAGTCGACCTTTGTCGCCTACGAACCCGAGCGCGAGGCCTACGACGAAGCGGCTCCCAAGGAGCCGTCCATCGTGCCCATTTTCGGACGCGCTCAGCGGTAAACGACGTCGCCCGAGCCGCTGACGACGACGTCGCGGTCGGCTGGTTCCCCCGCCACCGACAAGCTGCCGCTGCCGGTCACCGCGCCTTCGACGCTGTTGCCGGCGTGCAGGTCGACATCGCCGCTGCCCGTGACCGTGACGTCGACGTCGACGGCCTCAAGCCCGGTGGTGTCGACGCTGCCGCTGCCGGTGTTTTCGATGACCAGCACGTCGGTGGCGCCGCGCAATGTCACGTCGCCGCTGCCGGTGTTTTGCAGCCCGACGCTGTTGGCCTGCACGTCGTCGATGACGAGGTCGCCGCTGCCGGTGTTCGACAACGCCAGGGCAGCATCTTGGTGGGCGCCGGCCAAAACCACGCCGCCCGAACCGGCGTTGACGACGTCGGTGAGGCCCATGAGGGCGGTGTCGGCGCTCATGCGACCGCTGCCGGCGTTGACGAGCTGGCTGGCGACGGGGAGGGTGACCTGCACGCCGCACGACTGATCGGTCTGCAAGAGCACGTCGATGGGGTGCTCGACGTGCAGCGTGCCGTCTTCGACGCGGGTCTCGAAGTAGGGCAGGAGGTTTTCATCGCAGGTGATGTCGACGCCGTAGTCGTCGCCCTCGACGATGAGACTGTCGGCGAAGCTGCCGATGGCGACGCGGTCGAAGTCGACGTGGTCGCGTGACTCCGTCTCCAAGTTGCCATCGCCCCGCACCAGGGTGAGCTCGATGCAGGCGGCAGCGAAGGAGGCGGCGGCAGACAGGGCCAAAGGCAGGGCGAACAGACGATTGAAGCGCATGGATTCCTCACAGACGGCGACGTCGAGCAAGTGCGTCGCGGGGTCACCTGTGAGTTGGGCGCAGGGCGCCGGATCCGTCACCGCCGCCAGATCAGTCGGGCACCGAGTAGGCGAGGATGCGGCTCAAGGCGCACAGCGGACGGCCGGTCTCGTCGGCCCAGCTGTTGAACGCCTCTTGCACCTTCTTTTGCGCGCCTTTGCCGGTGGGGGCTTTGTCGACGACGCCGTACTTGACGAGCGCGGCGTTGACCGACCGCGAGAAGATGAAGGTGTCTTTGCCCATCCACCGCAAGAAGTACTGGGCGGAGGTGCCGCCGAGCCGGCTGCCCCGCTTCTTGAGGTCGGCAAACAGCCCGATGATGTCGTCGGTGGGCCATGCCGAGATGTACTTGCCGTAGCTCCCGTGCTCGGCGGCCACGTCGAGGATGTAGCGCGCGTTGTGGGGCACCGTCTGAATCTTCTGCCCGTTGCGCACGATGCGCGTGTCTTGCAGCAAGCGCTCGTGGTCGTCGGGCGACGCCGCCGCCCACCGTGCCGGGGCGAAGCCTTCAAAGGCCTCTTCGAAGCCGTCCCATTTGGCCTCGATGACTTTCCACGAGAAGCCCGCCTGAAAGACGCACTTGGTCATTTGCGACAACCAGCGGTCGTCTTTGATGCGCGACAAGCTCTGTTTGCTCTTGGGGGTCGGCATGTCGGCTTCGAGGGCGTCAAGGCCGCCTTTGCGAACGAGCGCGTCTTGCATGACGACGTCAAAACTGGGGATGGGCATGTGAACTCCTGGCCAGGCGGGAGCATCGAGCATGCCGGCCGTCGGTGACAACCTCTGTCAGTTTTGGCAGCGCTGGTCTCGTCGCGGTCAGCTTTGGGGGCCCACGGTCGCCGGGGGCGAAAACAGCAGCGCGCGCGCCGTGTGCGCAAGATGGTCGACAATGCATTCGTCGACGTCGTCAACATCGCCCGTGATGACGCGAAACTCCTCGTCGTCGATGACCGAGAACCGGGTGACCGCGTACGTGAGGGTCTGCACGTGCAGGCGGCGCTGCAGCGACGTCAGGTGGGGCGTGTGGGGCGCCAGTGTGTCGTCGAGAAGGTTGAGGTAGGGCCCCAGCGCTTGCATCTGCCGCACCTTGGGCAATTCCCGCTCCCGCTGGTTGTTGCGCATGCGCAGCCAGAGGTCCGAACGTCGACGACGGTGAAACCGCACCAACTCGCCGAGCACGTGTTCGCAGAAGAACGACGCCCACGACGGGTCTTCGGCGTCGATGGTGTCGACGCGTTCGGCAATGTCGGCCAACAACGACGTCACCAGCTCGCCAACAGCGTCGTAGTAAGCGTCGAGGCACGCTTCGAGCAGCTCCGCCTTGGACTGAAAGTAGTACGAGATGGTGCCGACGCTGACGTCGCACCGCTGGGCCACGGCGCGAAAGGAGCAGGCATCGGCGCCAACCTCGCCCACAACCTCACGGGCGGCTGCGAGAATGCGGTCGATGGTGTTGGCCGAGTCGGCGTCTTTGGGGCGTGCCACGTTGTCTACCGCCTGGGGTTTTGCACACGGGCCTTGACGGAGTAGGGCGTCGCAGCGGCCGTTTCGAGTTTGTTGATGGTTTGGCGCAGCCGTTGAATCTCCGTCTGCCACCCCTCAATGTCGCCGAAGTCGAGCGGGGTGTCGACACCGTCTTCGAAGCGTTGCTTCATCTGCTTGACGACGGTCTTCAAGAACGACTTGTGGCTGTCAGCGCTCTGTTGCTGCGACGCCGCCGAAAAGTCGTCGTGGGCCGTCACCCGGTTGACGTCGATGTCGATGCTGTGGGTGATGTTGCCGTTGTTGTCGAGCACCAGCAGCAGAGGGTCGATGGGGGCCTTGGTGAGCGCCGAACCGCGGGCCTGCGCGGTCAACGTCAACATGCCGTCTTCGACGTTGACTTTGACGTTGCTGCCGACGTGGTCGTGGGCCCCAAACGGGGCCGAGAGCACCACCTGCGCGCCCTCCTGCAGCGCCTTGGCGAGCGCCTGGTTGGGTCGAACCTTCATGCGGAACACGGCGGTGCCGACGTCGGTTTTTTGCGTCTGGTGAAAATCGGTCTTCACCCGGCGCAGCTTGCCCTTGGTCACCGACGTCCCCATCAACACCGACGTCTGAAAGTTCAGCGGCGACAGAGGTTGGGCATTGCTTTGGGCATGCGACAGCTGCGGCCCCAACAGCGTGATGCCCACCATTCCCAACACCGCAGCGCGTTTGAGATGCCGCAGAGGACGTGCGGCCCAGCCCGTCAACGCCTTGGTGAGACCCTTCAGCTTGCGCTTCTGCCCTGCCGACTTCACCGTGGTGCCCGACGCAGAGGGACCCTTTGTCGAGAACGTGTCGGCGACAACATCGACGTTGTCGGCGGTCTTTTTCACCTGTTGCGCTGCGCCGCTTTCTTTGAGGGCGGGCAGGTTGTCTTTCTGGGCGACGTGTGACGTCTGGTGTTTGCTGACGAAGGGGCTGAGTTTCACGGGCGACCTCATGTCTGACAAAAGATTGTCGTTCAACATTGCATGGACGTTTGAAGTTTGGCGTTGGGTCTGCGGATCGACGACACATGAATCGGACGCCGTCCGACGTCGACGACGATGCACCCTCCGACGGTGCAAAAACCGACGGGGTCAGCGTCTGAAATACGAACGAACGCCAGCCCCTTGCAGCACGGCGTAGGCATGGCCGCTGCTGGCATAGAGGGTGCTGCTGCGTCCGCCGCGTCCGCCGTCGACGACGACAAAGCCCCCGCGGGAGCTGCTGCCGCTGGCGATGACGCTGTTGCCGTCGGCGACCCAGCCGCGCGAACGGGCACGCACGGTGGCGTCGTTGGGGGCCGTTGTCGACGACGTTTGGGCCTCAACGTCGATGGACGTCGCCAACTGCCAGGCGCCCTTGGCCACGTCGTCGAGGGTGGCAGGCGAGCGCGTCTCCAACGAGCGGGTGCGGCTTCGCACGCGCTGCAGCAGCTGGGTGCTGAGGTGTTCCGGCGTCAGCTTGCGTCCATTGCGGGCATTTCTCGAGCGCGCCAACGCCACCGCACCGTCGACGAGGCCCCCCACCAAGTTGGAGTACGCGGTGCGCAACTCAGGCGGAAACTTCGACGCGTCTTTGGCGATGAGCTGCTGCAACTTGCTGACGTCGACGGGGTTGCCGAGCTGTTGGCGCAGGCGCTGGGGGGTGTACATCTGGGTGAGCCGTTGCTGAAGCTTGGCGACGGCGCCTTTCGACGGCGTGCCCGTCGGTGCCTCCTGCAAAAAGCGCACGGCTTGGTAGGCGCACTTGCCGAGCCAACTGCGGGTGGCGGCGATTTCTTGCTTCGACACCGTCCCGCTTTTGTTGCGGTCGATGCGGGTGAGGGTGCCCATGAGGCGGCCGAGCTGGTCGGGGTCGAGGTCTTTGACCGTCACCGATGGCGTCGACGACGACGTTCCCCCAACTGCGTTCTTGCTGACCCGCTCGAAGACCTCGTGCATGAGGTTCGACAGTTCAGGGCTCTGCCCACTGCGAATGCGGCGTGCGTCGTTGGGGTGGATGTTGCCATCTACGTCGGCGGCCTTTTTCAGTTGGGCGGCGGCGTCGACGACGGCTTGGTGCATCTGCTGGGTTTTCACGGGGGGAAGGCGCATGGGAGTTCCTTTCGGCGGGGATTACAGCGAGCCCGCCAGGCGGGTTTGCAGGGGGGAGAGGGACGGCGTTTGCATGAGGGCGCCCAGCACCAGCAGCAGTTCGCTGGCGCCGCGCACCGAGAAGGCATCGGTGTCGTAGGCGTCCTCGAGGTCGAGGGTGCCGTCTAAGAAGGCAGCGAAGCCGTTGGCGTCAAAGGTCAAGGTGAGGTCGGGGAGGGGGGCGAACGCACTGTCGTCTGCCGGGGCGTCTGCAGGGGCGTTCGCGCCTGGGTTGCGGGACGTCAGCGGGCCATCCACGAATGGCTCGTCGGGGTTGCCCACCTGCAGCACTTTTTGCTGGCCGTCGACGACAAAGGCGATGGAGCAAGACGCCGACAAGAAGGCGACGGGGTTGTCACGGATGCAGTCGGGGAGGACGTCAGAGAAGAACTGATCGAGAGTCATGGGGCCTCCACGTCCACGTCTTCAACGTTGAACGTGCAGGCAGTGTGCGAACCGTCGGCGCCATCGGACAGGACACCTGGCGGGTTCAACGTGGACTTGAATCGGACGGTGTCCGGCCGCGGCCGTTTGGGATCCGTGCAAAACCCGTCTGATTTCAGCTGGATGGCAGTTGTGGTCGAAAAAGTCGATTTGCGAGCTTGTAAGGCGACCAAAACGACTGCATGCTGATGGAACTGGAGGTTCACATGACCACTGCCACTGCCGGATCCCTCGCTCCCCTGCGCCGCCGCGGCCTTTGCGCCATCGGTTGGGCAGTCGGTTTGGTCGCTTTCGTCTCTGCGTGCGAAACGCCCACCGCAGATGTCGAAGGTCTCGAAGCCATGGCCAGCTGTGAGTACGTGAACCAGTTCTCAGAACTGCCAGAGTGCCGCGAGTACCTCGGCGCCGACTGGGACATGGACCTCGCCGCCGAAGACTGTGACCTGCAGGACGGTGCCTTCGCTGAGGGCGGCTGCACCCGTGACGACCCCTTCGGCACTTGCGTCTTCGAGGGCGGCACCGACACCGTCTACCAAGTCGTCATCCCCTCCTCCGACGACACCGACTGCGAATCCAGCGAAATCGGCTGCGAAGTGTTTGGCGGCGGCGCCTTTGTGGCGGCTGAAGCGTGCGGCGGACTGCCCGACCGCGACCTGCAACAGGGCTTGGTGTTCGTGACGCCGGAGAAAATCTGCATGGAGGCCCCCGACGGCAGCGTCGGCAACGGCCCCGACGGCACCGTCTGCGCCTGGAACCAAATCGGCGGCTGCGCCGAAGAAGGACAACGCTTCGACGACTACGGCAGCTGTGACGACGTGCGCAGCCAACGGGGCTACTACCCCGTGAACGAAGACAGCTTCGAGACGCCCTCCGACGACCCCATCCTGCAAGACGCCGTGTGGACGGGCGAACTCAACTGGGCCAAGAAGCAAATGGACAGCTGCGGATGCATCTGCTGCCACGACTCGAGCGTGACTCCCGACGGCGCCAGCAACTGGGACATCAACTCGTCGAAAGGCGTGTGGACCGACGGCTTCTACCCCTCCGGCCTCGCCATCGCCGCCGGCTGGATCGACTCCTCCCTCCTCGGCGCCTACCCCCCCGAGGAGAACAACGGCTTCGGCCGCGACCTCGCTGGCCTGCCCTCGACCGACCAAGCCCGCATGGTGGCCTTTTTCGAGGGCGAACTCGAACGACGCGGCTACAGCCGCGAAGACTTCGCCGACTACGACCCCATCCCCGCCATCTTCTACAACCAACAGCAGTTCGAGCCCGAGGCCTGCGAGAACGGCGAAGGCGTCGCCCGCGACGGCACCGTCTCTTGGCGCGGCGGCGATGCACGCTACGTCTACGTGCTGCGCCCCGACGCTGCGAACCCGGGCAGCCCGCCCAACCTCGACACCCCCGACGGCACGCTGTGGCTGCTTGAAGTCAGCTCCCTTGACGCTGCCATGCCGACTGGCCTCACGTACCCCAACGGTCCCGCTCGCGCGTCCCAACGCATCGCTGGCGCCGACCTCGTCGAAGGCGAGACCTACTACCTCTACGTCCAAGCCGACGTAGGGGCTCCCATCACCCGCTGCCTGTTCACCTACTAGCTTCGAACGAACCCACCCTCGACGACGACAGGAGACTCCCATGCTGCGTTTCACTCTCCCCATCGCCCTTCTCCTCGCCATCACCGGGTGCGCCACGTCGACGACGGACGCCCTCGGCCTCCCAGAGCTCACCACCGTCGAAACCCTCGACGTCGAGCGCTACGACGGCGTGTGGTACGAAATCGCCAACTTCCCCATGGTCTTTCAAGAAGGCTGTGCGTCGACGACGGCGACCTACGGCTTGCGTGACGACGGCAGCGTCGACGTGCGCAACGCCTGCTTGAAAGAGGACGGGCCCATCGAAGCCATCGGCGTCGCCCGCCCCGTCGACGTCGAGCGCGGCAAACTTGAGGTCAGTTTCTTCGGCCCCTTCTACGGCGCCTATTGGGTCGTCGACTTGGGCGAAGCCAACGGCCCCAACGCCGATTACACCCACGCCGTCGTCAGCGAGCCCGGACGCGATTCGCTGTGGATCCTCTCCCGCACGCCCAGCCTCGACGACGAGGTGCTCGACGGCATCCTCGACAAAATTGAAAACGACCTCGACATCCCCCTCGACCGCCTCACGTTCACCGACCAGTCCCAACCGGCGCCGTGAGCTCGTCGACAGGAAACCCGCGGGGGTTTCTCTGCCAAGGCGCGGTGCCCGCGGGGGGCACCTCCTTTCAACCTCTCGCGCCCCAGGCAGGGCGGGGACGACGGCCTCTCAGGGCCGTCGTTCTCGTTGGGGCGTGTCGTTGACGACGTTGCGTTCTGACGCACATCTGCGTCGCAGCGCCGAACGCGCTATGCCGTCGTTGGTGACGTTGGGGGACGCACCCTAGGTGCCGCATGCGCAAGTCCATCTGCTTCATCGCCTTGTTGCTGTTGTCGACGACAACGGGCTGCATGACGCTCATTCCATCTTTGGTGCCCACCGCGGATGCCGAAGCCAACATCTCGGCGGCGTTTCCCTTCGACAGCAAGTTTGTCGACGTGCTCGGCTCCAAAATGCACTACGTCGAGGTGGGCGAGGGCGCGCCCATCGTGTTGCTTCACGGCAATCCCACGTCGAGCTACCTGTGGCGCAACGTCATTCCCCACCTGCAAGAGCACGGACGGGTCATCGCCGTCGACCTCATCGGCATGGGCAAGAGCGACCAGCCCGACATCGCCTACCGCCTCGACGACCACGCTCAATACTTCACGGCGTTTGTCGAGGCGCTCGACCTCAAAGGCGTCACCTTGGTGCTGCACGATTGGGGCGGGGGCGTCGGGCTCGACTACGCCATGCAGCACATCGACAACGTGAGGGGCATTGCGCTGATGGAGGCCGTCATCGTCCCTTTTCAGTGGGACGACCTCCCCGGCGCCGAGTCGTATTTGTTCAAAACGCTGCGCAGTGACGACGGAGAACGGCTGATGATGGACGAGAACTATTTCGTCGAACGACTCATCCCGGCCTTCTCCGGGCGCGCCCTCACCGACGACGAAATGGCCCACTACCGTGCGCCGTATGCGACGCGGCAGAGCCGCAAACCCACCCGAGTGTGGCCGCAAGAAGTGCCGTTTGACGACGACGGACCCATGGACAACCACGCCCGCATTACGGCCAACTACGAAAAGCTCAAGGCATCCGACGTGCCCTTGCTCCTGCTGACGGCAGAGCCGGGCGTCATCATGAAGCCACGCATTGTGAAGAAGCTGAAGGCGGAGATTCCGCGATTGCAGACGGAGTCCATCGGGCCGGGCATGCACTACATCCAGGAGACGCAGCCCACCGCGATTGGCCAGGCGCTCAAACGCTGGCTGACGACGCTGCCGCCGGCGTGACGTCGTCGTCGCCACGGTGCAATTGCACGGCGGGAGATGTCAGACTGCGCCGCCATCCTCGGTACCATTTGCGAAACGCCAGCGTGGGCGCGTCGCTGGCGACGGAGACTTCGTCGCTCGCGTCGGGAACCTCGGCCGGCTGTGAGCTTTCGACGACGGCTTTGTCTTGCAGCAAGATGTAGTGGTTGAACCAGTCGATGGGTTTCAGCAGCGGGTTGTAGCGGCCGAAATCGCGGACGGAGCTGATCATCATGCGGCAGTGGTTCTCGTCGACGGGGACGACGTACAGGTGCTGGCTGTAGAGACGTTTGGCGCCGCCCAATGGAAGCACCATGCCGTTGGGCCGCAACCACCGCAGCTTGCCCGACGTGTTGGGCTTGCCGCTTTTGAGTTCCCAGTGTCCCCAAAAGCCGTGTTCGTCGTCGACGGCGTAGGTCTTCATGACGTCGCCTTCGAGGGCGGGCTTGCGCAGGCCGGCGCCGATGGTGGTGCGGTGCACGTAGGGCAGGTGGGGCGCGTCGAGCATGTTTTCCATGGCTCTTGTCCAGTGGGTCGCCCACACGTCGCTGAGGTCGTAGCGGGCGATGTCGTTGCGCAGGAGGTCGTCGGAGACGAAGGGCGGCTCGACGTCGACAGCGCCCACCTCGGTGAACACCCAGATGAACCCACCGCGCTGCAAGCAGGGCAAAGCGTCGGCGGCGCCGCGCTCGCAGAAGTTGGGTTTGACGTCGTTGAGGGGGACGTTTTGCACTTTGCCGTCGCCGTCAAACGCCCAGCCGTGGAAGGGGCATTCGATGCGTCCGTCGTCGTCGATGCGGCCGAGGCTGAGGGCGACGCCGCGGTGGGGGCAGCGGTCGACCAGCGCGGAGGGCGCGCCGTCTTTGCCGCGAAACAGCACGATGTCGACGCCAGCCACCCGCGCCCGCACCGGTTTGCGTTTCAGCTCGCGAGCGAAAAGCACCGGCGTCCACTGCGAGGGGAAGAGGTCGAACATGACGGCTCCTCGTCGACAACAGCGTTGTTGTCGTCGTGCAAAATGTAGCCACCGGCGAGACCCGGGCAATGTCGCCCGCGTCGAATTGGGCTTGTCTGTCGTCGCGCAGCGCGTATGGTGTGACCAGTCATCGACGTCATGGGGGCGTCATGGTTTCGACGAGGAGAGGAAACGACAGGTTGCATGCGGAGGATCCCAGTCACCCCCTTAAAAAGGCTGGAAAAAACACAAAAGCCAACGACAACGTTGAGTTCGCCCTCGCTGCCTAATTAGCAGTTGCAGAGCGCGCTGGTCTGCCCTTGCCTCGTGGGTAGAGTCCCCAGTGCCAAACCCCAGAGGCTGGCGCGTCTTCTTGCCCTTTCGGGAGCCGCGTAAGACTTTGAAAGGGAACTCCCCGGCGCAGGGTGTCTGTGGTCGTCGTCAGGGAGAACAAAGCACAGACTAAGCATGTAGAAGCTTGCCGCAGATGCTTTTCGGACGCGGGTTCGACTCCCGCCGCCTCCACCAGTACGGATTTCCAGGAAGTCCCAAGATGTTCGCAAGCCCGCTCTCAGAGCGGGTTTTCTTGTGCTTGGGCTCTTGGGGAGAGTCAGGTCATCCCAGGGTGTTTGGGGTATGGCTTGGGGGTAAGCGAGGCCCTAAACTGCGCTTACCCCAAACCGCTGGAGAAACGCGTGGCACAGGCAAAGCTCACGACGAAAGAGATTGAGGCGGCCGTCCGCAAGCGGCCGCAGAAGAAGACCAAGATGTTCGACGGGGCAGGGCTCTTTTTGGAGGTGCCGCCGGAGGAGCACAAAAGCGCCGTGTGGCGCCACAAATACCGCTTCAAAGGCAAAGAGAAGCTGCTGAGCCTGGGGAAGTACCCAGCGGTGTCGCTGAAGCACGCTCGACGACAACACCGGGAGCAACGGACGCTTCTCGAACAAGGCATCAACCCGTCGGACCTACGAAAGGCGACGAAGGAGGCCTCGGCCGACACCTTGGAAGCCCTCGCCCTCGAATGGTTCGAACTGCAGAAAGACGGCTGGACCAAGAAGCATGCAGCGACGGTGCTTGGGCGCCTCAACGGATGGGTGCTGCCGTACATCGGCAATGTCCCCGTGACGGAGTTGTCGCCCCAGGACGTTCTCGGGGTCATTCGTCGACTGGAGGCGCAAGACAAGCGGGAGTCGGCACATCGGGTGCTCTCCATTTGTGGGCAGGTGATGCGCTACGCCGTCGTCACGGGGCGCGCGACGACGGACCCGACGCGAGACCTTCGCGGCGCACTGAAGCCGGTGGCGAAGAAACACTTGGCGGCCATCCTCGACCCCAAGGAGTTTGGAGAGTTGCTGCGGGCGATCGACGCCTACAAAGGGCATCCCACGACGCTGTGGGCACTGCAGCTGGCGCCGTTGGTGTTCGTGCGGCCGGGTGAGTTGCGGCAAGCTGAATGGGCCGAGGTCGACCTTGAGGACGCGCTGTGGACCATCCCAGCGTCGAAGATGAAAGGCGGCCGCGACCACATGGTGCCGCTGTCGACGCAGGCCGTGGCCCTCTTCAAGGAGGCGCAGAAGCTGACCGGAAAGGGGCCGTACGTCTTCCCCAGCGTGCGCACAGCGACGAGGCCGATGAGCGACATGACGTTGTCGGCGGCGTTGAAACGGCTGGGCTACACGAGCGACATGCACACGGTGCACGGCTTCAGGGCGTCGGCGCGGAGCATGATGGAAGAGCAGCTGGAGGTGCGTCCGGAGCTGCTGGAGCATCAGCTGGCGCACGCGGTGCACGGGCCGCTGGGCCGGGCGTACAACCGGGCGACGTTGCTGAAGCCTCGACGAGAGATGATGCAGAGGTGGGCGGACTACCTGCAGGGGTTGAAGTCGTGACGATGCGAAAACGAGGAGAGACTGCTACGATGAAGCCCATGACGACCGCGAACGTGAAAGACCTGATGACTCGGTTCCGCGCGCTTGACGACGCGGAACGAGAGGATTTCCTGAACAAGGCTGTGAACGACAGCGTTGTTTGGGAACCCAGTGCCGAGGACGTTGAGGTCATTGCGCAGCGGAGCAAAGAGATCGACGACGGGACAGCAGAGTTCATCTCAAAAGATGAGCTGATGCAGAACCTCGCCGCTCACCGTCGTCAGTTGCGCGAACGCAAATGAAGCTCGACCTACATCGTGGCATTGAGGCGGACCTCATCGAGGTTCAGCAGGAATTGTTTGAGGCTCGTCCTGGTTGGGATGTGTTGTTCGTCGAGGACTTCAGTCTCCTCCTCGACCGCATCCAAAGTGCTCCGTTGGCGTGTGAGCGCCTTCACCTGAAAGAAGTGAAGGCTCACCTGCGACGGGCGCACTTCGGACGTTTCCCATACACGATTGTCTATCGTGTCGATGAGGCCGGCGTGTTTGTGCTCTCGGTGCATCATCAGCGGCGAAAACCTGGGCACTGGGCGCACCGGGCTCGGCCGTGAAGGGCGGCTCCGCTGAGAAAGTCGCTACGCCATCGTGTCGAGGAGCAGCCAGACGTCTCCCTCGTGAATGACCTCAGCTCCGCGGAGGACGAAGCGGTAGAGGTCGTTGCCAGCGTCCAGCCGAACGAACAGGTATTCGCCCGCTCCGTTGTCGGCAATGACAACGCCCTCGTCGGGGAAGCCGAGGTCGTGCTTCCGCAATGCTTTCGTTTCACGGTCGATGGATTCCGCTGTTTTCGAGATCGACTTGCGGTCGGTCTTGTCGAGGATGCTGAAGAACTGCCACGGCTCGTCATCGTAGAGGCCTCCCCACCCATTCTGCTTGCGGAGGATGGCGACGTAGGCTGCGGGCAGCTTACCTCCGAGGATGTCTTCGGCCTCATGGACCCACCTCATGTCGAGCAAGTCGGCCTCGTTCGTCGTCGTCATTGGGGGCCCAGTTTTCGGAGTGCCAGAAACACGGCGGACAAAATATCCATACTCGTCAACGAATCGGAGCAGTTCTACCTCGTAGAACTCGCCTGCTGAAACGAAGTCGGCGGGGACCGGAGTTGGCACGTCAAACAACTCGGTCACGAGGACAAGAGCATCGCCCGCTTCTGTTGAGAAGTAGACGCCATACTCCTCAACCCTTTCGACCTGCCCTTGGACGACGTCCGTCATGGTGAACCACCGAAAACTCGTTTGAGGTCTGCAGCAGCTCCATGGGCCAAGTCGTCGAGTGCAGAAGACTCAAGCAGCTGACCAAGAAGCTCGGCGACCTGGCTGCATTCTTCGACGGTGAAGGTGGAGCTGACGTTCAAGCCATTGCGAAACGTCTTGCACCCGACCGGCATGTCGATCCACCACTCCAGCCACTCGGACAACGACGCCGTCATTGAGTGCGCATTGGACCTGGCCAGAGCCACCAACGCTTCGATGGCGCGCTCGGTTGTTGTGTCGTCGAAAAAGACGGCCTCGCCGTTGCGAGACTGAAGCACTGAGCTGCCCATCGTCGCCTACCCCGCCATTCCGCTTTCCCACTGCTCGACGAGAAAGAGAATGAAATTCTCCGCGACCCATGTCGCGCTTTCTTCTGCAGAAACCCAGCAGTGGTCGAACCGATAGACGTCCATCGTGAGCTGGCCGTTCTTTCGCAAGAACCCAAACTCATCTGCGTCCCCGACAAGCACTCGCTCCATTTCTGACGGTGCAATACCAAAGTTGTCCCTCGCCGCCTCGAGCACCCATGTCAGCGGGAAGACCGTGAGCGCGCCTTTCGCCGTCGGCACCTGAATCCGTCCGTAGCGTTCGTGGACTTCACGAAACGCTTTTGGGAGCCTCGCCCCCAGCGCGTTCTGCAGCGTCTGAAGCTCAGCAGGTGCTGTTGGATAAACAGTCTGCTTGACGGAGAAGCTCACCGTGACGTCGCTCTGCTCCCAGGGGGGCAGGGAAGCGTCGACCGCGAGATTCATCGCTTTCATTCGCTGGCAGTTGGCAACGTCGTCCGTGAGCAGTGAGTGGACTGTATTCATGACGACGTCGGCACCATTTCGCTCAAAGAGCCCTTCAAGGTCCTCCATGTCATCCTGGGTGTCCTTTTCGTTCTCCCAAAGCTCGTCGTCAGAGAGCCTCTCATCGAAGAACTTGCCGCACCACGCGATGAAGTCCTTCTTGAATACATAGAGCCCATTCCTTTCCGCGAGTGCCACGTAGAGGGGGGCCCATGCTTCTGGAATCTTGTGGATGACGTCGAGAACCCCGTCCCCTAAGCCCTCGAACTCGAGCGAGTTTGCGAGCATCCTAGCAAGGTGTTCAAACAGCTCTCGTCGCACTTCGGTGTCATTTGCAAGGTCTGCCTCGACGTCATCCCACGGAAGGTCGTCAGGTGCGTGACCACCAAAGAACAGAAACGGGTTCGCGTTGTACTCGTCGCGGCTGATGGTTGCCGTCTTCATGACGACGTCACCATGACGCTTGCTGAGCCAGATTCCATGCCCATGTCCGACAAGCCTTGCGTTCTGCCCCGCCTCCTGTTTCGAGAGTTGCTTGCCGTAGAACCAGACCTCGTCGACGACAAACTTCACGTCACGAGACCTTTCGACATCTGAGGTGCATTCAAAGCGGGTGAAGGTCTGGCCTTCAGCGACCACACCGCCAACGACATGTCCACGGAGGGCTACACGTCCCTTAGGAAGCAGTTCGATGTCGTCGATTCTGAAGGCAGCGTGGGTCATTGTTTGGTCTCGCCGTAACAGGGGAGGGAGCACTTCGACGGCTCATCCGTCGACGCATTCAGATTTGGCAGCCAACCCAGACCAAAGCACTGGCAAACGACGAGCGACCAGCCCACGAGCTCAGCTCCGTCGGGGACGGGCGGAGTTCCCGAGCCCTCGCAGACGTCGCACGTCTCGCAGTCCGCTCCACGCTGCGGAAGCTCCACGCCCAACTCCGGGTAGTGCTGGGCGGCATAGACGCGACCTCGGTGCGCGAACAAGTCGAACAACGCATGGGTCTCGTCGATAGGTTCGAGGGCGTCGTCGTCGGACACCCAGGCCAACCTCCCTTCCACGTCGACGACAAACCAGCCGCTTGCGTCGAGCACCAGCGGGAGGACGCCCCTGTCGAGGACGGGCGCGTACTCCGGGTGTTCGTCACGCACCCTTTGGAGGCAGCGTTTGAAGGCGTCGTCGGCGAGTGCGAATCGGCTCACGCCGTCACCTCGCGCGTGCCCCAGGGGCAGTCGACGCCGGTCTGCGCCATGATGGTCAGCGTGGTCCCCGATGACACCGCACCCAGTTCTCGGAGCGCACGTGGCATTTCTTTGATGCACTCCTCGAGGACGTCGTTTTGCACGTGAAGGCTCTCGTCGAGGTCGTCGTAGTCGTCGACGTCGATGCGATGAAGGTGTTGCCACTCCGGCGGCACCGCGCTGAACTGCGTCATGACTGCGGGCGTTCCCTTGAGGACCTCCATGTGCACAACGTCCTCGAGGAACGAGAAGATGAAGAAGAAGTTCTCGGTGCTGAACTCGACGCCCACCCGTGTCGCGGGTGCTTCTGTCGCGCCCATCTCGGAGAGCAGCTTGTCAAACACGCAGCGAACGATCGAGGGGATGCTGACGTCTTCTCCATCGTCGAGGGTGAGCGTCGCTTCGAAGTAGTTCTTCAGGTCTTGCCAGGACACGTTCATGTGAGGGGCTCCGTTGACGACGTGAATGCCTCAAGTGCTGGCACGAGCATCTTTCGAAGCGCAGGCGCAACGCTTCGGCTCTTCAGCGAACTCTTGGTCGGTCCAGCGAACTCCGGGCGATGCATGATGACCTGCACGAGCGCGACGGCGGGGGTCCAGTCGACCTTCGCGAGGGCTCGCTTCAAAGCGTTTACGTGCGCGCCGCCCGCCTCGGTCTCAAGGCCATTGACCCACGAGCGAAACGCAGTCTTCTTTGCCTCGCCCACGGCTGCGACTTGGAGCTGAACTCCGTCGAGGATGCCGCTGTACGAGAACTCAGGCGGGGGTGGGTAGGTCGCCTGGGCCGATGACGGTGAGAGAAGGGCGAACGCGAGGTCGAGAAGACCCCATCGTGAAACGAACCGCTCATCCTGAAGCTCAACGACAAGGCCAGGGTAGAAGTGCGCGACTTCGAAGAGCGTCCGTCGGAGCGAAGGCAGGTGGGGTGTGCGGTGGCCGAAGACTTCCTTGCTGAGTTGAACGTGAACTTTGGTGCCCTGTGCGTCGGTGCAGGGCGCAACGGAGCTTTTCGTCTGAGCGCGGCCGTCGACAAACGTCTGGCGGTACACCGCGCTTCCGTTCTTGCTGACGACGTCGAGACTCGCGGCCCCGGCATTGAGGACTGCCAAGCCAAAGCATCCGCCGAGCACATGCACATGTGGCGCGTGGCCGTCTGCCGTCGCTGTTTCGTGCCAACGGAGCAGGCAGTGCTCGGCAAGGTGGTCGCTTTTGTCGTTGGGTGAGGGCTGTGCAAACGGAAGGCCTGGACCGTCTTCCTCGACGTAGATGTTGTGTCCGTCGACGACGACACGAACAAACGACGCGCGGCCCGCGAGGAAATGGTCGACGACGTTCGATACGAGTTCGTACACGACGCTGTTGGCGCCACTGCAACTGTCGACGTCGCCAAAGTACATGCCCGGACGTAGCCGCACGGACTCCACCAGGGAAAGCGTTTTTTTCGTCATAGGATGCTCTCGCTGCCAACCAAGGTGGATTCGTAGAGTTTGATGCTGTTGTCGACGACGCATTCCGCTTCGTGACGGGCGAGCCAGCGGCCAGAGCTGTCGTCGAGCCCAAGCTCGGAGAAGCTGGTTGTCGGAGGGGATTCTTTCCGGAAAGAGTCGAGGTCGAACCACACGGCGTCGCATTCGTCGCACACCAGAACGAATGGCTGCTTCAGTTTTGGGTGCGTCCAGAATCCTGGCCGGCTTTGGCCGCAGCAGGTGCAGAACGTTGAAGCGTGGACCAAGACCGCTCCATGGGTGTGTCGAGAGAGAATAGCACTCGTCGGGGCTCGACGTCGTCATCGTCGTTGCAGCTTGTCGGCAACCCAGTCGTGCACCTCGTGCTCGACCCAGGCGCGGCTGCGTTCGGTGAGTTCGACGGGGCGCGGAAAGCAGCCCTCGGCGAGGAGGCGGTACAGGGCGCTGCGGCTGAGCGCGGTCAGACGCAGGACTTCTCGAAGACGAATGAGGCGGACTTCTCGTTCGACGTCGTCATTGGCGGCCGATGGTGACAGAGAGTCGTCGAAGTGCTTTGCGGAGGGACGTGGGACGCGATGGGACATGTTGGGCTCCTGTGAATGGTTTTGGGAGTTTGGAAGTGAAGAAATGAGTGCGAACTCGCTCTTCACTCTCTCTCCGCGGGCACCCGTCAGAATCCGGCGGACGAAGAGCGTGTCGACGGAAGTTTCTGGAGAAAAAGTGAGTGGGGCTTTGGTTTCAAGGGGTTGGGGGCGGGGAGATGCGCGTACGCTTGAGACCTCAGGGAGCCGTCATGAAGCCTTTGCTGGCGGTGCGCAGCCTCCGCTGACGTTCGAAGATTCCGTCGAGCACGCTTCATTCGACGAATCATAGGCGGCCTGGCCCTTCGAACAGGGCAAACCGCGTTGCCGTTGTCGCTCATGCCAAGCTCTCAAGCACTGTCACTGGCTATTGCGGACCGCCGCCGTATTCCCACCACATGAATGACCGAAGCTGCTCGGAGACCTCGTACCAGCGGTATCCGTTGATGGACTCAATGCGCTCTTTCAACGCTCGTCGATGACATCAGGCTCGAACCGGTCGACGACGACGCACCACTTGCGCTTCTCTCGCTCGATGCGCGACACCGCCGAGCCGGTGGCGACCCACGTGCCGAAAGCTTCCGTGCCTTCTTCGCCAGCGAGGCCGACAAACACCGTGAACCATGCGAGGTCGTCGTAGGGGGTTTCGGGAACGGGCCCCAACTCCTGCACCACTCGCATCGCTAACGTAGAGCACTGAGCGCGGTAGCCTCCCAAACCGGGAGACACCCATGGCCAGAAAAACCTACTCCGCCAAGTTCAAGTTCAGCGTCGTCATCGACGCCCTCCGCAGCACCGGCACCGAAGCCGAGGTCGCGCGTCAACACGGCGTGCACCCGGTGACATTGTCGCAGTGGAAGCAGCAACTCATCGAGCACGGCCACCAGGTCTTCGAAACCAAGCGCGGCAAGGACCCGCTCGAAGCCCGCATCGAGACCCTCGAGCGTATGCTTGGCCAGAAGGAGGTCGAGCTGGCGTTGATGCGAAATTTTTCCGAACGGAGCTGACGATGTCGAAGCGCATGGACCTCGTCGAGGAGCACGCCAAAGAGCACGGCCTCAATCGGTGTCTCCGCATTTTCTCCGTGCCGAAGAGCAGCCAGTATGCCCGCATTCGTCGTCGAGCGCAGCCTCGACGCGACGAGCGCTTACACCAAGCCATCGGCGAGGTCATCGCGGCGAACCCGGGCTACGGCTGGAGGAGAATTCAGCCAGAGCTCGTCGACACTCACGGACTTCACGTCAATCACAAGTGCTTGAAGCGGGTTCTGCGCGAGCACGAAATGGGCCTCAAGCGTCAGGCAGCGCGGCATCCCAAGAAGGGGCCGGACGCCATCATTGGCCAGTACGAGGGCCGACTGAATCTCGTCAGGGGACACTCCTTCGGCCCGCTGAGGGCCTTCTCTACAGACTTCACAGAACTCAAATACGCCGGCGGAAAGGCCTGGCTCATGACGTTTGTCGACGTCAAAAGCAAGCTCGCTGTCGGCTGGGCGCTCGGCCACACCCGCAACACCGAACTCGCGAAGCGCTCGCTGAAAGGGTTGCAGGAGACGTTGAAGAAACTCGGTCTCGACGCCGACAAGCGCGTCATTCACCACGACAAGGACGGCGTCTATCGCAGCTGGGCTTGGCTCCGCGCGTTGCTCGTCGACGACGACTTCCGGGTTTCGTACTCGGAGAATGGAGCGCGACACAATCCGTGGATTGAGTCGCTGTGGTCACGATTGAAAGAGGAACTGGCGTCGCTCATTGCCGAGGCATCGACGCTCGAAGAACTCGAAGCCATCATCGAGAAGCACTTTGCGTACTACAACCACCAGCGTCGGCACTCGGCGCTCAACAACCAGCCGCCTGTGCGGTATCTAGAAACACGAGGCATCCGCGGTCTTTGCCCAAATTTGCGATGTGGGTGGTGCACCTGGAGGGTCCCCTGTCCGTCCGCGTTTGCGGGTGCAGCATCCTCTTCGTCCCAGGACGCTCACAGGATCGAAATCAGCTCCTAGCTTCCCAAGGGCGAAAACGGATTATTTTTCAACAGGCTGGAGCTGGTCTCGCCGGTGCGCCCAACAAAAAAATTCACCCAAAATGCAGATTTTCTCTACCGACCCCCTCCGCCAACACGGAGTACATATGAGGCCATCGTTCGAGGCCTCATTCACCAGGAGGGCTCGATGACGAAAAACGTCACTCAAAAGCACAACGGACTCAGCGGCTTAGAAAAAAGTTGTGCGCAATTCGCGGTTTCGTGCCGCATATAAGTGGGAGCAGTTTCCGACTGCCCCTTCTCAAGGCCCACATCCAAGCCGCCGGCGATGCAATCCCGCCGTCGACGGCGGCCTATGCCCATCACCCAAACCCAGGAGTCCCCATGGATGCGCAATCCGTGAACCAACAAATCCAAGACGGCCTCGCCCTTTTTGCTGCAAAACAACGCGAGCTGGAAATGCTTGCCGCGCACATCGAACAGGAGAAAGCACAAATGCTCGCCATGCAGCAAACGCCCGTGATGTACCCACCGATGAACCCGTACCTCGGCATGGCCCAGCAGCCGCTTCCTCAGCCGACACCAAGTGCGCCACAAGAGGCGCCCGTCGTCGAGCCCACACCTCAGCCGACGACGTCATTGGAGTCAGACATCCGCATGCTCGCCCGTGGCCTCGACCAACAAACAGAGAAGTTCAACGCCGCCATGGACGCCATCACGTCGATGACGAACGACATCTGCGCCCGGCTGTCTGCGCTTGAGGCGAAGGAGGCGACTGCGCCCAACACACCCGTCGTCGACGAGCCCACGACGCCAGACCCAGTCGAGCTTCCTCAACTGGAGGAGGCTACGCCGGAGCCGTCCGTCGTCGACCGCCTCGACATGCTCACGCTTCGCGTCGATCGGCTGGCCGATGCTGTCGAGAAACTCGTCCATCAGCAGACGGCCACGAACGACATGCTCGCCGACGTCATCGCCGTGCTGCGCACACAGGTGTCGCCTGTCGCAGGCAATGACGACGTGGAGAGTCCACCGTCGTCGACGACGGCGAAGAAACGGAGGAAGCAAAAACAGCGGCGATAGCAACTGCCGAAGACGCGGACGAGCAAACAAGAGAGACGAGGACTGTATGCACAAACAAAAACTGAAAACCGAATCGGTAGGCATCGCCGCCAACGACGACGTCGAGGTGAAGACTCGACTGCTGCGGCTTCCAGAAGTGTTGGAGCGGACAGCGTTGAGCCAGAGCAGCGTCTACCGGCTCATCGCGGACAATGGCTTTCCGTCGCCGGTGAGGCTTTCGAAGCGCAGCGTCGCCTGGGTCGAGCACGAGGTGGAGGGTTGGATTGCCGACCGACTGAGAGCCAGGGGGTGAGGTCAGCCATTTTCAAGCTGGTCGATATCGGCAAGGTCCTTTGGCCGCCCTGAAGCCCTCTTGTTGGCGATGAAGTCGTCCCAGCTCAACACGTCCACGCTGAGCTCGGTGTCGAGTTGGACGAGCGTCCGCCGATTCCAAGCATCGTCAAAGGTCACGCCGTCGATGGCCGTCAGCAGATCATTCGATGAGGAGGAGGGCTGATTGGTAGACGACATCGGGCTGGGACAGGTCGTCTGTACTGATGTCGGACGTAGGTGCACCAAAGCGTTGCAGCGCACGCATGACACGCTCGGCGTTCTCGACGGTGGGGCGAATCCAAATGTCGATGTCACCGGTGGCTCTTGGAGCGCCATGGGCAGCGAGGGCGAATGCTCCGACGACGAGGAAGTCAGCTTTCTCGCCGGACAACGCGCACAACATGCCGCGGAAATCTGGATTCAGCATCGAAGTCTCCCGCGAACGCCCACGCGTCCATGGCCAGTTGCCACATCATGTGGATGCGCTCTGCGGGCGTGCCTGCGACGACGTTTCTCTCCTGAGCAGCGTCGTGGGGGCCCACTTTTTTGACCGTGACAACGCGTTTCTTCATTCGTTGAGGATAACAATTGATGGCGAGGTTTTGAAGCATTGCGCTCTACGATTGCTGCCTTCGACGTCGGTGAGCGCTCTGTCGAGATGAAGGCCGCTACTCATGAGCAAGCCTCGAAAGCTTTTGAGCACCGCTGGGCACGCCAAGTCAGCCATCATCTTTGTCTGCGGCCCGACTGGGTGCGTCAGCGATGAACCTGTGTACTCACGTCACTTGACCATGCCGTTCACAATGGAAACAAGACTTGAGTCTCGTTCGCGGAGGAGAGCCATGAGTCACGTCGTAAAAACGCCAACAAAAGAGATATGGGGCGGGCTCTTTTGTCTTGGGTTGCTGGCCCTGACGGCAGCTCAGCCGACGAGTGCTGCTGTCCTTTTTGCGCCCGACCTCAATATTCAAGACGAAGCCATTGTCTACGTCTCGCCCGGCGAAACGCTGTCGCTCAACGTGGTGGCCTCAAACATCTACGCCGAAGACGGCGATCCCGACGTACTTGCAAGGGCGGTGAACCTGCCCGACGGGGCTGCATTTGCGGAGCTTGAGAGTGGCGCTTCCGAGTCCGTTTACGCGTTGTCGTGGACCCCGTTGGGGGCCGACGAGCAGGTGACACTTTCCATCGAAGCGTCGTTCGACGACGCCCAGCACGCAAACCTCACGACCGTGCATGAGGTGACGCTGAAGGCAGGCGCGCCAGACGACCTGTCGTGGATGGAGCAGCCAGCAGACGTCAACTTGCCTGTCGGACTTCAGCTGGCAGCAGACCACTTCATTGGCGTTCGTGACGACGTCGAGAACGCCGATGCGATGTACATGCTGACCTGGTCGACCCAGCCCGACGATTGTGTGTGGCTGCGCATCGAGCAGAGTGAGGGCGACTCCATCGATCCTTCGCCGCGGGCTTGGGTCCAGGTGAACACAGAGTTGGCTGCTGAACATGAAGGAAGCACCTGCACAGTGGTCGCGAACACCTGGCAGCGTCGGTCGCTCGAGGCCGGGGCATCCACGCTTGACGTCGTGCAACATGTCCACAGCATCACTCTCACGAACACGAACCCATCATTGCCGGTTTGGGTTCGACCGAGCGCAAACGAGACGTTGACGTTCAGAGAAGGAGAGCACGCAGAGGTGACGTTCGAGTTCACCGACGAGACAGCTGGGAATCCTTCAGCCTGGCTTCGTTGTGACGGCTTTCCAGACGAAGCCGGAGAGGCCGGCGCGTACAACATCGAGCTGCTGGGGCCGCAGACATACATCACAAGCTTGAACTGGACTGTCACAGGCGACGGTGTCGGCGAGCACCACGTTCAATGCACAGCGACAAACGACGCTGGCAACGAGGCTGTTCTCGACTTTGTCGTCGACATCGTGCCCAACGTGAAGCCGTCCATCACATTGACAGACACCCCTGAGATTCGAGAGTGCGATCCACAAGCGTCGTCAGCCGATCTCTACCGCAGCGGCAGTGCCGAGGCAGTGGCGTTCTTGGTGGAGCCCGGTGGCCCCTCTCGAATTTACTTCTTCTTGAATGACCCAGACGAATCGGTTCTCAACATTCGCGTTGACGTCGAGTTTACAGACGACACCAGCAGGGAGTTGTTTGCGGTGGGCGATGAAGAACAGCAGCCCGGGCAGTTGGGGCACATCGTTGTGCGCGAAACGCAATGGGACGACGTCATCGTCAAAGAGAACGCCATTTGGCCGATGCAGAGAATTATGGAAGTCGAGATTCCGGAGCTGACCGAAGAGCAAGCGGAACGGATGCGAGGTTTGCATTTCATTCAGCTCATCCCCATCGACACCATTGGGGCAAAGGGCGACCCCGTCGACGTGAACCTTTTTGTCTTCGTTCCCGACCCAGAGCTGACGGCTGAGGGGTGCGGCTGCTCGACGTCACCGACGCCACGTGGCGCTTTGGAGTTGTGGGTGATGTGTTTGGCGGCTGCATTGGTTCGGGGGAGACGCTTCTTCGGACGCCAAGTCCGTTGTGCACGGTGACTTGCGTTGTCCACGACGAAGGCGGGTCCCGTGCATGGAGCGGTCGAGCGCAGTATGCGCCGACCACGGTCACCCAGGTCTGGTTGCTGGCTACCTCGCCGAGCTTCAGTCGCGATTCGTTGGCCAACTCAAGGGCTGCGGTTGCCGTCAAGGCACAGCGCGCGAGGCCATTCGACGCAGCTGGTTGGACGGGGCCCGCCTATCAAAACACCAGACTCGACTGCTGCGGCTTCCAGGAGTTTTGGAGCGCACAGCGTTGAGCCAGAGCAGCGTCTACCGGCTCATCGCGGACAATGCTTTTCCGTCGCCAGTGAAGCTCTCGAAGCGCAGCGTCGCGTGGGTTGAGCACGAGGTGGAGGGTTGGATTGCGGACCGACTGCGTACCAGAAGTAGGGCGGGGGCAGCAGCCAATGGCCCGCCCACGGCGAAGGGCGCCACTGGACGAGCCACTCTCGTAGAACATCAGAACGGTCGCATCACGAGGTCGGTGCAAGAGAGTGCTCCAACATCAGAAATCGTACAGCTTTGCACTTCTCCTGCGGTGACCATGTCCGCTGGCTCAGAGGAGACGTTCAGCTGTCCGCTGGTGTTTCGGCCCCAGCACACGGGGTCACCATCCGTCGACACAGCACAGGTGTGAAAGTCACCCGCGTCGATGCTTGCGAAGGTGCCCGCAGGGGCGTCGAGTTGTCCGAGATTGTTTTCGCCCCAGCACTGGATGTTCTGCAAAGCATCAATGGCGCAGGTGTGGCTGTACCCAGCGCTGACGTCGGAAAACACCCCAGCCGGAGCCAGAGTCTGTCCTTCGTCGCTGCGGCCCCAGCAGTGCAGGAGTCCGACGTCGTCGATGCCACAGGTGTGGCGGTATCCAGCTGAGAGGGTTGTGAAGGTGGTGCCTTCAGGTGGCGTGCTTTGCCCGTTGAAGTCATACCCCCAGCAATGGGCTGCTCCCAACGTGTCGAGCGCGCAAGTAAAGCGGTCACCGACGGAAACTTCTGTGTATGCGCCAGGGTCGACGTCGAGCTGGCCGTTTGAGTTCGACCCCCAGCACCTCAACGCATTGGTGTCTTGAATCGCGCACCCATGGCGGCCGGCGACGCTGAGGGATGTGAAGGCTCCTGTGGAAGGTGGTTGGACTGTGTAGGTGATGTTTCCCGGAAAGCAGTGGAGTGCGTTGGCTTGGTCGATGACGCAAGTCTCTTCGCCGCCGCTGCTGACGTCGAGAAACGTCGTTCCTTGTGGGAAGAGAGCATCGACTTGCCCGTTTTGGTTGGAGCCCCAGCAGGTGACGTCAGCGCCGATGCGGCCACAAGTATGGTCGTCTCCAACGCTGACTTCTTCAAAGGCCAACGGCGGAATCTCAGCAAGGTCAGCTGGAAGAGAACCCCAGCAATGTGTCGAGCCATCGGTGTGGACGGCGCATGAGTGGCTGGGGCCCGACGCCAGTTCTCTGAACGTTCCCGCAGGCGGGGTCGCCGTCCCGGCGAAGTTTCGTCCCCAACAAGCAAGTTCAAGGTCTTCAGTGATGGCACAGCTGAAGTTCATGCCGCTGCTGACGAGGACGAAGGGGCCAGCAGGAGCGTCAAGTTGGCCGTTGTTGTTGCGGCCCCAACAAGCGATGTCGCCGTCGTCACTTAGCGCGCAGCTGTGGCTGTATCCCGCTGCCAACTGCGTGAAGGGGCCTGCCGGGATACCTGACGTTTGCCCGAAGTTGTTCGAGCCCCAGCACTGCACCTCACCATCTGCGTCGAGTCCGCAGACATGGTTCATCCCGATGGCCAACTGCACGAACGGCGTGGTGGGCGCATCTAGGGTCCGATGCAGGTTGCTGCCCCAGCAAGTGGCGACTCCATCGTCGCGCAGCCCGCAGGCAAAGCCGACGCCTGCGCCCACTTCGGTAAGGACGACATCGGGCGGCTCACACAGGCCGGAAAGGTTGTTGCCCCAACAAGTCGTGGCCCCGTCGTCATCGACGGAAAAAGTGGCTTGATGGCCGGCGGCAATGCGGCGAACGTTTCTACAGAATCGGTTGGACGTCGCCGTCGGTGAGCGAGTCTCCACCTGCCCTGCAAGACAATCGTCAACCGCAGAGCATGCGCGGTCGGAGGTCGCCGATGGGGGCGTGCTCTCAAACTCGTCGTCCCCACAGACCGACAGTGTTGAACAGACGCGGTCCGAAGTCGCCGAGGCAGGCGTGCTCTCAAATTCATCATCACCACAGATGGTCAGCGCCGAACAAGCGCGGTCGGCCGTCGTCGTGGGCGCTGTGCTCTCAAACTCGTCGTCCTCGCAGATGGTCAGCGCCGAACAAGCGCGGTCGGTCGTCGTCGTGGGTGGCGTGACCTCAAACTCGTCGTCCTCGCAGGTGGTCAGCGCCGAACAAGCTCGGTCTGTCGTCGTTGAGGGCGGCGTGGTTTCAAACTCATCGTCACCACAGGGCGACAGCGTCGAGCAGAGACGGTCCGAGGTGGTCGTGGGGGGCGTCTGTTCAAACTCGTCATCACCACAGCTGGTGAGGGGTGAGCAGCTTCGATCAGAGAATGCGGTCGGAGCTGTGTCTTCATACTCGTCGCTGCCACAGGACGTGAGGGCCGAGCAGGCCCGGTCAGAGGTCGTCGTCGGCGGCGTGCTTTCAAACTCATCATCGCCGCAGACCGACAGCATCGAGCACTCTCGGTCAGAGGTCGGGGTGGGTGGCGTCGTCTCGAACTCGTCAACACCGCAGGCCGTCACCGTCGAACAGACACGATTGGAGGTGGCTGTAGGCGGTACGACTTCAAACTCGGATGCACCGCAGACCGTCACCTCGGCGCACTCGCCTCCGTCGAGAAACTCGGAGGCGTCGCAGCTTGGTGGTCCCGCGTCTGCAAGGGAGCCTGCATCTCCGTCGGCACTGCCCGCGTCGAGCACGACGCCGCTGTCAACGATGGGTTCGCCACCATCGCGGCCGGGCCGCGAGCCGGCGTCTTGCTCTTGGCCTCCGTCGAAGGCTGCCTGGCCAGCGTCTTCAGTGACACTGCCGCCATCGAGACGCTGACCCGCGTCTGGGTCGTCAGCGGGAGGACAACCTCCAAGGAAAGAAACGGCAACAGCGACGAAAACGGATGCGTGCACGCGTTTCGAAAAAGTGGAGTGAATCATAGACCCTCAATGGATTGCGTCGTGCGTGACTGCACCGAAAGCAGTGGTTCATTTTTCTGCACAGGTCGTCTTTAGGTGGACCGTCCAGCAGGACGGCCAGCGCTCCCCAGGCTGTGCAACATTGAAACAAGGCCTGACGGAGATCCATTCGCCATGTGGTGCATTTGACCCGTCGCAGGTGACGCTCTCGACGACGAGCGTTGAGGATGACGTCCGCTGCGAGTGCGGGGCGGCGAGACATCACTGGCAGCGAGCAGACGCAGCTCCGCTGAATCCTCTGGTCATCGAGGGAGCACGCCAACGTGCGAGCGCATTGTTCTTGTGTTAAATTGAAACGATGCGGCCGAGTTGGTCTCCTCGACAACGAACGCCAATGCAGGCGCTGACGCGCTCAGCACTCGTCTTTGGCGCTCCTTGCCCTTTCTGAAGTCTAGGACTCCTGTGCACCAGACTCCGTTTGTTTCGATTCTTGCTCTGGTTTGTGCTGCCGCAACGACAAGCTGCGCGAATTCCCACGATGACGACGAGCACCTGACGACGGCAGCGCCGTTGGTGCCGGATGTGACGCCTCAGCAAGCTCAACGTAAGAAGCGCAGGGCGCTGGCAAGCCGAAGCGGCAGCCCTCCTGCGTCGTTGCGAGCCGCGCCCCAATCGCCACGGAACCGCTTGCCGGTGTTGCCAGAAATGAAGCTCGTCTTCCGTCGCGATGGCGAGCGGGGGACCACCGATGTGCAAACCCATGACCGTCCCACGTCCACCTTCGCCATCGATGGAGACGTCGGCAGCTTCTACGTCGGGCGCTGGTACCTGGAGAGGCAGTGGAGACCTCGGGGCGTGCGCCTTGAAGAATGGGTGAATGCGTTTTCGTATGGCTATGAGCCTCCCCCTGTCGACGACGACAAGCCCTTTTCTGTCTCCATGGTGTTGGCGCCTTCTCCGTTTCGGTCCGGCCGGCAGCTTCTGCGCATTGGGCTTCAGGCAAGGCCAGTAGCGACCGAAGACCGGGTGCCCGTGCATCTCGTGTTCGTGATCGACGTCTCCGCGTCCATGCACAGCGAGATGCCATTGGTGCAGAAGACGCTTCACATGCTGACCGATGGGCTGCGCGACGACGACACCGTCGCAGTGCTGAGCTTTGGCGACGAGGTGCAGGAGTTGCTGCCCCCGACGCCGGTGCGCGACAAAGGGCGCATTCACAAGGCCGTCGACGTCGTCAAAGGCTGGGGGCTCACGAACATCGGCGACGCCATGAAGGTGGCCTATCGAACTGCCGGCAAGCAGCTCGGGTCTGACAACGTCAGCCGGGTCATGCTGTTCAGCGACGGGCAGGCGACGTTGGGCGACACGACTCACACTGAGATCTTCGAATCCATTCGAGGGTACGTGAGCGAAGGCATCACCCTCAGCACCGTCGGCTTTGGCCAGCGGCCCTACAACGACAAGCTTTTGGAGCAGCTCGCCGACGTGGGCAACGGAGCCCACGCCTACGTCGACTCTGAGCAGACTGCGAAACGGCTGTTTGTCGACGAGCTCAATGCCCAGCTGGTGGTGGCCGCCAAGGACGTCAAAGTGCAGCTGGAGTTTTCGCCCCGGTGGGTCAAGTCGCACCGGCTGCTGGGCTACGCCAACCGAGCCCTCGCGACGCAGGACTTCGACGACGACAAAAGAGACGCGGGGGAGCTTGGCGCCGGCCAAGCGGTGACCGCACTCTACGAAGTTGAGTTTCGAAAGACGCCGTCGCCAAAACACGCTCGTCGGTTCTTGAAGCTGCAAACACGACACAAGTTGCCGAAGGCACGGACGGCAGTGCAGCACTCTTTTTACCTGCAGCCAAAACAGGTGAAGACGAACCTCACGGATGTCGACGACGACACGCGATGGGCAGCTGCCGTTGCACTCGCCGCCGGCGTTTTTGGCGAAGCTGAGTTTGCGAAGAACAAAGCGCTTTACGACGTCATTTTGTTGGGGGCCGACGCGGTGGAGGGGCCGTTTGCCGAGGAGCGGCTTGCATTTCTCAATCTCATCGACGCCCAGCCTCAGTTCGAGAACGACAGGGTGGAGCCGTTTGGGAAGAAGAAAGCTCGACTGGCGCGAAGGGAGAAGTTTCCCGTCGATGCCAAGCGCATCATCAAGACGTTTGTTCAAAACAAGACGGCTGTTGAGGCCTGCGTCAAGCAAGCCATCAACCGTGGTGAGCGCACGCCCAAGCCCGCCAAGCAAACCGTCCTCGTCGTCATCAGCCCCTCTGGGCGCGTCAGCGATGCACGCTTCAAGAACGCTGTCGTCAATGCCTCCAATCTCGGCAGATGCATCATCAAGGCAAGCAAGAAGATGAAGTTCCCTTCGTTCAAAGGCGAAGCCTTTGAGGTGGAGTGGCCGATGATTCTCTCGGGCGCCTGACGGTCGCGGGATCTGAACCTTCGAGAACCATTTCAAGCACTCGTCCGTTACATGAGGCACGGTTTCAATTTGGACCCTCGTCTCCTTCGGATTCACATGCATCAACTGCCAATCAAGACCATCACCTCAGCAGCATTCACCATTGCATTGCTGGTTGTCGCTGCCGACCCAGCCCACGCCTGTACGTCTGCCGACGAGCCCCAATGGGTCGACGACGACGCACCTCTGTTTGAGCGCACCGAAGCCGTCGTTGGCGGGACCTTCTGGTTGAGGGACCCAAGCGTCGGCGCGCTCTACGCCATCGACGACTACGCCGAAGAGCACCCAATCGACGTGCCTCGCTTCGTCTTTGACGACGTCATCGGCATCGGCGTGCCGCTCGACGCTTCTGTCGGCGACGTGTTCTATGCACAGGGCAGCGGCGCTGAACTGCTCGTCGTCGAAGGCGACGCGACGCCCCTCGAGGCTTTTCCCTCGTTGACGCCGGTGGCGCTCGAGGCCGAGCGACGGCAAACATCAAGCGGATGCGGGCCCTTCGACGTCATTCCGACCGCTGAGCAAACAAAGTGGACGGCGCACGTCGACGTCGACGACAGCGTCGACATTCGGCATCCCAACCTTTTGGTGCGTGTGGCGCGTCCGTCCACCTTGGTGAACGACGATTGGCACTTCTTTGAGACGCCCTTGCAGCCCACGGCCGACTGGCTGGCCCTCGATGACTTCGACGGGGAGACCTTGAGACTGCAAGTCGCATCAGCCGAGTGGAGGGCCATCGATATGCAATTTGTCGACGTCGTCACTGGAGAAGCGTCAGAGGTCACCATCGACTTCAGTGACGAAGAGCAAGGCGCTGCGTTGTCTGCACAGGGCTGTTCGCAAGCAGGGGTTGGCGCGGCCTGGGGACTGTTGCTGTTTGCGCTTGTCCCGTTCTGTCGTCGTCGACGACAAAAGGCATCTTTGCAGGGCGCCTCGCTGTTTGCCGTTGGCGGGGTTGCCCTCTTCGGCGCACCTCAGGCGGGCGCGTTCTGCGGAATGATTGTCGCCGAAGAGGGGGCCGACATTCCCAACGCCACGGGCGAGGTGGCCATCGTCCGCGTTGGCAACAAGACCACCATCACCATGAACACGAACTACAAGGGGGACCCTTCGCAGTTCGCTCTCGTCGTGCCGGTCCCCAAGGTGCTGAAGCGGCGGCATGTTCGGACCATCCGCAGAAGAACGTTTCAATTGCTGGATGAGGTCACGGCGCCCCTGCACGTCGAGTTTTTAGAGGCCGACCCCTGTGGGCCCTATCAGGCGCGAGAATACGGACGGAAGATTTATTACCCCCGGCGACGGCGACGAAAAAACTGGTCCATGCCACCAAGCCGTCTGGGTCTCATCGTGACGGACAGCTTCAGATATGCCGAATACAGCGGAGCCATCGTGTCAGGCCACAACGCCAAAGAGATCGAGTTGTGGTTGCGCGACGACGGCTACAGCCTTCCGCAGGGAGCGGCGCCCGTCCTCGAGTTCTATTCCAAGCGAGGCATGAACTTCTTGGTGGTCACGGTCGACCTCAAAAAGCTCCGGAGAAAGCCCGACGGCAGTGTCCTTCTGGCGCCACTGCAGTTTTCTTTCACCTCGCCCAAGTTTGAGCTGCCCATCCAGCTGGGAATGCTCAACAGCACCGGAACGCAAAACCTCATCGTCTACGCCATCACCGAGCGCGAACGGGTGACGACGACGAACTACCCGAACGTGTTTTTTCCCGCCGTCACCAACCTCGGCCAAGACGTCTTCAAAGACGAGTTCGGAAGGTACTACCGCGAGCTCGTCGCCAAGATGCACGCCGACACGGGTGGTGTCGCCGTCGTCACCGAATACGTTGGCGAAACCGGGGCCTGCCCGCGACCATGCCGGGCGATCCTCGGCCACGACCGACTGAAGGAGCTGGGCCTAGAGCGAGGCAAGGGCGTCATCACTCGGCTTCACGTGCAGGCTTCACGAACGCTGTTCAAAGAAGACCTTCAACTCGCCCCCGCCAAATACCCCAGGCGGATTCTGGGCCGTTTCGAGCGTCTCCACCTGTGGGACGGGCCAGTCACTTGTGACAACCCACAGTATGGCCGCCGGGGACGTTGGCATCCGCAGCGCATGACGGGCACCTTGGATGGTCGGTGAACAAGAGCTCTCCACGGAACACAGGTTTAACAATACCGGAAGTATCGAAACGAATTGAGGTGCCTTTTGTCGACTGCATTGTCTTTGCTCATGCTCACAACCTTTGTTGCAGGGGAGGCCATCTATGAGGCGCCTCCGTTTTTGGAGGTGGCAGAACCCGCAGGTGACGAACTCCCTGCAAATGGCAGCCTCTACTTCAATGGCTCACTGGTGCGCGGCGCGCCGCAAACGCTGCGTGTCGTCGTCAACGGCGAAGCCCATGACGTCGAGTTTGAGTCCACCGCCATTTCGTTCATTGTCTCCGACGAGCAGAGCTTTTACTTCAGAGTGACACCGCCGGAGCTTGCCGTGGGCGACGACGTGGTGCTGCAACACGACCTCCTGCCCGACGACGTTCGCCTCGTCGTCGTCGAAGCCGACTCCAGCCCCCCAGAGTTTCGCGATGGTGAGTTCACCTTTCGCTTCATCAGCCAAGACGAAAGCTGTGACAACCCACTGGCGCTTGAGCACTGCTCACGGTCGTTTTCTGCGCGAGGGCCGTTGGCCGACGACGACCACGGCGTCGCCCGCTACCGCATCGAGAGTGGCGACGGCGAGTCATGGGGCTGGTCGACGAACAGCGCCGCCACTGTTTCTGTGCACAACGACGACACCGAGGCGTGCCTGCGCGCAGTGGCGGTCGACATCGCTGGCAACGAAGCGCGTTCCGACGTCACTTGCGTGGATGCCGTCGAGGAGTTTGGTCTTGGGTGTGCGCACACGACGCTGTCAGAGCGGGGGCGAGCTGTGCCTGGGGGGATGGCGCTGATGCTGTTGGGGACAGCGCTCGCCCGTCGGCGACGACGACGCTGAGGCTGTCGAGGCGCTCATTTCAAGTACGGGAGGAGGGCGAACGTGTGTCGCTCGCTTTCACCCGTGTGGCCTTGCCATTTCATTTTGTGCAGGGCCTGGTGCATGCACACCTCGAACGCCGTTGGCATCCAAGCATTGGACGAAAGTTCCACGTCGGAGGCGACGCCTTCTTTGACGTAAAATGTGGTCTCCACCTCGACGTCACGCGGCTTCTCTGGCCACGGGCACTCGCGAAACTCGAAAGATGCCGCCCACACCCGCGCAAACATGTCGTTGCGGCTGACCCATCCAGGTGGCGCATCTGGGGGGGGAGCGACGACGCGTTTGCCCCTCGCGTTGAGCTTCTTCGAGGATGTCACGTGGGCCGGTACAACCAAGCGGACGCGTCTGGGTTCGACGTCCAGCAGGGGCAGAAACGCCAGGCGCTCATCGGCAAACCGACCCCTGGCCGCTGCCTCGCCGATGGCACGAGCGTCGGCAAGCGTCTTGCCCTCGGCGAACGGCGTCTCGGCGAGGACTTCTGCTGCAAGCGCGACGGACGCGGCCCATCGCGTGTCGTCGTCGACCTCAGCGAAAGTCGACTTCACGTCCTGAGCAGACAGCTGAAACGACTGCACCTGAGAGCGCCGTTGGCGAGGTGTTTTGTGCCGCACTCGAACCTCGAGAAACCGTTCAGCGTGAGTGGGGCGGGGGGGCTTCTGAAATTCCAGCTCGTACAACGCCGTGACCGCGTGCCCCGCGCCGATGTCACCCGCGTCTGTCGCGTCGTCGTCAAATGCGTCGTGCTGCAGCTTGCGGTTCTCGTACCCCAACAGCCGGTGTCGCTTCACCCAGCTTGGGTTGAACTGCACCTGCACCTTCACGTCTTTGGCGATGACGGTGAGCAGAGCGTCGAGCTCGTCAACGAAGAGGTCATGTATCTGCTGTGGAGAGCTGAGGTACGAGAAGTTTCCATCGCCAGCGTCGGCGAGCTGCTCCAGCATGACGTCGTTGTATCCCTTGTGCCCGATGCCGAAGGTGCTGAGGGTGATGCCTTCGCTCACATACCCGCGGATGGACTGCAAGATGGACTCGGGGTCGTCGAGCCCCACATTCGCGTCGCCGTCGCTGAACAGCATCACCCGACTCATGCGCTCAGGGCCGAGGTGTTTGCCTGCGTCGCGATAGGCCGCCTGCAATGCGCTGCCCAGGTTGGTGCCGCCGATGGTGTCGAGGGCGTCGATGGCGTCGTGGATGAGAAATGGGTCTGAGACAGCAGCGGCAGCAAGAACCTCGTCGACGTCGTCACTGAAGCGGAGGAGCGAAACGGTGTCGTCGTCGTCGAGCATGTCGACCAAGGTGTGTAGGGCTGTTTGGGCGAGGCGGAGTCGCCCTTCGTCGTTCATCGACCGCGAGGTGTCGACGAGCAGAACCAAGTGAACCGGCTTGTGGTTCTCGTCGGGCACGGGGCGGCCTTGCAAGCCAATGCGCAGCACATGCCGGTGCCTGCCGTCGTCGTCGGCAAAGGGTGATGGCGCCAGTGCCAAGTGCGCTCGAAACGGTGCTGCGTCGGTGGGGGCGGGCGGCGGGTAGTCGTAGGCAAATGCGTTGATCCACTCCTCGGTGCGAATGGTGCGCGGCGATGGCCGGTGGTTGCCCTGCAAAATGGCGCGTCCGAAATCGAAGCTGCCCGTGTCGACGTCGACCGAGAAGGTCGACACGCCGTGACCTCGAGTCAGCAGCGCCCCAGACTCTTCGGATGCAGTCCTCGGTTGTAGCTGCAACTTTGGGAAGGGCTTGGCCGGCCTATGTTTGAGGGCCCGTTTGCGGACCATGGTTGGTTTCTCGACGTCAGAAGGCCGATCGACGGCTGTTGTTGTCGGCGCAGATGAGTCGACGTCGACGCAGGATGCAGCGAGGAGCACGGTCGAACACGCCGCGAGGGTCGTCATTTGCTTCATGGATGGATGCCGTCAGAAAAGTTTCTGATGCAACCGACGGCCCGGCCTCATTGTTCCGGTGGCGAATCCGTCACAGCCGTCTCCCACATGGTGCCGGCCAGGCTGCTATTCGACGCAGACGAAGTCGGGCGAGATTTGCCACTCGCCATTTGACGCCGACAACTGCCCCCAGACCGCAGCGCGGATGGCGCCTTTGCACCTTGTGTGCCTGCATTGAAACGGCGCAACCTGAACGTACGCGACAACATTGCCGGAGCCATCACGACGAGGGCCAACAACACGCAGCTCTGCCGACGTGTAGGGGCCACAAGAGTTGCAGTCGGGCTTGGAGGGCGGGCACCACATCACCGTGCACATCGCGCCTCTGAGAAAGACGACTCCCGTGAGCACGACTTTGTCGCCTTCGACGCCGTCTGCGCTTGGTTCTGGAAGGAGATGGATGTGCTTGTACAGGTGGGAGCGGGCCTTGAGCTTTGGCGTACAAGTCCCGTCGTTCGCCACCTCCACACGGGCGTATGTCGGCTGTGACGTCGACGGTTCGAACGCGTCGGCATCACTGGATTGCCCGAGCAGCTGACGGGTGAGCTTTGCCCGGAGTTCTGCCTCGTCAGCGTCGCGCTCTCGTTCACAGCCGAAGCCCAAGGCGCATAGGGCGACGAGCACGACGGCCGCGAGACAGGTGAAGAGTGCGGCATTTTCTGGCTGCTGCTTGTTGGAGTGGGTGCGGATGGCTGTCCTCCTTGCCGCGCGACATCATGCTCGACCTGGGCGTGGCTTGAGTGGACTACGGAAGAAAGTCGTCGATGACATCGAACAGGCTTTCGTCTTCGAGTTGGCGGTGCAGGCACGCATGTGGTGATGCTTCCGCCTCGTCTACCGTGAAGCTTTGCAGGCGGATGTCGACGGGCTCGTCATCGAGTGGCTCCCAGACCAGTTGCTTGCCGTCGGCGTCGGCCAATGAGTAGGAGCCGGCTGGGAATGCGCTCCAAGCTTCATCGCGCAAGGCGCATGACACCACGTCGACGGTGATGGGAGTCGCGTCGTCAGCACCCACCAGTCGGAGGCTCTCAGGGGGGCCAAGAAGTTCACCGTCGATGCCGAGTTGTGTCCCCATGCAAACTGGAACGCCGGCGACCACGCCGAGCGTGACCACGCCGTCTTCGTCGTCGAGAAAGCAGGTGTTCGGGTGACGTTGAATGACGATGCGGTCTGCTTCGATGACGTTCATCCGCACCGCTCTGCGACGTGTCGTTCCGTCTGAAAAGTCGGCCGAGATGACGACGTCGACAGGGCCCTCACGCGTGCCGACCAGTTGTCGTCGAGCGGGGTCGTCTCCGGTCACGCTCATGCGGCTGTTTGTAGGCACGAAGGTGGCATCGAGCACTCGGTCGTCGGTGCAGGCACAGTTGCGTTGGCAGACGATGAGGGGCGGTACGGTCTTGGTGCCTCTGTACTCAGGAACGCATGCGTCAGAAACGGAGATGCTGCGGTGGGCGCCGACGGCAATGCGTGTGGAGGCAACGCGCATGCTCATCTCGCCCTCAGACCCATCACAGGCAGTGAAGAGCGGCACAAGCAGGAGGCAGTAGGGCAATGCGCCTGAAAAGCTCATGGCGTCCTCATGGACATCCGAAAGGATGAGGTGGTCCTTGGGTGTTGCCATGCCTCGCAGGGTGTGTCGAATTGTAACAAGGAATCTACACGTCGCCGGTATGTTAGCAGCGACGGCTCCAATGGTGTCGGCGGGGCGTCGTCGTTGAAGGAGGTTGCCATGAGTGAGCCTTGGGTGGAGAAAGAGCCGCGAAAGCTGAATGCGATGGAGCGCACCATCTTTGAGGCCAGCGCTGCGGACGAAGGGGGCACCCTTGTCTACGGTGACGCAAAGTTCGACGTTTCGCTGGTCGAGTCCACCGGCGTCGGGGTGTTCGTGAATGTCGTCCCTGGGCAGGTGAAGTTCGTGCTGCCGGACGGCACTTCGTTCATGCCAAGTTTCGCAGCTGGGTTTCCGCAGAACTTGAAGGCCGACGGTGTCCCGTACATCGGCGCGATTGTGTGTTTCGAGGCTGGGTACGTCGATTTCATTGAGTTCTATGTCAACGGCAATGAGCCATGGTCCGGTGACATCGACGCGCTTGTGGTGGAGGTGTGGGATGATGTTCCAGACGATGAGCATGACAACATGCGACAATAGGGAGTGGTTGGATGAAGCTTCTCAGACCTGGCCCCCGCGTCTCAGCCCAGGTTCTCCATGCCGTCCAGCGACGCACGGGCCTTTCCTTTCCTCCGTCGCTGACGGCGCTGTTTCAAGAAGCCAGCGGCAGCGAACCAGAGCCGTACATCATCGACCGCGGCGACATCCATGTCTCCACGTCGCTCACCGCCGTCTATGACATTGGAGGCGAGGAGTGTGCGGAGACGACGTCGAAACGCTCGTCGACCGCGGTCTCGTCGACGGAGGCCGCTACTTTCCATTCGCCTACGAGGGCGGCGGCGGCATCCTGCTCTGCGATTGCAGCTCAGAGTCAGGGGAGGTCTATCTACTCGACTTCATGGTTGCGCCTAGAGGCGAACTCAAGCGGTTCGGCGTTTCACTGGATGACTTCTGGCAGCAGCTTGTCGAGGAACGCGATGGCGACACTCTGTAGGAAGGGGAATCCACGATGACCATTGAAGACGACGTCCGTCGCTACCGCGAATGGGTCGGCAAGACCTACTACGGCGACGACGCGTGGGCGTCGAAGGCGCCTGACCCCGACGACTTCATGGTGCATCCATCCTTGAGGTCTGCTGAAGGTCTCGACTCCGATGACGCCAAACTGCAAGCGTTGTGTCCGTCGCTGGCAGCCTTCTATGGGAAGGTACACGTTGCCGGCGCAGAGCTTCTTGGTGTCCACCTGCAAGATGCGGCCTCGGCCTTTGGCCTTGCCCCGGTTTCGTGGACAGTTGGTTAAGCGGCTTCCAAGGTCCGCATCGAGCGTACCTCGTAGGCCACGGGGCTCAATCCGCCATTCGCTGAATGACGTCGTTGAGGGTTGTAGAATTCA
>Ga0213841_1000230_pt1 | contig 100692 bp, 80 predicted proteins | sample SWPATP23_FD_160125 | JGI IMG/M metagenome (GOLD analysis project Ga0213841, IMG submission 160125) | Coastal seawater microbial communities from Marineland, Florida, United States - SWPA TP2 #3 | ecosystem: Environmental > Aquatic > Marine > Coastal | place: USA: Florida | collected 2016-08-14
CTTCCGTGGTGTTGATGTCTGGCTTAGAGAACCGACATTTTACCACGTGCAAGACCTTTTTTGTTTGTAAATCAACTGGTTATGACAACTTCTTCACCTAAAATGAACTCCGAAACTTGAGTTATAAATATCGATGTAGCATTCTTTGAGCAACGATTAGGCATGTTTTGACTGCTAGGCCGTGAACTTATTTTCAAGATGCAACATTTACTTTCAATATCGAAGAGTGGCAAGTGCCACTCTTAATCCGGAAAAGTAATATAGAGCTTAGTTAGTGGGCATCCGGAAACTCTGTAGGTCTGACTGGGCCTGCCCCGCTAGCGAAGCGAGTGCTTTGGGTATCAGTCCGACAACCTGCTGCGCTGAACCGCCTGTTTTGTCGGGTTACCAAAAGTAGGCGCCTTAAGCGAAACCCGACCTACAAGATCTATCTCGGTTCCAAAACCGAGTTTATGGATGCACACTAGTTATAATGTACTGGGTGATAGCCAGTAAAACCACTCAAGCTCCCTCCGCTGGAAAATGCATCAGTCAAACCCGGCACTTCAAGGTGATATCTACTGTAACCGGGATAATTGTGATTTGGCCATTTCGTTGTGCTTCGTTTATTGTCATTTGTCTTTGATTTGGGAACTTTTGCATTCGGTCCAAAAACATGTCTATAAGCTTCCTCAGCGGGAAGAGGATATGAGCCCAATATACTTACTTTTCGGTCATTTTTGCTGTTGTTGTTGGCACGAATCTCATCTAGTGCGGTGGTGGTTGCAGCTCCTCCAACCGCTGAGCCATATGTACCCCAGCCGCCTGTTATGAGTCCTGATAATCCACCGCCAACAACACCGACAGCATAGTCATTAAGTGTCGCATTATTTCCTGCGAGATCTTTAACTCCTACTGTCGTAATGCCTGCAAGAGCACCAGCCCCTCCTTTGGCGGCAATATACCTCGCAATGTGCGGAGTAGCAGCGCGAATCCCCGCCCACGCGAACTGACCTATAATAAAAGGAAGTACCTCTCCTTTCACTTGCTCTGCTTCTGTAGTACTTAGCTCTCTGATAAAACCATCATTGCTTTCAAATGCAAAACTCATGATATCCCCATCAAGCCCAGGAGGCTGCTGTTCTGTCGCTGCAGACGCAGTGAGGGACAGAGAGGCTATACTCGCGCCGAGCGCAATACCGATTAATGATTGTTTCGCTTTCATAGTAAGTTCCTTTTATCAATTGTTTTAGTCTATGCCACACTCTTGCGGCAGTCACACCACAAAGCAGGTGTCGCAGGCTTCCTAGCATAACTACACACAGGAATTCGTTCACAGAGGATCGTCGAATTTGTAAATTAAGTTAAGACGGATTCCTGAGCCACTGTCCTCAGACAGGGCGATATTGGTATTTAGCCCAAGAGATGTGTCTGGCGACCAGTGATAACCAAGGCCTAACAATAACTCTGTACTGGTTGTGTTTATGACATAACGATCACCTTCGATCTTATCGCCCTGTTGCCATTGCCACTGTAAACCGCCGGTAAGTGTGATCCAGGAATTGACTGCAAACGATAGTGATGGCGTGAGTGTTAGTCCGTGACCAGGTTGCACCTGTTGATTATTGATCTCATAGGATTGTGAAATACGATAGGATAATGAAGCGGATAGGAGTATGGGGTCAAGACTGCGATAGGTGGTAAATCCCACTGCGACACTAAATGCGTCGTCATCCCAGGTTTCATTCCGATTCCAGTTGTAATTTACAAAGCCGAGCAGAGCTGGTGTGTCGTTGTCGGGTGAAAACTTGTGATTGATGCCGAACGACAGCTGATTAAAATCGCTATCGGTATTTGTTTGGCGCAATCCAAATTGTTGAAACCGAGTCTCCTGGTGGTGCCACTGAGCTCTCACCGACAGCTCAGTGGCCAGCGACCAGCCGTAGCGCACGCCCAAATTCAGATTGAAATAATCGGTATTGGAGCGGTAATTCAGGGCAGAGCTACGGTCACTATTGTTGAAATAGTAGAGATCTAAATCTACGCGGTACCGATCCTGTGTGGTGAGTAGATCTTCGACCGTGAGGGGAAGATCTGCATAAGATTGGGGGGAGCCACTCAGCACTAGCAGCAAGCAAATCTTGCTTACTGTAATATCAACCCAGGGTTTCCGGAGCGCACGGAAAAGACTATTCAACAGCATATAGCTAAATCCTTTTTTGCTAATATTTATACAGCACAGTGCTGCTTTATTATGAAGCTGTTTTTCTTTATCTATAGATAAAGCGATGGCACTATATATCGGCTATTGCCAAAATGATGAACAGGAGATTAGCTGAGGACTAGCTTTTAAGACAAGTATGATGTGGCACATAATGCATCCTTTCCGCTCTAGCAGCTATCCTTCGCTACGTTCCAGTATTTTCTTTTCGAATGATCATTTCATATTGTTTTGTAGTAGTCAACCATTTCCAATTAATAAGATAATGAGATCCTTTTTAACTAATCATTGATAATCGATCAGAGATTTTAGCTTTCAAAACCATGGGGGGTGATGATGAAAATTTAGCCAGATTTGGTTGGTTGGAGCGTCGATTTGAACACAGATAGAGAAGGAGTAATCGGAACTCCACCTCTTCTATTTGCACGGCTATCTGCTGGATCGCTCTTGATAGGAAATCAGTGGCCAAAGGAGTGAAGCACTCGCTGCTCAATCCTGGTGCTATCAACTCCGTAAAGGATCGCTGATAGCCCGGTAGGATATTAAGTTGACAGAGTTTTATGCTATATCCTGGCGACAGGTTATTGCTACTCGCTAAACAACGATTTTTATTTCTATGAGGACCTCTCGAAGTTACTAATGAGAATTAGAACTGGCTTTCCGGCAAATGCACCACCAATCCATCCAGCTCATCGCCAATCTCAATCTGGCAGCTGAGGCGGCTGGCGTTATTGGCACTGCTAACACCATCAAGCAGTTCCTCTTCGATATCGTTGGCCGCGCCAACCTTGTCCAGCCAACTCTCATCCACATAACAGTGGCAAGTGGCACAGGCACAGGCGCCACCACATTCGGCGTCGATGCCCTCAATCATATTGTCGACCGCACCCTGCATCACCGTCTGCCCGTTATCGAGTACTACGGTCGTAGTATTCCCATTACTTTGAATGTAAGTCACTTTTGCCATACGCAAATACCGCCTAGATATAAGTCATAATGGATTTATGGGGCGCATCACAGTTAATAAGATCGACGCGCTTTTGCACAATGCGGTAACTGTCGCCCACTCGTTTTAGTTGATGGGTACAGGTACCGGCAAACAGCGTCTGCTCCCTGTAATACAACACCGCCTGGAAGTTGGATTTTATCGTGCAATCGCCCGTGTTCTCATCAAAGTCCACCACACGGATATTGGCAATCAAATGGGACGAACGGATATCGTACTCCATGGACGCGGCCAACCGGTGGCCAAAGTTGTTGGCTCGCACCGCCATCACTGCGCGGTTTTCAAACAGGATGGAAATATGGCCGTGGGGGTCCTGCTGGTTCCGAGCTACCGGCATCCAGTAGGTGCCGTCCTCGGTAAACAGCTGCATCCAATTTTCCAGGTCGTTGTTGTCCAGTAGGTCGGCTTCGTAGTAGAGAAAGTTCTCGATCTCTTTGAGGTCATAACTTGGTTGCAAGCGGGAGGCCTGTGCAGCATTACTGGTCATTGGTTAGTCTCCTGGGCAGACGTCTGCGCTTGGGTCATATAGTTCTCCCAGGCTTTGTACTGATTGCGCATGGACAGGTCACTGGTACCCTTAGAATGGGTGACGCCGTTATGGCTCTCCTCCTGGCCGATATAGCGACGCATATCCACCCACTCGGCGCTGTTGGAGTGCAGGGATTCCTGCATACGGGCATAACAGTCCCAGTCGTCGGGCCCGACCATCGAGGCCGGGGAGTTGATCAGGCGGGAGTAGGTCATGGTCCGGTGCAGCATCTCCTCCGGTGCGCCTTTAAGGCGGAAATGCCAGGTCTGGATCAGGGTTTTATCCACGGCGACAGGGCGTACCACACGAATAATCTGCACCGCATCCTTGATGGTAAAGGAGGGATAGATCGCCGTATTGTGACGGTTGCTGCCCAGTACCTTTTCGGATTTTTCCTTGCCGTGGGCGGCAATCATGGCGTCCATATAACCGGGGATTTGGGAGTAGGCCGAGTGGATGCTGTGTTTGCCGCCCATAAAACTGTGGCCATTGTCCATCACGGTTACGCCCATATCGTCAAACAGTTCATAGGAGCTGCCAAACGGGGAGATAATCTCCACCTCCTTGGGTACCGGCGCGCCTTGCGGCAACTGCTTGACGGTCTTGCGGGTGGCAAAGCCCACGGAAGCGTGGCAGACCATGGGGTGCTGGGCATCGTTCAGGTTTTCAAAAAACATCTTCCAGTTGCAGTCGTGGAAGTAGGGTAGGCAGGCGCCTACGACTTCAACTTCCCCTTTCGGCGAGCGGTCTGCCATATTGTCAATGGTCTCCAGCGCAGCTCCCATAAAGGTTTTCAGATCGTCGCCTGACCGGGAGAGGCTGGCGAAGACAAAGCCGCGGTGACTTTCCACCCGCGCTACCGGCTGCATGCTGTACTGCGGATCGGTGGGATCAAGCCCGGTATCATCGTAGCCGCATTTATGCGGGGTGGCATTGAGTTTACCGTCCAGCTGAAAGGTCCAGCCGTGGTAGGGGCAGCGGAACATGGCGGTATTGCCGCAGGGTTTGGCCATCACCTTGGCACCCTTGTGGCCACAGCGGTTGTAGATCACATTCACGGTACCCTGTTTGTCGCGTACCATCAACACCGGCTCCTTGCCGATGGTGGTACTGATAAAATCACCGGGTTTTTTGACTTGGGATTCGTGGCCGACAAACACCCAGGCTTTACCCCAGATGCGTTCCATCTCCAGTTCAAAGATCTCCGGATCCAGATACACGTCGCGGTGGACCCGCTTGCTTTCCACCAGGCTGGCCAGCTCTTCGTTACTATAACTTGGCTGCTGGTGCTGCCTGGCGATCAGTCGGGTGTTGCAGGTTGTTGTTCTTGTCATAGGGAAAGTCCTCCTAAACTGGCGCCACCGCACACAAACAGGGTTTGACCGGTGATAAATCCGTTGTCCGGTGAAGCGAGAAAGAGTACAGCGCGCGCCACATCGCCGGGATTGCCGACGCGTTTCACCGGCAGACCATCTGCAATGGACTGGATCTTTTCACTCTCTTCGGGGATCAGGTTGTGAAACATCTCTGTTTCGGCGATCGGTCCGGGCGCGACCGCGTTCACGGTGATACCGTGTTGACCCAGCTCCATGGCCCAGGTGCGGGTCATGGCCGCCATCGCTGCTTTTGTGGCGGAGTAACAGGTGCGGGTTTCCAGCCCCTGCAAGGCCCGGGTCGACATATTGATAATGCGACCGAACTGCTGGGCTTTCATGGCCGGTAACACCGCCTGGGTCAGGATAATGTCGGCGCCCAGGTGAATGCGGGTCAGGTAGTCCAGGTCTTCGATCTGCACCTCTTCAATCAACGCCGGGCGAATCAGACCGGCGTTGTGAATAAGGGTGTCCACTGCAAACTGTTCAGTGACTTCGACCGCAACGGCTTTGGTGGCTGCGATATCCGATAAGTCAACCGCGTAATTGTAAAGGTGAGGGTGTTCAATGGGTGCGCTCCGGCGCGCCAGGTTAATCACCTGATAATCGGCTGCCAGCAGCTGGCGGCAGATCTCCAGGCCAATGCCAGTGCTGCCGCCGGTCACTAAAGCGGTTTTTGTTTTCATGCACTCTCCTCCGTATTTTTAATCACCAGCAACAGGTTGCCGTGCGTATCTTTTTCACCAACCAGCTGTACCCTGTCACCGGGGAGCCGGTCAGCGCTATTACAAGCCAGTACTACCGGGCCGCAATCCAGTTTGATCGAGGCCAGTTGAAAGGGAATGGCTGATTGGTAGTAAGGTTCAATACTGCTGAACAAGGCATTGCTGACCAAAAGTACACCGTTGTTATCTACCGCTTGCCAGTCCAATTGGTCGCTTAAACAGTGTCGGCAGACTTCCCTTGGGGGATATTGCACCTGGTTGCAACATTCGCACTGCTGTAAAACCAGTGCATCCTCTTGCCGGTTTTGTTTTAGCGCGTGACCCAAAGGGGTTCTATGACTTGGGGGTAGTGGTTGGTTCATTGGTCGCCTCGCGCCATAATCGCAGCGGCGGCGCAGAGGCCGCGATCGTAATTCACCATGCCGTAACCGCTGACCATACCGATACGGGCGTCGGGTACCTGGTGGTCGCCAGCGGACTGGGTGATCTGTTTCAGGGTTTCCACCACGCCCAGGTAACCACAGCCGGCCTGGCCAACCGATAACTGGCCGCCGTTGGTGTTGTGGGGGAGGCCGCCGCCGTCAAACGTTAAGGGGGTATTGCGCACAAACTCCGGTGCGGTGCCTGCATCGCAGAAGCCCAGCCCCTCCATCTGCAACATGCAGATTACCGGGTAGTCGTCATAGGTTTGCAGCAGGTCGATATCGGCGGGGCCGATGCCGGCACGGTTATAGAGGCTGTCGCGAAACAGGGCCCAGCCGCCGCGCAGTTGTACCGGGTCTTCGCTAAACGCGTTGTGGCGTTCATCGGCGGCGAGCAGGGTCGCGTAGGGCAAGCCCAGGGACTTGGCGCGGTCGATTGTGGTAACCAGGAAAGCATCGGCGCCGGCGCAGGGCATCACGCAATCGTACAGGTGCACGGGACCGGCGATGGGTCGTGCTTGGAGGTAATCGTCCATGCTCAACGGCTTGTGACCGAGCAGGGCATTGGGGTTGTGATTGGCATTGTAGCGCTGGGCAACGGCGATACGTCCAAAGTCTTCCCGGGTGGCGCCAAAGGTGTCCATATAGCGCTGGGTAATCAACGAAAACGGACCGTTTGGACCGGGGGCGCCGTAGGGATAAACCGCATCGGTACTGAAGTTGCTGAAATTGGCCACGGTGTCTTTAAAGCTGTCTGCCTGTGACGTATCACCACCGATACAGGCGATCACATCCGCATCACCCGCCTGAATCGCACGAGCGGCACGGCGCAGGCTGATCACACCGGAAGCGCCGCCAAAGGGAATCTGTTCCAGCCAGCGGGGGCAAAGGCCAAAATGTTCGGTCAGACTGACCACAGAATCCGGTGCCAGGGTAAAACTGGAGACAGAGAGCCCGTCAACAGCGTTTTTTTTCAGCCCGCTTTGTTGCAGCAAAGCCGCCAATGCGCGACCGATAAACCAGGCGGCCCCTTTGTCGCTAAAGCGGGAGTAGGGCACAGTGACCGGTGCGACAATGGCAACGCCGTCGTAGGCTTTGGGCTCGGTGCTGTTGATGAGTGTAGAGTTGGCCATAACCTGCTCTAAACCTCCACTGTCGGCGCGGCGGGTGTTCTGTTACGCTTTTTCAGTTCGCGAAGATCCAGGCATTGCCCTTTTTCGACCAGCTCGCGGCAGAGTATTTTCAGTTCACCGCGCTGGGGCTTTTGCGAAGCCGTCAGCGGCAGCTGCTTTACAAATGCGATATAACCCGGCGCCTTGTAATAGACCAATGCCTCGTAACAGTGGTCGAAGATCTGCTGCGCGGTGTGCAGGTTGCCATCATTGCCCGGTGCTAAAATCACGCAGGCCATCACTTCGTCGCCCCGAAACTCGTCGGGTACTGGCGCCACCGCCACCTGGTCGATGGCCGGGTGGGTGGATAGCGCCGCTTCTACCTCCAGGGAGGAAATGTTTTCCCCACTACGGCGAATCACATTCTTGCGGCGGTCGACAAAATGCAGCTGGCCGTCTTCGCCAAACCGCACCACATCGCCAGTGTGCAACCAGTCGTCGGCCCAGGTTTCGGCGGTGGCTTCGGGGTTTTTTAAATACTGGGTGAAAAAGCCCTTGCGGGGATTCTCGCCGGCAGCGCGCACCAGCAGCTCACCGGGTTCCCCGAAGGCCACTTCCACGCCATCCTCGTCCACCAGTTTTACCTCAATGGCGTCGGAGGGTTTGCCGAAACAGGAAGTCCCCACGTGGCGGGGTTCGCGGTTGGCGATAATGGCACCGGCGCAGCCGGACTCGGTCATGGCCCAGGCTTCGATCAGGGGAAAACCAAACCGGCTTTCAAACGGCTGGTGATGGCTGGGGTTAACACCGGCGCCAAAGCCAAACTTAATGCGGTGCCTTGCCTCCTGTTCGGTCTCCGGCAGGTTTAACAGAATCGCGGGCATTACGCCCAGATAGTGAATTACACTGGCGCGGCTCTCGGCGACAGTCTGCCACCAGGTTTTGGGGTGAAAGCGATCCAGCTGCACGATACAGCCACCGGTGAGGATCATCACCATAGTGGAGCAGGCCATGGCGTTCATATGCACCACGGGCAGCGGCGTCAGCAACCGTTCTTTACCCGCCTCCAAGACACAAAGACCGCCCAGACCCGCGTACCAGCGACCGCTGGTCAGGAAGTAGTCGTTATTCAGTATGCAGCCTTTGGGTTTACCGGTACTGCCGGAGGTATAGAGCAAGGCGCATTCGGTATTGTCATCGCCCAGGATGCCCACGTTGGAGGTGGATGCGTTGGGCAGCTTGTCCAGCTGAAACACACTCACCAAAGGTATGGATTGTTTCAGGGTATCAATAGCGGCCTGAAGGTCGGCTAAGGTATGGGGCAGAGCCACCACCAGACAGGCTTCACTGTGGCCCAGGAGATAGGCTTTTTCTTCCACAGTCATTTCGCTGTTGACCGGCACAACACTGACACCCAGGCCGTTCAGGGCCAGCCAGTGCAGGAAGAACTCGACCCGGTTCTCCAGCAGCAGCGCCACCCGGTGGCCGATACCATAGCCGGCACTGGCATAGACCTGTTTGAGGGATTCAACACGGGTTGCCGCCTCAGCGTAGGTCAAGCTGATAGCACCGGGAGAGTAGCGTTTACACGCCTCGGCAGGGATATAGAGTAAATCGTTATGGGGGTATTGGCCAACGCTGTCGCGAAAGGCCTGGTAGACACTCGGCATAAAGGGTAAGCCCTGAATGTTGATTTTTCGTTGTCAGAAAACAATAAATCAAGCCGAGTTAAATTGTTATTTAATAAATTGTAAGTCCGAATTCAGGTATATGAATAACGCTGCTGCAGGGTACTGGCGCTACCGGCACAGCTCGATAATGATCTCCCGCAACCAGCGGTGGCCGGGGTCGCCGTGCAGGCTGTTGTGCCACATCAGGTAGACTGGCGCCGTCCAGTTCTCCACCGGCGCCGGGTAGAGGGCCAGGTCAAACTGCTGGGCAAAGTGGCGGGCGACTTTTTCCGGCAGGGCGCAGATCATATCCGTCTGCTGCACGATATAGGGCATATTGAAAAAGCTGGGGACCTTCATGCCGTGCTTGCGCCGCAAGCCGTTGGAGAGCAGATACTGGTCCAGGAGGGAGATGCGGGTGCCCTTGGGATAGAGCACCACGTGTTCGTTCTCCAGAAACTGCTCCAGGCTCAGGTCGCCGTGAATGCGGGGGTGTTGCTTGCGCACCAGACAGTAGCCCGGTTCCTGCCTGACTGTTTCGACGTGAAAGTCGTCTTCGAGAATTGGGATATTGTCCAGGGCAAAATCCACGGTACCAAAGTGCATCAGGTCTTTGAGGTCTTCGTCGTACTGGGGCCAAACATTGAGGCGCACTGTGGCTTCGATATCTGCCAGATGTTTGAGCAGTGGGGGCACAATGGCGATACCGCCATAGTCGATGGAGGCCAGGGTAAACAGCCGGTCACTTTTTTGCGGATCAAACGCCAGGGTCTGGGAGATGGTATCGCTGATCTTATCCAGCACTTCGCGAATGGGGCGCTCCAGCTCCAGGGCACGCGGTGTGGGTTTGATACCGCTGCCGGTGCGGATAAAGAGCTCGTCCTTGAGTGTGAGCCGCAGACGCGAAACGGCGGCACTCATCGCCGGCTGGCTCATGCCGATCTTTTCGGCCGCAGCGGACATCTTCCGCTCGGCCATGATTGCATCAAAGACCGTGAGAAGATTTAAGTCGACGCTGCGTAGGTTCATATAGTGCTGTTAAACTGGTCTATGGAATTAGTGCTGTTAAACTGGTCTATGGAATCACCGCCGTGGTTTCAATCTCCACCTTAGCACGATCTTCCATCAAAGCCACCACCTGTACCATGGCCATCACCGGAAAGTTGCGGCCAATCACTTCGCGATAGACCTGGCCCACCTCTTTCAGCGAGCCTAAATATTCCCGCTTGTCGGTGATATACCAGGTCATGCGGGTGATGTGTTCCGGTTTGGCACCCCCGGCTTCCAGCACGGCAACCGTATTGAGCAGTGTCTGTCGCACCTGATCGACAAACTTGTCGCTCTGGAACTCTTCATTCTCGTCCCAGCCGATCTGGCCGCCGATAAATAGTATTTTGCCTTCGGCTAAAATGCCGTTGGAGTAGCCTTTGGGTTGGGGCCAGCCTTCGGGTTGGATAGTTTGCATGGGTTTACCTGTTGATTTGTGGAGGATTGTGTAGGGTGGATTACGCTTTGCTAATCCACCCTACGAAAGCATTAGAGAACGCCGGCATTCTGCAATGTCTGGCGAGCTATAATCAGTTTCTGCACCTCGGAGGCGCCTTCGTAAATCCGCAACGCGCGAATCTCACGGTAGAGCTCTTCCACCTTGATACCACAGGTCACACCCAGGCCGCCAAACAGCTGCACCGCCGCATCGATCGTCTGTTGGGCGGAATCGGTGGCGTGCAGTTTGGCCATGGCGGCTTCACGGGTAATGCGGTCAGCGACACAGTCCTTGGTCCAGGCCGCGCGGTAGATCAGCAGGGCGCTGGTATCGATATTCAGTGCCATCTCCGCCAACTGGGTCTGTACCCCCGCGATCTCGTTCATGGGGGCACCAAACAGTTGGCGGGTGCTGGTGCGCTGCAGGGCTTCGGCCAGGGCGCGGCGGGCAAAACCGAGGGCGGCAGCCCCCACTGTTGAACGGCACACGTCCAGGGTGGCCATAGAGACTTTAAAGCCGTGCCCCTCTTTCCCCAGCATTTGCGTTTTAGGGATGCGGCAGTTGCTGAATTTAAGCCGTGCCAATGGGTGGGGCGCGATCACATTGATACGCTCGGCAATTTCCAATCCCGGTGTGTTGGCATCCACAATAAAGGCGGTTATACCCTTGGCGCCGGGGCCACCGGTGCGGGCAAACAGGGTATAAAAATCGGCGATGCCGCCGTTGGAGATAAAGGTTTTTTCCCCGTTGATGACATAGTCTTCACCGTCCAATTCCGCGGTGGTGCTCACGGCAGCCACGTCGGAGCCGGCTTCCGGTTCGGTCAAAGCAAAGGCAGCCAGCTTTTCCCCGGCACGCACGGCGGGCAGGTAAGTCTGCTGTTGTTCGTTAGTACCAAACAGGCTGATGGCAACACTGCCCAGGCACTGCATCGCAAAAGCAAAATCCGCAAGGCCGGACTGCCGTGCCAGGTGTTCCCGCATCAGGCACATGCTGCGCACATCCAGTTTGCCGCTTTCTTCACGCAGGGCGACGCAGTGCTTGAGAAAGCCGCCTGCGGCCAGCTGCCGCACCAGTTTCTTACACTCGGCATCGACATCGAGTTCGCCGTGGGGATTGCCGTCGATATTGACCTGCGACCAGGCCTCGATTTCCGCTGCCAGCTCCCGGTGTTTGTCTTCCAGAAACGGCCAGTTTAAATAACTCTTATCCACCAGTGCGCTCATCAGTTGCCTCCAAACTCGGGTTTTTCCTTTTTCACAAAGGCGGTGTAGGCGCGCTCAAAGTCGGCGGTCTGCATACAGATCGCCTGGGCCTGGGCCTCGGCTTCAATGGCTTGATCGATACTCATATTCCACTCCTGGTGGAGCATGGTTTTGGTTATGCCGTGGGCAAAGGTGGGACCTTGCAACAGCCTCTGGGCCATTGCCTGGGTTTCTTCCAACACTGATTCGGGACTGCAGAGGCGGTTAAAGAAGCCCCAGCGTTCACCTTCATCCGCACTCATGGCGCGACCGGTGTAGAGCAGATCCGAGGCGCGTCCCTGGCCAATAATACGGGGCAAGATTGCGCAAGCGCCCATATCACAGCCCGCCAGTCCCACCCGGGTAAACAGGAACGCCACCTTGGCATTCTCGGTGCCGTAACGCAGGTCGCTGGCCATAGCGATAATCGCGCCGGCGCCGACACAGATCCCGTCTACGGCTGAGAGGATAGGCTGCGGGCAGTTGCGCATGGCTTTGACCAGATCACCGGTCATACGGGTGAACTCCAGCAGTCCGCGCATATCCATTTTGGTAAGGGGGCCGATAATGTCGTGGACGTCGCCACCGGAGCAAAAGTTGCCGGCCGCACCGGTAATAACCACTGCTTTCACGTCGTCGACATAAACCAGGTCACGGAAAGTATCGCGCAGCTCGGCATAGGACTCAAAGGTAAGTGGGTTTTTGCGGTCCGGGATATTGAGGGTGATGGTGGCTACCCCTTTGTCAAAACTCCAGAGGAAATGCTCCGGGGCATAGCTGGTGGGATCAAATCGGTTCCTTTCTCGCATGCTGTTTCGCTCCTCTCGGGAAAGCCTGGGTGGCGGTAGGGACGGTGTTGTTTAGCGCCCTCAAAGTGGATTATAGAAGTTGAAATTTATTGTAGAGGCTAAAACCATTACTGGCATATATATTACGCGTAATATAATATGATTTCCACTTTCCTATACTGACAAGAGCGTTTGGGGATTCCCCCGACGATAACGGTGTGAACAACATGCAATTAAAAGACAAACATGTGATTGTGACCGGAGCAGGTCAGGGCATTGGGGCCGCGATAGTGGAGGCACTGGCGGCGGAGGGGGCCAAAATCTCCTTGATGGGACGCAAGCTCGCGCCTTTGCAGACAAAGGCACAGGGCCTGCCACAGGCGCAAGTGATCCCGGTGGATGTGACCGACAGCGCAGCGGTTAAGCAGGCGTTTCACCAGGCTCGAGAATCGTTTGGGCCGATCGATATCCTGGTGAACAATGCCGGCCAGGCCCTGACGACACCCGCCCATAAAATGGGAGATGAAGACTGGCACCGGATGATCGCGGTGAACCTCGACAGCGTTTTCTATTGCAGTCGGGAAGCCCTGATGGATATGCGACCCCGTCAAACTGGCCGCATCGTTAATATCGCCAGCACCGCGGCGCTTAAAGGCTATGGCTATGTGTCTGCCTACTGTGCCGCCAAGCACGGAACCCTGGGTTTGACGCGCTCGATGGCGCTGGAGAATGCGGCCCAGGGGATCACCGTCAACGCCGTTTGTCCCGGTTACACAGAGACTGAGCTGGTCAAAAACTCCATCGAGACCATTATGGAAAAAACCGGACGGACAGAGGAACAGGCGCGGGCGGAACTGACCCAGAGCAACCCCCAGGGGCGTTTAGTGCAACCGGAGGAGGTGGCCAACGCGGTCTTGTGGTTGTGCTCGCCCGGGGCTGAGTCGATTACCGGGCAGGCGATAGCAGTGGCCGGGGGAGAGGTGATGTAGACAGATGTCTTTAAGCGTCCTCTGCATTAATGCCTTTTTTAAACGCTTTATTCACGTTGATTAACAGCTCCAACAACTCCTGGCCGTGCTCCAGGTCCAGGTTGCCGAGGAGGGTTTTGGCCCACTCAGCATGGGCAACCGCCATTTCGTCAAACAGGGCGCGGCCCTTGTCGGTGAGGCCTACCTGAATTATGCGGCGGTCTTCCGGGCTGGGGCGCCGGTCGATCAGGCCTTCGGATATCATACGGTCCACCAGGCGCGTGATATTGCCCTTGGAAGCGATCAATTGCCCGGCCAGTTTACCCATGGGCAGCCACTCCGGGTCGCAACGGTCCAGCTGGGAGAGGACGTCAAACCGCGACATGCTCTGTTTAAAGCTTTTTTGAAAGCGCGCTTCCATCTCCTGTTCGATCGCCTTGGAGCTTTTGGCCAATTGCAACCAGAGCTTCAGGTACAGGGTTTCCGAGTCATCCATATTGAGACTTTTCAGGCTTTGCATCGCGCGGCTTTCCACTAATGAGGGCCATTATCAGGGCCGTTATTGGGCCAATCATCCAGTTACCAATGGTTGGCGCCTATTGTAGCGCAAACTTGGCTATCATTTGCTGTAGTTATTAAAAATTGAAGGATTACTGCAGATTAGGAATAAGCACGCCGCCATGTATTCCATATAAATATATTACATGTAATATAGTGTGGTGTAAGATAATGCCATAAATTGACATGATTTAAGTCTATAGCCAGACACGAAAAGACAACGAGGATGTGTGCTATGAAAATTACAGTAGTTGGTGGCGGCCCCGGTGGCTTGTACTTTTCCATTCTGACCAAGAAGGCGCGTCCGGATTGGGAGATTGAGGTCTTTGAGCAAAACAGGCCCGATGACACCTTTGGTTTCGGGGTGGTGTTTTCCGATGAGACTTTGGAAGAGTTCCTGTCCCGCGACCAACCTTCTTATGAGCGCATCCGCGATGACTTTGCCTACTGGGACGATATTGTGATTCGCCGCAAAGGGCAGGAGATCCGCTGCGAGGGCAACGGCTTCTGCGGTACCTCACGGGTCAGTTTGCTCAACCTGATGCACGAGCGCTGCCGGGAGCTGGGCGTCAAGCTGAACTTTGAAGCCCGCGTGGATGTGGAAAACCTGGAAACCCAGTTTGCCGATTCCGATATTATTCTGGCCTCTGACGGTATTAACTCTGCTATTCGCGAGCACTATAAGGAGTATTTCCAGCCCACTACGGTGATGAAATCCAACCGCTTTGTGTGGATGGGCTCCGAGCGTCCGCTGAAAGACTTTACCTATTTCTTTAAGGAGACCGAGCACGGCTTGATCTGTGCGCACACCTACCAGTATGAACCGGGCCGTTCTACATGGATCTTTGAGATGTCCGATGAGTGTTGGCAGCAACACGGTTTCGAAGTCACGAACGAAGAGGATTCGAAGGAAAAGCTGGAAGCGATTTTCGCCGAAGAGCTGGAAGGTTATCCGCTGATTCTGAACCGATCCCACTGGCGACAGTTCCCACGCATTTTCTGCGAAAACTGGTACCACAAAAATATCGTGATTCTGGGGGATGCCAAGGCGTCCGCACACTACTCAATTGGTTCCGGTACAAAGCTGGCAATGGAGTGTGCGATTGGCCTGCACGATGCGGTGATTGAACACGCTGAAGAGAGTGTGGAAAAAGCCTTCCAAAAATACGACGAGCTGCGTCGTGTGCCCGCCCAGATTGTGCAACACAACGCCGATGTGTCCCTTGCCTGGTTTGAGCACTTCGACCGCTCATGGGATATGGAGCCCATGCAGTTCGCCATGGTGGTGATGTGCCGAGCCAAGTCTGTGACCTATGACAACCTGATTCTGCGCGATCCCAAGTTTGTGGAAATGGCCGATACCGAGTGGTATGAACGATACTTCCGCGAGACCGGTTACGATTACCGCGAAAGCCGGCCCACACCCATGTTTACCAAATTCAAGCTGCGGGAGATGGAGTTGCGCAACCGCGTGGTGATGTCCCCCATGGCTCAATACTCTGCCGACGAAGACGGTAACTTGACCGACTGGCACCTTGTCCACTATGCCGGCCACGCCACTGGCGGTATGGCGATGGTGTACACCGAGATGACCTGTCCGTCCCCGGATGCGCGTATCACCCTGGGGTGCCCGGGTATGTGGACCGACGAACACGAAGCTCAGTGGAAGCGGATTGTCGATTTTGCCCACCAAAACACGGACACCAAGATGTGTATGCAGTTGGGGCATTCTGGCCGCAAGGGTTCCACCCAACTGGGTTGGGAGCAGATGGACGTGCCCATCGAGGACGAGAGCAAAAACTGGCCGGTGTGTTCCGCCTCGCCGATGCCCTATTTTGAAGGCATCTCCCAAGTGCCAAAACCGCTGGATGTGGCGGACATGGACCGCATTATCAACGATTTCAGCAGCGCCGCCCAGCGCGCCGACCGCGCCGGTTTTGATATGTTGGAGCTGCACTGTGCTCACGGGTATTTGCTGGGCTCCTTCCTGTCGCCCCTGACCAACCAGCGCACCGACGAATTTGGCGGCAGTATCGAGAATCGCTTGCGGTTCCCGCTGATGGTGTTTAACGCTGTGCGCGATGTCTGGCCGGAGGCCAAACCTATGTCGGTGCGGATCTCTGCCTGTGACTGGAAAGAGGGAGGGATTACCGAAGAAGATACCTTCGCCATTGCCGAAGCTTTCCGCGATGCGGGCTGTGACCTGATTGACGTGTCTGCCGGGCAGACAGTGCCCGATCAAAAGCCGGTCTACGGCCGTATGTTCCAGGTGCAGTTCTCCGAGGCGATTCGCAATGTGCCGAAGATGGCGACCATGACCGTGGGCAGCATTACCGATGCCGGGCAGGTGAATACGATCTTGCACACCCGCCGGGCCGATCTGGTGGCGATAGCTCGGCCCCATCTGTGGAACCCGTACTTTACCCGTCAAGCCGCGGCCAGTTACGGTGTCGAAGTGGATCAAGGCTGGGAGAAGCAGTACTTGTCCGGTCAGCAGCAGGCGTACAGCGTGTTGGGTAAAGCCAGGGAGCAACTGCTGGAAACCCAGAAAAAAGCCAAACCCAAGCGGCATTACAAGGCGCAAAATTAACCTTGCAGTGTTAACAGCAATTGTGGTTTAGTGATTTCTTCCTCTTGCACCTCCCGGGCTTTTGAGCCCGGGATTTTTTTGCCCAAAAAATACGGATGTGCGCAAACATGATCTACATCAACTATTGGGCTGTTTTCCTAAACCAGTCTTGAATGCCTAGAAATGCTTAGGGTAGAGTAGTACCCATGAGCAAAAAGATTCTCAACCACCCCGACGCCTCGTTGGCCTGGTATACCCAGGACATTCGGCTCGCCTACGATTTCCCTCGCGCCTGATTCATTTTCCTGAATCAATATCCGTTTTTTTATTTTTATTATCCAGCGACGAACTCACTCTGCCTGGTTCGTAGACGTTCGTTGGATAGTCTATCCGCGAGGAAAAAACATGCGCCGTATACCCGAACCTTTCCGTATCAAAATGGTGGAACCCATCAAGATGACCACCTACGACGAACGCTGTCAGGCGTTAGAGGAGGCCGGTTACAACCCGTTTTTGCTCAAAAGTGAAGATGTCTATATCGACCTGTTGACCGACAGTGGCACCGGGGCTATGAGCAACCGCCAGTGGGCGGCGATGATGCTGGGCGATGAAGCCTATGCGGGCAGCGATAGCTTCTACAAACTGGAAGATGCCGTTAAAGATATTTTTGACTATCCCTATACCGTACCGGTACACCAGGGGCGCGGCGCCGAGCAGGTGCTGTTTCCCAGTTTAGTGGCACGGGTACAAGGCCCGCAGCCCGTTTTTATTTCTAACTATCACTTTGATACTACTGCAGCCCATGTGGAGCTCAACGGCGCCAAAGCCGTTAACGTGGTGACCCCCAGAGCGTTTGACACTATCAGTCATTACGATTGGAAGGGCAATTTCGATCTGGAACTACTACAGCAAACCATTGATGAGTATGGTGCAGACAGCGTTGCAGCCATTATCACTACGGTAACTTGTAACAGCGCGGGTGGGCAGCCTGTATCCATGGCCAATATGCGCGCGGTTTACGAAATTGCCCAGCGCCACAGTATCCCGGTAGTGATCGATTCCGCCCGCTTTTGCGAAAACGCCTATTTTATCAAGCAGCGTGAGCCGGAGTACAAGAAGGCCTCGATAGCCGAGATTGTGCGGGAGATGTATCGCTACGGGGACATGCTGACCATGTCAGCGAAAAAAGATCCGATGGTGAATATCGGCGGTCTCTGCTGTATTCGTAACGACGAAGTACTATTTAGGGAAGTGCAAACCCGCTGTGTGCCGATGGAGGGCTTTGTCACCTACGGTGGCATGGCAGGGCGCGATATGGAGGCTCTGGCAGTGGGCTTGTATGAGGGAATGGATGAGGATTATCTCGCGTACCGCACTGCGCAGGTGGCCTACCTGGGGAAGCGACTCCAGGAAGGCGGTATCCCCATTCAGACACCAACCGGTGGACATGCGGTGTTTGTGGATGCTGCTATCCTGTTGCCCCATATTCCAGCAGAGCAGTTTCCTGCACACGCACTGGCGAACGAATTGTACCTGGAAGGGGGGGTACGCGCAGTAGAAATTGGTTCGCTCTTGTTGGGGAGAGACCCGCAAACCGGAGAGCAGAAGCGGTCAGATATGGAACTGTTGCGTCTGACCATTCCGCGTCGCGTCTACAGCAATGACCATATGGATTACATTGCCGATTGCCTGATCGCAATCAAGGCGCGGGCGGAAAAAATCCGGGGATTGCGATTTTCCTATGAACCGCCGGTGCTAAGGCACTTTACGGCGAGGCTGGAAATGGTCTCTTAAAAGCCAATTTGGGAACCTAGTGAAACCCAGCCCGCCGGCCGCCACCGCAAAAATAATATATGATAGCTGTATTTTTCTAGACAATAGATAGCTCAGTGGCGGCTGAGAGCCTTTTTGTATCCTGTGGAGAAGGCCATTTATGAATGCATCCAGCCAAAATCCCGTTGTAGACGCCCTGACTGAGGCCCTGGGAGCAGATGCCATTGTGGAGGGGGAGGCGTTATCGCAGCGGGCTACCAGCTACTGGGACGCTACACCGACTCATGCTCTGGCGCTGGTTCGACCCAAAACCACGGAAGAGGTGAGTCGGGCATTGACCATCTGCCATGCCCACGACCAACCGGTAGTCACCCAGGGCGGGCTGACGGGGTGTGCCAAGGGAGCTGTGGCCGCACCACAGGAGGTTATCATCTCCACTGAACGCATGACCGCCATAGAGTCGATTGACACGGTTAATGGCACAGCTACGGTACAGGCGGGGGTGATTTTGCAGGTGTTGCAGGAAACTGTCGCCGTGCGGGGGTTACTGTTCCCGCTGGACCTGGGTGCGCGCGGTACCTGTACTATCGGCGGCAATGTGGCCACCAATGCCGGCGGGATTAATGTGTTGCGCTACGGCATGATGCGCAACTTGGTATTAGGGCTGGAAGCGGTCATGGCCGACGGCACGGTGCTGTCCTCCATGAACCAAATGCTGAAAAACAACGCTGGCTACGATCTCAAACAGTTGTTTATCGGCACCGAGGGCACCTTGGGTATAGTCACCCGGGTGGTGTTAAAGCTCTACCCATTGCTCCAAACCCGCCACACGGCGCTGGTGGCCCTCTCCAGCTTTGATCAGACCACTCAGCTGCTCCAGCTGTTACAGCGTGATCTGGCTGGCAGTCTCAGCGGCTACGAAGTCATGTGGGGCAACTATTATCAGGCAGTGACCGCTAAGGGGGGACACAGGGCGCCACTGGCACGCGACTACCCTTTTTATGTGCTGCTGGAAGCGGAAGGCGCTGATCCCCAGTCCGACGCGGAGCGCTTTCAGCGGGTGTTTGAGCGAGCTTTTGAAGACGGACTGATTATGGATGGCGTTTTCCCCAAGTCGGACAGTGAGCGCCGCGAGCTGTGGGAGATCCGCGAAAACTTTGAGTTAATTACTGCACAGGAACCCTGTTACCTCTATGACGTAAGCCTGCCCATTGGTGATATGGCGGCTTATGCGCAACAGGTCCAGGAAGGCGTCGAGCGACAGTGGCCCCAGGGGCAATGTTATGTGTTTGGTCATATGGCGGACGGCAACCTGCATCTGTTTGTGAGACCGGGCAGCGCCGGCAACTGGCACCGTGACAGTGATCTCTTGGTTTACGAACCTCTGCGCCAGTTTCGGGGTTCGGTATCGGCGGAACACGGTATTGGTCTGGAGAAGAAATCCTGGTTGGCATATAGCCGTTCCGAACCCGAACTGGCGCTGATGCAGCACATGAAGCAGGCGTTAGATCCTAAAGGTATACTGAACGCAGGACGGGTGTTCTAGTCCATTATCGTTTTCCCGTTTTCGGCGTAACGAGACAGATAGGAGTTGCTAAACTTAGAGTGTGTTGCTGGCGCTAGTTTGCCCAGCCATTACCTGCACTTGGCAGGCTGTTTGCTTTGGCTATTTGCGTAGGTTAGTTGCAAATGGGAGGTAAGGTTATGGTGATGCACCTCTATTCGTCCGCTTTCCCGGAAGCGGGGCCTATTCCCGAGCGTTATACCGCCGAAGGGGCCAATCTGTCACCACCACTGGACTGGGAGAATGAACCCAAAGGAACCAAAAGCTACGCGTTGATTGTCGAGGACCCGGACACTCCGGATCCCGCGGCACCCAAGCGCACATGGACCCACTGGGTGGTTTACAATATTCCTGCTAAAACTCACCAGTTGGTGGATGGCGCCAACTTCTGGGCTTTACCTAAAGGCACGGTGCAGGGTTATAACGATTGGCAGTTTTGTGGCTATGGTGGAGCCTGTCCCCCGATTGGCGAGCACCGGTATATTCACAAGCTCTATGCTCTTGATACCCTGTTGCCACCCCTTTGGCACCCAGACAAGAGAAGCTTGCTGGAAGCGATGGAAGGGCATGTGTTGGCGCAAACCAGCTATGTAGGCACTTATTATCGCCACCATTGAGGGCTGAGCTGTTCTATCAGCCTTATATTCCAATACGTGTTATTGACCCCCCGTTAGCTTTAATGTGGGGCTCTTTTCGTGAATCGAACAGATAGTGGTATAGTGCCGCCAATAGCGACCCGGGGTGGTCGGTCTTTGGAAAAATAGAATAGGTTTTAGGTTGATGACGGAGAATTCTGGTGCTGAGCAACGCCTGATCGTGGGTATCACTGGTGCCTCTGGGGCCCAGTATGGCGTCAGGCTCCTGGAAGCTCTGCAGGATAGCCCGATTGAAACCCATCTGGTGATTTCCAAGGCGGGGATGCAGACCCTGAGTCTGGAGACCGATTACAGCCTGGACTATGTAAAGTCATTGGCGGATGTAGTCTATTCCAGTGGTGATATCGGGGCCGCCATAGCCAGCGGCTCGTTTCAAACTATGGGTATGGCCATTGCTCCCTGTTCCATAAAAACCCTGTCTGAAATCGCCTATGGTCTGACCACCAATCTCATTTCACGGGCGGCAGACGTCGTGCTCAAAGAACGCCGTAAATTGGTGCTGCTGGTGCGGGAAACACCGCTCCACAGCGGACACTTAAAAACCATGCTGCAGGCTTCCGACAACGGCGCCATTATTATGCCGCCGGTGCCGGCGTTTTATTCCCGCCCCAACTCACTGGACGATATTGTCAATCACACAGTTGGACGCACGCTGGATCTGTTTGGCGTGGACAATAATCTGGTGCAGCGTTGGAAAGAGGATCAATCCTAACCGGTGCTGCACCGACCAGTGTCGTCAGGCGGCTTTTGAGGGCTGCCTCCGCAAATGCTCGAAGATGGCTGTAACCAACAGTTGCGCCGGCAGACTGATCTGTTCTGGCACATCGTGTACCAGGTAAGCGGACTGCTGAACTGGCATGGGTTGTCCCAGTAGCGACACCAGGCGCCCATCCCTTAAGTCCTCCACCACTTCATAGGTATCCGCCAGCATCACTCCCAATCCCAGTCGAGTGGCCTGTATCGCCTGGTATCCGTAATCCACATAGAAATTTTTTTCGCCCTTGCTATAGGGTAACTGGTGCTGTTGAAACCAGCGTTGCCACTGGCTCAGACGGTCGTGAATCAGCGGGTAGGCCAGCAGGTCGGCCGGTTCCTGGACCGGCTGTTCAGTGCGTAACAGCTTCGGGCTGCAAACGGGCACATAGGTTTCCTGGTAGAGGCGGGTGACCGTGCGCACCGTTTCAGCGGGTTCGCCTAAACATACGGCTACATCAAATTCCGCCGGCAACTCCTGCTGGCGCGGTGCCAGGGTAATCATGCGCAGGGTGATTTCGGGAAAGCGCTCCTGGAATTTACCCAAAACCTCCAGCAACCAGCCCATGGCGATGGTGGAGGTGGTGGCGACCACCAGCTCGCCCGCCATACGCGCAGGGTCCAGGTAGGCGAGGCCATCGGCCAGCTGGCCAAAGGCCGCTTGCACGCTGCCCAGCAGGCGACGTCCGGCGGCGGTCAGGCTGAGCCGGTTGCGCTGGCGGTCAAACAGGGCGACGCCCAGCTGCTCCTCAAGTTGCTTGACGCTGCGGCTGAGGGCGGTGTGGGAAATATGCATCTCCTCAGCAGCGCGGCGCACATGGCAGTGGCGGCCCACAGCCTCAAAGGCCTTGAGGGCGCTGAGTGGTAGGTTGCGCAGTGCGGGATTGGGCTGTGTTGGGTCGGTATTCATGTCGTTAGGATCAGTCTTTTATGGTGCCTTTTTGTTACCAACTTGGTCTAAAAATACTGCTTTCTGGTAATCATAGCATTCCATAAACTGGCTTGAGTTAAAAGGTTTGTAGTATCAATCCATTGGAATAGATAAGGGGAGGTAAGAATCCATGGCAACACTGAAAATAGCCGTGATTCCCGGCGATGGTATCGGTAAAGAGGTGATCCCTGAGGGTATCCGGGTGCTGGAGGCCGCCGGCGCCAAGCACGGGGTGGAGTTCCAGTGGACCGAGTTTGACTGGTCCTGTGAGACCTACCACAAGACCGGTCGCATGATGCCGGAAGACGGTATCGAGCAGTTGCGCGGATTTGACGCCATCTACCTGGGCGCCGTGGGTTTTCCCGGAGTGCCGGACCATATCTCTCTTTGGGGGCTGTTGATCCCCATCCGCCGTGAGTTCGATCAGTATATCAACCTGCGTCCGGTGCGCCTGTTTGAAGGGGTGCCCTGTCCGCTGGCAGGCAAGAAGCCGGGCGATATCGATATGTACGTGGTGCGGGAGAATGTCGAGGGCGAATACTCCAATATCGGCGGCATTCAGTACGAAGGTACCGAGCACGAGCTGGTGGTGCAGCAGAGTGTGTTTACCCGCCGCGGTACCGACCGGGTGTTGAAGTACGCCTTTGAACTGGCGATGCAGCGCGACGCCAAACACGTGAGCTCGGCCACCAAGTCCAACGGCATTATCCACTCCATGCCTTTTTGGGATAAGCGCTTTGCCGAGATGGCTAAGCAGTACCCGGAAGTAAAAACCGACCAGTACCATATCGATATCATGACCGCCAACTTTGTGCGGATGCCCGAGCACTACGATGTGGTGGTGGGTTCCAACCTGTTTGGCGACATCCTTTCGGATCTGGGCCCGGGCGTTACCGGCACTATTGCGATTGCCCCGTCGGCCAATATCAATCCCGAGAAAAACTTCCCGTCCATGTTTGAGCCGGTACACGGTTCGGCGCCGGATATTGCCGGGCAGAATATTGCCAACCCCATCGGGACTATTTGGGCCGGCGCAATGATGCTGCAGCACCTGGGTTACCCGGAAGTGCACGATACGATTATGACCGCAGTGGAAGATGTGCTGCGTGAGGGTGTGGATCTGACTCGCGATATGGGGGGCACCGCCAGTACTCAACAGTTGGGCCAAGCCGTTGAGCAGGCAATTGCCTGAGCGCCGGGTGAATTTGTGAAAGGAGCTAAAACAATGTCATTACCCTTGAACGATCTAAGCTTGCTGAAAACCCGGGCCTATCTTAACGGTGAGTGGGTTGACGGTGACCAGGGCGACCGTTTTCCGGTCTACAACCCGGCCACGGGCGAAGAGATCGCCCAGGTGGCCAGTCTTGGTGCCGCGGAGACCCGCCGTGCGATTGTCGCCGCCGAAACGGCCATGAAAGCCTGGCAGCAAAAAGCCGCCAAAGAGCGCTCTGCCGTGCTGCGCAAGTGGTACGAGCTGATTATGGCCAACCAGGAAGACCTGGCGGTGATTATGACTGCTGAGCAGGGCAAGGTGTTGGCTGAGTCCCGCGGTGAAGTGGCTTACGGTGCCTCCTTTATCGAGTGGTTTGCCGAAGAGGGCAAGCGGGTTTACGGCGATGTGATTTCCGCCCCGCAGACCGATCGCCGCGCCGTGGTGATCAAGCAGCCGGTGGGTGTGGCCGCGGCCATTACGCCCTGGAATTTCCCCAACGCCATGATTACCCGCAAGGCGGGCCCGGCACTGGCGGTGGGTTGCGCAATCGTGATCAAGCCGGCCAAGGAAACGCCGCTGTCGGCGTTGGCGTTGGCGGAACTGGCCCACCGGGCTGGTCTGCCTGCGGGTCTGCTGAATATCGTGACTGGCAAAAGCTCCCGCGAGATCGGCGGCGAGATGACGGCTAATCCGGTTGTGAAAAAACTGTCGTTTACTGGCTCGACCCCGGTGGGTAAAACCCTGATGAAGCAGTGCGCCGATACGGTGAAGCGCACCTCCATGGAATTGGGCGGCAATGCGCCGGTGATTGTGTTTGACGATGCGGATCTGGACCAAGCCGTTGCTGGTGCCGCGGCTTCCAAATACCGCAACTCCGGCCAGACCTGTATCTGCGCCAACCGGATTCTGGTGCAGGAGGGTGTCTACGACGCCTTTGTGGAGAAGTTCACTGCGGAAGTGCAGACCTACAAGATTGGCAACGGCCTGGATGAGGGCAGTACCCATGGTCCCGTGGTGAATGAAACAGCGGTGGGTGACATCCAGGTACTGGTGGACGACGCCCTGGATAAAGGTGCGACTGCCCTGGTGGGCGGCAAACCCAGCGAACTCGGTGCCTGTTTTTATGAGCCCACTGTGCTGACCAATGTGAATGACCAGATGCGGGTTTTCCGGGAGGAGATCTTTGGCCCTGTGGCGCCGATCTTCAAGTTCAGCACCGAGGAAGAAGCTATTGCCATGGCTAACGATACCGAGTTTGGCCTGGCATCCTATGTGTACACCCGTGATATCGGCCGCGTCTGGCGTGTCTCCGAAGGTATCGAGTATGGGATGGTCGGGGTGAATGAAACCGCCATTACCTCCGATGTGATTCCGTTTGGCGGGGTGAAGGAATCCGGTCAGGGGCGGGAGGGTTCCAAGTACGGGCTGGATGATTATTTGGAGATTAAATATATCTGCATGGGTGATCTGGATCGCTAATCCACCCTACGCAAAATTTAAAATCGGAGATTTCTAATGACCTCTGTTATCTACCCAACTACAAACTTCAAAGCCGTAGAACAACTGACCATCGACCGCGGTGAAGGGGTCTACGTCTACGACAGCAACGGCAAGCAATACCTGGAAGGCCTGGCCGGCCTGTGGTGTACCTCCCTTGGTTACGGCAACCAGGAGCTGATCGACACCATTTCCGAACAGCTGGGCAAGCTTGCTTACACCCATATGTTTGGTGGAAAAACCCACCAGCCGGGCATGGAGCTGGCGGACAAACTGTCGTCCATGTTGCCGATCGACAACGCCAAAATTTTCTTTGGCAACTCCGGCAGCGACGCCAACGATACCCACGTCAAACTGCTGCGTTACTACTTTAACGCCATCGGCAAACCGGATAAGCGCAAGATCATTACCCGCGATCGCGCCTACCACGGCGTGACTGTGGCGGCGGGCGCTTTGACCAGCCTGCCCGCCAACCTGGTCCATTTTGATGCGCCGACTGAGGCCCTGGGAATTTTGCGCACCGACGCTCCGCACTACTACCGCGGCCGTCTGGCCGGTGAAAGCGAAGCCCAGTTTGTAGAGCGCATTACCGGGAACCTGGAAGCGTTGATCCTGGCTGAGGGGCCGGAGACTATCGCCGCCATGATTATGGAGCCGATCACTGGCGCCAGCGGCGTGATTGTACCGCCGGCTGGCTATTATGAAAAAGTGCAGGCCATCCTCAGCAAGTACGATATTCTGCTGATCGCCGACGAAGTGATTAACGGCTTTGGCCGCACCGGCAACGACTTTGGTTGTACCACTATGGACATCAAACCGCAGATGATGACCATGGCCAAACAACTGTCTTCGGCCTACTACCCAATCAGTGCGTCGGCGATTCCCGGCAGCATGTACGAGGCCATGATCGAACCCAGCGCTCAGGTGGGGGTGTTTGGTCACGGCTATACCTATTCCGGTCACCCGGTGGCCTGTGCTGCAGCCCTGAAGACCCTCGAGATTTACGAGCGGGACAATATCTTTGGTCACGCTGCCGAGGTGGGTGCCTATTTCCAGCGCAAACTGCAGGAATTGGCGTCACACCCGCTGGTGGGTGAAGTGCGCGGTGCCGGTCTGATTGCCGCGGTGGAGATGGTGGCTAACAAGGCCAGCGGCCAGAGCTTTGAGGGTGGTGCCGTGGGCGCTTTTGCCCAGCAAGCTTGTCAGGATAACGGTTTGATTGTACGGGCCGTCGCCGGCTCCAGCATCGCCTTCTGTCCGCCGCTGATCATTACTAAAACCCAGGTAGACGAGATGTTGGACAAGTTTAGCCGCTCTCTGGATAGTACCCTGGATTTCGTACAGCGGGAAAAGCTCTTGGTTGATTAAGCAAAGACTTTGCGGATGTGGCACCGTCACCGGTGCCGCCTGCATCCGCTTGAGATTCTCTTCTTCCAGGGATTGGCTGTCTTATCAGTGTTTGATCTGATCAGTATAAATATCCGCTTTGTCCCGAATCGACCAGAACTCCGGTGTCATTTCGTCAAAACGGTAGAGATAATCCCGTGTGGTGGGGATAACATGATGTTGCAGGGCCATCTGCAGTTGAAACACCACCAGGTCCGAGCACTGAAACGCCACTTCACAAATGGCCAGGTAAAATTCCCACATGCGACAGAACTCCTGCCCCATCTGTTGGCAAATTTCCTGGCGATGTTGTTGAAAGCGCTCAAACCAGACCCTCAGGGTATGGGCGTAGTGCAGACGCAACAATTCAACGTCTGTTAAGAGCAGGCGGTTGTTCTCCACACTGCGGCACATCTCCGACAGAGCGGGGATGCTGCCGCCCGGAAAGATATATTTATCGATCCAGGGATTGGTGACACCCGGTGGACCACTGCGCCCAATGGAATGGACCAACGCCGCACCTTCCGGGTTCAGCATATTCTTTATGTTTTCAAAAAAGGTGTTGTAGAAGGGTTTGCCCACATGTTCAAACATACCGATACTGACAATGCGGTCGTAGTGATCGTGGTGCTCCCGATAGTCCTCCAGTTCGAAGCGGACGTTTTTTAAACCCAGGGTTTTCTGCCGTTGTCGAGCAAACTCCAACTGCTGTTTTGACAGGGTGATGCCGACTACCTCGACATCTTTGTGTTGAGCCAGGTAAAACGCCATGCCACCCCAACCGCAACCGATATCCAGTACTCGCATACCAGGCTGTAACAGCAGTTTATTGGCAATGTGCTGGCATTTGGCTTGCTGAGCTTCCTCCAGGCTGCAATCCGGCCGCACAAAATAACCGCAGGAGTAGTTCATGTTTTCGTCGAGAAACCGTTGGAAAATACTGTTGTCGAGGTCGTAATGGTGGGAAACATTTCGGTAGCTGCGGGTGATACCGTTCCATTGCTGCAGGCACGTGATAAAGGGTTTCAGCCACTTGCTGACCCTGTATTCAGAAAAGTTGTCCCGCAGAATAAACAGCAGGTCCTGCAGCCCGCAGTCTTCAACGCTCCAGTCACCGTGGATATAGGTTTCGCCAAGCTGGAATTCCCAGTCGCGGGCAATCTTGTGCATCGCTTTTTCACTGTGGATTATCCAGTGTGCGACCTTGCCCCCGGTTCCGAATTGATGGGTTTGGCCTGAGGGAAGATGCAGGTAAATCGTGCCCTTGCGGATACCATTCTCGAGCAGTTTCAGGTACATGCCTAAATCACCAGAACAAAAGCCAGTAGTTTTGATTCTAGCAAAAATGAAAAGTTTCATGGCTGGCACGGAGGGTGTCGCGATAACTAAACCGCTTCCATCTCCAGCTCGCAGTAGTAATGGGTTAACAACTTGTCCATCTCCGGCAACGCCTTCTCCGTCATAAACGCTCGCTCGATCGACAGCAGCTGGTACACCCCGCGCTTTACCTGATCCTGGCTGGGGTTCTCTGCCTGTTGCTGGGGTAGACAGCAGCGTAAAAAGCTGAACCAGTTGCTCAATGTCAGCCAGGTGTTGTAAGACAGATCCCGCTGTTGTTGAGGGGTGGTGTTTTGTAAACCGGAATCGGCCAGGGCTTTATGCACACTTCTGCTATAGGCCATAAACACCTGGAACATTTCAGCAAACAGAGGTCGAAGCTCGGGGTTGTCGCTCAGTAGCTGGTCGCTGTCCCGGTAGATAAATCGGTACTCCCACAGGGATTGAAACACCTGTTCCAGGATAGTGGCTTTATCGGTAATGGTGAATGCTCGCCCCTCCGGGACTAGTCCCATTTCGAGCGTTTTCTCCAGATGCTGCCTAAACAACTCCCGAATGATCTCGCCTTTGTTTTTAAAGTGGTAATAAAGGTTGCCAGGTGACATCTCCAGATGAGCGGCTATATGGTTGGTGGTGACCGGGCGTTCACCACGCTCATTAAACAGGGTCAGGCTGGCGGCCAATATGCGATCTCGTGTCTTCATGGTGCGCCATCATACCGTAAAAATGCTTAAATCTTGACATTTTAGAGTAAAAACTCTATTTTAGAGTAATTACTCTAATTGTAATAGCCCACTACACCTGGTCTAACTGACGGTAAAACGATGGAGAGCCCCCTATGTCGACGATCGCCGCCGTATCCCCCCATTCAGAGACGCTGATGCAAGAACAGCCAGAGCACTATCTAAAAAACCTCTTGGCGGAGCAGCAGCAGGCTTATTCGGCAGACCGTATGCCCCCTGCGGCGGAGCGTATTGCCCGCGTCAAGCGCCTCAAGCGTATGCTACTGGACAATAAAGAGGCCCTAATGGAGGCGATGGCCGCAGACTTCTCTTCCCGTTCCCGCAACGAGATGCTGCTGGCGGAGTTTATGACTGTATCCAATCTGGTTGATTACCTGTGCAAGCAGATCAAGGGCTGGATGAAACCGGAAAAGCGTCATTTGAGTTTGGTGATGCAACCCGGCAAGGCCGAGGTGTTTTATCAACCCCTGGGGGTTGTCGGGGTGATGGTGCCATTTAACTATCCAATCCAGCTCGCCTGTTCACCTTTGGCTACCGCATTGATCGCCGGTAATCGCTGTATGATCAAGATGCCCGAGGCGACCCCGAAGACCTCAGCCCTGTTGGAGCGCCTGATCGCCGAAACCTTTAGTACCGATCTCGTGGTGGTGGTCAATGGCGGTCCCGATGTGGCGGCCGCCTTTTCGGCTCTGCCCTTCGATCACCTGATCTTCACTGGAGCAGGCGCCATAGGCAAACATGTGATGCGTGCGGCGGCCGATAACCTGACGCCGGTGACCCTGGAGCTGGGCGGAAAATCCCCGGTCATTATCGACAATGACTTCCCCCTGCAGGAAGCCGCTGATCGAATATGCTTTGGAAAATCCACCAATGCCGGCCAAACCTGTGTCGCCCCTGACTATGTCATGGTGCCCCGGGGCAAGCTGGAGGCGTTTGTGGAAGCTTACAAAACGGCGTTCAACCGCTCCTATCCCACCGTGAGTAACAACCCCCATTACACCGGGGTGATCAGTGAGCGCCACGGCCTGCGCCTGAAGGAATGGTTGGCTGACGCCGAACAGAAGGGGGCGGAGCTGATACCCTTGAGCGACGAGCAGGTCGATGATAGTACCCGCCGTACAGTGCCGGTATTGGTGACCAATACCGACGACAGTATGACCATTATGCACGAGGAGATCTTTGGACCGGCGCTGATCCTGCTACCCTACGATTCTCTGGACGAAGCCATCGCCTATATCAACGAGCGTGACCGTCCCCTGGCGTTGTATTATTTCGGGTTCGATAAGGCACGACAACAGCGCATTCTGGAGCAAACCCACTCCGGCGGGGTAGCATTTAACGAAGTGATGTTCCATGTGGCCGTGGACGATCTGCCATTCGGTGGTATTGGACCGTCAGGTATGGGCCACTATCACGGCAAAGAGGGCTTCCTGACCCTGTCCAAGCCCAAAGCAGTGCTCTATAAGCCACGTTTTAATGGCATGCGTATGTTGTACCCACCCTACACCAACCCCATGGTGGATAAGCTGTTTGGCTGGTTGCTGAAATAGGCTGAGACAAAGGCAGGCTTGAGCGTTCAGCCGCCTGCCCAATGCCCCTAACGCAGACGCATCTCCTGGTCGAACCGAGGCGTAGTGGCCCCAAACGGCGGTGTATAGTCAATACTGCGGTCCTGGTCCTTGAGCGTAAAGCAATTGGACCAACCCGACGTCACGTCGTGATAGGCGGCGCCTTTCATAAAGCGCACCTTGGCTTTCTCCTTGTCAAACCAGGCAGCTTCGAAGCAGGCTTCCACCTCATTAAACTGGTCGTAGTAGTCCGTATCCCGCTCGTCCTCAATTAAAAAGACGTGTAACGGGCAGCCGTCCACTTCGTGTCGCAGGCCACGTTGCTGCATCCCTTCGATCAGGTTGCGCAGCGCGGGATCCCGCCTTTCCATGCTGGAGTTGATAACACTGGCATCCTGATGGTCCATAACCCAGAGCGCATCACGCAGGGTATGGGTGCGAAACATAAGGTACTTTTTACTTTTCATGGTTATCGCTTTCATCAAAAAAGCCGCTGTCGGCACAGTCGGCTGAATTAGCAATTTAATTGGGAGGGTTCTCTGATTTACCGTCTTGTAAGTATAGATTGTTTTGACTATCGCACTTCCGTATCCAAAATGTTAACTTGGATTTAGTAATCTTGATCCAATTTATAGATGGATAGAGGGGGAGGGTTGTTTGAAGGTCGATCTCGAAGCCTTGCGGGTTTTAGACGTTATTGTACGGGAAGGCAGTTTTGCCAAAGCGGCAGAGAGCTTGCACAAGGCCCAATCGGCGATCAGCTATCAGATCAAAAAGCTCGAAGAGCAACTCAATATTCAGGTGTTTGATCGCAGCGGCTACAGAGCTCAACTGACACCGGCGGGCAAGGCCCTGTGGCAGGAAGGCCAGCGGATGCTGATGTACGCCAACCGTATCGAAAGCCTGGGGGAGCGCTTTGCCGAGGGCTGGGAGCCGAGGTTGGAGGTGGTAATCGACGGGGCGCTGCCCACGGAACCCATTATGCAAGCCCTGAAAGTGATGGTGCAAAAGGCGATCCCCACCCGGATCCAGGTCAAAACCGAATTCCTGGGAGGGGTGGCCATGCGCTTTCGGGAGGACAGCGCCGACCTGATGCTGGTCAATGACCACCGGCCATCGCCAGATCTCACCGCCAGACCCCTGCCACCGACCACCATGGTGCTGGTGGCCGCCAGTGACCACCCGCTGGCAGGCATGCAACAGCTGGATATTGGCCAGCTGCAGGACTATGTGGAGCTCACCGTCCACGACTCCAGCGATCCCACCAAGCAGACCCTGGATCCGTTGCAGTTTGGCGGAGACCGCATGTTCTTTCTGAGCGATTTTGTGAGCAAGAAGAACGCCCTGTTGATGGGATTAGGATTTGGCTGGGTGCCCGAGGCCCTGATCTATCGGGAACTGAGCGAGGGCACACTGGTGGAGTTGGATTACCCGCCCGGGTCCCGCGTGGCGCTTGAGCCACAGTTGGTTTACCCTGCAGACCGCCCCCTGGGTAAGGCGGGGACCCTGGTGTGCGATCTGCTGGAGCAATACTTTGCCGAATTCCATCTAAGTAATAGATAAAGATAATCAAAACATTATAATTTTATTCGATCGAAAGGGGGCCTATAGTTCTCTCCATGGTGACCCACGGGCCGCAGAGCGGCTCGTATGAGTGATAAAATCGAGGAGACGAAAATGACCGATAATGCCAATCCTCTCGGACTTCGTGGTATCGAATTCACGGAGTTTGCCTCCACAGACAATAACTTCATGCATGAAGTGTTTATCGATTTTGGTTTTTCCATGCTCAAGCAGTTCAGGGGCAAGGAGATCATCTACTATAACCAGAACGATATTCACTTTCTGTTGAACCGTGAAAAACACGGTTTCTCCAGCGAATTTGCCAAGCGCCATGGCCCGGCCATCTGCTCCATGGGTTGGCGGGTTGACGATGCCGGCTTTGCGTTGACAGAGGCGGTAAAGCGCGGAGCCAAAGAGGCCGCCGCCGCCGATAAAGACCTGCCTTACCCCGCTATCTATGGCATTGGCGATAGCCTGATCTATTTTATCGAGAGCTACACCGGTGCCCCCGGTCAGAAGAGCACCATCTACGATGACGACTTTATGACCCTGGACAAACCACAAATTGTGGAGGAAAAAGGGTTTATCGAAATCGATCACCTGACCAACAATGTCTATAAGGGCACAATGGAGGTCTGGTCCAGGTTCTACCGAGAAGTTTTTGGTTTTACCGAAGTGCGTTACTTCGATATCAATGGTGCAAAAACCGGTTTGACCTCCTACGCCCTGCGTTCTCCGGATGGCAGTTTCTGCATCCCCATTAACGAAGGTAAAGACGACAACAACAACCAGATTGACGAGTATCTGGATGAATACAAGGGCCCCGGTGTCCAGCACTTGGCGTTCCGCTCCCGGGATCTGCTGACATCCCTCGATGCCATGAAGGGCAGCAATATCCAGACTTTGGATATTAACGAAGATTACTACGACCACGTGTTCAAACGTGTTCCCAATGTGGCTCAGGACCACGCGCGGATTCAGCAGCACCAAGTACTGGTGGACGGTGATGAAAATGGCTACCTGTTGCAGATTTTTACCAAGAATCTGTTTGGCCCAATTTTTATCGAATTGATCCAGCGCTGCGAGCATCAAGGCTTTGGCGAAGGTAACTTCCAGGCCCTGTTTGAGTCCATCGAGCGGGACCAAGAGCGCCGTGGTGTGATCTAACAGGCTCCTAGCATTCTCTCTGTATCCAACTGCTAGTCCACTTGCCGGTGTTGAATTCAGCACCGGTTTTTTTTATCTAAGTCCAAGGCACTAAAACAAAATGAGTCTGACTAATAGCCTTTGTGAAACCAACAACATCGAGACAATTAACAATAAGCGAATGGTCAACCGCTTTTTCGGCGGCGGACAGGATGTGGCAGAAGACCCCATATTCAAGTTATTGATGCAATTTCGAAATGACACCAATCCACAAAAGATGGATCTGGGTATCGGGGTGTACCGCAACGATAACGGGCAAAGTCCAATCTTTAACAGTGTCAAGGCCGCCGAAGCGGTGCGCCTGGAAGAGGAAAACGACAAGTCCTATATCGGGCCGGCTGGCGACTTTGCGTATCGACAGCTGATTGAAACCCTGGTCTACGGAAATCCTTTGGCGGAACAATTAAGCAATCGCTTGGCAGGCGTGCAAACACCAGGCGGCGTTGCGGCTCTGCGCATTGGATTTGAACTGGTAGCACGTGTCAATCCACAGGCAACTGTGTGGCTCAGTGACCCCACCTGGCAGGTGCACTGGCCTATCGTCGGCGCAACTGGTCTGAATACTAATACCTATCGCTACTACGACAAGACCAACCACCAGGTGGATTTTGAGGGATTGGTAGAGGATCTGTCACAGGCTAAAGCGGGGGATGTGATTCTATTGCAGGGTTGCTGCCATAATCCGACCGGTTGCAACCTTTCCCTGGCGCAGTGGCAGCGGTTGGCTGACCTGTGCCTGGCCCAAGGTTTATTACCAATGGTGGATCTGGCATACCACGGCCTTGGCGACGAGCTGGACCGGGATGCCGCCGGCTTGCGCTTGATGGCACAACAACTGCCGGAGCTGTTATTGACCTACACCTGTTCTAAAAACTTTGGCTTGTATCGCGATCGGGTAGGGCTGATCTCCGTTCTCACGGACAATAACAAACAGGGCTTGCTTGTTCAAAAACAGCTGGTGCAAATCGCGACCGAACACTATTTTACGCCGCCTGCCCATGGCAGTGATATTGTGAAAACCATCCTCAATGATAACGCGTTACGGGCTAATTGGGAGTCGGAGTTGGCGGCGGTGCGGAGTCGCTTGAGCAGTGTTCGCGCCCAGATCTGTGAAGCCGTTGTCACCATTGGACGCGACTGGTCTTACCTTACCCGGCAGACAGGCATGTTCTCACTGTTGGATCTGACACCGACGGAATTGGCGGTGCTGCGCGAACAGCACAGCATCTATATTGTGGATTCCGGGCGTATCAATGTAGCGGGTATCAATGCAGGTAATATCGAAACCTTTGTAAATGGAGTAGCAAGCCTGACCATCTGATTGGTCATAATTTATACAGCTGATACTCTTTGGTGGCAAAGGACTGTCGTTTGAACTAACTTTAAGTGCTAGAAGACTCATGACGAATCCTCTAGCACTATGTATAACAACCATAATAACCACGCAGGGATAGCGTTGCTCTTAGTGGGGGCCTGGTTGCCCCTGTCTGTGTTATTTGCTTTTTTACCGCAAGCAAAAGCCCAATCCCCCCGTACAGAAGTTCTGTTGGAAAAGGTCAAAGTATCGGCCCGCCGCCATCAGCAGCCGCCGCAACAGGTCCCCGTTGCCGCATCAATTATTGATGCTGAAGCAAACCAGCAAATGGCCATTGGTACCCGTTTGCAGGGTACACAGACCAAGGAATATAACAATGACTAACAAAAGGGAAGGCGGCTCAGGCATAGCCGGGGATACGGCGGCTCTGTGGTTTGATGTATTATCCTCTCACTCGCCCGATAACCTGTTTATTATTCGGGTGGCAAACAACCGCTTTTATTTGCATTGGGCAAACCACACACTGGAACGCGCAATAGGCACCACCTTGGTGGAAATCTCAGGTAAAAGTATACGTCAAATATTGGGCCCCAGTGCAAGTAAGACTCCGGAGCAAAATTACCGGCGCTGCCTGGAAAGTCGGCAGCCGGTGGAATATGAAGAAACTGCGTTGGATGGTTATCAGCGGTCGCGCTTTTGGCACACACTGCTGGTGCCAAAAATTGCAGAAAATGGCGACATTCCCTTTATCTATGGTGTATCCCGGGATATTACTGAGATTGTACAGGCCAAACGGGAAGTTGAGCATGCCAATCAGATCAAAGCTGCCTTTCTCGGGCATATGAGTCATGAAGTGAAAACACCACTGCACAGCATTACCGGTGCGCTGTCCTTACTGCGAAAAAGTGGTCCTAGTGACGATCAACAGCGCTATATCGACATTATCGACGCATCCCAACAGGTCATCTTGCGAATGGCCTCCGATATTCTCGACTACGCCAAACTGGAAGCGGGTAAACTCCAGTTTGAACACAATCCATTTAACCTGAGGGAGCTGTTAGAACAGGTTTTTACCATGATGGCGATATTGGCGGCGGAGAAAAAACTGCGCTTTCGGTTGCAGGTAGATTTTACCGGTGACAGTATATTATTGGGAGATCGTGATCGCATCAAACAGGTGCTTTGTAATCTGCTAAGCAATGCCATCAAATTTACGCGCTCGGGAGAAATCACGTTATTGGTTAAGTCAACCGACGATAGTGATTCGCAAGTAACATTTGTGGTCCAGGATGAAGGAATTGGCATTGAAGCCGAAGATCTCGGTAAGCTTTTCCAACCGTTTTCAAGGCTGGCCAATGCGACTCGGCATCAGATCGGCGGAACCGGGTTGGGATTGGTTATTAGCAAGGAGCTGGTTGAGCGGATGGGCGGAACAATTTCCGTCAGCAGTGTGCCCCATAGGGGGACCACCTTTACAGTCGAACTGCCATTGCTCAACGCTCGACAACCCGCTTTGGATATAAAACCAGATTCATTTTATGTTGGACGTTTCTCCGGAGGCAGGATTTTGGTAGCGGAAGATAACCGCATGTGCCAAATCATTGCCAATGAACTTTTGACCCAGGTCGGTTACGACGTTGTGGTGGTGGCCGATGGTCAACAGGCGCTGAATGAAATTCGTACCAGTCGCTTTGACATGGTCCTGATGGATTGGATTATGCCCGGGGTCAATGGCAAGGAAGCCACTCGTCTGATTAGAGACTATGAGCAGCGTACGGGTGAAACCATTCCCATAATCGGCATGACCGCAAACTCCACGATAAAGGAATTGCAGGAGCTCTACGATGTAGGGATGAATGATGTCATTACCAAACCTATAGCGGAGGCAGAGATGTTAGCAGTCATTCAACGTTGGCTGGGTAAAAGGCGAGAGAGGTTTGATAGCGTTTTGGATTGATACAACCAAAGTGCCCGGGAGATCCCGGGCACTTTGGTTTTGTTGTGCTATTGCAGCTAGAGGTCAGCTACAGCTGTTTCCGCTGGGGATTCGGAGCTTGGCAGCGGCTCAGCAGAGGCTCCTCGGCGTCTAAAGCGGATGCCCACATTGATTAACTGCATCAAACAGGCGGGTAGCTCCGGGTGTTCACCGGCAGAAATATCGTGAAACAGGTCGATACTGCCGGGGTAAACAGACACACAATAACCTCGATCAATTATACAGGCCACAACCGCAAGTTCTGCCAATATGAATTCACAAGACAATTCAATGATACGTTGCCAGTGGTCAGGATCTTTATCCGTCAACTTCGACTGGCGCGACAGGTAGGTATCGACAAAGGCATGAATCGCAGCGTTGAATTTCCCATTGTTGTGAAAGAGAGAAAACAGGGCGGCCTCATAGGTCTGGTACGCTGTACTGTCCACCAGTGTGGCAGATCTGACAATAGTAAACTCACAATCGCTGCGCTGAAACATAGGTCGATGCTCGGTTAAAAAATCCTCCGTTAACTGCATCGCTTTTGTGTGCGCGTTCTCTGGGTTTAATCCCTGACTTACCTGAAGGGAGACTGCGTAGACACTGTCGGGAATCAGAATGATACAACGCTTAAACTGCTGACATATCCACTGGACTAATGCAGTAAACTTTTCTCTGCAGAAGTGCTCATTACCCAAGCTAATGCCTGCAAAACATTGAGTATAAGTGTTGAGGGAGTCGCGACGGGAAGCGGGAATCACATAGCGGATTCTGGCTTTGTAGGGTCTTACCGGTGGGACAGTTTGAGTGGATTGAACAGCCAGGGTGGTTGCAGCAGGTTGATTAGATACAGATGATTTTTTTTCATGATTTCAGTCCTTTTGAAAGGTTAGTGAATGCTGATCTAAAAAATGCCTATCAGCCTTTTTAAAGATAGTCCATCTAGCCTCGACTGTTGTCGGATCTTGGCTATTCCCACTCGGTCTTCTCGATAAATACAAGACCCTGCATACGTATTCAGTCTCTGGTTTAATGTGGGGGGCACGGATATTATGGTCCGATCAAATATCCACAAGGCTCTAGGAACTGGCAGCGACCGATGCGACCCACAAGTAAAACTGATCATGCGAATATCATTTCTCTCGTTGCTCCAATGTCTGGTCCCCTCGTTCCATTGGAGCAGGTCCCCGACCCGGTATTTGCCCAAAAAATGGTGGGCGATGGCATTTCCATCGATCCGGTAACGCCCTACCTGCAAGCGCCTTGTGCCGGCAAAGTAGTGCAGCTGCACAGGGCGGGACACGCGCTCACCCTGGAAACCGCCGAGGGTATCGAAGTAATGATGCATATTGGTCTGGATACCGTCGCGCTTGACGGCGCGGGTTTTGAACCTCAAGTAAAAGAGGGCGATCTGGTCAGCTGTGGTGAAGTGCTGATTCACTTCGATGCCGACTTTGTGGCCACTTCGGCCAAAAGCCTGTTGACGCAACTGATTATCACCAGCTGCGACCAGGTATTGGAAATTCTTCCGGCCTCGGGATTTGTGCAAGCGGGAAGGGAAAACGTGCTGCAGCTTGTACTCAAAGAGAGGCAAACTGCAGAGCAGAAAATCCAAAATACAAAAGCTGAAATTTCGGAGCCCATTGTCATACCCAATCCCACTGGTCTGCACGCAAGGCCGTCAGCGGTACTGGCAGGTGCGGCTAAGACGTTCACCGCTGACATAGTGCTGCAAAAAGACAAACGGCACGCCAATGCCAAGAGTCTGGTCAGTATTATGGCCCTGGAGGTTAGCTGCGGGGATCAGGTATGTATCCAGGCCACCGGTGAGGATGCGCTGGCCGCTATAAATTGCCTGGTCGCTCATATCAAGGCCGGTTTGGGTGAAGACTGCCAAGTGACATTGGAAACCGAAGCAGGGAAACCTGTAGTGGAGGAGAAACTTGAACAGCAAGAGCAGCCTGCGGGAGATCTCAATCTGTTGCAGGGCGTCACTGCGTCACCGGGGTTGGCAGTGGGAAATGTCTACCAGCTTCGCCGTGCGGAATTGACGGTGTCTGAAGTGGGCGCAGACTCCGAAACGGAAATTGAAGTATTAAACAGTGCTATCAATGCCGCCCACGATCAATTGCAGGCGTTGCAACAGCAGATGGATGACCAGGAAAAGGCGGCTATATTCAGTGCCCATCAAGAGCTATTGGTGGATCCGGAACTGGTCAGCCTTGCTCTTGAACTTGCCGGGCAGGGTAAAAGCGCCGCTTTTGCCTGGCGCCAGGCCTATACCGAACAGTCGAATCAACTGGCTGCACTCAGTAACGATCTGCTGGCGGGACGGGCCAACGACCTCCGCGATGTGGGAGAGCGGGTGTTGCGGTTGATCCTGGGCGTTGAAACCGAGGCGCCGGAGTTGCCTGCCAACAGTATTCTGATTGCCGAAGATCTGACGCCGTCCGATACCGCTACACTCGACCGCAACAAGGTCCTCGGCTTTTGCACACTGACCGGGGGTGCCTCTTCCCATGTGGCGATTTTGGCCCGCTCCATGGATATCCCCGCCATTGCCGGTATTGAAGCCCGTGCCCTGTCGCTGGCTGAGGGGGCACCGGTAATTTTGGATGCCGCCGAGGGGTGTCTGCGGCTCAATCCCACTGAGCAAGAGGTCGCCGACATACAACAACGGATATTGCGTTTGGCGGCAAAGCGCAAAGCGGATCTGGCTGCGGCGATGGAGCCGGCCGTCACTCGGGATGGGCACCGGGTGGAAGTTGTGGCCAATATCGCTAATGTGGAGGATGCGCGCGAGACCCTGGCCAAGGGCGGCGAAGGGGTCGGCCTGTTGCGCTCCGAATTTTTGTTTATGAACCGTGCCACTGCGCCAAGCGAAGATGCACAGTACCTCTGTTACGCCGAAGTGGCGGAGATTATGGGGCCAAAACGCCCGCTGATTATTCGCACCCTCGACGTCGGAGGGGACAAGCCGCTGGCTTATCTGCCCATCGCCACTGAGGAGAACCCGTTCCTGGGTTTACGCGGAATTCGCGTGCTGTTAAAGCGTCAGGACATTTTCCGTACCCAGTTGCGAGCGATCCTACGGGCTTCGCACAAGGGCAATATCAAGATTATGTTCCCCATGGTCACTACTATGGGAGATCTGCTGTCAGCAAAAGCCATGCTGGAAGAGGAGCGTGAAAAGATGGGCGTCGCCCCCGTTGACGTCGGCATTATGGTGGAAGTGCCCACCGCAGCGTTGATGGCGGAACAGTTTGCCCGGGAGGTGGATTTCTTTTCTATCGGTACTAACGATCTGGCCCAGTATACCCTCGCCATTGACCGGGGGCATCCGGATTTGGCCGCCCAGGCCGATGGCCTTAATCCCGGTGTGTTGCATTTGATTGCCCACACCGTAAAAGGGGCCCGCAAACACGGCAAATGGGTAGGGGTGTGCGGCGGGATCGCCAGCGATCCCCAGGCGGTACCGATCCTGTTGGGGCTTGGTGTCGACGAGCTCAGCGTCAGTGTGCCCAGTATTCCTGGCGTAAAAGCGCAGATTCGCGAATTGAGTCTCGCAGAAGTGCAGGCCACAGCGGCGGAAGCCCTGCAACAAGATAGCGCTGCAGGGGTACGCTCAACAATAACAAACAAACTGGGGGGAATCGCATGAGTGTAAAAGACCGGGTATTTGGTACGTTACAGCAGTTGGGTAAAGCATTGATGTTGCCGGTGGCTGTTTTGCCGGCTGCAGGCATTTTGCTGGGTGTGGGCGCTGCAGATTTTACCGTCTTGCCAACAGCCATTTCTCAAATTATGGAAGCCGCCGGCGGAGCCATCTTTGGGAATTTGCCATTGATTTTTGCCATTGGTGTCGCCTTGGGGCTGACCAAAAACGATGGGGTATCGGCTTTGGCGGCGGTGGTGGGCTATGCGGTGCTGCTGGCCACCATGGGCGTTATGGCTTCGGCACAGGGCTATGACACCAAGTCGGTGATGGGCATTGCTTCCATTGATACCGGTGTGTTCGGCGGTATCCTGGTGGGCGCACTGGCGGCAGTACTGTTTAATCGTTACTACCGCATTCAGCTGCCGACCTACCTCGGCTTTTTTGCCGGCAAGCGTTTTGTCCCCATCGCCACCTCGTTTGCAGCCATTGGTTTAGGCATGCTCTTGAGTGTGGTCTGGCCACCTATCGGTAGTGTCATCGACAGCTTCTCAGCCTGGGCTTCGGCCGGCAACCCGAAAATGGCGTTTGCCGTCTATGGGTTTGTAGAGCGACTGTTGATTCCCTTTGGATTGCACCATATCTGGAACGTGCCGTTTTTCTTTAATGTCGGCGAGTATCTGGATCCCGCCTCCGGCGAAGTGATTCGCGGCGAAATCCAGCGTTATATCGCTGGTGATAGTAGTGCCGGCAATCTGGCTGGCGGTTACCTGTTTAAAATGTGGGGCCTGCCCGCCGCCGCCATCGCTATCTGGCACAGCGCCAAACCCGAGAATCGTGCCAAAGTGGGTGGTATTATGTTCTCGGCGGCACTGACGTCGTTTTTGACCGGAATTACCGAACCCATTGAATTTGCCTTTCTGTTTGTGGCGCCGGTGTTATACGGTTTGCACGCGATCCTGGCGGCAGTAGCATACCTGGTATGTATCGAGTTGGGTATCAAACATGGCATGACCTTCTCCCACGGCCTGATCGACTACGTGGTGTTGTTTGAGATGTCGACGCACGGCTTGTGGTTGTTGTTGATTGGTCCCTTGTGGGCGGCGTTGTATTACAGCGTTTTCCGCTTTGCCATTAACAGATTCAACCTCATGACACCCGGGCGTGAAGTCGATGCGGTAGACGCCGTTGTGATTGAAAACGGGGGGCAGGGCACCGAAGGGGGTATGCCGCTACAGTTAACCCTTGCGTTTGGCGGCAAAAGCAATATCAATACCCTGGATGCCTGTATCACTCGCTTGCGGGTAGGTGTCAATGACATCAACAAAGCCAATCAAGAGCAATTAAAAGCCCTGGGAGCCGCCGGGGTGGTGGTGGTGGGTAACAATGTGCAGGCCATTTTTGGTCCCCATTCGGAAAACCTGAAAACCGATATGGAAGCCTATTTGCAAAGGGCGGGCAGCGAAGCGGACTTGGTTCCGGCGCATTCGGTTGCCACAGAGGTCATGAAAAAAAATACTTTGGCAGATGCACGCCAAAATGCGTGTGACGCGCAGTTGAGTGACAAGGTTGGCACGATGATCAGCGCGCTGGGTGGTGCCGTCAATATCAAGCGGGCTGACGCTTTTGCCGCGACCCGCTTGCGTCTGGAACTGGATAAGCTGGAGCCGATTAATGAAAGCCAATTGGAAGCTGCAGGAATTACAGGGATCATGCGACTCGCCGGGCAAACCCTGCACCTGATTGTGGGGCCTGAAGCCGAACGCTACGCCGTTGAATTACAAGCCCAGTTGGCCTAACTGAACAGACACCGAGCAAATTACATCTATACTTGTACTGATGTTTAACCGTCGCCAAGGCAGCCTTGGGTGTGCCTCCCGGAAAGTGGTTTTAAGTGCTTTGGGTTATAAATACACGGATTGTTACTGCTTGGCGCTTTATTGAATCCTGTTGTTTTAACGGGTTCGTAAGGAAAAAACCATGACCAATCATGTCTACAAAAAGTTGGAACTCACAGGTTCATCAACCACCAACGTGGAAGATGCCGTGAACAATGCTATTGGCAAGGCATCCAAGACCATCCACAATCTGAAGTGGTTTGAAGTGGTAGATGTGCGGGGAAATATTGATAATGGGGCGGTGTCCCACTGGCAAGTGACAGTAAAAGTGGGATTGACACTGGACGATTGAGGTAGTTGCCATGAATACCATGACACTAGATTGTTGGAACAAACCGCAGGGTGCCGAGCGTTCCACGTCTATTGGGTTAATCAGTTTTCGGGTGAGTGAAGCTGCGCATCTGGAGCTGGAAAAGGCCGAAGAGCAATTACACGCGACCCCCGAAAAAGACTACATGTTGGACATGAACATGGCAGACATGGAGCTGGAAACGCCGGAGGGTTTTGGCCCCTTGTCCGACTGCCAGCTGCGTCTGTACCTGCGTCAGGACGATTTACGGGGCCAGTTCCATCTTGTTGGCCATCGTGCCAAAGACGGAAGTCTGGTTTATAGCAATGCCGTGATGGTGGATCAACTGGGTTAAACACCCGGAAAAATCCCCATCGAGGCTGTTGTGTGTGTCTCTCGATGCCTTCTCTTTGGGGTAGTGCTCAGTCTGTCTGGTGCGTGCACCTGGTTGGGAGGCTCGTCCCATCCCCTTGCAACCAGTGAGACTGTGGTGATCACCCCTGCCCGGGAATTGCCCACCAATGTGACAGTGACCATCACCACCCCCTTTAGGTGGGACGTTGCCAAACAGGGTGCATTGGAGGGGATGGCTGGCTGTGCCAACATCCAGATTTCGGGGGATATTGAAGCGCTCTCCGTACTGCTGTTTTGTCTGCCGGTGCAAGGGGTCTTGGGGGCGGTGACGGGCTTATTGTCAAACGCACCACCGCCACCGGTCAACATTGATGGGTTGGAGTACTTTTTGGCAGGGGGGCGTCCGCAGACAGTGATGGTTGCCTATACCGTGCAGGAGGCACGTGAGACGGGTATCGATATTGTTGAGCCAAAAGCAAAAACCGCAGCGGGGGCCGATGCTGTGGTGGAAGTGTGGCTCAGGTCCATGAGGGTCGATGTTGTCGCACGGGGCGCCGGGGCAAATGTACGGCTGTCAATAGATATCCGGGTGCGAATCCTTGATACGGTGTCGATGGAACAGAAACAAGTGTTCAAAGTGAAGCTGAAGAGCCCGGTGCATAGCTATCAATATTGGGTCCGCAACGACTATGCTGAAGTTCGCGCGTTTGTAAGAGACGCCGCTGAGGAAGTGGTTGACCAGTTGGAGGTAGGCGACACAGAAGTGTTCTGATAAGCTTTAGGGCGTTGTTGCAAAAGAACAAAATGGACAGAAAGGGAGCACACGTTGTCCACTCGTATAGAAAGGCCCCTGGTGTGGCGATCGGAGTGAAAGGAACTCTCAGACCGAGCGCCCTGGCTCTGTTCTTGCTCGCCACTGGGCTGATGCTTTATCTGGCGCTGCCATTCTGCGCGGCGCCGCTGATCAATCGGTTTTTACTCCCCGGGGACGTGACTCTCCAACGGTTGAACATGGGATACCCCGGCTGGCAGGGGCTGGATCTCGTTGAGGTCGAACTGTCGGGCCAGGATATTGGCCGGATCAGATTTGAGCAGGTTGAGCTCAATTATCATTGGCGGTCACTGATCAATGGACGTATCGATCGGTTGATCATCAAAAAACTGTCCGTCGCTGTCCCCGAGTTTCCAGTGAAAACAGAGGGGCGCGTATTTCCAGGGCCTGGCGCACCGGAGAGTCCCTTTGACTTTGCCAGCTTTTTACCGTCGCACTTACTGGCACAACTGCCGCTGTCGTCATTCACTGTTAACACTATTGAGATTTTATCGCCGCAGTGGCCGTTGCAATTGTCCCGGCTATCGGCTGCATTTGAGGATCAACAATTAACGGTCAATGGTGAGTTGGTCTGGCCCCACTATTTTCAGGCGCCACTGGACTTTCAAGCGCATCTGGACCAGCAGAACCAGTGGCAGCTCTCAGCTTATCCTGCCTCCGGGGCAAATAAAGCGGCATTGGGAGCCATGTTGGTAGGGACAGTATCGTCCACAACGGAGGAAATAACGGTAGCGCTGCTCCCGCAAAGCGAGGTGGAGCTGCCGGGCGCTTTTCTGCATTCTCAGGCAACTGGGAAGATGGCGCTGACCACTCCAACCGGGTTGGCGTTGACGATGCCGCGCACGGCAGTGCCAGAGAGCTGGCTGCTGCAAGGGGCGATTGCCGGGCGTTATAGCGAGAGTCAACGGGAGCTGCTTGTCTGGACTCTGGGCAATCCCACCTGGAATCCGGACAAGCGACAACTGCAAACGGCATTTACAATCAACACCCAACTGGACAATTGGCGGCAGAAAGACCCGGCCGTTGATTTACAGGGGATTGAGGTTGGCCTGGAAGCCAGGCTGGAAGCCAGCTTGCGGGACCAGGATCAATCCCTAAGGGTAGAGTGGTCACAACCCCAGCAGATGGGGATTGCAAAAGCGGTGCTGGGACAGCAGGTAGCGGAGAAGCTGCAACTGATCCTGCCGCCGCAGTCGGTAAGCCTGAAGTTGCCCAAGGGAGAAATATCCCCCCTGCAGGCAACCCTGGGTCTTGCGTCGCTGCAGAGCGTTGATAAACAGATCGCATTGCAGCGGTTCTCCCAGGAATTGACTCTGGAAATGCCGGATTGGCAAACCTTGGTGGTGGATGCGGCTTTCAGTGACCTGCCGCTGCGACTGGAAAATCAACCGTTGTTGCTGCCAGCTATGCACCTTGGAGCGCGTCTGGATTTGTCCGCCCCCACGGCAAAGGCGAGCTTTCAACTGGAGAATGCCTGCCGGCAAACCCTCTTGAGCGGTCAGTGGCAACAAAATGCGAGCGGCCAACAGCAATTGACCGGGGAACTGCACTATACCTATAGCCCGGAAAGCTCACTCCGTCGGCGATTAAACTTCCCCGGCTTGAACTTTGACCTATTGTCCGGCACTCTCGCAGCTCAATTTAGCTGGCAGGTAACGCCAACAGGGGCACCCAGTCTGAACCTGTCAGGCAAGGGGCTCAGTGGTTACCTGCCGGATGGCAGCTTTAGCGGAGTTCAGTTGCGGTTAAGCTCGAGCTCCCTAAAATCTCAACTATCGAGGTCACAGACTGCAGAGCCAAGGGCCGGGGAGTTGTTTGTGGCCTTGCGAGCCGAGGAGTTGGCGATAGGCGTTACTGCCTCAGGTGCAAAGTTAGAGGGCGTACTGCGTAAACCGGCTCGCAGTGAGCAGTGGCAATTACTGGTTGAGAGAGCTGAAGCCGATCTGCTGGGGGGACGTATCCGGATGCACCAGCAGCGGTTGAACTTTGGGATTCCCTCAACGCTGATCGTGGAAGTCGACAAGCTCGATTTGAGCCACCTGATTGAAACCCAGCAGTTGGAAGGCGTTGCAGCCGACGGTCTGATTTCCGGCTCCCTGCCGGTGACGCTCAGGGACTTTGTACCTTCGATCAGCGGCGGTTTTGTACAGGCGGTGGAGGAGGGGGTGATTCAATATCATAGCCCCCTGGGGACAGAAGGTCTTAATCCGGATTTAAAAGTGGCCCTGGATGTCTTGAAAAACTTTAACTACCGTGTGCTGGAGTCTTCGGTGGAATACACGCCGGAAGGTTCGTTAAAAATGACTTCGCGGATCGAAGGCAGCAATCCGGATGTGGCCGGTGGTAAACAGGTGAATCTGAATTTGAACACTGAGCTGGACCTGAAATCCGCGTTATACGCGTTGCGGTTGCAAAGTGGTCTCGATCAACGGTTGATTGACTTTTTTGGGCAGCAATCGGTAGACCAAGATCAACTTTTTTGCAAGTCCGTATATTGAGACTTACTCACACATTTTTTTGAATACTCAGCGTTTGGTGCTATTGACAGCATTGCCGTTACTATGGTTATGCTATGGGCAACATTAAGGGTACAGGCAATATCATGTTACGGACAGATAAGCAGCTCAACCTACCAGCCGCTGCGGGCAGCTTGATCGCCCTGTGGCTATTCGTCGGGTGCGCGCCGACGGTTAAGGTAGAAGCGCCAGACAAGCCGATCACCATCAATTTGAACGTTAAAATCGAGCATGAAATTCGCGTGAAGGTCGATCAGGAGCTGGAATCGATCCTGTCCGACGACAGCGGCCTGTTCTAGGAGATAAAAGTATGAAAACCGGGATCAAGCAATTTTCGTTATGGTTGAGCCTTGCGCTATGTTCGGTGCTGTTTAGCGGTGGAGTGATGGCGATTGACCTGCAAGCCGCCAAAGCCCAGGGGCTGGTTGGCGAGATGACCAGTGGTTACTTGGGCGCACCCAAACCACCGACACCGGAAGTAAGCAGTCTCATTACCGATATTAATACCAAGCGTAAAGCCAAGTATCAACAAGTTGCTCAAAAAGTCGGCAAGCCGCTCAAAGTGATTGAACAGTTGGCCGGCGAAAAAGCCATCGCCAAGACCCGTCCCGGCAACTATATCCAAACGCCCCAAGGGCGTTGGGTCAAAAAATAGATAACGCTCAGCGTTCCCGGTGATCTGGCATGCATACGTATTCACAGCAATAACATACGTATTCATGATGTTTCTATCCGTCTAGCGCTTCAAAAATCCAATCTTACAGGTTATACCTGCATGGGTTATCTGCTTACGCAGATTTCATGGAGAAAACATTGACTGCTGGATTCGGTCGCTCAGCTTTGCTCTCATAACTATAACGATTGGAGACAATCTATGTTGACCTTTAAACAGCCGCTAAATATTAGCGGTTACTCCTTATCTTGTGTTCAAAATCAACTCAAAAAACTGTCGCTGGCCGCGGTGGTAGCCGCTGCTGTCGGCGGCCACAACACAGCCCAGGCCGACAACGGCGTGATGATGCAGTACTTCCACTGGTACGTACCCAGTGACGGTTCACTCTGGACCGAAGTCGAGCAGCAAGCCCAGGACCTGGCCGATGCGGGGATCACCGCACTGTGGCTGCCCCCGGCCTACAAAGGGACCAGTGGTAGCAATGATGTGGGCTATGGTGTGTATGATATGTATGATCTGGGTGAATTCGACCAGAAGGGCTCGGTACGCACCAAATATGGCACCAAAGACGAATACCTGCAAGCCATAACCGCAGCGCACAATAGCGGCCTGGAGATATACGGGGACGTGGTCTTCAATCACCGAGCTGGCGCCGATGAAACCGAGTGGGTGGATGCGGTGCGCGTCAGCTGGAACAACCGCGATTGGGAAGAGGGCGCCGATGTCTCCATCCAGGCCTGGACCAAGTTTGATTTTCCGGGGCGGGCCGATACCTATTCCGACTTTAAATGGCGCTGGTACCACTTCGACGGCACCGACTGGGCGCAGAATCTGGGCGAAAACAGCATTTTTAAATTCCGTGGCACCGGTAAAGCCTGGGACTGGGAAGTGGATACCGAAAACGGCAACTACGATTACTTGATGTTTGCGGATCTCGACATGGACCATCCTGACGTTGTGCAGGAGCTGAAAACCTGGGGGCAGTGGTATGTCAATACCACCGGCGTCGACGGTTTCCGGCTGGACGCGATCAAGCATATCAAATACGAGTTCTTTAATGACTGGCTCGACCATATGCGTGCAGCGACCAATCAGGAACTGTTTACCGTGGGTGAGTTTTGGAGTTACGACAAGGAGAAACTGCACAACTACATCACCAAAACCGGGGGCCGCATGTCGCTCTTCGACGCGCCCCTGCATATGAATTTCTACCAGGCTTCCACCGGCTTTGGCAACTATGATATGCGCACCCTGATGGACAATACCCTGATGAAGGAGCAGCCGGCCCTGGCGGTGACGTTGGTGGACAACCACGATACCCAACCCTGCCAGGCCCTGGAGTCCGCGGTACAGGACTGGTTTAAACCTATGGCTTACGCCTTTATCCTGTTGCGCCAGGAGGGGTATCCCAACGTGTTTTACGCCGATTATTACGGTGCTAACTATGTAACGTCGGACAACGGCTGTAACAACACCAGTATCACCATTGCCTCCCACAAGGCGAGCATCGACAAACTACTGGAAGCGCGCAAACTCTACGCCTACGGCCCACAAATCGATTACCTGGATCACTGGGATATCATCGGCTGGACCCGCCAGGGCGACAGTGAGCACCCGCAGGCGATGGCGGTGATCATGACCGATGCCGCCGGTGGCTCCAAGTGGATGGATGTCGGCCGCAGCAATGCCACCTTCGTGGATATCACCGGCAATCGCACCGATACCGTGACCAGTAATAACGACGGTTGGGCCGAGTTTCCCGTCAACGGTGGATCCTACTCCGTGTGGGTGGAGCAGATTGCCAATAATTCCGTCACAATCACCTTTAGTTGCCATAACGGTTACACCTATTTCGGTCAGGATGTCTATGCCGTGGGCAGTGTTGGTGAGCTGGGCAGCTGGGATACCAACAGCGCGGTAAAACTGTCGTCCGACAACTACCCGACCTGGAGTGGTGATATCCCGTTAACGCCCGATACCAACGTCGAATGGAAGTGTATCAAGAAAGATGGCGCCAATGTGGAGTGGCAGAACGGGAGTAACAACAGCTATACCACACCCTCCAGCGGCACTGGCGTGACCAGTGGCTCATTTTGATGGGAAACGATGGTAAAGCGAATTAAAAAAGCCGGCTACACAGCCGGCTTTTTTAGAGGTGTGCGTACCAGAGTTCCTTTCGCCCCAATGGGGTCTGCGGCGGCAACAGCGGGTTGTCAAGCGGAATTATCGTTCGATTTTGCAGGTCAGCTTGTTCAATAAACGCTTTGTTGTAGCGGTAAAACAATTCGTTAAAGTGGCCATTGGCTATTATCTTCTCCAGCCCTCGATGGATATCTTCTGCCAGCGTTGTTGAATTACGCCCAACAAAATAGTAAACAGGAGCCGGGTATTGCAGCAGAATATTGGGTGCGGGTATCAGGTTCATATGTTGATGGCGGCGTGATTCTTCCCAGATTTCGATAAGGGAGCGGGGAAAGAAATCGATGCGCCCGGAAGCCAACATTTTGAACAAACCTTCATAAGAAGGGCTGCGAAACACTGGGATACCGTTGCTGGCCAGGATGCGGGTGTCGGGCCAATCGTGTCCTTGACCACAGGTGAAATCTGCCAGTTCGCCAAGCGTACGGATGCGTGCAAACTTCGGTGCATCGTGTGCTCTGATTAGAGGGATGCGCCAACCGAACAACCCTTTGAAAATCGGGATGCGTATCGGCAGCAACATTTGCTCCCGTTCCGTGGAGGTCATGGCCCAGGTTACATCAACATCGTGATGTTGCTCGACTTCTTTTAACGTGCGTCCTTGCAGGCTCAGACCAGGGGCCAGTTTGAGGTTGTAGTCTGCGCCCGAAGCTTTTAGGGCTAGGCGCAACAAAGCCACGGCGTAACTGACCCGGCTCAGGTTTTCCGGAGCGGGGTTAGGGGGACGGTAGGTCACATCTGTGGTGGCGTAAACCGCACTGTTTACGACCAGAATCACGACAGCACTCAGCCGTGTCAGCCAGCGAAGAGCGGCAACTCGCTTTACTTTCCGCATCGCAACCTCTCCTCCGAAGCGCCATAGTAATGGCTCTTACAAGTATAAAGCTAGCAGTGCGTGTTGGTCCCGTAAAATTGAATACGTATGCAGCAATGCGCAAAAAAATGGGCACCTGATGGTGCCCGGAAGTTTCGAGAGAGGAGAGAAAGAAGTCAATGTTTAGCGATTGTCAGTTAGTCACCCTGGCAAAATAAGCGCTACAGGCAGGCAGTGTCAGTTGCCCATTTTCACTGTGTCCGCCCTCAAATCCATGGCCGTTGATCGGCGTCAGTGATATCGCTTCGGGCAGCGCCACCGTTATGGTCTGGCCGGTAAAATTAAAACTGGCCAACAGGGTTTCGCCCTGGTACTGGCGCAGAAAAGCAAGCGCGCCTTCCTCTGTATCGATAAACGCAATATCGCCTAACCTCAAGGCTGGCTGTTGTTGGCGCCAGTGCATAAAATTGCGGTAGGCGGTGAGCACCGAGTCCTTGTCGGTCGCTTGCCGTTCGATGGCCTGCTCACGGTGCGCCTCTGGAATCGGCAACCAGGGGTGATTGCTGGAAAAACCTGCCTGCTGGTCGCTACTGCTCCAGGGCATAGGCGTGCGACAGCCGTCGCGGCCTTTAAAATTGGGCCAGAAGGCGATACCGTAGGGATCCTGTAGCTGCTCAAAGGGGATATCGGCTTCGATCAGCCCCAGTTCCTCACCCTGGTAGTTGCATACACTGCCGCGCAGTGAGGCCACCATGGCATTAAACACTTTGGCCAATGCCTGATTGCCGTTGTTGTTACCCCAGCGGGTCATCACCCGCTGTACGTCGTGGTTGCCGATGGCCCAACAGGGCCAGCCGCCGTCCAGGCGATTTTCAAGGGTCTCCACGGTTTCGCGGATATAGCGGGTGGAGAATTTGTCGACCAGCAGTTCAAAGCTGTACGCCATATGCAGTCGCTTGTCGCCGCCGGTATATTCGGCCATGGTCGCCAGCGAATCTTCCGAAGAGATTTCGCCCAGTGACACGGAGCCTGGGTAGCGGTCCAACAACTGGCGCAATTTCTCCAGGAAGCCCAGGTTTTCCGGGCGTGTATTGTTGTAATAGTGGTACTGAAAGGCATAGGGGTTGTCTTCGCTGAAGCCGCGCCCTTGGCGTTCAGCTTCAGGTTTGGGTGGGTTGTCGCGCAACGCCTGGTCGTGGAAGCAGAAATTGATCGCATCCAGCCGCAAGCCGTCCACACCGCGCTTTAGCCAGAACTCCACTTCGTCCAGCATCTGCTGCTGCACTTCCGGGTTGTGGAAGTTCAAATCCGGTTGACTGCTCAGAAAATTATGCAGGTAGTACTGCTTGCGAACCGGTTCCCACTCCCAGGCGCCGCCACCAAAAATGGACAGCCAGTTATTGGGAGGGCTACCGTCAGGGCTGGCATCGGCCCACACGTACCAGTCGGCCTTGGGGTTGTCTTTGGAGCTGCAGCTCTCCTGGAACCAGGCGTGTTGGTCCGAGGTGTGGCTCAGCACCTGGTCAATAATTACCTTGATACCGGCATCGTGCGCGCACTGGATTAAACGGTCAAAGTCATCCAGAGTGCCAAACAGAGGATCAACCGCCCGGTAATCGCTGATGTCGTAGCCAAAGTCCTTCATCGGCGACTGGAAAAATGGCGAGATCCAGATCGCGTCCACACCAAGGCCGGCGATATAATCCATTTTTTCAATAATACCCGGCAGGTCGCCGATGCCATCGCCATTACTATCTTTAAGACTGCGGGGATAGATTTGGTAAATGACAGCGCCGCGCCACCACTCCTGGTTCACCGGAATGTTCATTAAATGCCTCTTGAGGTCTTTGTCGAGTGAGAAATCTGTGGACTAAAGTACGTCAAACTCCAAATCTGACGCAACAAACTGCATACGTATTCATGCGCCGATGTACCGATTAGTGAGTATGTTGGCGCGTTCGAACACCCGGTCATCAAATAATTCTACCTTTTTATTCTAAGCAGTGGATTTCATAGTCATAAATTTTATTGAATACGTATGCAAAGCCTTGTAGGGAAGCCTGTTTAATGCGTACCATGACGAGTGGAGAGCGACAACACTGTAACACTGTAACACTGTAACAATGAGAGGTACTGACAATGGGCGTTGCTGTGAACCCAATTGCCCGTAAGGCCAATCTGCTGGCATTGGCCATTGCCAGCGTATCGGGGGTAACCTCACTCATTGCTTTCGCTCAGGAAGATCCCTCCTCAGATGGCCCGATACTAGAAGAGATAATCGTCACGGTGGATCGACGTGAGCAAAATCTGCAGGACTTCGCCGGGACAGTACAGGCATTTGACGCAGAAGAACTGGGTAAACTCGGTATCAATAATGATTTCCGCAGTCTGCAGAACGCTGTCACCGGTCTCCATATCTCCAACCAGGAGGGCAAGCTCGAAGTCTATCTGCGTGGCGTGGGCAATTCCGACAGTGATTTTGCCTCCGATCCTTCAATTGCCATTCACTACAATGACGTTTACCTGCCTCGCCCCCGCTCAATTGGCCCAATGTTTTTTGACATCGAGCGAGTGGAAGTCAATAAAGGACCCCAGGGCACCATCCGCGGCCGCAATGCCACCGGCGGCTCTATCAATATTATTTCCAAGCGCCCCGATTACGACACGTTGAGCCTTGATGCTACCTTGGGCGCCGGGGATTACGGTCAGCGCCAACTGGAGGCGGTTTTAAATATCCCCGTATCTGAAACGCTCGCTCTGCGGGCGGCCTATTACCAGGAAGAACGCGATCCCTATATGAGCAACGCGTTTGAGGGCTCCGCAGACAGGCTGGCCGAACTCGATGGCCAGGGGGCGCGGATCAGCGACGCCTTTGGCGGCAGCATCGATGCCCCGGGCGCCCTGGATGACAGCGCCCTGCGTTTGTCTGCCCTGTGGCAGCCCAACGACAGATTCTCGGCCTATGTGTTGGCCGACAAGGTGGAACAAGGCGGGTCCGGCACGCCTGGGGCTTTTTCCGGTCGCGCTTTGTCGGCGGGCTTTGAGATAGACGATTTGCATGATCCCTATGATCAGTATTTTGTCAATGAAGGCGAAATGGAAAGTGATATTGAGGGCGTGAGTGCGAAGCTCACATATCATTTCACCAGTGTCAGCGTTGAGTACAACGGCTCTTGGCGCGAATACGAATTCCAGCACCGCAATGCCGCGCGCGAATGGCAAATCGGCATGAACTATCCCGCTGCCCGGGATGAAGCCGAGGCGGTGATTCTGGGGAATGAGCAATCGGCTTATGGCAATTTTACCCAAAGTGAAAATTCAGAAACCGTGGTCCACGAGTTACGCGCTTTCGGGGAAGGGGGCAACGGTATGGCCTGGTCCGCCGGTGTCTTTCATATGGAGGAGGATTTCAGCTGGGCCTCTCAGGATTTTAACCACGGCTGGTGGGGCGACTGTGATTGGTTTCAGGCCGATACCGTCTGTGGCTGGCTGAACGGCTTGTCCGGGGAGAACCGCAACGACGATTCTACAGTGGAATCCACGGCTGTTTATGCGGATGGCACCTTTCCCATCAGCGACGCACTGCGCCTGAAAGCGGGGATTCGCTGGACTGAAGACAAAAAACAAGCCAATGAAGCCAACGCCAACTACCAACTGGTGTTAACTGACGCGGCGCTGGCGGCCCTGGGCCTGAACGGCCCGCAGGATATCATTATGGGCACCAACGGCCTGGAGTTAACTGCCGCTGGTGAACGGCCGCAAAACCTGGTGCCAGTTGGCAACAGTGCGGCCACTCGCGACTACTTTCTGGCGGGCATCCATAGCTGGGGTGGTCTGGACAACCTGGATGAGCTGATCGCTTGGGATCCCGACCTGTTCCAGGTGGCAATTACTTCGGATTTCGATAACGGCGATGGCAACGGCAATATCACCAAAAAGTACAAAGAAAGCTACGTCGACTGGCGTCTGGGATTTGAGTACGACGTCAGTGAAGATCAACTGCTATACGGTACAGTCTCCACCGGCACCCGCTCGGGGGGAATCAATCGGCCATTGCCCGGTAGCAATGTTGATGCCGATGTAACCTGGGCCCCGGAAGAGCTGGTTGTCTACGAGGTGGGCAGCAAAAACACCTTTGAATGGCAGGGGTGGCCGGGAAGGTTAAACGGCGCAATCTTCTATTACGACTACCAGGACAAGGTGCTGCAAGGTTTGGTGTCAGTGAGCCAGCCCTGTAACACTTCCCCCAGCGGTATCTGTACCGATAACTTTGTGCAAAACCAGAATGCAGCCAACGCCTCCCTCCTTGGACTGGAAGTGGATGGGGATATCAGCTTCGCTCACGGTTTCAATTTCCGTTGGAATTACGCCTATCTTGACAGTGAGTTCAAAAGTGGCTCGGATGTTGTAGACACCCGCCAACCGGGAGGTGTGATTGTGGACCTGGGTGGCAACGAGTTGCCCAATACCTCCAGGCACAACCTCAATCTGGTTTTATCCCAGACCATAGATGTGGCATTTGGCCTGCTGCAGTCGGTGGATTGGACCCTGAGTATGAACCACCGGAGCCGATTCTACCTGACGCCTTACAATGACACCGGCTATGATACCAATGGCAACGAGATTCCCATGGCTCAGATGGCCGTCAACAACCACTGGTTGATTACCGGCGCGGGTTTTGAAGGCGCCAATGGCAATTTTATGTCTGACGATGTGGGTGATGTGACCCTGTGGAACTTCAATGCAGGCATGAACCTGGGTGAACGCGAGCAGTATCGTCTGGAAGGGTGGATCTCCAACATTACCGAAGAAACCTATTCCACCAAAGCGTTTATCAACGACTCCGTCAATATTCGCTTTTTGAATCCACCGCGCACTTACGGTGTGCGTTTTAAAGCGAGCTTTTAGTGCCTGACTTTACTTCGCACACTCTCTTTTGAACAGGCTGCTTTGTGCAGCCTGGCCTTTTTTGCAATCAACGGCACTTTCTATAAACAGCGGCACTTTCTATAAACAGCGGCACTTTCTAAAACAAGCGGCATAAGGACTTTGCTAAAACACGTGATCAAGTTAAACAATATCCATAAATCCTATGGCTCGGGTGAGCAATCGCTGCATGTACTCAAGGGGATTGATTTGCATATTCGACAGGGTGAGCTGGTGTCGATCATGGGGTCATCCGGTTCGGGAAAGTCCACGCTGCTGAATATCCTGGGTATTCTGGACAGTCATGATCGAGGTGATTATCACTTGGCCGGTACCGCTGTCCATCAACTCAGTCAACGACAGGCCGCCCATTTTCGCAATCAGTACCTGGGGTTTGTGTTTCAGGCTTTTAACCTGTTGCCGTTTAAAAATGCGATGGAAAATGTGGCCCTGCCGCTCTATTATCAGAAAGTGGGACGGCGGGTGCGCAATCGTGTTGCCTGTGAGTTGCTGGAGCGAGTGGGATTGGCGGATCGGGCCTTGCATATGCCAGGGGAATTATCCGGCGGCCAAAAACAGCGCGTGGCCATTGCCCGGGCTCTGATTGCAGATCCGAAGGTGATTCTGGCCGATGAACCCACCGGCGCCCTGGACAGTGTCACCACCCAGGAAGTGATGGATATCTTTAAGGAGGTACACCAATCCGGAAAGACCTTGGTGATCATCACCCATGAACTGGATATTGCAACACAGACCGAACGTATCATTACCCGTCAAAGACGGGCGTATCGTGGGCAGTGCTGGGGCAACCGCTGCAACTGTCAACTAACAGGTACATGGCACGATGTTTGATCTGGACAAGTGGCAGGAAATTTACCATACCCTGAAACAGAATAAGCTGCGAACGTTTCTGACCGCGTTTGGGGTATTCTGGGGCATATTAATGCTGATCCTGCTGCTGGGCGCCGGCACTGGCATGCGCCACGGCGCGGAACAGATGTTTAGTAGCGATGTGCAGGACAGCCTGTGGATCTTTGGGCGACGGACCTCATTGCCTTACCAAGGGTTAGCCCCGGGCCGGAAGATCCAGTTTACCGAAGCGGACCTACGCGCGATCAAACGACAATTCCCCGGTGTCAAGCACGTCTCTGCTGAAAATCCCTTGGGTTCGTTTTTTGAAGGAGACATTGTTGTTACTCATGGTAAAAAATCCGGCAATTTCAGTGTTTTTGGCACGGCGGATGACTATTTCAAAATCAAGGTGTTTCAGGACTACCGCTTTGGTCGGCGACTCAACACCTTTGACAGCGATGAGAATCGCAAGGTGGCCACTATCGGCACGCGGGTGGCCGAAGCCCTGTTTCCCGAGGGGGAGGATCCCACCGGTAAGTACATTGCAATCAATGGCGTTGCCTTCAAAGTAGTGGGAGTTTTTTACGACAAGGGTTGGGAAGGGCGCATGTCTGAGCGTCTTTATATACCCCTGGAAGCCTTTCAAAAAATCTTCGGTCACAGCGAGGATATCAACCTGATCGCCGTCGCGCCCCGCGCTGGGGTAGACGGTTTTGCGTTGGAGCAGAAGATACTGCAATTATTACGTGAGCGCCACCGCGTTGCTGCGGAGGACCGTCGCGCCATCTTTTCCAATAACCTGGCCAAAGGCGCGCAGATGATTAACGGTTTGTTTATGGCTATCAATGCCTTTATCTGGTTTGTAGGCATAGGCACTCTGATGGCCGGGATTGTCGGTATCAGCAATATCATGATTATCACCGTCAAAGAGCGCACCCGTGAAATTGGTGTGCGCAAGGCCCTGGGGGCGAGCTCCTTCTCCATCATCAGTCTGATTTTGATGGAGTCGGTCATGATCACCGGCGTGGCTGGTTACTTGGGGCTGGTAATGGGTGTGGGGCTGCTGGAGGCCACAAGTTATGTCTTGGAAACCCTGGCCATAGATTTGCCATTTTTTGCCCGGCCCGAAGTGGATTTCCAGGTCGCAGTCACGGCCCTGTTACTGCTGGTCGGTATCGGCACGGTGGCCGGGCTGGTGCCCGCCTTGCAGGCCGCGCGTATCACCCCGGTTGCCGCCATGAGGGCAGACTGATGGTGGATGTCGATAAATGGCAGGAAATCCACGACACCCTAAAGCGTCACAAGCTGCGTTCGGCGCTAACGGCATTTGGTGTGTTTTGGGGTATCTTTATGCTGGTGGCTTTGCTCGGCGCGGGCAAGGGATTGGAAAATGGTGTTTTGTCCGGTTTTGGCGGTATGAAAAACGCCGTATTTATCTCTGCCGGAGGTCCAACCAGCGTGCCCTACCAGGGCCTGTCGAAGGGGCGGTCAATCAACTTCAATGACGACGATATTGCTGCGATTCGACAACACATTGATGAGGTGGAGTTACTGGTGGCAGGCAATGATATGGGCTCGCAGTTTGTGGAACGGGGCACTCGCAACGATTCCTATCTGGTGAGTGGCGTGCAACCGGGATTGCTGCAACTGCGCTCGGAAAAGCTCCAGCAGGGGCGCTTTGTGAATTCTTTGGATTTACGCGAGCGTCGCAAAGTGGCGGTAATCGGGACGCGCGTCAAGGAGGTACTCTTTGATCCGGGCGAGAATCCCCTGGGCCAGAGTATTGAAATCAAGGGTATTTTTTTCACTGTGGTGGGGGTTTTTGCCAGTCGCGCCAGAGGTAACGATAGTCAGCGGGCGGCGGAGCAAATTTATATTCCCAATAGCACTCTGCGATACACCTTTAATCAACAGGACCGCATTGGTCGGTTGATCGTGACGCCCGAGTCGGGGGGGCGGGCCGAGGTGATCGAACAACGCGTCAAGGCGCTGTTAAAGGAGCGACACCGCGTACACCCGCAAGACCCGGCCCCGATTGCGACTTTCAATATACAGCAAAGGTTTGAGCGGATGCAGGCCCTGTTTACCGGCATCGCGGTCTTTAGTTGGCTGGTAGCGGTGGGGACGATCATCGCCGGGGTGATTGGGGTGGGCAATATCATGCTGATAGTGGTGAAAGAGCGGACGAAAGAAATTGGTATACGCAAAGCTCTGGGGGCCACGCCGGCCTCTATTGTGGCCATGATTGTGCAGGAGTCACTGGTGATTACCGCGGTGGCAGGTTACGGCGGTTTGGTGGTGGGTGTTTTTTTGCTGGAGGGCATAGGTGCTGTGCTGGAAGGGGTGACCAACGGTGGTGGCTTCTTTTCACACCCGGAAATCAGCTTTGAGACGGCGATGACGGCCATTGCTGTGCTGATTGCCGCTGGTGTGGGGGCGGCACTGTTGCCCGCCTCAAAGGCCGCCAGGATCGATCCAGTGTTGGCGTTACAGCAAGAGTAAAATAGTGAATTGATCAAGGGTGATCGACTGGAATGAAGAAGTTACTGTTTTTGTCGTTATTAGTGGGCCTGGGCTGTCTGTTTGTGGGGACGGCTGTTTTTCTTTACCAGAAGTCGAAGGAACAACCGGTGGTTTATCAAACGGCGAGGCCCTTTGTAACAAGCATCGTGAAAAAAACCGTTGCCACCGGCAAGATCACACCCCGCAAGGAGGTGGAAGTCAAGTCGCAGGTATCCGGGGTGGTGGAAACGATTTTTGTAGAAGCCGGGCAATCGGTAAAGAAAGGGGACCTGCTGGCCAGGATTGACATAATTCCCGATATGGAAAGGCTGAATGCGGCTGAGTCCCAGTTGGAGACAGCGCGGATTAATTTCAACAATGCCAGCAGGGAATTGAACCGCATGCAGACGCTGTTTACCGCTCGCCTGGTCTCTGAAGCCGAATACAATAAATACGTGTTGGATTTTGATCTGCAGCGCGAGGCGGTTACGGCAGCGGAGAACAATGTGGCCCTGATTCGTGAAGGTGCTTCGAAAAATGCCGACAAAGTATCCAATCTGGTATGGGCCACGGTAGAGGGAACGGTTCTGGATGTGCCGGTGAAGGAGGGTACCTTTGTCACCGAAACCAATACTTTTAATGCGGGCACTACGATTTCGACCATTGCCAATATGAAAGATATGATATTTGAAGGCACGGTGGATGAGTCTGAAGTCGGCAAGATCCGTGAGGGTATGGAGCTGGTGTTGAACATCGGCGCTATTCAGGGCGAACCCTTTACTGCAATGCTGGAATACATTTCCCCCAAGGGGGTAGAGGACCAGGGTACCATCAAGTTTGAATTACGGGCGGCAGTACAGCTAAAGGACGGTCGCTTTTTGAGGGCGGGGTACAGCGCTAATGCCGATATCGTGTTGGACCGACGTGAGAGTGTTTTGGCAATAAACGAGGGTAATCTGCAGTTCGAGGAGGAGGATGTCTTTGTCGAGGTGGAAGTAGCCCAGCAGGTATTTGAAAGGCGCACCATAGAGACGGGTTTATCCGATGGTATTAATATTGAGGTGGTTGCCGGGCTGGAGAAGAGTGAGGTAATCAAGAAGCTATAGATTTAGTTTCAATAATCCAGATTTTGTCTTACAGTTCTAACTCTTCAGCTTCGGTATTGAGGGGCAGCAAAGTGCCAGGAGCGGACGGTTGCTAGAGGCACCTCTTCGAGCGGCACGATTGCGACTGTAAGCTCGTATCTCAACCATAATTTCGAGCTATCACATTCAATGCGAGCTTATACAATTTGATACAACCGGAGGTGGCGATAATCCCCCCGGTTATTCGGGTTATTCCGGATTGCCTGAATACTGCCCGACATAACTTCGGTTGTTAGCACTACGTAAATATTGAACCAGTAGGATTATCACCACCAGCACAACGAGGAGTACCGGACCCAGCAACATGGCATTGGTGCGACCGAAAGCTTCTCCAATGATACCGGAGAGTGACGTTCCCAGTGGTATGCCGATAGCTCCAATGGTCACCATAAACGACGTGGCGTTGGCGCTGACGTTCTTCAGCTGATCCATCCCAAACCCCAGCACTGAGGGGTAGATACAGGAATCACACAACCCCAGCAATACCATGGCGATCAAAATCGCGGTGGTGGATTGCAGATTCAGATAGATCGCCATAATTACAGCAAAAGCCAGTGATGCGCAGACAATGTATTTATAGGTCTTGACCCGCGGTAGTAGAAACTTACCGAACACTGCCCGTCCTACCAGTTGGGCCCCGGTATAGGCCGACACCATAAATCCGACGGTTTGCATATTGAGTTTGAGGTCATAATGCAAGTGTGGCTGGTTGTAATAGTTCATGATCTGTTCGACATAGACGATCAGAAACAGTGCGCCAGCAGTTAAGACCAGACCAGGGGTGAGAAATTTTTCGCCTTTGCTTTTGTTTTTTTCTTCCAGGGCGTTTTCCAGTACTTCGTCGATGCGTAGGGAGAGTAAAAAGGCGATAAACAGCACAAAGAGCACCATTATCACCACAAACACTAACTGCCAGTTGCCGTTAAAAATAATGGCGCCAACCGCGGGTGCACTCAACAAAAAGCCGAGACTGAAAAACAGGTTCATCAGACTCAGCTTGCCCTCGGACTGTCCCTCCCTGTCTACGGTGCCCATAATCATATAGTTGCAGGAGACCACCAGATAACCCACAGCCATGTTGCAGATAAAGACCATCAGAGTATAGAAGTAGACATTGGGGGCGAAGATGGACAGCAACGATCCGATTATCATCATGACGGCGGCAAGGAAAAGGGTATTTTTACCCTTGACGCGACGAATCAACATACCGCCCGTCGCCATGGCCAGAATTTGGCCCCACAGCCCAAAACCATCGAAAAAGATAATGCGATTGGCATCGAGCGCGAAGTGCTCGGCGATAGGGACAGTCAGCATGCCGTAAATGGCACACTGGAAACCGGTGAACAGAAAGGCGATAAAGGTCAGCAGTACCGCCTTGCGGGCGTCGATCTCCGTCGGGAAAATCCGCTTACGGCTGGGGTTGTCGTTATGAATTGAAATCTGTGCCACCGTTTCCTCCGGTTGCTTGGTATTTAGGGGTAGAAGATATGCAAGAAGGGCGCATGGCGCCCTTTCCAATCTTTTAGACATTGAAGGTGGGTCACGGGAAGCGCGACCCAGTCAATCTTAGTGTACCTTTCTGCGATAGAAAGACTGTCGATAGAAGGCTAGGGCGATCAGCAAGATCAACAACAGCGGGTCAAGGGCGGTATTGCCCCAGGCGCCACCGCCGCCAGAACTGTCGGTTGCGTCTACGGAATCTTCATTGTTTAGTTCCGACGCGGTGTTAGCCTGGACAAATACTGCGGTGGTGCGCGCGGGCACGGTAAACTCGCCTGTATCGCTGTTAAACGCCGACTGTGCCACTATCGGGTCTGTAGAGTTCAGCTGCGTCATATGCAGTCTGAAATCAGCGCCCACGGCATCGTCAATGACCAGGCTCTGAGCTTCGTCATTGGCGTTGAACAGCACCACAATTCGATCCGCGAAGGGGTCCAGGTTGTCACCGGTTCGATCATCCAATTGCATGGCGATCAAACCCGGCAACTGGGATGGTCCCGTATTATGGAAGCTTAGACGCTCCAAGATATGTTCAGCAGTTTGCAGCCGGAACAGAGGTGAGCTTTTTCGAATCTCCAGCATCTCCCGCAGATGGTCCACAGCGCGCTGGATATTGTCGCTGTCCACCGCCAGGTCCGGGTTGGCCAGCAGTGGTCCGCTGATATCCCAGCTGGCACCATTGTCCCACTCCGGCGGTAAGCCGCGCGCCCAGCCGTTCTCGCTATAACTGAAATCCAGGCGGTTAAACCAGTCTCCGGAATCGTAGCTGTTGCGATCGCTGGACTTGGAACGCAGCATATCCTGTCCCGCATGGAAGAAGGGAATACCCTGGGCCAGTGCGATAAAGCTGTTGGCCATGTTCTGAATACGAACCCGGTCTTCCGCCGTGGTGGAGAGCGGTGTTTTGTACTGGTTAATATCGAACAGGGTTTCGTTATCGTGAGCCGCCGCGTAGTTGATGGTCTCCTGGGGATCGCTGGTGAAACCCGTACTCTGGCCACCGTAATCCACATCGGCGCCGGTGACGGTGTTGCCGTTACCATCGATAAAGGTAAACGCTGCCAGGCTGCCCGACAGGGCGATACGAATCTGGTCCGCGGCTGTCAGCAGGCGGTTCCATTCATCGCTGCTGCCGCTGTTTTCCGCGTTGGGGTCATAGTAAAGACCGCTGATAAAACCCTGGGTGCGCACATGATCGATGCCGGTATCGAAGGGACCGCCACCGCGCATCGCATCCCGAAAGCGGTCGTTGAAGCTACCCACACCGGTGCTCTCGCCAATGCCGGTACCGGCCATATTGGCCTGACTGGCCTGTACAAAACGGGCGTTGTTGGCCACTTCCCCGAAGTTCCAGCCTTCTCCGTAGAGGTAGATCTCGTTGCCATTCACACCATCGGCTTCCACGGTCAGCGCCTGCAGCAGATCGCGGGCATTGACGATATTGTCTTTGGTGTGGTGCGCCATCAGATCGAAACGGAAACCGTCCACTTTGTACTGGGTAGCCCAGGTCAATAGCGAGTCGAGCATCAGCTTTTCCATCATGGCGTTTTCAGACGCGGTGTTGGAGCAACAGCTGCTGGATTCAATATAACCGTCGGCGTTCAGGCGGTGGTAGTAGTCGGGCACGATCTTGTCGAGTACGGACTTTTCCCCCTGCAGGGAGCCGCTGGTGTGGTTGTAGACCACGTCCATCACTACGCGCAGTCCGGCAGCACTCAACGCTGCCACCATCTCCCGGAATTCGCGGATACGGGTAACGCCGTCGGCTTCGGTGGCGTAACTGCCTTCCGGCAGGGTGTAGTGGAAGGGATCGTAACACCAGTTAAAGCCGTCGTCGCCGCGAATGGCGCCCACTGCGGCCTGTTGCTCTTCCGAGTCAGGGCCATACACAGACAGGTCTTCGCTAATCACTTGGCGGTCCGCCGGATCTTCCTTGATGGTAGCGCAGTCAAACGCGGGCAACAGATGCAAGTGCGTCAGTCCCGCCTCGGCCAGGTTGCTGAGGTGTTGCATACCGTTGGAGTTGCTCTGGGTAAACGCCATAAAGGTGCCGCGCAAAGACTCGTCTACTGTCTTGTCGCTGATACTGAAATCCCGCACGTGCAGTTCGTAGATCACCGCATCTTCCGGCGCGTTGAAAGCCGGTTTGGCGAGCGAACCCCAGCCTTCGGGTTTTAGGTCAGCGTCGTCGAGGTTGACGATCTGGCTGCGCATCCCGTCGACACCGGCACTGAGTGTATAGGGATCGGTAACCTGGTTGTGCTCTACCTGTCCGGTGGTGCGCACGAATACCTCGACGTCGAAGAGGTAGAACTTGCGGTTCCAGCTGGCATCGCCGGTGACGCTCCAGATACCGGTGGCCGGATCTTCCGTCATGGCGTATTCACTGCCCACACTGGCGGGGTCGGAGTCGTCAAACAACAACAGGCTGACAGACTGGGCCGTGGGTGCCCAGACGCGTACCGTGGGTGTGTCGCCGTCAAAGCTGACCCCCAGGGTATACTCATCGCTGGCGTTGATGGCATCGCCGTAGAGGTCGTCCAGCACTCCGGCCGGTTGCAGGGCGGTGGCGTCCACCAGGGAGCCCGAATCCGTCAACGCGGCGACGGCAAACTGCTGCTTGAGGATCTGGGGCACCAGGTCAAGGTTGATGGCGCCGTTGATCCTAAAGACCGGCAGACTGGCCAAGTGGGGGTAGCGGGCCTGGAGTTCCTCGCTTATGCCACTGTCGTCATAGACGAGGGTGATGGACTCGCCACCACTGATACCGGCTGGACTCGAGGTGAGGTCACCATTGGCGTTGTAGTGCAGCTGCACCACGGAGTCCACTGGTACATCCCAGGCGATAGTGTCTGCGCTCAGCCAGTAGGCTTTGGCCAGTCCCAGATTGCCTTCGGCGGCAGAGTCGCCAACGGTGAGTCGATGGGTGTCGGCATTGTAACTAAAAGCCACCGTGTCGTTGTCCTGCTCCACCGTAAAGGTGATATTGGCACCACCGGGCGCCCCGTCGGCGCCATAGTTTTCGTCCCAACTCTCGCCGTGGGTTACCTTGACCTCATAGTTGCCGGCGGGCAGGGCGGTGGTGGTAAAAGTGTAGGTGCCATTGCCATCCGGATCCTGCAACCAGGATTGCAGACAGTCCGGCTGCCAGTCGCCGGGACAGCCCAGAGCCGCCTGAAAATCGCCAGCAGCGGTGATTATGGGGGTATTGACGTTATCGGTAATCCAGTGCGTGGCGTGGCTGTAGTAAAACTTGACTGCTGTCCCGGTAGCGACAGACAGGGGAATATTGGCCCCGCCCGCGGTGGCGTTGGCGCCGTAGTTTTCATCCCAGCTTTCGTTGAGGGGTGCCTTGTATTCCCAGTCACCGCTAGGCAGGGTAAAGGTGCCCTGCCAGACACCGTCATCTTCATCGTAGCTCAATTGGGTGGCGGCGCATTCCGGCTGCCAGTCGCCGGGACAACCCAGCTCCTCCTGCAGACTGCCGGCGATGGTGACCGCACTGGGTTGGGCAATCACGACAGGCACACTGGTACTAATATCGTGCGTGGTCTGGTTATAGGTGAAGGTGACTGCGGTTTCTTCCGTCAGTACCAGGGCGATATTGCCCCCGTCGCGGTTGCCATCGGCGCCGTAGTTTTCATCCCAGCTGTCGTTGTAGGCGATTTTGTATTCCCAATTTCCCGCCGGTACGGTAAAGGTGCCTTTCCAGTTGTCGTCCCCGGTAAAGGTGAGTTCCGTGGTGGCGCACTCCGGTTGCCAGTCGCCGGCACAGCCCAGTTCGCTCTGCAGGTCGCCCACCAGGGCGACACTGTCGGGAGCGGCTGTAGCCGCGTGTGACATCATTAAGGGAAGAGTTGCCACGCCGAGGGAAAGCAGCGGTCGCCACCATCGCGGTCGCTGTTGCGGGTAGTTGGGTTTTGTCATTACGGTTAGAGCTCCTTTTGATTGTCTCTTGTTGTTATTGCTTGTGCATGTTTTTTGAAGCACTTGCGAATGCGGGGGCAAGTCGGTCGGGCGGCGCGTGTAACTTGTTGCCGCCAACTGCTGGACGGTCAACCGCTAATGCTAGGGGTAGCGACCAGGTGTGGACAATCTACTGCATACGTATTCAGCTGGGCCGAGGTGTCAGTGCATACGTATTCAGGCGCTGGGGGCGAGATGCCACTCCCGTCCCGTCGGGAATGGCATCGGGTGAAGGGAGATTAAAGCGGCAGTTTATAAATAAACGATTGCAGGGGGGCCATCGCCACTGTCACGCGGCCAGTGCCATCTTTGACTTCAAGCGTCACCGGTGTAGCGTGATACAACTGATCGGTCAGCGGGTAACTGCCATCAGCCAGCTGCCACTGGTCGATAATCTCAGCGGGAATCTGTAGTGCGGTGCTGTAGCTTTTTTCACTGTCGAAGTTACTGATCACAATCAGGCGATGCTCAGATTTCCAGCGCACAAACGAAAACAGTCGATCGTTATAGCCCGGTGTCTGAGCCCGATTGAGCGCGTGAATATCGGCATAGTGACCTGTTAGGGCTGGACTTTCGGCCGAGAAACTTAACAGGCGGGCGTAGAAGTCCCGCAGGTTGCGTTCACCTTCCGTGAGCAGGCCACCGTCAAATCGGCCGTTATTGCTCCAACGTTGTACAGCTGGCACGCCCCAGTAGTCGAAGATGGTGGTGCGGCTGGGGTCGCCAAAACCGGCGTCACCGTCACCGTCTGCTCCCAGGGCCTGGCCAAAGTAGATCATGGTCGGCGCGGTACTGATGGCCGTTGAGACCACCATGGCGGGTTTGCCTTTTTCCGCATCGCCGGCAAACTCAGGGCTCGCGATGCGCTGCTCGTCGTGGTTTTCCAAAAAGTGCAGCATGTGTTCTTCGATATCGGCCAAGCCGGCCTGAATGGGCGGCAGGTTGTCCGTGCTGCCTCTGCCCTGCATGATCGGTTTTAAGGTGTCATAAAACTCCACTTTGTCGTACAGGTAATCCATCTTGCCCAGGTGGATATAGTCGCGGTACAGTTTGGGGTTATAAACCTCCGCCAACAGAAAGGCGTCCGGGTTGATCATTTTGATGGCGGAATTCAGATAGCTCCAGAACTCCACCGGTACCATTTCCGCCATGTCGTAACGGAAACCATCGACACCCATGGCCAGCCAGTAGGCTGCAATATCACGAAACTTTTTCCAGGAGTCGGGTATATCCCTGTCCTGCCAGAAGGCCGCGTGGTCCTGATAGCCTTTTTGCTCGTAACCCGCGGGCAGGGAGGGAAAATCGTGACTGCCGTCGGGCCGCACGCCATAGTTGATTTTGACGGTCTCATACCAGTCATTAAAGTGCGGTTGCGCTTTGCGGGCGCCGTTGCCGGTCCACTTGGCGGGGTATTCCGCGAATTTGCTGTCCGCTAAAGAGTGCTTTTCGCCCCCCAGGGGCTGATAGTTGTTTAAGGGTTCCGGGACTTTAAAGGGCTCGCCAACCACATAGTAAAAGTTGTTGTCGCGCTTGTATTCCACCGAGGTATCGTCGCTGGCGCCAAAATCCCGTACACCCTCGGGCTTGCTGGTGGAGTGATAGCTGCGCGCCACATGGTTGGGCACAATATCGATAAGCACCTTCATACCCTGCCCGTGAGTGCGCTCGATCAACGCCTGAAACTCTTCCAGACGGCGTGCGGGATCTTCCGCCAGATCGGGATTGACATTGTAATAATCCCTGACCGCGTAAGGGGAGCCGGCGCGGCCTTTAACCACATCCGGATCGTCATTGCTGATGCCATATTCACTGTAATCGCCAATCACCGCGTGGTGGGGCACGCCGGTGTACCAGATATGGGTTACACCCAACGCCTTGATACCTTTTAGCGCCTGAGCGGTAAAATCGTCAAACTTGCCGACGCCGTTTTCTTCAAGGGTGCCCCAGGGTTTATTGGTACTAATGGTATTGCCGAACAGGCGGGTGAAGACCTGATACACCACGGCTTTGCCTTGGGGCGCTTGTGGGTGTTGGGTCTGTTCGTTTAGGGCTTGTGCCTGTTCGTTTAGGGCTTGGGCCTGTGGATTGTCAGGCAAGGGTGCCTGTGAGTCTGCCGCGCAAGAGGCCAGCAGGGCGAGTGACAGACTGACCAGAGCGGTTTTACGGGTTTTCATAGCTAGGAGTACCTCTAAGGCTAAGATAGCGTTATGCAGTGGTAGTTGTTGTTTAGGGGTTAATATTTAGGGATTAATATTTAGCGCCAGGGGTTGGTGGTTCCAGGAAAACTTCAACAGCAGTTCCCGTTTTGCTTTATCGTAATAGGCGCCGCGGGTGGTCTTCGCAAAGTCCTCGGCGGACTCTGCCTGCACCAAGGGCTTGCCGTTGATGGCAATGCGGTTACGCGCTTTGTTCCAATTGTGGACACTGAGTCGCAGTGACCGTTGTTCCGGTCTACCTTCGTAAGCGGATGATGTCCGGGAAAAATGTAATGCCAGGCTATTATTCTGTTGCTGCGCTTCGAAGTTCAACAACTCGAAATGGCCTTTGTCATTGGCGCGGTGGGTTTTGCCATCGTCATCGTACATCTCACCCCGGGCGTGGGTGACAGAGGAATCGGCAAAGTAGTGCAGGTTCAGTCGCGTGCTGTCGTAATCCCGGGTTGTACGGATGTCATTTACCATGGGTACAAAGGCACCCCCCCTGACCAACACCGGAATGGTCTCCAGGCTTACTGGAATTTCGACGGTCTGATCGCCCTGGTACTTCTGTCCGCTCCAAAAATCAAACCAAACGCCTTTAGGCAGGCGTACATCAACGGTCTTGAGATCGGCATCCACCACCGGCGCCACCAGAAAGGCGTCACCCCACAGGTAAGCGTCTTTATACTCAATCAACGCCGGGTCGGATTCATCTTCGAAAAACAGCGGCCGCATCAAGGGCATCCCGGTGGTGCTGTTGTGATAGGCCAGGGTGTAATTGTAGGGCAACATCCGGTACCGCAACTTGACATACTCGCGCAAAATGTTTTTGGTTTCCGTGTCGTGAAACACCGGTTCCGGTGCGATGTCTTCCTGGGCGTGGGGACGGTAAACCGGCTGGAAAACTCCATACTGAAGCCAGCGGATATACATCTCCTTGTCAAAGGTTTCCCCGCCGGCAAAACCGCCCAGATCCGAATGGGTGTAGGCCATGCCCAGCAAGCCCATTTGCAGGGACAGCTCCACCTGGGGTTTGAGGCCGCCCCAGGATCGACTGACATCGCCGGTCCAGGGGATCATGCCGTAGCGCTGGGATCCGGCAAAGCCGGAGCGCATCATCAAAAACGGGCGTGTCTCAGGGTAAAATTCCCGGTACTTGTTGTACAACAGTTTGGCCCACTGGTGGCCATAGACGTTGTGGATCTCGTCACCCGTGCCTGCGGCATGGACAATATCCGCGGGTTGAACCTCCGGTTCTCCCAGGTCCCCCCACCAGCCGGCAACACCCTGCTGCATCAATCGCTGATATTGTCGCCAAAACCAGTCGCCCGCTTGTGGATCAAAGACATCCACCAAACCCGTGTTGCCAAAGAAGAAATCAAAGCGCGCAGGCTCACCGTTGTGGTTTAGCGCCAGGGCGTTGTTATCAACGGCTTCCTGCCATTTTCCCGAGGTGCTCAAGATAAAAGGCTCGGTAATCAATACCGTTTTAACGCCTCGCCGCTGAAAGTCGGCGATCATTTTTTCTGGCTGGGGGAAGGCTTTTCGGTCCCACTCCAGATTGCCCATATGCCCGGTGACATCGGCACCAAACCAGTAGAGATCGAGAATCACGGCATCCAGCGGAAAGTCTTCCTCGGCAAACCTGTCCACGGTCGCCCGGGTTTCTGCCTCGGAGTGATAGCCGAAGCGAGAAGCAAAATTGCCCAGGGCCCAGCGCGGCGGCAAAGGCTGTTTGCCGGTCACGGACACGTAGTTCTCAATTAACTCCGGATAGCTAGTGCCGGTCATTACCAGATATGATGTTCTTCCACCATTCGCGGCAAACTGCAGTATATTCTTTTCGGTCTTTCCTAAATCCATAAAGCCCTTCGCGGAGTTGTCGAATAAAAGAATATATTTTTTGCTCGACATTACGGCGGGAATACCAAAGTACATCTGGTCCGCATGGGTGGTATAGCCGTAGGCGGCACGGTTGTAGAGTGGCAAGCGTTGGCCGCGTCGATCCATGCCCAGCACCCGCTCGCCGCCACCCATCAGCTTTTCATGCTTGTCCAGCGTAAACCGAAAGCCGCGCTCCCGATGGTTGCTTATGCCCGTTGTTTGGCTGCTCATACCCGTTATTTGATCAATAACCAGGCCCTGTTCCTCTGCCAGCAATAACGTACCCTGGCGGTAGTAACTGATGGCAAAGGGTGCTTTCTGAATGACCGCCGTCAGCTGGGGCGTCCCATATTGCAGGGTAGTGGCGGTTTCCTTGAATCTGCTTTCAATATTCTCCGGCGCGCCGGCAATGGCATAGGAGGGCAGTTGCCGAATACCCTCCGGCTGATAGAACACCTCCATCGCTGACGGTGTATAAGGTGTGAGGGTGACGGTGCCTCCATGGGTACTGATTGTCAGTGATTGGGGATTGAGGTTGTGACTGATATAGCTGTTTTGTTCAGCGTTCAGGCAAAAGGACAGCAGGCAACTCAGTGCCAGAATAAAGGCTGGTAATGTTTTCATTGTAACTCGAAGGAAAAGGGGATTTTGGGGTTATAAATATTGCGCTAACGGTTATCACACAAGGGGTGGTGAGTAAACTCGAGAGTTGATGAATACGTATGCATAGGGAGAGGGCATTGACTCTGAATACGTATGCATTTTGAATACGTATGCATTCTATTGTTTCCACAAAGTTTAAAAGCCTATCATCAGTGAGACATAGAACACGATAACAACATCTGTGGAGACTTGATGATGAGTGTAGATTCAACTAGAGAGCATAAAGCTGTTTGGGGGACTTCTGTTTTTAAACCAACACTGCTTTCGTTGGCCATTGCCGCGACTACTAGCATTGGCGCCCCGGTTTGGGCCCAGGATGATGCAGTTGCAGCTGACAGTGACGACAACCTGATCGAGGAGATAACCGTAACCGCTGGCTTCCGTAAAAGCTTGATTGATTCTATCAGTACCAAGCGTGATGCGATGGCAGTGGTCGAGGCCATTTCCGCTGAGGATATCGGTAAACTACCGGACTCTTCCATTGCTGAATCTATCTCCCGCCTGCCGGGTCTGACTGCGCAGCGTTTGGACGGACGTGCCAGTAAAGTAAGTATTCGCGGCTTTGGCGAAAACGAAAGTGCCACCACCTTTAATGGCCGTGAACAGGTTTCGATTGGTGACAACCGCGGCGTGGAGTTTGATCTCTATCCTTCCGAGATCATGGCTGGTGTCACCGTCTACAAAACCCCAACCGCCAAGATCGAGGCAGAAGGCATAGCTGGCGTTATCGATATGCAAACGGTCAAACCTCTGGACCGGGGCGAACGTGTTATCCAGGTTAACGGACAGTTTGAGCAAACCAGTTTTGATAAGTTGAACCCGGACGGTGAGGATCAGGGGCATCGCGGTACCTTCTCTTACATCGATCAGTTTGCTGACGATAAATTGGGCGTGGCGTTCGCTTATAACACCATGAGCTCTCCCAATCAGGAGGAGCGCTGGAACGCCTGGGGATATCCCGAATTCACTGTAGACGGTCAGCAGTACTCCATTCTGGGCGGTGCCAAGCCCTTCGTTCGCTCCTCTACTTTAGAGCGTGACTCAGTCATGCTGGTGGTTGAAGCCGCACCCACTGACACTCTGAAAACCACTTTCGATGCTCTGTATGTGGATTTTGCAGATGAGAAAATCTTGCGTGGTATCGAAGTGCCCTTCGCCTGGGGACAGGGACAGCTGTCAGCAAATCCGGAGGATGTTGATCCCGCAACAGGTTTCATCAAGAGCGCTACTACTGATGGTCAGCGGGTAGTCGTACGTAATGACCTCGAAAGCCGCGAAGCCGAGTTAAACTCTTATGGTTTCAATGTCGAGTGGGACGCAAGCGAGTCACTGACGGTTGAGTTCGATGCAAGCTACTCCAAGGTAGAGCGTGACATCTGGAGTTTTGAGAGCTACGCCGGTACCGGGCGCGGTAACGATCAGGGCGTGGCTGACACATTGAGTTATACCTTCAACTCCGGCAACACCGGTGCTACCTTCAACCACGATCTGGACTATAGTGATTTTAGTCTGATTCAGCTGGGTGGTCCGCTGACTTGGGGCTGGAGTTCTGCATTGAATGAGAAATTCGGAATCACTGGCACCTCACTGGAAAACACTGCTCAGGACGGTTTCATCAACGCGCCGGAAATCGATGACGAACTAACGTCCCTGAAACTGGCTGCTACTCAGGCGATTGAGTCCAGCTTTATCACTGAGGTTTCCTATGGCCTGTCATACCGCGATCGAGAGAAGACCAAGGCCTCAAATGGTTACTACATGACCCTGGGTGCATTCCCCGAAATGCAGATAGTTCCGGAAGAGTACCGCCTGGGCTCTGTCTCACTGGATTTCATTGGTATGGGAGATATGATCGCCTATGATTCAGGCGCAATGCTCGCCGACGGTTTCTACGAGTTGACCAGCGAAACCCTGACCGGGATCCAGCACGTCACCAAGTCTTGGTCTGTAAATGAAAAAGTCACCGCCGCATTTGTTCAGGCAGACTTCGAGACCCAGGTTGGCGAGATGTTATTAACCGGTAATGCCGGCCTGCGTTACGTCTACACTGATCAGTCTTCCAAAGGTATGGCTGCCGCCGTAGTTGATGGCGTGGTGGTAGGTTCACCGACAGACATCAGCCATGATTACAATCACGTGTTGCCAAGTCTGAACCTGGCTCTGGCCATTGATGATCAGCAGACCCTGCGTTTTGGTGCAGCCAAGACCCTCTCTCGGGCCCGTCTGGATGAGATGAACGCATCGGTCAGTGTGAATTACAACCAGACACCCGATGCCAATGGCAACAACTGGAGCATCAGCGGTGGTAACCCCGGCCTGGAGCCAAAGGAAGCAGTGGGCGTTGATCTGTCCTACGAGAACTACTTCAGCGACGAAGGCTATTTCGCGGTAGCGCTGTTCTGGAAAGATCTGAGTGATTGGACCTTTGATGGCACCTATGAAGTGGATCTGGGTGGAGTGGCCGACCCTGCAACGGGTGAAGTACCTGCGAATTCTTCGGCTACCGGTAATGGTAAGGTCAATGGCGGTGGTGGCACACTGCAAGGTTATGAGATCTCCCTGGCCCTGCCGTTTAATGTCTTCCATGAAAGCCTGGATGGTTTTGGTCTCTTTGCCAGCCATACTGCAGTGGAGTCTGATATCGAAGATCAGAACGGCAACGATTATGAGCTGCCTGGCCTGTCCGATAGTATCCAGACTTTCACTTTGTACTATGAAAAGTATGGCTTCCAGTTCCGGACCAGCATGCGTAAACGCGACGACTTCAAGGGCGACGTCTATGGTATAGGCTTCGACACTGTTCAGGTTGACGTGCTTGGTGAAACCATTTGGGATGTTCAGGTTGGCTATGATTTTGCTGATGCGGGCATCGAGGGATTGGAAGGTTTGTCTGTTTACTTACAGGCTCAGAATCTCACCGAAGAGCCCTTCACTTCTCTTAGTGGCGACAACGAGCTGCAAGTACGTGACTACCAGGATTATGGCAAAACCTACCTGTTAGGGTTCGGCTACAAGTTCTGATCAGCGTAAGTAGTCAAAACATTAAAAAACCCTTGTAATATCTTATTGCAAGGGTTTTTTTGTACAGGAGGTACGAGTTGCCGGGATTGTTCTCCGGCGATCGGGTCTTTCAGTGCACAGCGCAAAGACTTGGTTAGATTAAAATCGGTACATGCCAGGGGGCAACAATGAACAGCAATCCAATACAAAACGTGGTTATCCTTGGTGGTGGAACGGCTGGTTGGATTACTGCCTCGCTGATGGCCAAAGTGCTTGGCAAAGTCGTCAATATCACGTTGGTTGAGTCAGATAAAATTGGTACAGTGGGTGTGGGAGAGGCCACCATTCCGCCGATTATCAATTTTAACCAGGCCCTGGGCTTGGACGAGCAGGAATTCCTGAAAGCCACTAAGGGTACGATCAAGCTGGGCATTCAGTTTGAGAATTGGCTGCAAGAAGGCGAAAGTTATATGCACGCCTTTGGCGGTATCGGCAAGAACTTTCCTTTTTGCGATTTTCACCATTTCTGGCGAAAAAGCCGGATGCTGGGCGACGATTCCAGCTTTTGGGATTTTTCTCTCAATTTCCAAGCGTCCATTTATAACAAGTTTGCGCCCATATCAAATATTCAAGGCACTAACTTGCCGGGCATGTCCTATGCTTATCATTTTGATGCAGGTTTGTACGCGCAATTTCTTCGCCGTTACAGCGAGACCAAGGGCGTTGAGCGCATCGAAGGAACGGTAAGCAGGGTTCACATCAACCACAACAACGGCTATGTAGATTCTCTGGATCTGGAAAGCGGCGAGTCGGTAACTGGCGACCTGTTTGTTGACTGTACCGGCTTGGCGGCACTGCTGATAGAAAAGACACTCAATACCGGTTTCGAGGACTGGTCCCATTGGTTGCCCTGTGATCGGGCCATGGCCGTACCCTGTGCAGCAGTCAAACCAATTGCGCTCTATACCCGTTCGATTGCCCACAAAGCAGGTTGGCAGTGGCGTATTCCTTTGCAACATAGAACCGGAAACGGCATGGTGTATTCCAGTAAACACTGGAGTGATGAGCAAGCGAGAAGTGCTTTGCTGAGCAATCTGGATGCTGAACCTCTGGCGGAACCGAAGATCATTCCTTTCAGGACCGGGCGACGCCGACAGCAGTGGAATAAGAACGTGGTGAGTATAGGTCTGTCCAGCGGTTTTCTAGAGCCTTTGGAATCAACCAGTATTCATTTAATTCAGTCGGGCGCGACCCGGTTGATTAAACTTTTTCCTCACAATGGCATTAATCCACAGGAAATAGCGACATTTAATCAGCAGTCTCAACTCGAGTTTGAGCGGATCCGGGACTTTATTATTCTGCACTACAATGCGAATCAGCGGGATGACAGCGACTTTTGGCGGGCCTGTCAACGTATGGATATCCCGGCGAGCCTGAGTGACAAAATTGAGCTGTTTCAAACGACCGGAAAAGTATTGCGCGATCACGAGGACTTGTTTACCGATATTGCATGGCAGCAGGTCATGATAGGGCAGGGGATCATTCCGCAGGATTACCACAGTGTTGTTGACTCATTGTCCGAAGGACAGCTGCAAGATTTGATGGCAAGCTTAAAAACCTTGATCAATACCACAGTGGAAAAACTTCCTGAACATGAACAGTTTCTGCCAGAGATGGATTAGTCGTCAATTACTATGATAAAAATAATCAATACCTTAACCGTTATGACGGTTACTCTTTTTCTGGGAGAAAGTGCCAGGGCCTATTGTCCCCAGAATTCGGATGCCACTCCACGGGCACCTATTACGCTGAATACAGAAGGAGAGTTTGTGCCTGCCTGGGCCAAGGAGGTGGCCTGGTATCAGATCTTCCCAGAACGATATCGCGACGGTGATCCGAGTAATAATCCCACGGCAAGTGACATTGCCGGCGCCGATCCCGCAGACCCGCCTAAAAACTGGCAGATCCATCCGTGGAGCAGCGACTGGTACAAGTTGCAGCCCTACGAAGTGGCCAATGGCGAAAAAGAGCTGTGGAAACACCTGCTGCGACGCCGCTATGGCGGTGATTTGCAGGGCATTATCGACAAGCTCGATTACATCAAGGAGATGGGTTTCAGCGCTATCTATCTGAATCCAGTATTCGATTCCCCATCGTTGCACAAATACGATGCCGCCAGTTACCACCATATTGACCCCAATTTTGGTCCCGATCCAGAGGGTGATCGGGCATTGATGGCAAAAGAAAACCCTTTGGACCCCTCAACCTGGGTATGGACCCAGGCGGATGAGCTGGCGCTTAAACTGATTGATGAAGCACACAAACGGGGTATACGTATTATCTTCGACGGTGTGTTTAACCATATGGGTCTGAACAGCTTTGCGTTTCAGGACCTAAAAAGGCGTCAAGAGGCTTCCCCTTATCGGGATTGGTTTAGCGTGTTGTCCTGGGATAACAAGGCGTCCGACAGCCAGTTCGATTACGAGGGCTGGTTTGGGGTGAAATCACTGCCGGAATTCAAGGAGGACGAAGCCGGATTAATGCCGGGGCCGAAACGCTACGTCTTTGCGGCTACAGAGCGCTGGATGAGTCCCAAGGGCCGTGGTAGGGAGCACGGTATCGATGGTTGGCGACTGGATGTGGCCTTTTGTATCGCGCACGGTTTCTGGAAAGACTGGCGCGCCCATGTTAAGTCCTTGAATCCGCAGGCGTACCTGACCGCCGAGATTGTGGACACCCCGGAGCGGGTCAAACCCTACTTGCAGGGGGACGAGTTTGATGGGGAGATGAATTACAACTTTGCCTTTGCCAGTGCCGAGTTCTTCTTCAACACGGGGAGCGACCGTATCAGCGCCAGTGACTACGATCGCAAACTGCGGGAGATGCGCCAGCTCTACCCCAAAGGCGTAGCCTATGTAACACAGAACCTGTTTGGCAGTCATGACTCCAACCGTATCGGTTCTCACATCGTCAACCGGGGTATTGGTAACTTCCGCGACTGGGGTACCTATTTTAATCTGTCTCAAGTTGGCAATAATCCCGACTATCAGGTTCGCAAGCCCAACGCCGAGGAGCTGCGTCTGCAAAAGCTGTTTGTGATAATGCAGATGACTTACGTGGGAGCTCCCATGATTTATTACGGTGACGAAGTCGGTATGTGGGGCGCCAATGATCCAGACGACCGCAAGCCCATGGTGTGGCCGGATATTCGCTATGAAGATGAAGCGACCAATCCCGACGGCAGCAAACGCCCAGCAGACAAGGTTGCGGTGAATCGGGAGCTACAACGGCATTACCGAACCCTGATCGCAATCCGTAACCATCATCGAGCCCTGAGGCTGGGTGATTTTCAGACCCTGGTGAGCGATGACAGACGCGATATCTACGCCTTTGAACGGACCTATCAGGGCGAACAGGTTCGCGTGGTGTTGAACAACAGCGATAAAGAGCTACAAATAGCCCTCCCCAATTCCCAAAACTTGCTGTGGCAGGATATTTTAAACGGTTTTCCAGTAGAGGTGGATAGTGGCGAAGTCCGAGTGACTGTGCCAAGAAAGTGGGGCGTGGTTTTGGCAGTCAAATAAAATAATGCATTCCTACACTTTTGTAGAGCGCGCCCGTATAAACTAGAGGTATACTTCTATGGCGACCCAGTCAGCATTCGCGAATATTTATACAGCCAATAAAGGGCTCGTTATCGTTTTGTTGTTGGTGTGGTGTTCGCTGTTGGCTTACCTGCCCGATACCCTGACTGTCATCGCCGACCATATCGCATTTACCCTATTGGGCGTATTGGGCGCGATCTTTGCCAATGCCACCGGTGCCGGCGGCGGTGTGGTATTTATTCCCGCGTTTGAACAACTCGACTTTACCGTTACCCAGGCGGTAGCCACAAGCTTTGGCATTCAGTGTATGGGCATGACCACGGGTGCCCTGGCCTGGGCGCGGTTTTATCGACGCCAGCGGCTCACAACCCAGGCCGATAGTTGGCAACCTTTTCTCCCCTCGATAGCGGTGGTGGCCCCCTGTTCGGTAGCGGGGCTGTGGCTGGTTTACGGCTTGGATCTTTCGGCGCCGGGTCCCTTGAACACTATGTTTGCGTGGTTTTCCCTGGTGCTCGGCAGTGCCATACTCGCGACCAGCTTGTGGTTGAAACCGGGACCAGTGCGCAACCGACTTGATGTGATTGATATTGTTGTATTGGTAGTCATTGGCATGGTCGGCGGAGCCATTACGGCCTGGCTATCTGTGGGTGTCGGCGAGATTATGGCGATATATCTGATTTTACGCCGTTACAACGCAATCATGGCGGTGGCGTCGGCAGTTGTTGTGACTGCCGTTACTGTCCTGTGTGGCATTGTAGAGCATTTGATGATTCATCCCGATGTGTATTGGCAAGTGGTGTTATTTGCAGGACCTGGCGCAATCTTTGGAGCCATACTGGCCCGCAGGCTGGCGAGCCGACTGCCGGTGAGGCAACTAAAATTGTTGTTTGCCGGTTGGGTCTTGTGTATGGGGCTGCCGGTGTTCTTTTAGTGGTCAACTATTCCCACAAGGCCAGCAGCACTGGGTGCCGATTGCCTGATTTGGTGCCCTTCATCAACAGCAGCAAGTCGGGCGCCATTCGGGTATTGAACGGCGCGGAAGACACAAGCAAGGGGCTGTGGGTTGACAGTTCGCCAACCGGCTATAGTAGCTGGGCCAACAAGACGTTGGTCAATATCAGTACCGGCGCCACTGCCCAAGTTAATGCCGATGGCCGTGGGGGGGTCGAAGCATCGGCGCGTGGTTACGCCGTTTACGTGCTGCAGGAGGAATACGAACCCGTCGCTGAAGTGGCTCAACGGGCAGAATTGGCCGCATTTTGATCAAAGTGGCAATCTGATGATCTCTCTGATCCCGGTGGACACCTCGCTGTCTGGATTGATAGATCGTGGTGCTTGCGAGTTTGTCCTCGGGCGTTTATTCTTTCCTTGCGCGAATAACAATAAGTTATTGACTGGCAGTGGGTGACAATCTTAATAATAAGCACCCCAGTTGAGGCTATATATACCGAATGTCGTTAGAATTGGAAGAAGTCAGCTGTGATGTCTGTGGAAGTACTGATTCAACAGAATTGATGCAGCTTAACGCATCAGCCTATCATCGATGCAACAACTGTGGTTTGATTTACGCAAAATTTATGCCAGCAGATGTTGAAGAGGTCAACGAAGAGGCATTTGCCCAGGAGCTGGAAAAATACGCCAGCAAGGTAGAGAAACGCAAGAAATCCCTGCGCAAAAAATTACGGCAGTTTGATCGCTACCGATCGAATGGCAATTTTCTCGAAATCGGCTGTAATGCCGGGGCCACCCTGGTTGCGGCCAGAGAAAATGGTTGGCGGGTAAAGGGGGTGGACCTGTCGAAAGCGGCATCGAATTATGCGCGGGAGCAGTTTGGCCTGGAGGTGTTCACCGGCACCGTTGAAGAGGCCGCCTTTCCCGATAATTACTTTGATCTGATCTACACAAATGCCACCCTGGAGCATGTGCGCCATCCCCTTTCTCTGTTAAAAGAGTGCCAGCGGATTTTGCGGAAAGGGGGCGTGTTCTACGCCGATACCGTTAACTGGGACAGTTATACACGAGAAATTCTGGGCGAAGGCTGGCATTTGATCGACCCCTTGCACCACATTCACCTCTTTACTCCGGAAAACGTCAAAACACTCTGTCAGCACGCGGGGCTTGAGCACGTAAAAACCTGGACTACCGGTGCGCGTGTTAAAGCCAACGCCAGAGGCAGCACTTTTCATACCCCCTGGTACTGGCATCTTGCCAAAGGACCACTTTCCGCCATGACGCGCTTTACCCAGAAAGGTGACAGTATCGAGTTTATTGCGATGAAGGGGTGACCGGTGTTAACCCAATGGATTCCAGGGTGATTTCATCGCCCAGGAAGTAACGTTTTGATTGCCAACCCTTCTCGGTCCAATATTTTTCTTCGGCGTGCCATTATTAATGCTCAGGTATCAGTTCGAAGCAAATTGGACAAGGGCAGCTGGCTATGCTTCCGCAGTACTAATATCAGTAATATCCACTGAGTTAGTGTTTTCTTATGTATTTACTGCTGGCCATGCTTAACAAGGGGTTAAATTCCGTTCGCTATCGCTCACTGGGACGACGCAAAAAGCGCGCGCCCATTAACACGACATTAATACGGGGTGCGCTCGATGGCCGTATATGGACTCCAAACTGGCTTTAGCCGTCCCAAAGCGAATATAATGCCCAAAATCGATTAGTATTTTTGATTTTCGGCAGGTTGCTATTTGTGTTGACGATGGTTGCAAACAGAAGCACAATGCTACGATAAAAAAACTTAACCCAGCAAGGAAAAGTACGCTATGAGTACAGGTACAGTAAAGTGGTTCGATGAAACTAAAGGTTTCGGTTTCATTACTCCAGACGATGGAGGGAAAGATTTATTCGTACACCATTCTGAAATCCAGAGTGGGGGCGGCTATGCGACACTTAAAGACGGACAGAAAGTGGAATTCGAAGTCGGACAAGGCCAGAAGGGCCCGTGTGCAATTAAGGTTGTGCCGCTCTGATTAACGTGTTTAAGTAGCAAAACATAGCATAGCTGTCAGGCGGCGCTATCGAGCGCGCCTGCTGTTGCTGTAAAAAGACCCCTCCTTATCCTTAAACACCAAGATTCTGACCGTCCGCTCCTGGCGCCATTGAGTCTCTGCAATTTGCGGCAGTGAGTGATCGGAAATTGATCGATCCAGTCATGCTGGCCGTACACCGCACCCCCCTGGCTGAATTCCTGAAAACACGTTTCAGGCCCTAGAAATCATACACACACTAAGTATTTTTTTATAAAAAAGGCATCCGTGGAGACGAAGGCCTGGCAGCCGCTAATGGAGGCGACGTGCAAATACTAGCATAGGTGGGTTCTTTGCAGCCAAAAACACGCCTCAATCGAGGGGTTTTAAATACATATAAGCTATTGTTGATGATCTATAAAGATATTCGATACTCTTGGCGTGTATAGCCCCCTTTTGTGGACAGAATTTAACGGGATTACCTATAATTGTCAGTAGGTGACAAATGAGTGGTGGCAGCAGGGATACTGGCTTAGACGAGCTTCTCGCTCTGAACGGCCATAGCTTCAATGTCCAGGGCGAGTACTGGGTAAAATTTGAGGTGCGACAAACTACACCCAATGAAGATCGCCCGCACGGAATCAATTACTGCTTAACGCTGCATGACGGCGACAACAACCGTATCATGGGGTATGACAACGCTCACGTTATTAAAGTGTCATCTGGATATAAGGGAAAACGACACGCATACGATCACAAACACCGCAGTATTGATGACAAGGGTGTTGAGTATGTTTTCGATTCTCCCTACAAATTAATTGAAGATTTATGGGGCGACGTGGAGAAATCGCTTGCAGAGTTGGAGGTGGATGATGCGGACGATTAAAGTAGGTATTATGCCTAAAGAAAAAATGAAAGAGTATACCTTGGCGATCGCTAAAGGTGAGATTAAGCCAGATCCCTCAGCCCCTAAAATATTCTTTCCGTCCATGCGAGCAATGGCAGAAGCGTTTAACGACAACAGCCAAGCCTTGATAGCTGCAATCAGGTCTTGCAGACTTTGAATGAACAGTTGCGCACTGAGGTTGAACTCCCCGGTATATTTCTCCTCACCAACCACAGGAGAAACGACTATGACGACTTCAGCCACGACCATCGAATAAGCTGAAGCATTTGGGGTTTTGGCGGCGGATATTATGACCGCAACGTGACCGACAATGTCTTTCTTCTAAGCGTAGAGAGTCATCGTACTCCCTTTTCATCAATGGAGGCTGTGAAAAATACATGGTTCAAGCGTGCAGCATATCTTTGTGACGGAAAAGGATATGGCATTTTGGGAATCAGAGGATATTCCTTTGACCCTATTGGAACAGTGGAACCTATTACTGGCATAAGCTACAACGTTGATAGCATGGATGGCTATATTATGTGTGTGAACGAAGTCGCGGTGTCGGCTTTCGTGCGTTTCAACAGTTAGTTTTTATGGACGCCCTAAAATTGTGCGCGAGATAAAATACAATAGACTGGAGCAGTCAACACGGGGGACGTTGTCCAAATAGGTGGGCTGTCATGACGGCAGTGTGCCCCCCCTATGTCACGGATGTGCCCGATATCTCCAACCTGATCCGTGAGTACATCGATACCCCGAAAGCGGCGCTGTTGGCGAAAACCCTTGAGAACGATCACTGGGGATTGACGGACATATTGAAGGCCTCGGACAAGCGCATTGGCAGACGCAGGCTGCTTGAGCTGAAGGACAGGATACCACCTATGTTTTTGCAATAACCGACCGTAGTCGCAGGTGTTTGACAAAAGGAAGGAAATCTTTATCCGAAAAAAGCAGAGGAAGCTTATTTTCAATGCAAAAGGTGGCAATGATGACGTCGGCAGTTTTTCTGACTGTCAGCCCCTTTTTTCTCAATTTGCGGTAATTGTCAGCTGCTTTTATTGCCATATCGAGCCCAAGCATTTCGAACGCTTGTAGCGTGGCAAGGTGCTTTTTGGCAGTCCTGTAATCTTGGTCAGAGCGAAAACCCTGCAATATTTCCACGAGAATAAGGTCGCCAATCGCTACGGATTCTTCACCAAGGGCGAGGTCAAGGGCTGCGGTCTCGGGGGTATCATAACCATTAAAATAGTCGATCCAAGCGCTGGTATCGACGACAATCATTTATCGGTTCTCATGTCGTCTAAATCCCCCTCCCACTTCAGTTTCCCCCTTAGGGTTCGGATATCTTCCTGTTTTCGCAGTTTAATCAGTGCCCTTAAGCCCTCTTCAACGGCTTCTTTCTTGGTTTTCAACCCAGTCGCTTTTAGGGCATCGGCCATGAGTTTATCGTCTATCACAATGTTGGTTCTCATATTGCACCTATGTGTATTGAACGGTAATTATGTACACATTATGGTCTATTGTGCCAAAATAACAACCGGAATTAGCCTTAACCAGAGTTTGGGGTTTGAGAGAGAAGGCTTGGAAAAATTACGCACTTACTGCGAAGATTAACAGAAATATATAGTATGTCGTCTCCAGGAAGAATCGGATTAATGTACAGGATGGGGCCAGTCTCACTCGGTCTGTTTGGACTGAGCGGTGAACAGAAGAGCGCCGCCAGGCGCAGTGGGGGAGGTGGCAGGGGGGATCTTCTGTATCCGCTCGAAGGGTACTATTTCTCTACAACGGTAAAACAGTTTTTGCTTTCAATATACTCAATGCCTTTGCCATTGTTTTTAAAACAGCTTGCAAAGGCCTGAGACTCGAGCCACTGGTATTCATAGCCTTTTGGTTTTTGAATCGCCAGTCGATCAAACACGGATCTGTGTATCTTTAGCTTGTTTTGGTTATAGCGTGTATAGTTCGCGTAATCATCCAGGCTGCGACTACGCTTTCGATAGATGAGGCCCCAAAGGCCTGCTTCTGGATTGTGCGTCTTGCCCTCAGGATCTTCATAGACGCGAGTGTTGTCTGGTACAAGCTGATAGGGCTCTATCTTTTTTAACATCCAGTTTAGGGACACACCGCTGATATTGGTGTCTCGATAGCCGCCGCCAATATCGGCATGCGCACCAGAGAACCATACCTCATCGACGACATCATCAATCTTGACAGCTTGTTCACAAGCCCTTATCAGGTGCTCTTGGGTCAAGAGCACAGGGGTAAATATTCTGGCTCTGTCATCATCAATGGAAACTGCATGTGCAGCGTCCTTGATGTTGCACAGTTGATCGGCATACCGATGATTGGGTAGGACCCAATTTTCCTTATAATCGGGCACACCTAATGCCTCAATGGTATCCCACAATCCAAGAAACTGGATATCAACAGATTGTGGCGTATGATCAAGCAAAGATGCTAATTCACTACGCCGATCAGCAATGCTTTTATCGCCCTTGTAGGCTTTGTAGATCCGCTCAACCAACTGAGATCTTTCGGGTGGCGCCATGTGACTTAGTTCGGGGATACCAACTACATGCACAAGCGCAGACAGTATTCTGGCAGCGTAGGCACCCCGACTGAAACCAAAGATGTATATTTCATCTTGCCTGTCCCCCCTGTAATTTTCAGTCAAGAACGAATATGCCTCTCGTACGTCCTGGCCAATGCCCCAACCCATGGCCATGCCGATGATCTTTCCGTCCGTGCCGACACCTTTGATGTAGCTGGTTCGTATGTTGGGATTGGCTTGTAACGTCGTGAGATTATGCAGTTTGGCAATGTTTGTGTGGCTGCTGATTTAAGCTCTTGGGGATATGGTTAATTGCCGTCGGACTGGCGCAGCCCGTTAGCAGGATTGAGAGTATCGTAAAACAGGGTAACCAATGCTTTTTCATACAACCTTCGTTGTTTGTGAACATTTGGGATGAATCCATTGTCGCAACAATTGCCTGCCCAGTCTGACGCAGAGATATGCACTTGAACGTTATTCGTCGGAAATCGCCATTACCACCACTGCAGCGTTAGCGAAATAGAAGGCGAGGATAAGCACAATGAATTCTGAAGCAGCCATCTTACTTAACCATATCCGCTGACTGGGAGGGAAACCATCTATCGCGCGCACATTATTTCATTACGTCATTCGTTAGGTCAACGCGTTTAGGCGTTGCTGGGGGGAAATATCAACGCAATCCAAGGAGTGAGATTGCACCTCAAGCGCTAACTTTCTGCTCACTATCCCTGTAAGATTTTTCCTACAAGGATCATAGACATAATGCTTGAAGAGGCAGTAGTTACTGCTCAAAAGCGTGCCGAGAGCTGCAGGATGTTCCCATTTCGGTAAGCGCCATGAGTGGCCGCCTTTTGCTACCGATGCGGCAACCGTGAGCGGTGGGGCTTCCATTTCCCCCGAACTGCATCAGCATACCAAGCATTTCGAGAAAAGCGTATAATGATGGGCGAGGCCAGTTTGGTAGAGGGCGGCCGTCCCTCTATGACAGCTTTAGCGTGTACAGCGGTTGTTATCCCACCGAATAAGTTCTAAATAGGCATTGACAGGTCAAAACATATCAAGCCCTTTTATTGAATACGTATGCATCGCGTTGTTTTACCGCTTCGCCAAAGAGTAAACTCAAGCAACAATCAGATCCGATTAACCGGTTAAAAGGATATCTCCATGCGCCCAATTGCGATTGCCGGCATGTTGTGTTGCCTTGTCGGGACCGCCCCCGCTATGGCAAAGACGGTCAAGGTAAGTTCCCCCGACGGAAATATTGTTGTTTCGGTAAATGACGATAACCGTACCCCCAATTACCGGGTGACCTTTAACGACGAAACCGTTATCTCTCCCTCTAGATTGGGGCTAGTGTTTAAAAGACACGGCGATTTTGGCGAGGGTTTTGAAATAGAGAGTACTGCCAAAAGCCAAAAAGACCAGACCTGGACCCAACCCTGGGGTGAACGCAAGCAGGTGCGTGATTATCACAACGAACTGAAGGTTGAATTCAGACGCAACGACAAGTCCAACAATGCCTTTAATGTAAGGTTTCGTGTTTTTAATGACGGTATTGGTTTTCGCTATGAGGTGCCCAACCAAGCGGGCATGAACGACGTAGAGATCACCGATGAATCCACTGAGTTTGCCATTGCCGATAGCGAAAAATCCACCGCCTGGTGGATTCCCTCCCGCGGTTGGAATCGCTATGAATATGTTTATAAAACCACAGCGTTAAGCGACGTTGATCGCGCCCATACCCCCTTTACGTTTAAACTGCCATCCGGCACACACCTGAGTATTCACGAGGCGGCCCTGGTCGACTACGCAGCCATGACCATCGACCAGCAGCGCCCCGGTACTCTGAAGGCTGATCTCACACCCTGGTCCGATGGTATCAAGGTGAAGACCCAGACGGACTTCAAGAGCCCCTGGCGTACGGTACAGATCAGTGCCAACGCCGTGGGCTTGCTCAATTCCGATATTATCCTCAACCTCAATGAACCCAACAAGCTGGGCGATGTCTCCTGGGTTAAGCCCGGAAAATACGTCGGCATCTGGTGGGGGATGCACTTGGGTAAAAACACGTGGGGTTCCGGCGACAAACACGGTGCCACCACGGAAGAGACCAAACGCTATATGGATTTTGCGAGCGAATACGGCTTTGATGGCGTCTTGGTGGAAGGCTGGAATACCGGTTGGGATGGCAGTTGGTATGACAATGGCGATGTGTTCAGCTTTACCCAGCCCTATGACGACTTTGATCTGGCGGCGGTTACCGACTATGGCCATAAAAAAGGCGTTCGTTTGATCGGTCACCACGAAACTTCCGGCAGTGTCACCAACTACAAGCACCAGATGGACGCAGCGTTTGACCTCTACGCCAAACACGGCGTCAGCCAGGTGAAAACCGGTTATGTCGCCGATGGCGGCAAGATCAAACGCATTGACGACATGGGGATTGCCCGTCACGAATGGCACGATGGCCAGTTTATGGTGGGGGAGTACCTGCGCAGTGTCACGGAAGCGGCGGAGCGCAAAATCAGTATCAATACCCACGAACCGATCAAGGACACAGGCCTGCGCCGCACCTACCCCAACTGGATCGCTCGCGAGGGTGCCCGGGGGCAGGAGTTCAACGCCTGGGGCTCACCGCCCAACCCACCGGAACACACCGCTATCTTGCCCTACACGCGGATGTTGTCCGGCCCCATGGACTTTACCCCCGGCATTTTTGATCTGAGCTTTAACGGCCTCGATGGCGAAAACCGCCCGCGGACCACCTTGGCGAAACAGTTGGCCCTCTATGTGGTGCTCTACAGCCCCATACAGATGGCGGCTGACCTGCCGGAGAACTACGAATCCCGCATGGACGCCTTCCAGTTTATCCGCGATGTGCCCACCGATTGGGAAGAGAGTAGGGCGATTGCCGGCGAAGTGGGGGATTATGTGGTCTTTGCCCGCAAGGAGCGGGACGGCCAGGACTGGTACTTGGGCGCGCTGACCGATGAAAACGCCCGCAAGCTGGAACTGAAGCTGGACTTTCTCCAACCGGGGCAGAAATATATCGCCCAGATGTATTGCGATGGCGCTAACGCAGATTGGAAGACCAATCCCTACGCCATGGTCATCGAGGAGAAACCACTACAATACGGCGACAGGCTGGAACTGCCGTTGGTCACCAGCGGCGGCGCCGCGATTCGTTTTAAAGCAGTGCAGTAGCGCTTGTGTGCGCATGGCCGGGCAGTTGCGAGCGCTCGGCCGGTACTAACGAGTTAATTTCACGAGAGACACGCTGATGAGAAAAACCCTACCACTGCTTGCCGCCGTGTTGCTCGGACTGCAGGCGTTGAGCGCCAGTGCCGGCTACCAGCTCAAACACCTGGAACCCGCGTTCTGGTGGGCAGGCATGAAAAATCAGCAGTTGCAATTGCTGGTCCATGGCGAACGGATTGCGGAACTGGAACCCAGCATCGATTATGCCGGTGTGTCCATCGAGAAGATCACCCGGGTGGACAACCCCAACTACCTGTTTATTGACCTGGAGCTGGGGGAGAGAGTAAAACCGGGTGAGTTTACGCTTCAGTTTCAGAAGGCAGGCAAAACCCGTCTCAGTTACCCATACCCGTTGTTGCCCCGGGCGGTCGGCTCTGCCCAACGCGACAGTTTCGATCCCTCCGATGTCATCTACTTGATCACACCCGACCGTTTTGCCAATGGCGATCCCGCCAACGATGAAATAGGCGGTATGCAAGACAAACCCAACCGCGCGCACAAGGATGGACGTCACGGGGGTGATCTGCAGGGCGTGATCAATCACCTTGACTATATTTCTGAAATGGGCTTCACCCAGATCTGGCTCAATCCGGTGCTCCAAAACGATCAGCCCCACGCCTCCTACCACGGCTATGCGATCACCGACTTCTATCAGGTGGATAAACGATATGGCAGCAATCGGCTTTATCGGGAACTGTCGGAAAAGGCGAAGCCGAAAGGGCTTGGGTTGATCATGGATATGGTGCTCAACCATACCGGTTCCGAACACTGGTGGATGAAAGACCTGCCGACCAAGGACTGGATCAATTACGACGGCCAGTTTGTCCCCACCACCCACAAGCGGGAGAGCCTGCACGACCCCCACGGTGTTGCAAGCGACCGGCAGCAATTTTCCGATGGCTGGTTTGTGCCCACCATGCCGGACCTCAACCAGAAAAACCCGCTGGTGGCAACCTACCTGATTCAAAACAGTATCTGGTGGGTGGAGTTTGCGGGTCTGTCGGGGATTCGTGTGGATACCTACTCCTACCCGGATCGGCAGTTTCTGGCCGAGTGGACCCGCCGTCTGACCGAGGAGTACCCCAAGCTCAATATTGTCGGCGAGGAGTGGTCATTGAACCCGGCCATTGTCGCCTACTGGCAACGGGGTAAAAACAACCACGACGGTTATGTCTCCCACCTGCCCAGCCTGATGGACTTTCCCCTGCAAAACGCGGTGGTCGAAGGCTTTTCCGAAGAGGAACGCTGGGACACAGGTTTGCGTAAAATCTACGATAGCCTGGCGAGCGATTTTCTCTACGCCGATCCCTATAACCTGGTGGTGTTCCCGGACAACCACGATATGAGTCGTATTTATACGCAGCTGAACGAAGACTTTGCCTGTTTTAAAATGGCCATTGCTTATTTTCTGACAACCCGGGGCATCCCACAGCTGTTTTACGGCACCGAGATATTGATGAGCAACCCGGGCACTGAGGATCACGGCTTTATTCGCACAGATTTTCCCGGCGGCTGGCCGGATGATACGGTGAATGCCTTTACGGGCAAAGCACTGAGCCCGCTGCAGCGAGAGGCCCAGGATTTTACCCGTCATCTGCTGCACTGGCGCAAACAGACACCGGCCATTCACCAGGGGAAATTGACCCACTACAGTCCGGATGGCGGCACCTATGCCTATTTCCGGCATGATGGCAACCGCAAGGTGATGGTGGTATTTAACAAAAACGACTCCCCCAAACAATTGCCTCTGGATCGATTTCGGGAGGTATTAAAAGACACCCGCAGCGGTCGGGATGTATTCACTGGTGAGCCGGTCGATCTCGCCGAGACGCTGCCATTGCCCCCTCGCTCGGTAAGAATCATAGAGACAGAGTAGGGGCTGTTTATATCATAAGCTTCTAAATTCTTTTATTTTTATGCCTCTATTGATCATGGCTGAATACGTATGCAGCCTATTGTCAGTATCGAGCGCTGGCACGTACCATGGGTGAATCGTGTGAATAACAACAATCCGCTATAGCCACTTGGCTGCGGCGATGAGGAGGTTTGCGAGTGAGTAGTGCTAGGCCCCAATTGAGCTTCTGGCAAATATGGAACATGTGTTTTGGCTTTTTGGGCATTCAATTCGGTTTTGCCCTGCAGAATGCCAACGTTAGCCGCATTTTTCAGACCCTTGGCGCCGATATCGACGATATTCCCATCCTCTGGGTGGCCGCTCCCGTTACCGGGTTGCTGGTTCAACCCATAATCGGCTACCTCAGCGACAACACCTGGAATCGTCTGGGACGGCGCCGTCCCTATTTCCTGGTGGGGGCCATTTGCGCCACTTTGGCGTTGCTGTTTATGCCCAACTCGCCAACCCTCTGGATCGCGGCAGGCACCCTCTGGATTATGGATGCCTCCATCAATATCTCCATGGAACCTTTCCGTGCTTTTGTCGGCGATATGTTGCCGGAGAAGCAGCGCACTACCGGTTTTGCCATGCAGAGCTTTTTTATCGGTGTGGGTGCGGTAGTGGCTTCCGCCATGCCCTGGATGATGACCAACTGGATGGGTATCAGCAATGTCGCCCCGGAAGGGCAGATACCCGATTCGGTAAAGTATGCGTTCTACTTCGGCGGTGCTGTGTTTTTGCTGGCCGTTTTATGGACGGTGGTGCGCACCCGGGAATATTCTCCGGAGCAACTGGCCGCCTTTGAAAAGGCGGAACGAGGTGCGGTCACCGAGGCAGCGGCGAGCGCCAGTACCCGCACCAGCGGACAATACTGGCGCGATGGCGCCCTCTGGGCCTTCGCCGGTATTGCGCTCACCCTGGTGATTCAGCAACAGGGCTGGGACCAGCAGCTGTATATCCTCGCCGGGGGTTGTGTGTTCTTTGGTGTCATCCAATGGCTATCGGCCTACCTGCAGGGCACCGGCAGTACGCAAAACGGTTTCTACCAGGTAGTGGACGATCTGTTTCATATGCCCAAGACCATGAAGCAGTTGGCGCTGGTGCAGTTCTTCTCCTGGTTTGCCCTGTTTTCCATGTGGATCTATACCACCTCGGCGGTGACTGAGCACCACTTTCAAAGCACGGATATTACCTCGGCCGCTTATAATGACGGCGCCGATTGGGTTGGTGTGCTGTTTGCGGCCTACAACGGGTTCGCAGCACTGGCGGCCTTTTTTATCCCCTGGCTGGCCCGGGTCACCTCCCGCAAGGTAGCGCATCTGATCAATCTTAGCCTCGGTGGCCTGGGCCTGATCTCGTTTATTTTTATTCACGACCCCAACCTGTTGCTGTTGTCCATGGTAGGCGTTGGTATCGCGTGGGCGTCCATCCTGTCGCTGCCCTACGCGGTGCTGTCCGGTTCACTGCCGGGCAACAAGATGGGCGTGTATATGGGCATCTTCAATTTCTTTATTGTGATTCCCCAGATCATGGCTGCCAGTGTGCTCGGCTTCCTGGTCAAGCAGCTGTTCGACGGACAGCCGATGTACGCACTGGTGCTGGGCGGCGGCTTTATGATCCTCGCCGGCCTTTCAATGCTGTTGGTAGAGGACAAAGCTGACCAAACGTCCACGGCGGCTGAGGCGGCACCTCAGACCGCGACCCCAATTGCAAAATAATCACTGTTTGGAACCCGAATATGCGCAGTAAACTCAGCCTGGCGGTGACCGCCGTGACACTGGCCCTGGCCGGATGCCATAAAACATCCCTGCCACAAAACCTGCCGGAGTTTTACGGCACCACTGAACCTTTCGCGGAAGAGGCGGTGTACTTTGTCTTGACCGATCGTTTTGTAGATGGCGACAAAAGCAACAACTATGAACAACAGGGCGGCGAACATCACTCCTTTAACCGCCCCCTGATTACGGAGAATGGTGAGGCCAATATTGGCTACCTGGGGGGTGACTTTAAAGGCATCGTGGACAACGCGGCCTATATCAAGGAGATGGGGTTTACCTCGATCTGGGTGTCTCCGATTGTGGACAACCCGGATGAGGCTTTTACCGGCGGCGCGGCCCTGGGGGAGCATATGTTTGCCGACAAGGGTAAAACCGGCTACCACGGCTACTGGGGTGTCAACTTCTTTCAGGAAGACGAGCACTGGGTATCGGAAGGGTTGAAGTTTGCGGAATTTACCCGCGCCCTGCGGCAACAGGACTTGAAAGTAGTGCTGGATATCGTGGGTAACCACGGTTCACCGTCGTTTGATATGCCGGTGGACCAGCCCAAGTTTGGCGAGCTCTACAACGCCGCTGGCGAGCTTGTGGCGGATCATCAGAATATTGTACCCAAGGATCTGGATGGGACTCAGCCCTTGCACCAGTGGTTCCACGCCGAGGAAGATATCGCCCAGCTCTCCAACCTGAACGATACCAATCCGGCGGTGATCGATTACCTGGTGGAATCCAACCTGCAATGGATAGAGCAGGGCGCGGCGGCCTTTCGTATCGACACTATCCGCCATGTGCCACACGCGTTCTGGAAGCAGTTCAGCGACCGAGTTCGTGAGAAACACCCGGGATTTTTTATGTTTGGCGAACACTTTGCCTACGATGCGGACAAGATCGCCGAACATATGCGACCGGAAAACGGCGCTATCAGTGTGCTGGATTTTCCGGGGCAAGAAGCCATGACCCAGGTGTTTGAGAATACAGACAGCGATTACAGCGAGCTGTTGGATTACCTGCATCTGATGGACAGCACCTACACTAACCCCTACGATTTGATGACCTTCTATGACAACCACGATATGGCGCGGATGAATGCCAGCGAAGAGGGCTTTATCGACGCTCACAACTGGTTGTTTACCTCTCGCGGTATCCCGGTGGTTTACTACGGCTCTGAGACCGGGTTTATGGCGGGCACCAAAGAGCATTACGGCAACCGCAACTACTACGGTCAAGAGCAGGTCGATGCCGGTGTAGATCACCCTATCCGCCAAAACCTAATAAAAATTGCCAAGATCCGCCAGGCCTCGGTGGCGCTACAAAAAGGGGTGCAGCTCAACCTGGCGTTCGCCGGCCAGACTGCGGCTTTTTACCGGATCTACCAAAAAGACGGAGTCAGCCAGAGCGCATTGGTGTTGTTGAACAAAGGGGACAAACCGGTGGCGTTTGCCATCGATCAGTATTTGAGCGCCGGGGAATGGCAAGATGCGGAAAGCGGCGAGGCCTTCAGTGTTAAGGTGGACGAGGCGACCATCGAAACCGAGGTAGATGCCCACGGAGTTAAGGTGTTGTTGCTGAATACAGCGGTGAATCACCCCGACCTGGTAGAACCGCTGAAAGCTCAGATGGCGTTGCGGTAGAGCGTTTAAGTGAGGCGCCAAGCTATTGCTTGGCACCACACGATGCCCTAACCACCAATTCCGCTGGCAGCAAACCGGATTCCACGGTTTCACCGTTGATCAATTTCAACAGATTCTCCACTAACAGCTCGCCGGCGCGATTGGTATCCTGATGCACTGTTGTCAACGGCGGGTTAAAGTAGGCGGCAGTGGGTATATCATCAAAGCCGACCACGGCAATATCCCCGGGTACTTTGAAGCCAGCGTCTTGCAGCGCTTTGGTACCGCCAATGGCGATCAGGTCACTGGAACCAAAGAAGGCGTCAAAGGGTTTCCCACTCTCCAACAGCCGGCGGGCAGCCTGGTAGCCGGATTCTTCGGTGCTTTCGGCATCTGCCTGCAGGTCTGAGTCGGCTTCTAGGCCCGCTTTTTCCAAGGCGGCGCAATACCCCAGGTAGCGCTGGTGAAATTCCGGACTGTGCTCGGAAGCCCCACCAAGAAACGCAATACGTTGGCGCCCCTGCTTGATCAGGTGGCTGGTGGCCAGGTAGGCACCTTCAACATTGTCGCAGCCCAGGGAACAGCCTTTTTGGCCGGGCATCACCGGTCCCCACAAGATGAAGTGTGCTCCGGCATCGGTCAGCTTTTCCAGCTTTTCCTGGTAGCTGACGTAATCGCCGTATCCTAGCAAAATCAGGCCATCGGCCCGGTGTGCATCCTCGTATTCTGCGTGCCAATCGTCACTGAACTGCTGAAATGACACCAGCAAATCATAGCCGTTTTTAGCACTGGCCCGGGTGATACTGCCGAGCATGGAGAGAAAAAACGGATTGATCAAAGATTCATCGGCAGTGGGGTCTTCAAACAGCAGTAGCGCCAGGGTCTTGGTGCTTTTGGAGCGTAGGTTGGCCGCATTTTTATCCACTTTGTAGCCCATTTCCTGGGCGATCCGCTGCACCTTTTCCCGGGTTTCCTTGCTCACCAGGGGGCTATCGCGCAAGGCGCGGGAAACGGTGGGTTGGGAGACACCAGCCCGGTAGGCGATATCAAAGGAGGTGGGTTTATCGTCTTTCATGGAAGGTTTTTTACCTCCTCTGTTCAGAGGTCGAGAGTACCCTGTATTATCGTTTTTAGGTTTAACCGCTATTGATATTATAGTACTCCCAGTCTTCAGCCGATAAAAGCTTTACCAACGGCTTTATGCATATTCACCTTTCGATTCGGCTCAGGGCACCGGATGGCCAGTAGCGGCCTGACAGATACTAAACCACTGCTGGCGGTCCAGAGTCAGGTGTTCAGCCTTAATGGCAGAAGCTATCCGCTCCACCTTACCCGAGCCGATAATCGGCAGGGGTTTTGCTGGCAGTTGTAACACCCAAGCGTAGATAACCTGCTCGATATTGTCCGCGCCAATTTCGTCAGCTATTCTCGCCAAGGTTTTTTGCAGCGCTTGCACATGCCCGGACGTTGACTGTAACAGCCGCCCCCCTCCGAGGCAGGACCAGGCCATGGGGGATACCCGCTGTTGCTGACACTGATCCAAAGTACCATCGTGCAACGTTTCCATAGCAAGCGGGGAAATTTCCACTTGATTGGTCACCAGAGGATAATCCAGCCGCGATTGCAACAACGAGAATTGGGCAGGGGTGAAGTTGGAAACGCCAAAGTGTTTGACCTTTCCGTTGTTGCGCAGTGTCACAAACGCCTCTGCAACTTCGTCTGCATTCATTAAAGGGTCCGGACGATGGATCAACAGCAAGTCCAGGTATCCACACTGCAAATTGCTGAGGGAGTTGTCTACGGCAGCGAGTATATGGGCTTTGCTGGTGTCGTAGTGTTTAACGTAGCGCTCGGGGTAATCGGGATTCAATAACTTGATTCCGCATTTGGTGACAATCTGCATCTGGTCGCGCATGCTCGGCTTTAGCGCCAATGCGTCGCCAAACAGTTGCTCACAGCGGTAACCACCATAGATATCCGCATGATCCATAGTTGTAATACCCAGCGCCAAATACTGCTCGATCAGTTCCAATCTTGCGCTTACGGACAACTGCCAGTCTGCCAGGCGCCAAAAGCCGGCGACAAATCGGGAGAAATTGGGGCCGTCGGGTGCAAGATTGATACGGGATACGGACATGGGCGCCTGCTCGAATTTCACTAAACGTAAAAGCGACACTGTAGAAGCAAATGACAACGCTGTCAATATTATCGGTTCATCGCAGATGAAATACCGGAATGGCTTAATCCACCGGGCATTGATGGAGATAAACTAAAACGCCGCCCGAAGGCGGCAAGAGGAGGAGCTTTGTTAAAAGCAGGGACCAGCGTTATTCTTGAGCCACCAGTTCACCGGCGATCACTTTAGGGCTGCCGTCGACGTCCGGCAAAGCGCCAATATCGGCAGAGCCGGTGGTGGCGGTGGGTACCGGCGCTTCCGGCGTTTCAATGGTGAGACTTGTACACTGCCCCGGGGCGGCAGCCATCTTCTGCTCAATTTCCCGGGCTTTGATCACATACTCATCGCTGCGGCCCATCGGGGTGCCATCGGCGATATTAAACAGCGGCACCCAGCGGTCGTTTTCCACTTCGTCGTGAGGGATACCGTGCAGGTCACCGTTGCCGCCGTAGCTCAACATAAAGGTTTGACCATCGAAGTCGCCTGCATCGCCGCTGCGATCATTGGCGTCGCTGTGGCGGTAGCTGAACTGAATCGGCTCATCAAAGGTCAGGATGGCGCCAGTGCTGTCCCTGACAGTAGCCATATGGTTCCAGTGCTGCACGCCGGTTTCCCAGACGTAAAACTCCGTGACCACTTCCGGGTTATAGACATCCCAGGGGTTACTCATGGTTTCAGCCACAGCAGGGGTTACCATGGGGCCGCTGCGAACGCCCCAGTAATGTGGTGAATCGCTCAGGTTTTCTTCGCTCAAGGTTGCATCAAAGCGAACCGCTTCACCATTGTTGTCGCGTACCAGGGTGAGGGCCTGGTCGCCACTGTTGCTGAAGGTGTAACTGATAGCGTCGCCAGTGGTTTCCGCTCCCGGCGCGTAGGGGCCGTTTTCACCGTCGTGATTTTGCAGATCGGTCTCAGTCAAGGTACCGGTAATGCAGCGGTCAAAACATTGCAGGCTGATGGAACCATTTGCCAGCAATTCACCTTGGTCAGTTTCACTGCCATTGACAAAGGTTTGGCGGTAAAAAGTAAGCTCGTCGTCGCCCTGCATATATTTAACTTCCCCACCCAACTGCTCGGAGTGCATATAAAGGGCTTCGAAATCCTGCAGGCTAACCATAAACTGATTGACGCCTGTTTGCTGAGGGCCTTGTTCACCCCAGTTGAGTCCGGCCACTATATAGAAGCCATTCATATTCACACCATCGCCATCGACGGTAAGGTAGTTGACCACCCACTGGTCAAAACCTGCGCCGACGGCTTCATCATTCCAGTAGTAGAATTGAATACCGCGCGCTTCCGTCAACGGCATGGATTCCACGGTGTGTTTGATCAAACGGCCCGGTGCAGTAACGACCTCGTAGGACGTTTCCGCGCCGGTTTCGTGGTTTTCGTGAACTATGGTATCACCGTTGCCAACCGCACCGTCCTCTTCGGTCCAGATACCCCAGTAACCCACATGCCCATGGCTGTCGGCAACGCCATCGTTGTCGCTGTCGTAACGGAATGGGAAACCGGAATTTAATTCAACACGGTCACCGTTAACGGCATCGTAGAGGTCGTAACGCCAAACATTGTCGGTAAACTCGGTGCGGCTCAGACAGGTGCCGCTATGGTCGCCGTTCTGAAAGCCCAAGTCTTCGTAGGTGTCCGCACTTTGCACCAGCACATTGGATTCATTAAATGCCAAACCAAAAGCCCGGTTAAAGAAAGAACCGAATTGCGTGGAGCTCAAAGCCACACCTTCAGTGCGGTCTTCCGACATGACTACGCTCGCACTTTGGGAGAAGTTTTGGCCGTCACGGACATTGCTTTCGTAAAGGGTGAAACCGATTTTTCCATCAAGGTCATCGATGGTTTTGACTTCGCCACCGCCTTTGGGGGTTGAGTCATCAAAGCTGTCGAAAAAGTCGTAATTAAATGTAAAGCGGCCAAAGGGATCGGTGTCGCTAGCTCCCTCATGGACGACCGCTTTAAATTTAATCGCTTCCTGATCATCCTCTCCTGTACCGGAAATCCAGGCGTGGACTTCCAGCGGATCGGAGTTGGATTCCCGGGTGACATCCACAACCACTTCCATATAGGAGGGGGCATCACCTGCATTGCCGGATTGATCGCTGTCGCTATCGCGGAAACAGCGCCCCTCATCCGCCAGCACCAGGTAGGGACCTTCATTGACAAAATCAAGAGAGCGCATCTGATCGGCGAAACAGAGGATACTGTTGACCAATTCCACCGGCTCCAGCGCTTCGTTCCACACATGGGTACGCTGGGGGGCAGTTAAGTAATCAGAGCCCGGATCATCAAAGGCAATTGCCGTGTTAGCTGTGATAATGGCAGCGACCAGAGGCAGTTGTTTCAGTAGATTAATCGTTCTCATTGGTTACCACCTCCAGCTGACTCGGGAGGGTTAAGGTTGCAGTTTCCACGTCCTGGCTATCATTGCCGGAATCAGCAGCAGCGCCACTGTCGCTGCTGCTGCCACCTCCGCCACCGCCACAGGCGACGAGGGCCGCTGTTACTACAATCAAAAATGCACTTTGTAGAGTTGGTTTCATCATTGAATCTGCCTCTTTTACGGGTCTTGTTATCTACTCCGGTGATGTTTACCGAGAGCAGTTGATTAAACTCGTGGTTATAAGAGCAAAATACGTGACAACCGCTTATATCATTAAGTTATTAAAATTTGAAAGTTATTACCTGTATAACCTACTGAAAAATAAAGTAATGTTGATTTTTACGCCACGAATGAGGCCTATTTTGTGATGCCCATCCGGTAAGACTAAAAGTTAGTTAAAACTTTTAGTTATAAGGGTCCTGTTGGCCAAGTCACAATTTTCCTAAAAATGTGACAAGAAGCGTCAGCAAAGGAAGTGCCACCTATACTATCTAATGAGTGCGTCACCCTTGGCGTTAGACATGGCTGCTTGCCAAATCCGGAGCGAAATGAATGAGCACACTGCTTGTCGGTCACCCCACTTGCCTGCTACACGATATGGGTTATGGGCACCCTGAATGCCCGGACCGGCTTAGGGCCATAGACCAGATGATTCGACAGACGGATTGGGGGGATCGGTTACAACGCGTTGATGCTCCGAAATTAGAGGTTGAATGGCTTAACAAAGTCCACCCGAAGCATCATGTCAAAGCGTTGATGGCGTTGTCGCCGGTGGAGGGCCTGGTCGCGGTGGATGGCGATACCAGCCTCAATCCCCACAGTATCGATGCTGCGTTGTATGCCGCGGGCGCCGCCGTTTATGCCACTGATCAGGTGATCCAAAAAGCGGCACAAAATGCGTTTTGTGCCGTGCGTCCGCCGGGGCACCACGCGGAATCGGTCATCGCCATGGGCTTTTGCCTGTTTAACAGCGTCGCTCTGGCCGCGGAACGTGCATTGGCGGCGGGTATGCAGCGGGTAGCGATTCTGGATTTTGATGTGCATCACGGCAATGGCACGGTGGAAATCTTTCAAGACCGGCCGGAAGTTCTGGTGTGCTCCAGTTTCCAGTATCCGTTTTATCCCGGCCGTTTCGACAGGGTAGAGCGGCCTAATATCTGTTTGACGCCCTTAAGTGCCGGCACCGATAGCGATCTTTTTCGCGCCGCCGTGGAACCCCAGTGGCGTCAGGCTATTCACTCCCACCAGCCGGAAATGCTTTTTATCTCCGCCGGGTTTGATGCGCACAGGGAGGATCCACTCGGGGGGCTCAACCTGGTGGACGAGGACTACTTATGGGTGACTGAGCTTATCCAGGATCTGGCCCAGGAAAATGCCGAGGGCAGAGTTGTCTCCCTATTGGAAGGCGGCTATAACCTGGAGGCGCTGGCGCGCAGTGTTAAACAACACCTGGAGGGTTTGGTAAATCCCTAAAGATAATCCGCTCTTACTCGATGTTAAAGCGGTGTGACGTAATCTTATGAGCGCGCAACTTATCGGCAATTTTAGTATGGGAAACTTCCAACCGACGGGCTAGCTTCCGCGTGCTTGGGTAACGCGCATAGAGTTGCGTCAGCAGCTCTTTTTCAAATGCGGCCTGCGCCGCTTTCCAGTTTTCCGGTTCGTCGAAGGGCGGCTTTTCCTCTGCGCTAAAACCGGCGAGTTGCAGTGCCTCCGGACCGATGGTTCTATCCTGAGAAAGGGCCACTGTACGAAATAACACGTTTTCCAGCTGACGCACATTGCCGGGCCATTCATGACGGCTGAGCAACACTTTGGCGTCGTCGGTTAACAGGGGCGGTTCGCAACCAATCTGTCGGGCAGCGCGTTGAACAAATAACTCTGACAGCGGAGCGACATCCCCGGCGCGTTCGCGCAGCGGCGGCAGTGTCAGGTTAAGCACATTGAGGCGGTACATCAGGTCTTCCCGGAAACTGCCTTCACTCACCTGTAGTTCCAGATCGCGATGGGTAGCGCAGATGATACGTACATCCACGTGACGCTCCTGTTTGCCCCCCACGCGACGAAAATTTCCGTCCTGGATAAACCGCAGGAGTTTGGCTTGCACATAGATGGACATCTCGCCGATTTCATCGAGAAACACCGTGCCGCCATCCGCCAGCTCCAACAGACCCGGTTTGCCGCTGCGGCTGGCACCGCTAAAAGCGCCGGCGGCATAACCAAAGAGTTCGCTTTCCACCAGATTCTCCGGCAGGGTGGCACAGTTGAGCGCCAAAAATGCCGCCGAGTGCCAGGGACCGGTCTGGTGGACGGCGCGGGCGATCAGCTCCTTGCCGGTGCCGGTTTCCCCCTGAATTAACAAAGGTGCGCGGATAGCCGCAAAGCGCTGCGCCCGCTCCTTGATTTGCGTCATTGCGCGGGACTGACCCGCAATCGCATTAAAACCCTGAACATCCACCATTTGCACCTTGGAGAGCTGATTGCCCAGCCGGTTGGGCGCCTGCAGTATCAGCATGCTCCCCACGGAGATCTCCAATGGGGTAGGGGATGGTGGAGAGGAACCGGCTTCGTTTGAAGCGGCGCGAATGGGAATCAGCTCCAGCAAATAGGATTGCCCCCCCAGCGTCACTTCCGGTGGGGCAACGCTGGCTTCAGGGGAGAAGGAAAATCCATTGTCACTGGCGAACACTTTACGAATAGACGTACCGATAAGCTGCTCTTCCGATAACGCCAAAGGGCGGCATGCTGCCGTGTTTGCAGACAGAATCAGGCCGTCTGCATCCACAGCAAACACCGGTTCCGGTAGCGTCGACAGCAAGGCATCCAAATGCAACCGCCGGCGCTCGTCCGGTAACAAGTCGATCCCTTTAATCTCCCTGACACCGGAAATTCTGCGCAGAGATGTAGAAACATTCTGCAGGTTTTGGCGAGTCAGCCCGGGCAAATCCAGGTAGATATGTTCGGTTGTCACTTCGACCGCTTTCAGATCGAGAGCGTGATGGGCCAGGCAGGCCAGAACTTCCTGGGTTATGCCAAATCGATTGTCGGCGATCACTTCAATTTTCATGGGTTCCTGGACATAGAAATCTATATGTAAGAAAAATTATACACCGTAAGATAATTTGTACACTCTTTATTCCTTTAAATATAGGCGATCAGTCGTATTATGGATAGAGCTGTAAGAAAATGCTTACGCAGCAGATGATTGCAAATTATGGAGAAACAGCCAACCCATTGATAATAAAGGTTTTTTTGTTATTGGCACGGTGTTTGGTACAGGGTATTTGGAATAAACATATCAGCAATGCAGTCTGCTGCTGCAACGAATAATTGAGAGAAAAGAAGAGTAACTCCATGAGGGACAATACCGCTTCCAACACCCAGGGCTTTGCCACGCGAGCCATCCACAAGGGTTATGACCCCCTAACGCACCAAGGGGCCCTGGTGCCACCGATCTATATGACCTCCACGTTTGCCTTCCCGGATATTGCCAATGGCGGTGATCGCTTTGCCGGCGAGGCGGACGGCTATATCTACAGCCGCTTGGGGAATCCCACCCAGGCGTTACTGGAAGAGCGCCTGGCGTCGCTGGAAGGGGGCGAGGCGGCGCTGGCGACCGCCTCCGGGATGGGGGCGATCACATCCACTATCTGGTCTCTGGTAGAACCGGGGGATGAGATTATTGCCGACAAAACCCTCTATGGCTGTACCTTTGCCTTTTTTCAGCACGGCCTGAGCAAATTCGGGATCTCAGTCACCTTTGTGGACATGACAGAGCCCGAACAGCTGGCAGCGGCGCTCTCTGACAAAACCCGCGTGGTCTACTTGGAAACGCCATCAAACCCCAATAACCGTCTGGTGGATATTGCCGCTGTATCAGATATCGTCCACAGCCAGGACATCACTGTGATTGTGGACAATACCTACTGCACACCTTACCTGCAGCAACCGCTGGCGCTGGGTGCAGATATGGTGGTTCACTCTGCCACCAAATATCTGGGCGGGCATGGCGACCTGGTGGCCGGCGCTGTGGTGGGTAAGCGCGAGCAGATCGATAATGTGCGTTTGGTGGGGTTGAAAGACTTGACCGGGGCAGTGATAGCGCCGCTGGATGCGTTCTTGATTATGCGCGGCCTCAAAACCCTGGAATTGCGGATGGATCGCCACTGCGCCAGCGCCATTACTATCGCCAAGCAAATCTCCGAACACCCTATGGTAGAAGCTATCTATTACCCCGGTCTGAAGAGCTTTCCCCAACACGCTCTTGCCCGGCGCCAAATGAAAAACTTTGGCGGTATGATCGCCTTTGAGTTAAAGGGGGGCGTGAAAGCGGGTATCCGGTTTATGGATTCATTGCAATTGGCAACCCGCGCGGTGAGCCTTGGCGATGCGGAAACACTGGTACAGCATCCAGCCAGCATGACCCACTCACCCTATACGCCGGAGGAACGTGCAGCGTTTGGTATCAGTGATGGCCTGGTACGTCTGTCGGTTGGCTTGGAAACACTGAGTGACCTTCAGGAAGATATTGGCCAGGCGCTGGACCGGGTGAAAGGACGTACCCATGTCTCTGCTGTCGCTTAAAGCCTAGCGTTGGAGCAATAACTGGACTCATCGGCGTGAGTGATCTTTGTCACTCACGCCACTTGATATTACAGCCCAGGCTGGGTTTTTGTTCGAGAGGAGTCGGCTGCCCCGCAATCAGCAAGTCCATAGCCTGTCGCAGGTCCTTGCCTGTAACCGGCAGGCCCGAATTGGGTCGGGAATCGTCGAACTGACCGCGGTACACCAGCGCCAAATTTCCGTCATAGAGAAAGAAATCCGGTGTACAAGCGGCGCCATAGGCGCGTGCCACGGTTTGAGTCTCATCAAACAGATACGGAAAGGTGTACGCTTTTTCCGCCATCCTCTCCGGCGCGTCGTCAGGGTATCCCACCGGATCATTGGCACTGATACCGACAATGCCAATCCCACTGTCGCTATAATCCCGCCCCAACGCCAGCAGCCCCTGCTCAATGTGGCGCACAAACGGACAGTGGTTACACATAAAAATCACCAGCAACCCGTTGGCGCCGGTCACGTCGTCCCGGGCTAGCCATTGCCCTGTCTTCGGGTTCAGCAGTTTGAACGGTGGGGCGCCAGTCCCCAGTTCGGGCATTGTGGAAGGTGTCAGTGACATGATCGATTAACCTTTCTTTAACGATTTACAGGTTTATAGACTCAAATCGCTCAGAATCAACACATCATACCCTAAGGTTGTGCCGATTCTTCCGCGGGCAAAAAAGCCACGATACGCAAAGGCGCGCCGCTACCCCCCTTAATCTTCATCGGCAGGGCAAACACCCAGGCTCCAGTGGCCGGGAGTTCCGTCAGATTGGCGACGTTTTCAAAGGCGGGGACATTTTTCTCAAACAGGATCTGATGGCTTTCAAACAGGGGTTCGGTTGCCAACGCCCCGAGATTAACATTACTTGGCTGAAAGCCGCATGATCATTGGGCTGCAGAGGTGCACTTTATTTCAGTCGAGCCCCTTCTGCTCAATATTTGACCTATATGGCGTG